>Ga0208353_100785_pt1 | contig 10617 bp, 9 predicted proteins | sample HotLakmasection2_FD_184725 | JGI IMG/M metagenome (GOLD analysis project Ga0208353, IMG submission 184725) | Hypersaline microbial mat communities from Hot Lake, Washington, USA - Section #2 (SPAdes) | ecosystem: Environmental > Aquatic > Non-marine Saline and Alkaline > Hypersaline > Microbial... | reverse complement strand
CAGATGTTGTTGGCGAATCGACGTAGGATGGATTTTGAGGGAAAATGGGGCGATGAAGTCTCATTTTTTCTGTCCCAACTTGAGCAGTGGAGGTTCCTGTCATGACGTTACATCCGCGCCATATTCCCGATGTGCCCGAAGAAACTGCTAAAGTCGCCAAAGCCGCTTTTCGTAAAGGCAACCGCTACATGCAGATGCGGGATGAGTTGGGAACGCTGTTTGACGACGAGCAGTTTTCCGACCTGTTTCCTAATGTAGGGCAACTGGCCGAGGCACCCTGGCGGTTGGCATTAGTGACGGTGATGCAATTCGCCGAGAACCTGACGGATCGGCAGGCGGCGGATGCGGTGCGGGCACGCATCGACTGGAAATATGCGCTCAGCCTGGAACTGACCGACGATGGTTTCGACTTTTCGGTGTTGAGTGAGTTCCGTCAGCGGCTCATCGCCAACGGTGCCGAAGCACGGCTATTTGAGATCATGCTGACCGGTTTTCAGGAACGCGATTTGCTCAAAGCAGGCGGCAAACAGCGCACTGATTCGACCCATATTCTAGCCAATGTGCGTGAGTTGAACCGCATCGAGTTTGTAGGCGAGACGATGCGTGCCGCGCTCAACGAACTGGCGGCAGCCGCCCCGGATTGGCTGAAAGCGTGGGTGCCTGCTGACTGGTTCAAGCGTTACGGGCATCCGTTCAGCGAGTATCGCCTGCCACAGAAAGAAGCCGAACGGCTGGAATTAGGCGAGCAGATCGGACGTGATGGCATTGATCTGTTGACCCGGGTTTACGCGGAGAAGCCGGAACTCGGTCAATTGCCACAGGTTGAAATCTTGCGGCGGGTGTGGGTTCTGCAATACTACACGGACGAAGACGACCAGACGCGCTGGCGTAGAAAGGGCAACACATCACCCGGCGAGCGCATTCTGACTTCGCCCTATGATACCGATGCTCGCTTGAGCAAGAAACGCGGCAGTCAGTGGACAGGCTACAAGGTGCATCTGACTGAAACCTGTGATGAGGATGCGCCGCATCTGGTCACGCATGTCGAAACCACGCTGGCGACGACAGCCGATAGTGTGGTCGTCGAGCCGATCCATGCTGAATTGAAGCGCAAAGCCTGTTTACCTGACCATCATCTGGTCGATAATGGCTATGGCTCAGGCACAGCCTTTGTCCAAAGTGGCGAAGATTACGGGGTTGATTTGTTCGGGCCAGCACGACCTGATGTCAGTTGGCAAGCCAGCACCGAAGGCGCGTATGACCTATCCTACTTCAAAATTGACTTTAACGCTCGAACCGTAACCTGTCCGCAGGGTCACACCACCAAACACTGGTATGAGCGTACCGGGAGTCGCGGCAAGCCTGCTATATCCGCTCAATTTCCCACTACTGTTTGTCGGGCGTGTCCTGTTCGAGAACGCTGTACAACTGCCAAAGCGGGACGACAGATCGGTTTTATCCCCGAACCTGAGTTCAGCGCACTACAAGCGGCTCGGCAACGGGAACAAACGGATGAATTCAAGGAAGCCTACAAAAAACGAGCTGGTGTTGAGGGCACAATCTCACAGGCAGTTGGGGTGCTGGGAATGCGCCGCACCCGCTACCGGGGATTGGACAAAGTGCATCTCCAGCACCTGATGACTGCCGCTGCAATGAACCTGATGCGTGTGCTCGACTGGCTCAGTGGCAAACAGCGGTCAACCACACGCAAATCCGCGTTTGCTCGCCTCGCCGCCGCTTAATGCGATTCGCCAACAACATCTGTCACAACTGTCACAGGCACCAATTGCGTGCCTGTGATTACTTATATCATATATCTGCTGTCACATCGTCACAGGTGTCACAACCCAGAAAATCCGACTTTAACTGCCATAATCGCACTCTGCCACCGCGAATACGGCGCTGAGTGGTCAGGGTATTCGTTCCGGGCAAGAGAATCCCATCTTCTTTCAACTGCATCCCGATGGCAGTGGTATTGAAGTGGATCGCCTGCACTTTGTTCACTTCCTTAAATGCTATTTCAGGCAGTAGATAGACATAGGTATCGTCCCTGTAGCCAACCACCGTCACACCAGATGGATATTCGTGCGGAGTTTGCATGTTATCGTCAATTACAACTTGTCCGCCTGCGAGCAACTGACCCAGGAGATCAAGAAAGACCTCGCTGGCACGTTCCTCACGCAAGGCGCGGACATTCTCTACGATGACATCCTGCCATACAGGAAGCAGATAATCTTCATTCATCTCCTGAATGAACTTGGATAGCAGTTGATAAACCGTCACCAACACAGCCCAGTTCTTGACGGCACGGTCATGATGCCCATTTTTACCGAGTTTTGCGGTTAACTGAGCGTTATAACCAAGCAAGTTCTGACTGAATCGTTTGGAAATTTCATCGACCAGATCACCGGTGTCTAGTTGTCGGGCAATCCACGATGCAAAGTGAGCCGTGAAACCGGGTAGGTTATCGCGCTGTGCCTCCGCTTGAATGAGTGCTTTACCTTCGGGGTCACGTTGTTTCCATGGCGGAATTTCCAGCGACATCATGCGAGATGCCACCGACATTTCACCTTCCAGACTGGTCTCACCCGTTGAAAGAATCAGTCCACGACAGGGTTTTTCACGGCGAACCTTCGCTTCACGGGTCAGCCGTCCACGCCCCAGATTTCTGGAATAGGATTGCAGAAAGCGCGTGAATGTGCGGGTATCAGCGTAGATATCCTTGTAGTCATCAACCCAGTAGAGTGCGTCAGATAAGGGATAGCCCAACATTTCAACGGTATTGATGGTATCGCCCCATTGAGCAGGTGGCGTATCACGACTGAACTGCCCATAGAAACTGCTCATCAACGACGCAATCTCCGACTTACCACTGCCCGAAGTACCAACCAGATGAATAGCGGGCTTGGTCGCCATCTTCGGGAAGAAACGCTGAATCACAGGGAGTAATGCAAACGAGATCAAACTGGGTGCGAGTTGTGCTGGCAAGACTTTCGTTACTGCATCAAAAGCCTGTAAACTCTCCTGCCAACTGCTGGCTTGCAAACCATAATCTCGAAGGCGTTGATCCAGTTCAACCGATGGTGGTTCAGCCAGTTTACCCTTCGCTGTGACGCAATCCGTCGGCGAGACATAGACCCATCGACCATCGAGTTCCATCCAACCCATGAAATTGTAGTGACGATGCGTTGGAAACTCACCGGACAACTGCACAATCGCTGGCACAAGATGTTTGGACATGCCTGCTCGAACCACATACTGCGAGCCTGCACTTGTACCAATGAATCGCCTCAAAGCCACATCATCGACAAACACATCGCCCGGAACATCGAGTTTTTTCACCGATGATCCACGCTGAAGCTCAATGGTCGTCACATGCGCTTCCTTGCCATCGTCATCAATCTGGCAAGTCTGATACAGTGCGGTAGCTACCCAATCGGTGACGGTTTTTTCCATTGACCCGCGATAGGTCTCTTTGCGATAGATGATTTTGCCATCGAGCATAAGATAGCTCTCGGTATCAATGTATTCCTGCTGGTGCTGGCGTTCGACTGCCTTCTTCTTTTCCTTATATAAGCGATCAATATCACTGATTTTCAAGCCATCACCAGTGAGTGCCTTGAGGTGCTGGCGTTCCTCAGCCCATTCAATCGGATTGAGATGAACACAGGCTTCAACCGCTTCCACAATCTGGGCAGTCGTCGGACGTTCGGGTTTCTGTTCGACCTGATATTGCCCTACAAGCTGCTGAACCACCTGACGCGCATGTTGTTTGGGTGATGCTATGGGTTCGCGTGCTGGCTGGCTATAAGCACTGGCAATGGTTGCCCGTGCTTCCTTCTCACGACTGGCAGGATTTTCGTTACCATTGCCATCGGCAACATGACGGGCAAGCAATTCCCGTTCAGCATTGCTCTGACTGTAACCTGCGTCGCGCATCTGACAGGCTGCCGCAAACAATTCCGCATTGCGATTGCCATCGTATGCGCCTGAAGCGAGATATTGCTCGGTGCGTGGTGGCAGTGGATGCTGTCCGTTGCCGTTGGTCGAAAATACAGGTGTATAGCCATTCTGTGGCTTGGGTTTGACCTCCAACCACTCAAAACTGCTCAATGAGTAACGGCGTTCTGGATGCCACGCAATGACTTTCACCAATGCGTTGTTACGCTCAGGCTTGGTGTTGATGCTGTTTGGCAAGCGCATGATGGATGCTACGGATTTGACATAGTTTTCGTCGCCATCCAGTGCCCTGAACATGCCTTGCATGATCTGGCTGATTTTTTGCTTATCTTCATCAGTTTCGAGGATGAACGGTTCATCGAGCAGCCAGTAAGCGTGCCAGCCACCGCCACTATCGACGATGATGGATGGTGCAGGCTCAAAGTCGCACAACTTCGCCATGCCTTTTTCCCGTTTCTGCGGGTCATCATCACAATCAATATCAATCCACATGGTAGGAAGCATCATTGCAGATGCCACACTCCCTTTTTTCTCTTTCCGTAGACAGGGCGCGAAGAACACGCCAAAGCCCTCAGCATTAAGTTTATCCGCTTGCTTCAGCACAGAGTCCAATTGTTTTGGCTTGTTGATCTGTGTCCACAGCGTTCGCACTTCACCTGTTTCGGGATGAATACAACGCAGTTCCAGCCAGCCTTCAGCTGATGATTGCGGGTACAAAACACTCAGGAAGTCATTCTGAGTGACCGCTTGAATTTCATGACTCGTATTGTTGCTTGTCGTTTTCTGTGTCATACTTTAAGCACTTTCATATTGTGCTCACAGGGGCTTGGGGTGAAACGTTTGGTCGCGGAATCACCTTCAGCTCCTGTGTGCGTTTATGGTCAAAAGTCTAATGATGGACGTAATTCTTCATCACGCTGGATGTTTTTTGCGTCCGCTTGCAGTCTTTCCTTCATGTATTCAGCGGCTTTCTCCGCTTCGACATGTTCCAGATCGGGCATGAGTGGACGGAATTGCAGTTTCAAACGTCCCTCCCGATCCTCAAACCAGCCATAAAAACCTGCCGCACTGATATTCTCATCCGTCCGACGGATACCTGCCCAGACGGGATCACCACCCCACATACCATGCGCTTCCTCTATAGTGGCGATTTGCTCCTGTTGTTCGCGGATGGTTGTGAGTTCGTCGTAACGCTGTTCCCAATCACGCCCTGCATACCTGTCCATAAGATCAGCCATCTGTTCCTGCGTGATGTCGTGTAGCAGGTCGATGTGATTGACCTCCCGATTACGCGAGAAATATAGTGGTTTACGCCGTCCCTCATCGGCATCGTAGTAGGTTCCAGGCAAAACAACATGGGTATGCGGATCATGCTGATTGGGCGATTGCTCACCATCGGTATTTCGGTGATGCGTGACGTATGAATATTCAACCCCTGTATCAATCCCGCGTGCATCAAAGAAACTTTCAACAGTGCGCTCAGTCAATTGCTTCACAAATGCCTCGCGCTCGTCGTGTTGAACCATACGAATCAGGTCGGGATTGGGATTGACTACGAGGCTGAACAGCAGGACGTGATCGCTCTGGTAGCCCTCGCAAGTGTCGGCAATCTGTGTCACCGATTTGCCCATGCCATGATCGACCCAGCGTTCCACACCACTGACCTGCGGTACGTAGTCGTCGCGGCTGTCGCGGTATGTCAGATAACCTAGCAAATTCTTCATCCGTTTCGCCTCATTCTGAGTCGGTTTCTTGTAGCGCACATTGGTCACACACATCTGTTTACGATCCATGTCTTACGCCTCCCGTCGCTTGCGGAAGAATGTCACCATCTTTTCCAGCAAATCGTTCTGGCGTTGAAGTTGCTCTTCGACGGCATCCAATCGCCCTTCAAGTTTGCGTGTGATGGCTGCCCGTGTTCCCGGAATATCATCCTGATGGGATAGATATAGATTCACAGCATCGCGGATAACATCCGTTTTGTGTTGCATCTCACCCTGACGCGCACGAACACGCAGAATCTCTTCCAGTCGGCGCATCTGCTCGGCGGTGAAACTCACCGACAGGCGCTCGCTGTAACCATCACGATTTTTACGTTTACTCAAATCCCACCTCCTGAATCAGTTTTTTCATGTTCGGTGTCGGACGGAAACGTCCGTAGACCCGACGTAGCCGCCCATGCTTCCCCAGTGCGCCACCGGCTTGCATGTCCTGCACCTCGATACTCAGTCGCCCCACATCTGGCACGATGATTTCCTCTCCATTCAAGAGTTCTTCTGACCAGACTTCGGTCAGAATTTCGACCACTTCTGCTACATCGCGTTGCGTGCGGTGTGGTAGTCGTCTGGCGATTTTTGCAATCACATCACGGTGATACATTTGCGCTCCTTCGCTTCGTTTTGTGTTTTCATCAGCCTGCAAGACAGGCTGATTTGTTGCTTATCTAAGCAACATCACCATCAACCGCGAAAACTATCGCGGGTGTGGTCTGTCGGACTGGTAAACCAGTTCGACAGGTGCGGCATGTGCGTAACACCGCCGCACGCGTGCAAGCGCGAAACTGCGCTGCACCAAGCCCCTCTGGCGTTGAAGAGCCAGCATATTTAGCTGGCTTAGGGCTGAGGGGGAATATTTCCCATTGAACCTGACGGTTCTCCCCTCAGCCCGTACCCTGTTGGGCACAACCCAACAGGGATGGAATGCACCAGCAGTCCATATCGTCGGACACGTTGAAAGGGCTACCATGTGGCACGCTTCATGCGCCGTGTCCGACGCTCGCTCTCAGCATCTGTTAGAGCTGGATCATCCTGCACGACCACCTGCGGTGATGCTCTCGGCGGGTTCTGTCCTACAGCAATCGGCTGAACATTGTTTGCTACATGCTGGATGACTCGCTCCAGATAGGCGGGCATATCATTCAGTGCATCTTTGATCCACAGCGTATCGCGGCGTACCTCCATCAGTTCCGGCAGGTCGATGATCGGTACTTTCGGTTTGCGTCGGACACCCAACTGATCGCGGATGAGGTCACGCATAGCATCACTGCGTTCACCTTCTTCAATGCCTTCCCACCAGTCGAGAATATCCTGATCGGTATCGTAGTAGGCTTTGAAGGCAATCAGTTTGAAAGCGCGTTTGCTCTTTTTCTTCTTCGGCATAAGTCCTCCTTATATAGGGGTTTTACGTGGTATACACATCGGGCATACTCTGTAAAACCCCCTTCAGAACTAATCTTCGCGCTGGGCAAAGTTGGCGTAGTAGAGATAACCTCTGGCGTTCGCCATCTGTGCCTGCGGGACTAACTTCGTTTGCGGATAGGCTTCGACGACCTGCTCATAGACCAGTTCTGCACCACCACCCGATAAATAGATGACATCGACGGTTGTTCCCCGTTGCCACTTCTCGCTCATCAAACCCAGTGTTGCACTGCGGAGAGGGGAGAGTGCATCTTCGACCTCACGGCTGTAATCCACAGGTGTACCACTAGCAGTGAAAATCCCCGTTCTCAAAACCTGCTCAACGATTTTGTATGGCATCTTCTCACGGTAATCACGCTCCAGCATGGCAGAAATACGTTCCTGTGCGGTGTAGACACCACCTTCAATACTGCCACTCTCTGAATCGACAAACTCACCATCGTCATCGAGAGCAATGTCAACGGTGTATGTTCCGACATCAACAATGCCAGTTCGCATATAGGTGTGATGCACATTGATGTTTCCATCTGGCGTTAACATCTGGCTATAGGCGCTACCATATGGCTGGGGCATGACTCGCACTTCAGTGACATTGGCAATGACCTCACAGACATCGGTCTGGATGAGATGCTGACCGAGCAGAGCTTCTTTGAGTTCATTGGCATCCCGCATATGATCCACAGGCAAGCCCGAACTCAGTCGCAGATGCACGACATCCCGACCCCACACCCCTTGAACCAACTTACCGATAGCGACTTTTGCCAGACGCAGACGGAAAGCATTGCCCATCCGTTTTTCATTGGCAGTCCGTCCCCGCAAGCGCAGTAATTCACCGGGCGGAAGCTGTGCCAATGCCAGATCGCCCACGAACCATTCCCCCTCATCGTCTGTTATCTGGTCTCCCGGATACTTCTGCTGAATCGTGTCCTGCTGGAACTTAATTTCACGGGCATGTCCCATCACCGACGGGAATCCAAATGAGTTTTCATCGGTGACGACTTTCACCACACCATAACCAATGTCCAGCCCGACGGTCAGAACGCCATTGCCATTGAGGACAGAGGTGTTTTCTTCTTGCTTCTTCTTTGTTTGCTTTGCCATTGTTCTTTTCCTTATATATGAATGAGCTTTACATCAACTCGAATTGCTTACTTATTTGCTATTTGCCAGTGTTGAGACTTGTACTGATGGATGTCCCGAAGTTGTCGGGCGAGATAGTGTGAACGGGCATTGTGTCCGCGCCCATCTTCTGCCAGCGCAATGTATTCCAGTGACATTTGTAGAGCTTCCCTGAGCAGAGCTTCATCGCTCATGCTCTCCAGTGACAGGCTGTCTGGATGTGGGTGAAGTTGCTCGATGCGTTGCGATGCCCATCCCAGAATTTTGTAATTACGTTCAGCCAACGGTGGCACACGCAGTTCAACATCGCCTGCTGCGGTACTCACTTTTTGTTTGCCTCCCGAATGTGGGGCAAGTGCAGGGTGTTCGTGCCATTGGGTGACATTCCATTCCTTGATTGGATCACTGCCTTCAGATAAGCAGAATTCCAGTACATAAATTGCTTTCTGTTTGCTTTTAGCCATATTGCTTTTTCCTTGAGTAAGTTACGTCAACTCGAATTCTGTCGACGAATCTGCTACTTATTCGCCAATTGCAAGGATCGACGGACGCTGAAAAGCTCGCGCAACATCGTCTAAATTGAATGCGTCTAAATACGGTTGAGTTTCTATCTTTCGTGAAGAACGCATCTATGCCAAAGAACAGGCGTTGATCGACCTGCTCACCGAGGAACTGGCGAACGGACGCCCGTGCGTGGTGTATCTTCGTCAAACCGCGACCCGCGACATCCAACCCCGTATCGAAGCGCTCATTCGCCAGCATGTACCCGGTGCGGTGCCCTATATCCTCAAGAATACCGTCAGTGCTGAGCGGCGCGAGAAGGTCATCGAGCAGCAGGTTGCCGGTGGTGCGAATATCATCATTTGCAATCCGGAACTCACGAAAACCGGATTGGATTTGATCTTCGCGCCGACCATCATCTACGCGGAGATTGTGTTCAACCTCTCGACGATGATGCAGGCGGCAGCGCGTTCCTACCGTTTAAATCAAACCCACAAACACTGCAAGGTCATCTATCTCTACTACGAGGGGACGATGGAACACACCGCTGTGCAGCTCATGAGCCGCAAGCAGCGGGCTGCGAAGCTCCTAACCGGCGATGTGGGCCTGACGGGATTGGACGCCATCACGGAAGGGGAAGGTGGTTTCGAGCAGGCTTTGCTGGATGCCATCGCTAAAGACGAGGCACTCATCGATCCAAGTGAGATGTTCAAAGCCAGCGCGGGGCAGAGTGAGATTGACGCCGAGGATGCCGCTTACTGGAACGTCGAGGTGGGCGAGGATGAAGTAGAAGAACCGGCACTCGTCGCCCATGCTGATCCGGTGGTTCAGGCAGCGATTGAACTCGGCGGTGTGCTGATGGCAGACGACCAACAACGCCAACAAGTGCCAAAACCAGTTGCCAAAGCCACAACAACACAAAGTGACACGGCACGACTTGTGCGCTACGTCGGCAGCTACCTGGACGGCGTACATCTGATCCACGACCGCGACAAACGACTGAAGCTGCAAGCGAAACTGCTGACCATCCTGACCGAGGGTGTGATCGACAACGAGGAAACGCGAACTGTCGTCGGACTGCGTGACCCGGACTTCGGGCAGTATCCCGTCCACGAGGAGACGCTGATCCGGCATGTGCGCGCCTGGCTGAAGCAGCATCGCTTCGTGTTCACTGGCTGCGAAGACGAAGCCGCCGCAAAGATTGTCGATCTGGCAAAGCAGGCATTTGGGCTGACGCCGGTCAAACTCAATATCTTCGAGAAACTCCAGCAGCTGCGCGACGAGGAACTGCAAAGTGAACTGAGTGTGGTGCTGAAAGCCGAACCTCCGACAACCAGGCCGGCAAGACGCAAGAAGCTCGATCTGCTGGCCGTGCCGGAGGATAAGCCCGAAGGACTTCTACATACCCTCCCGATGCCGAAGCGCCAATCCATCCCAGAGGAAGCTCCGGTGCAGCTTGCACTGTTTTGACAAGAGCGATTCGCAATCGCCAAACACCAAAAAACCATTCATCACCGTGCAAACCCTACATGCCGTACATCACTTCTAAGGCGTAGGGGCGATTGCTGCTCAAGGACATCTGCACTGAGATTGGGATTCACCCCGCTGACTACGGCGGGATTTTTGTTCAATCAGAAAGGACATAACATGACCAAACAAGCAACCGACAAGAAGAAGGAAACACCTCCTACCGTCATCACGCTGACGCTGCCCACACCCGAAGGCGGCGGTATCGCGCTGGAACGGGCGACCGCGACGCTGCTCATCCAGCGCGGCGATCTGGCGCACGTCAAGCAGTTTCACTACCAGGGCTATCTGCCCGACGTGATGGAGGCCATCC
>Ga0208353_100779_pt1 | contig 10695 bp, 7 predicted proteins | sample HotLakmasection2_FD_184725 | JGI IMG/M metagenome (GOLD analysis project Ga0208353, IMG submission 184725) | Hypersaline microbial mat communities from Hot Lake, Washington, USA - Section #2 (SPAdes) | ecosystem: Environmental > Aquatic > Non-marine Saline and Alkaline > Hypersaline > Microbial... | reverse complement strand
CACCTATACCATTCACTACCCTTAAAGTCCCTGTTGTTGAACTTGTTGCATTTTCGTTCCCCGATAAAATTACAATAGAATTATTAGCAGCTGAATCACGAAAATAAAAATTTGCATCCGCACCACCTGTATATGCACCATTAAATATCATATCACCCGCAATTGTACTTGTTGAACCTAATGTAAAAATAAGACTACCACCTGTTGCACCAGCACCTGATGCATCTGCTGCACTTAATGTAATTGAACCACCATCTGTTCCCGCACTACCAACATCTGCACAAACTATTGATATATCACCACTTCGAACTCCACTCACACATCCACCACCACTTATTGTTACATCTCCACCACTTCCATCATTTGATAAACCACCACGAATTACTACTTGTCCTCCATTACCAGTTCCTGTTCCACCTGATACATCACCACCAAGTAATTCAGCATTTCCACCATCTGTATTTTGAAATCCTTGTCCTGCATTTATTACTATACCACATCCATTACCTGCACCAGCTGTATCAGATACACCAATTATACTAGCATCATCATTTAATGATCCCATACGAATAAAACATGTTGCACCATCTGTAAATGTAAACTCAGATATAGTCGCTGCAGCAAATCCACCTGATCCATCATTATATTGAATATCTCCGGTAGTCCCCGCAGCAACACCACTAGGTATTGCCCAACTTAAATTTCCCGCACCATCATTTGTTAACACTTCCCCAGCCCCAGTTGCCTGCGCAGCCGGCCAAACTACGCTGTATACTGCTGTGCTCGCGTCAGCCTCCTGACTAAACAAATTTCCACTAATTGATCCCTCTAAACCTAACGTCGTCGTTGCATTAATATTACTTGCATAAATATCCTGATTTACACCTAATCCACCAGATAAAATACGTAATGTACCTGTTGATGTATCTGTTGCATTTTCACTTATACTATAAACAGATAATAAATTAGTTAATCCTGTCGAATTTTGCCAGAAACAAAATTCTTCCGCAGTTGCATCACCCGGACGAAATTCAATTACGCCATTTGATGTTCCTCCAATACCTACCTGAAATTCTATATTTCCTCCATCTCCTGACCCACCTTGACCAGTTATTACATTGAAATTACCGCCATTAGTAGATCCATCGCCTGTTTCCAATGTCATACTACCTCCATCTCCCGTCCCAAGCGTTTGAGCGCCAGATTGTAAATTTAAATTACCACCATTTACTCCTACACCATTTCCACCATCACCACTACTTATATTAAAATTACATCCTGCTAACGTGACACCATCTGCGCTATTCATAGAAAATGAACCATCCTCAACTCCAACATCTAAAGAACTTGATGGATCACCATCTGTATAATTAAATAAAGACAAAGTCGCGGCAATAAAATTACCCGAACCATCACTTAATTGAATATCACCAGAATTACCTGCTGAACTTACACTTGCAGGAGTTGTCCAAGTTAAATTACCTGCACCATCATTTGTTAATACTTCACCAGCACCTGTTGCTTGAGCATCTGGCCAAATTATCGTATACGTAGTCGTTGTATCATTCGCTTGTTGACTAAATACATTTCCACTTACACTGCCATTTAAATTTAATAATGTATCACTTGTTAATTCATTCGCGTATACAGTTCCTGTAATACCTACCCCGCTAATTACTTGCAAGGTACCAGATGAGGTGGTAGTTGCGTTTTGCGGACTACCCAAAACAGTCATTAACGCAGTTGTTGTTCCTACCTCATAAAATTCATAAATTCCATCATTTGTTCCACCTTGTCCTACAGAAAAACTAATTGAACCACCATTACCAGAAGTACCATCCCCCGCATTTAGCTCAATCGGCCCACCATTCGTCCCTCCAGTACCTACCGTGAAAAAGATCCCTCCTGAATTTCCATTTCCATTTCCAGTTATTATTGACACCGAACCACTGTCTTGTAAGACTGACTCACCGGATTCAATGCTTACTGACCCACCATTTCCACCACCAACACCACTAGTTTGATCGCCTGCATATAATCCTAGATTCCCTCCCGGATTTGTACCTCCTGTAGTAACACCACTTTGTATATCTATTGAACTTCCCTGAGTACCACTATTTATTCCATTTAATTCAAATGTTCCACTTGCAACACCAACATTTAAACTACTAATTGGATCACCATCAGTAAAATTAAATTGAGATAATACAGCTGAAGTAAATCCACCAGCACCATCACTTAATTGTATATCACCAATAGCACCCGATGATGGTGTATTTGGAGGAGTTGTCCAAGTTAAATTTCCTGCACCATCATTTGTTAATACTTCACCAGCACCTGTTGCTTGTGCAGCTGGCCATATGACACTATATGTTGCTGTATTGACATGAGCTTCCTGACCAAATATATTTCCACTAGTTGTTCCAATTAATTCATAACGATTACAATTAGTTAATTGAACACTATTAAATGGTCCACTAGTTGAAAATAATGTAAATGTTTCATTACTTGCTGTCCATTGTGCATTAATATCAATACCATTAGATGTAAATTCTACTGTAGTTGATGTTAAACTAGATGTTGCCATTTAATTTAATTTAATTGAATAAAAAATAATAGTTTTTTTTACCCCTCTTTATGTTATTTATGTTATATTAATTATATTATTTAAGGTTATAAATAAAAACAATAAAAATAAACCACGTTTCAATACACCTAAATCGGAAATATCAATTCCTAAAAATTTAAACTCAATCCAATTCCGTTGCAACGTCTCATTCAATGTATGTAAATCCAACATAGTAGAATTTTCCTCAATAAGATTTAAAACTACTAAATCAAAATCTTTTTCTAACTCAAAATGACGAATTAAATCATTTAAATTATAACGACGAATGTATTTTTGTAAAACTTGTTTATTATAGATTAATGCATATAATCGTTCCTGTTCATTTGATATTTGTGTAGTCATATACATATAAATCATTAATATTAGCATAAAAAATAAATAAATTGTCCATGGAAATCGTCGATAATATCCGTTGCTCAAATCACTTAAAAACAAAGCAAATGACATCGTACTCAAAATTACAAAAGATGTAAATAAATTTTCCATTTGATTTACACTATGACGAATATCTTCAATCATCTCACTTGTTTCTTCCACAACACGATTTAAACTTAATTCATTTAATATTTGTGATTCTAAACGATTCACATATTCTTTAATATCATGTAAATGATAGTAAAATACACAACAAAAACACATTAAATTTAATCCAATAATAATTGTAATAAAATAACTACGAAACGCAACAAAACATAATGCAAGAATTTGAATATAGACAGGATACGTATAAAAATTAGGAAAAATACCATCACTAAAATACAATAAATACAATATATCAGACAAAACCTTAAAAATCGTAATAAAGTGAATCATAATAAGTAATTTTGATACAATAGGATCAACATCGTCCGAAGGTAATCGTTGAATATAATATTCAATGAAATGATCCGTTTGAAAATATAAAAATGCAAATATATACTGTAATGGATATATTAGATGATACAAAAAGAATCCATAATAATAATTTTTAGATAATGATAATGATGAATCTGAATCTGATAATGATGATGATGATGATGATGATGATGATGATGATGATGATGATGATGATGAATGATAATAAAGAGAATCAATAATAAAATAAATTGTATGCACAGCAGGCATTGAAAGTATACTAAATATCATCAAAGTATATAACCAAGAAAACAAAACACAAAAAAAATAACGATGCTCTAAAGTAAACGTAGCATTACTATTATCATCAGATTCATGACTACTTCTTCCATCCTCACATGCTGATATACTACTATTCTTATTATTATTTTCATTGTTATTATTCATATTATGATCAGTATAATTCGTAATATTTGTAAGATTACTATTATTGTAACGGATCATCGTTGTAGAATGGTGATTTTTATTATGTTTACGTAATTTTTTGTAATATTGTAATTGCTCATATAACCGTTGACGGGATTCTTCCGCTTCTTTCTTCATTGTAGATGATGATGAATAAGTATTATTATTACTATGATTATTATGATTATTATGATTATTATTACTATGATTATTTATATTCATCTCATTCATTTCATACTCATTATAATTTCGTTTTATGGATTGCATTAATCTTGTTATTTGTCGAGGCTGATCATGCAATAAACATTCTTTTTCTAATTGTGTAATAACACGTCCAATACGATTTTTTGCAATATATCGTCGAGTTAAAAAATTATATAAATTTTGCTTATATTGTATACTTTGACTAATTCCACTCGTATTACCATTATTATTATTACCATTAAAATTAAAATTAAAATTACGAGTAGAATTATTCATCTTCTTCTTGTTAATTTTACTATCATTTGAGGAAGACGATAATGAGGAAGATGAACCTGGTAAAAAATCTAAACACTCCTCTAAATCATTTAAAAATAACGGACGATATCCCAAAAAAACAAGTAATTTTTTGTATAATTCCATTATTATACATCTATACATATATACATATATACATACATACATACATACATATAAATTTTGATTTTGCAAATTTTGATTTTGCTTAAATACAATGGATAATGAATTACCACAGCGTTTTTTTCAACCTCGACAATTTTGTTCTTATTTATCACAACAACATGTCTTTTTACAATTTCTTGTCATTTTTGTAGGTATTTTTGGTGTGCTAATAACCCTAAACATAAACAGAAATATCATCATATATCATAAACATAAACCTAAACAAAAAAGTATATTAAATTCATTCAATCAATTTGTATATACCGCACTATTTATCATACTTATACTCTTACTTTTTTTCTCGGTTATTACTTAAAAAGAAGGAAAAAAATTAGAATGGGATATAAATATACTCTCTTTGTTGTTATCGCGGTTACAGTAGGATTAATTTTAATTGGTTTTGTTGTTGGTTTTCAACTCAAAAAAATAAAAGATAAAACAAAACCAGTTCAAATACCTGATACAAATGAAACGTTTCTAGTTCAAAATAATCCAAATGAACCAGAATGGATTGCAATAGAAGTAGCAAAACGATTATCCAATTTAGCAAAAATAGGTGATACCATTGTAAGTTATATGCAACGATATCAATTACCTGATGCAGAAATTGCACAACGATTAGCAAGTCGTTGGAAAACAATAAGAAATAATCCATTTGGATTACGTGAAACAAGTAAAATAGAACAAACAGCTGCTTATACAGTTAATAAAGGTGAAGAATTACGAATATGTATACGTGATCATACATCATCATCAACAAACAACAACAATTCGTTTCAAAATGAAAATACTGGTGTAATGGTATTATTACATGAATTAGCACATCTTATGTCTGTTACATATGGACATAATCTAGAATTTAAGAAAAATTTTGCATATATTACAAAAATGGCAGTGCAATTAGGATTATATAATTATATAGATTATCGAAAACATCCAACAAATTATTGTGGAACAGATATTACACATCCACCTTTTTTAATTGATGATGATTAATATTAATATTAATATTAACGTCTACTCCTCTTACGACGACGTTTACTTCCTCCGGAAGATTTACGACTTTTTACTATTTTCCAAGCTTGTTTTAAAGTTTTAGCCTTACCCCCTTGATACAATCTCATTGCTTGCCCTGCCATTTTATTACCTTTACGTTTAGATCCTTTCTTCTTCTTTGATCCAAATCGAGATGAACGTCGTTTTTTACGTTTACTACTTTTTTTACGTCTTTTTTTACTCTTTTTACGTGAAGTTGGACGAGATGGCCATCCACCCTCTTCTTCATCATATACTTCATCTTCACGACGAGTCTGACGTTTACGTTTTTTCGTTGATTTTTTACGTTTTCGACCAAAACCTCCTAATGAAAATCCACCAACACCAAAATCACTTTCCATATTATCACCTGGAACACGATTATCACGATGAAGCATTAATATTCCATCATCTGGATCAATATATGTATTCATTGCCGAAGATGATCGTTTACTACCTCGACCGCGTTTACGTCCACGTCGGGCTCCAAATGAACCCCCCCAACTACTACCAAAATCATCATCATAATCATCATATCCAAAACTAGAACCATAATACATCTCTTCTGTATCTAATGGTTGATAACTATCAGTATTAAATCCAAAAGAATTATTTGTAATATTATTATTATTATTATTATTATTATTATAATTAAACATACAATACACAATTTACTCTAAAAAAATATTACACTTACTCAAAACAAAAGAAAATAAAACTTTTCTTAATTTAGAATTTTTATTTTGAGTCCTAGTTAATAAAATACTAACAAAAAAAATATTCGTAATAAAAAAATTCTATAATAAAATAAAATTGGAAATTATTAATAATTAATTCTTTTTTGTGGTTTTTTTTTTCGGTTACATCTCTTTACATCTATTAATATCAATTAATATCTATCAATATCAATTATAATCATGCCGCATTATAATGAAGCCAGAAGAAGAATTTTACAAAATTTAAGAAGAAGTTCTCAAAGTTTTAAACGTTCTAAGCGTTCTAGGAGTTCTAAAAGTTCTAAAAGTTCTAAAAGTTCTAAAAGTTCTAAAAGTTCTAAAAGTTCTAAATTTAGCAGGAGAAAAAGATTAGCTAAATATAGGAAAAAAAGATCTAACGCAATGTATTTTGGTAAATCTTATACAAATAATAATGATAATGATTCACAAGTTCTTATTGCCCCATTTGGTCCACCTCAACCATGGATGGTAAAAGTTCCAAAAGCACCTTCAAGTTCAGCTCCTCCACCAACTAGTCGATTCGGAAAAAAAAGATCCAAAAAAAGATCACGTAAACGACAACGTAAACGCTCAACTTCCTACACGACCACAGACGACGATAATGACGATAATGATGATGATGATTATGATGATGATTATGGTAGTTCATTCGGTGGTAGTTCATTTAGTGGTAGTTCATTTAGTGGTAGTTCATTCGGTGGTGGTGATGGATCTTCTTATTCTCCTTCTATTTTATCAAGGTCTTATGGTGAACGAAATCTTCGAGATCGACTTGGAAGCGGTGAAAGTATGCTTAGTTCCGTTCGTTCAAGATTAAGAAGTGGTTTAAGTCGTATTAGCAGTGGAGTTAGTGGTGGACTTAGTAGACTTAAAAACAAATTAAGTAATCTATCCAATAAATTACGAATGAAAGGAAGAAAACGACGAATTGGTAAATTTGATACTTTTGTTGATTTAGGAGAAGGAAGTTATAATGATGATGATGATGATGATGATAATAAAAGTATTTTATCAAGTATGTCAGGAGGTACCGATTATAGTAATTTAAGTGATTTAAGTGGATATCGATCCTCTTCTATCAGTGATTTTGGTAATAATAATAATAGCCATACAAAAGCTTATATACGTAAAGTTTTATTTAATAGTAGATTTGGTAAAAATAGAAATAGAAATAATAATAACAATTCTAATAATGGAGCAGAGGAACAACAAATGGAATTAGCATTTAATCCTTCAGGTTATTTATCAATGTGGAATGGGCAACCCAGAATACCTCCACCATCATGGAATCCTTTGTTATTACAAGGAAGTAATAATGTAATGATGGGTATGAATGATCCAAAATTAGATCAAGTTGCCCGTTACCAATCTTCTAAATTAAAAAATTATTGAAAACTCGACCACACAAAAAGATCCATAATTAAAGTTTGAAATACTAATAAACCACTTGCAAATAACGCAAATCCAAATTTTATTCGATCGTGTAATTCTAATTTAGAATAAACATCAACCCAATTCGATAAGTATGCAAAAATACATATTGCACCCACTGCTGTAATAAATAAACTTATTGTTGAATAATATTTTGGTATTCCTTTAACTAATGTCATTGGCCATGATAATGCTCCGGCATAAAATAAACTAACACCACTCCATAATAAAATTACATTTATCTTGTTTTTGTCCTCTTCATATCGTAAATTTAACTCAAATGGAAGATAATAAATCAATAAATACCCACCAAATAAAAAACATAAAAGAAATAAAATTACATAGAGCCGTTGAAATAAATAATCCGTTGCCTTTTGTCCCCAAAAACGACTTTTATCATCAAAATAACTTAATAAGAAATATTCATACAATACCATACCCCCACATATTGTATTTACACTCAATAATTCTTCATTGTATTGATTAACTTCAAGTTTATTCTTATTATTATTGTTATTCTTATTGTTATTATTATTAATTTCCATTCGTTTTCTCCGTTTCTTCTCGTAAAATAAAAAAAAGAATTATTCTTTTAATAGTCTTTGTTGTTTTTTTGTTGGTTTTTATCTAATACTAATACTAATACTAATACTAATACTATATTTTAAACGATTAAAAAAATTAACCAATTCATTCATTTATTTGTAATATGATAGAAGAACAAGAACGTAAATGGGTTGGTTTAGGTGGTTTTTTGTTTTTGTTTTTTGTGGGGGGTGGTTAAATAAATATAAAGATTATCAACAAATCCATTCAATCACAATTTGAAACATGAAACAGTTTTGTTCGTCATTAATTAAATCATCTTTAATTAAATCAAAACAAGACAAGACAAGACAATGGAGCAAGAATATACAAAAGAGCAATTTTTTCAGGATTTTAAGGTAAATGGGAAAGAGTTCTCATTAATGGTTTACAATAAGATGAAAAAATTTAATATAATTGATGAAACATATTTTCAAGATACAAAGAGACGACTTGAGCAAGGAAAAATAAATCTTGCAAAGAAGCATGTTTATACAAAGGAAACAGATGAAGAAGATGAGAATAATTTAAAATTAGCTTTGTCATTAATTGCTCAAGCACCCACTTTAGAAGGTCTAATAAGTGAATGTAATAATTTTTTAATTAAGAAGGCAATAACTATTGGTAATGAAGAATATCTTGAGCTTATTTTATTGAATAAATATCTTGTGTTTGATACAGTTGATATTCATTATTTTTTTGAAGTTTGTGCAGTTAGAGGATTTTTGGCATGCACAAGATTATTATTACAAGATCGTCGTATTGGATCGGATTTAAATGCACAATCTTATGGATTATATGTTGCGGCAATAACAAAGAATGATGTTATCGCAAATGCTATAATTGATCATGGGAAATTGCAAAAACTTGAGAATATTAATAAATTTTATGTTATCTTATATTGTTATTGTTTGCATGCAAATGAAAAGATGGCTCATAAATTAATTGATACGTATAATCTTGATTTATCATTTAATGGATTCTTTGCAATTTTATTAGCGGTTTACAATAAACATTATGATTTTTCATTTAGTTTATTTTTTCGTGATGATGCAATGTTGAAATTGAAGGAAATTATTGACAAAATAGACGAAAAGACCAAGACCAACAAAGACAAAGACCAAAATCAAAACCAAGACCAAGATCAAGATCCAAAAACAACACAAAGAGCAGAAGCATAATTTAATTTTATCTCATATCTATCTTATCCTAATCATAATATCCAAATAATCATAATATCATATCCAAATAATCATTAATATCCTAATATCCTATAAATAAGATTTTAGTAAAGAAGAAACTTAAGTTGTTACAATCAAAAATGGTTACTGCTAATAAAGAAGGACGGCTTGCGGTGGAAGAGAACGGGAAGTTAAAGTATTCAACACTTGAAGATTTTATTCTTGTCTTATTGGAGAAATTGGAAAAACCATTTTGTGTCCAAAATAAATCCCCAATTCTTGCACATATGGCCAAAACACTTGAAGATAATTTGCGTGGAAAGATTGATCGTGCTGTAGATCTAATGAATGACGAACATCGGAATATAATGTTACCATATTGCGAATTGATGCTTGATCATAAGAACGCATATGAAGAATTATGTAGATTGACCAATGATGAAAATGATGTGGAAATACTGAATGATGATAATGATGATGATAGTAACAATAACACGAAGAAATTTCGCATGCGCATTCGTTCAAAAGATGCCATTGTTGTCTGTTTTGCGGTGGAAAAAGTCAACGAGAACCCAAATCTTTTAAGTTTTCGATTATTGTAATTCATAATCAAATTAAATCATAATCAAATTAAATCATAATCAAATTAAATCATAATCATAATCAAATTAAATTGATCTTTCTTTATTAAAATCATCATTATACGATTTGCGAGAAGAGGGAACATAAAAAAAAAAATAAAATGTCGCAAGAACAAGAACAACAAAAACATCATCAAGAAGAAGGGGTTGGTGGGGGTGATGAATATTTGAAGAATTGCGGTAAAGATGATTGTGGATGTAAATTAACAATTCCACAAGGAATCTTTATGATTGTTTCATCACCAACTGTAAAGAATAAATTTAAGTATAAATCATCATCGGATTTATCTATATTACTATTGTCTGCAATTACGTCAAATGTTGGATTATTATTAAGAAAGATTGGTGTAAATGATTCCAATTTTAATCATAAAAAAGTTGGACACGTGGATAATTTGGCTTTGGGAGTATTTGAGATATTACAAGAAAAGGAAAAGATTGATCAAGTGGAAAAGTATTTAAAAAGTCAGGGTTATAATGTTGTTTATGCAAAA
>Ga0208353_100757_pt1 | contig 10984 bp, 10 predicted proteins | sample HotLakmasection2_FD_184725 | JGI IMG/M metagenome (GOLD analysis project Ga0208353, IMG submission 184725) | Hypersaline microbial mat communities from Hot Lake, Washington, USA - Section #2 (SPAdes) | ecosystem: Environmental > Aquatic > Non-marine Saline and Alkaline > Hypersaline > Microbial... | reverse complement strand
CGACGACCTGGTCCTCCCTGGAACGGCGGTCCATCGGGAGCACGTCCCCCCGGAGGAGCATGTGGAGTTCTACAACAGCCAGCGCTTCACCCTGAACGTGACCCGTGCCGACATGGTCGCCGCCGGCTGGTCGCCCAGCGTGCGCCTGTTCGAGGCGGCGGCCTGCGCCACACCCATCATCACCGACCGGTGGGACGGCCTGGACACCCTGTTCGCCCCCGGCCGCGAGATCCTGGTCGCGGAGGGCCCCGCCGACGTGCTGGCGCATCTGGCCGGCCTGCCCGAGGCGGAGCGCCGGGCGATCGGCCGGGCGGCGCGGGCGCGGGTGCTGGCCGCGCACACCGCCGAGCATCGCGCCGCCGAGTTCGAAGCCCATGTCGCTGAAGCCGCGCGGCGCCGACAGCCGCGCCCGTCGGCGGCACGGCTGTCGGCCTGACCGGCTCCCCGAGCCACGGGAGGACCCGCCCTTATGACCAGACCGATGAACGGACACATGAACGGATCCGGGAAAGCCGTCCGGCCCGGCCGCGTGCTGGTCGCCGGCGGCGCCGGGTTCCTCGGCTCGCACCTGTGCGAGCGGCTGCTGGCCGACGGCCACGAGGTGCTGTGCGTCGACAACCTGGCGACCGGCAGCCTGCGCAACGTCCGCCACCTGCTCGACAACCGGCGCTTCGTCCTGCTGCGCCACGACATCGTCGAGCCCCTGGCCGAGCTCGTGTCGGCCGAGGTGGACGCGATCTACAACCTGGCCTGCCCGGCCTCGCCGGTGCACTACCAGATGGACCCGGTGCAGACGGTCAAGACCAGCGTGGTCGGCGGCCTGAACCTGCTGGAGCTGGCGCGGCGCTCGGGCGCGCGCATCCTGCAGGCGTCGACCAGCGAGGTCTACGGCGACCCGCTGGAGCACCCGCAGGGCGAGGGGTACTGGGGCAACGTCAACCCGATCGGGCCGCGCGCCTGCTATGACGAGGGCAAGCGCTGCGCCGAGACGCTGTTCTTCGACTATCACCGCCGGCACGGCGTGCCGATCCGCGTGGCGCGCATCTTCAACACGTACGGGCCGCGCATGCACCCCGACGACGGCCGCATCGTCGCCAATTTCGTCCTGCAGGCGCTGCGCGGCGAGCCGCTGACCGTGTACGGCGACGGCCGCCAGACCCGCGCCTTCTGCTATGTGGCCGACATGGTCGAGGGGCTGGTCCGCCTGATGGGCGCGCCGGACGACCTGATCGGCCCGGTCAACCTGGGCAACCCGGCCGAGCTGCCGGTGCTCGAGCTGGCCCGGCGCGTGATCCGCCAGAGCCGGTCGCGGTCCGAGGTCGCGTTCCGTCCGCTGCCCGTCGACGACCCGCGCCGCCGCCGCCCGGACATCTCGCGGGCGCGCGACCGCCTGGGCTGGACCCCGGGCACGCCCCTGCGCACCGGCCTGGCCCGCACCATCGCGCACTTCCGCGCCCGGCTGGCGGAGGGCGAGGCCGCGCCCGCCCCCGTGGCCGCCGCCCGTGACCGTACGGCCGAGGCGGGGCCGGAGCCGGTGCATCCCTGACCTGGGCGGCGATCAGCCGTAACGAGTCGCTGCCGCTCAGTCGTCGCGGAACACGTCGGCCGGCGTGCGGGCGTCCAGAATGCGCTCGCTCCAGGCGTCGAGCCGGCCGTTGTCCGCGGTGCGGACCCGCGCCTCGACCTCCGGCGCGACCCTGCCGAACCGCCGGCCGAGCTGGCGCAGCAGGATGTCCGCTTTTCCTTCGGCTTTCCCCTTGGCCTCACCTCTGGCCTCGCCTTCGATCAGCCCCTTGGCCAGGCCTTCATTGAACCCTTCGGTCAGCCACTTCTGCGCGGTCCGGGTGAGCATGCTCTCCTCCTCCTCGGGGACCACATCCTGGAGAATGTCGCGGACCAGCTCGCCGTGCGGATCCTCGACCAGGTGGCCCACCAGATAATACAGGAAGGTCAACAGGTCGTCATGCCCCAGACGGAGCGCCTCGCGGGCGATGCGCCGCAGCTTGCGCCGGTCGCTGCGGCGCAGCCGGCCATGCTTGAGGATCAGCAGCCCGACGCGCAGGGCCCGCTCCCGCGACAGCCGGGCGTCGGGGATCCGGCCCACGTCGACCAGACTGTAGCGGAAGTCCAGGCACCAGGGCCGGACGGCGTCGTCGGCCTCGGTCACCTCGGCCAGCGACAGGGGCACATCCCACGGCGCGGCGCCGTGATGGACGACGAGGGTGACCAGCGCCGGCAGCGGGCGCAGCGAGCCGTCGGGATCGCGGCCCTCGGTGCGGTCCCAGTGTTCGAGGATCTGGGCCTGATAGCCCAGGAGCTGCAGGCCGACGCGGGGATCCGGGTCCGCCTTGTGCTCGACCAGGGTGTAGATCAGCACCGGCCGGCCGGTCGTGGTCCGGGTCCTGTACAGGCGGTCGGTCTGGTACTTGCGCAGCCGGCGCGAGACGAAGCTGCCCGGCACGTGCTCCGGCGGGTCGTCGGTCAGCAGGGCGACCACCTCCGGCGGCAGGCGCTCGCGCAGCAGGGTGCCGGCGTTGCCGGGCCTGTCGAGCAGCGTCTGGAAGAACGCGTCGTGGCGCTGGACCTTGCGGGACGGCATGGCGATCTGTTGCGGCCTGGTCTCGAAGCCGGGCCGGAACGGCCGGCAAGACGGACGGGTCCTGCCGCAGCGTCATGCCCGACGGGGCGGAACCGGTTTCACTCTTTGGTATTCGAGGGCGCGGATGTGAATCAACCCTGATAGGTCAGGCTGAGTCGGCCATGTCCGGCCCTTGCCGGCGCTCCCCGCGACCGGCGAGATTGCGGCCGTCCACGGGCGCGGTGCGGCGGCTGCACCGCCGCTGCACCCTCCCGCAACCAGGGCGTTGCGCGCTAATGCCCTGTCCGGGTTGGGTTTTCGGCCTGCGTGCAACATTTGCAACGGGCAACGCGGCCTGTTGCAAACGGGCGGCCCGTGCCCCCCGTCTGCGGCCCCACGTGGCGCGGCAGCCGGCTGCCGGAATCGGCTTTCCGGCCGCGGAATGGCGCAGGATGGGAGCCGCACCATGGTGCGAAGCGGCGTCCGGCACGCAGGGATGCCGGATCGCGCCGATGATGGTGCCCCGGCGGAAAGGCCGATGCTGTCCGGCTCCATGCGCATGCACGCCTCCCTGGCCGATCCACGGACGGGCAGGATGTCAGAAAAAATTCCTAGGCACAAGCGTTTCCGGCGCGCCATTGAAGCCGAGTCGCCCGCCGGGGGCAGGTCCCGTTCCGGTCTCACCAAGATCAGGGAAACGGCCTGGGCGCGCCTCCCCTGCCGGCAATTCTTGACTTTCGGCCCGCATGACGAAACTACTGAAAGTTAGGTTGGCACCGGGGGAAGGGGACAGGGCGATGACGCGGACCTACCGCTTTCGGATCGATGCGTTCACCCCGGAAACCATCCCCATGGCGCGGCTGGCCGAGTACATGCAGCGCTTCGCGGCCATTCTCGGCCACGAATCGGCGGTCCATTTCGCGGGGCTGGAGCCGGGCAGTGCGCAGATCGTCAGTACCGTCGACTTTACCGAGGCGCCCAAGGTGCACAGCCGCCTCGATGACGTGCGCCGCGGCGAAGCGCCGCCGGACCTGATGAAGCTGGTCGATGCGCTCGACAGCCAGCTTGCCGAGGACAACGCGGTCGGCAGCCTGTGCGAGGACATCGATGGCGGAACCGCGGAGATCATCGCCTTTCCCGGCCGCAACCGGCCAAAGCCCATGCGCCTTGGCCCGTTTACCGAAGAGGGCAGTCTGGACGGCGTGCTGGTCAGCATCGGCGGCGTCGACGACACGGTGTCGCTTCAGCTTCAGAACGGCCCCGTCCGATACACCGGGTGCGAGACGACCCGTGACCTCGCCCGGCAGCTCGCCCGGCACCTGTTCGAGCCGGTCCGCATCCATGGCACCGGCCGCTGGCTGCGCGAAGCGGACGGCACCTGGACGCTGCGCAAGTTCAGGGTGCGGCGCTTTGACGTGCTGGAGCGCGAAGACCTGAAGGATGTCGTCGCCCGGCTTCGCGCGGTCGAGGGCAGCGGCTGGCGCGATCTCGAAGACCCTGTTGCCGCGCTGACGGCGATGCGCAAGGGTGAGACGGGGCCGCACTGATGGTGGTCCTCGACGCGACGGTGCTGCTGCTCGTCCTCGATCCGCGGGCGCGGCCGCCACTGGATCCCGGTACCGGTCAGCCGGTCGACCGTGCCGCCGACCGGATTGCTGCGCTGATCGACCGATTGTCCAAAGACGTTGAAAAAATCGTCATTCCGACGCCAGCACTGAGCGAGGTGCTGGTTTACGCCGATCAGGCGATGCAGCACTATCTGGAAATTCTGGACAAAGGATCCTGCTTCCGGATTGCCGCATTCGGCCAGAAGGCGGCGATCGAGGCTGCCGTGGCTACGCGCGATGCGATCCGTCGAGGCGGCCGCCGCGTCGATGCCGATCCGGACTCGACCGTGGCAAAAATCAAGTTCGATCGTCAAATTGTCGCGATCGCCAAGGCCGAGGGTGCACGAGCCGTCTATTCCGACGATGACGACGTGGTCCGCTACGCACGACAGGCCGGACTGGAAGCCTCCCGTACAGCCGATCTGCCACTGCCATCCGAAGATCCGCAGGGCGACCTGCTGTTCCAGCCGCCATGCCTGGCCCGGCGCCGGCGGAGGGCAATGCCGCCGCCAAACCCGGTCATGTGTCCCGAAGGCCTCAAGAGCCACCATAAGGTTGTCATTCCCGCGAAAGCGGGAACCTCGACGGTGGTGCGCGCGCTGCCGGCCGGCGGCGCACTTTGCGTGCTGCCGCAGCCGTCCCGGCGTCCATCGAGGTTCGCGCTTTCGCGGGAATGACAGCCTGTGCGGCGACGCCCTGCATGGTTTCCCCTCCATGCGACCCGAATTCCCTTCGGTTTCTCATAATGCGCATTTCGCGTGTCAAGCGATACGCGTTCTGGTAATCCCTGTCCGGCGCAAAAAAGAACAACCACCGGCACGGTTCGCTTTGGAGACGGCGGCGCAGTTCATCGCCAGGTGGCAGGCGTCCGCGGGGTCGGAGCGGGCGAACTAAACTATCAGGGGTTCCTGATCGACCTGGCACGGCTGGTCGGGGCGCCGGCGCCCGACCCGGCGACCGGGGACCCGGCGCGCGACGCCTATGTGTTCGAGCGGCCGGTGCGCATCGAACGGCCGGACGGCACCGCCACCACCAACTTCATCGGCCTGTACAAGCGCGGCTGCTTCGTCCTGGAGGCCAGGCAGGGCAGCGACGCCAGGCCCAAGCTGGACCGCGAAACCCCGCCCGACCTGTTCGCCCCCGGCCCCGCCACCGGCCGGCGCCGAGGCACCGCCGTGCGCGGCGCCATCGCCCGCACCTTCAAGGGCCGCCGCACCGCCGCCATCCGCGAGGCCCTGGAGGAATGGCGGGAGACGGATGTCGCAGTCTGATCGCGCAGATTAGGTGCAGCGCAGCAAAATCCCTGTTCGGTGACGCTTGATCGGAAACTCCGTTGCACGCAGAACCGCTCCGAGCAATGCCCGCAACCATGCGGAAGCATGTATGACCGCACAAAGGATGCGTTTTATTGAACTTTGCAGGCACGCACAGCTTTACCGGTCCAAGCATGTTGACACTCGTTCCTTCGTAGCGTACACAGCGCCCGAATCAGGTCGGGGTTGTAGTTATGAAAAGATTTCTCGTTAAGCCGCGGCTGGATAAGTCGGTCGACGAGCTGACTTTCATCTCGCGGGATGCCCGCAGCAGCAATCGGCTCGATCAACTGACACTGGTGCGGGATATTCGCGCCAGAAATCCTGGTCAGGATGACATCGACCGCCGCCTCAGGGAGGAAAACGTTAAGGGGAAGGAGGATTTCCGGCTGATTTCCGACCTTGCTCTCGGCGCCTCGGTGACCGGTACGCGCATCATCGAAGCCTCGGAAGAGACGGCCGAACAGATAGAAAAGGATCTGGGATCTACGGCCCACGTCATTGCCGACCAGAAGCTGTCGCTGATCGAGCCGACGAAGCGTCAGGGTCGGCGCACGGATAGATTGCTGGACGACCAGCTTTGGCATTTATCGGCGATTGGATACAAGGATGCGCGTCAACGCGGATTGGCGCGCTCGGGGGAAGGCGTTACGGTCGCCGTGATGGACACCGGCGTGCAGCACGACGTGCCAGAGCTGGAGGGCCGTGTGCACGATTCCGTCCGGATTGACAGCCGTACCGGCGAAATATGGCAGGATTTGCCGTCGGTTGATACGTCCGGCCACGGCACCCACGTGGCCGGACTGATTTGCGGGAAGAAAGTCGGCGTCGCGCCGGGAGCAAAAGTGGTCAACTGCACATTGCTACCCAATGGCGCCGGAACGTTGAGCGGATTCGTGCTCGCCATCGAGTGGGCCGCCTCTCGTTCGGACATTGACATCGTGAACCTGTCAGCGGGCATTCCCGGCTACTTGTCGGAAATGGAAGACGTGATCTACGGCCTCTTGGGGGCGGGCATCTTGCCGGTTGTAGCAGTGGGAAACGAAGGCCGTCATCGGACGCGGAGCCCTGGAAATTATCGTGACGTACTTTCAGTCGGTGCGGCGACAAAAAACTACAAGGTGACCAGCTTTAGCGGGAGCGCCAACATCATATCAAATGGTCAACTTTATTCCGTCCCGCATTTGGTCGCGCCCGGCGACAGCGTTTATTCATGCGTTCGTGATGGGGACTATGAAGCATGGGACGGAAGCTCGATGGCCGCGCCGATCGTCTCGGGCATTGCGGCTTTGGTTCTCGAGCGCCGCAAAGAAATGAGTGTTCTTGAGCTTATGGAGATCATACTTGATAAATGCAGAGATTTGCATACAATTAAGGAAAGGCAGGGTATGGGGATGGTTCAGGTGATCTGAAGCACCCGACCGTGGTGTAGGATAGGGGGGAGCGCGATGAAGGTGAGCCCTGAAGCGAGAGATAAGGCGGACCCCAAGCTGCTGTCCACGCTTGGCAAAGCGGATGAAGATGACACCTTGCGTGTGATCCTGACGCTCGGGGAAGAGCCTTTTGCGCGTACGATTCCCAGGTTTCACGGCTCCTTCGGCGACCGCACGGCGGCGCGCCGGGTCCTGACCGAAGAGCGCAAGGCCATGGTCGCGAACCAGATCGGCGATGTCGTGGAGCACCTGCGACGGCTGCCGCTGCGCATCAACGGCGGCGAGATCAGTCCGATGGTCGTGGCGGAGGGACCGGCGAAAGCAATCGTTGAGGCGCTCGAAACGTTCGGCGTGCGGCACGGAACGCTCGACCGCGCGTTCACGGTTATTGAGCCGCGCCGCGCAGCCGTCTGGTAAGCGCCGCTTCGGGCGGCTTTGACCCCAGGGTCCAGCGGCATACTGTAGCAGATGTGGGCATATTCCACAGCCGCGCCGGGCCCGCCGCCCAGGTCCAGGACGAACTGGCCGTCACGGTCGCCGCGGCCGCCGTCGCCCCGCGCCCGCTGCCCGACCGCATCGCCGCCGTCCGCGACGCCCTGTCCGCCCTGGGCGGCACCGCCGGGCTCCGGGACATCGCCCGCACCTTCAAGGGCCGCCGCACCCCCGCCATCCGCGAAGCCCTGGACGCCCTGGTCACCCTCGGCCTCGCCGAATCCGCCGGCGACCTGTACGCCCTGGCGGAGGAGCGCCGCCGCAAGGCAGCGTCGTAGGGCGGCGTCGTAGGGCAGCGTCGTAGGGCGGCGTCGTAGGGCGGCCGGAGCGCAGCGACGCCCGCCGCACGCCGGCGCCATCGCGCACAATGCCGTCGCGGCGATCCCGGCGGCAGGGCGTCTCGCCGGCCTGGCGCCGGGATTGTGGAGATACCGTGTGGACCCGTGGCGGCGCCGGGCGTCGGGCGTCGCTACGCTCCGGCCGACCTACCGCAATCGGGACCCGCAATCGGGATCCGCAATCGGGATCCGCAATCGGGGATCGAAACCGGGGCCTCTCGCCGGCCCGGCGCCGGGATTGCGGAGATACCGTGTGAACCCGTGGCGGCGCCGGGCGTCGGGCGTCGCTACGCTCGAGCCGCCCTACGGCGTGTGCCGGCAGGCCGAACCCATAGGGCCGGCACAACACTTCCGTGCATGACGCCACGGCTTTGGCGGGTTATCCTCTCTGCCCGTCGTCCTGGCAACCGCGCCTCCCGCCATGCCCTCCCGCCCGGTCCAGCGCCACGAGGCGTTCTTCCAGACGCTGCTCGACAAGCCCGGAACCGCCGGCACGCTGCTGCGCGAGCGCCTGCCGGCGGAAGTGGCCGCCCTGCTCGTCGGCGACCCGCCCGAGCTCATGCCCGGCAGCTTCGTGTCGCGGCGGCTGCGCAAGTACCACACCGACCGGCTGTACAAGTCCCGCACCGTAACCGGCCGGCCGGTGCTGCTGTACACCCTGATCGAGCACAAGTCGGAGCCCGACCCGCGCATCGGCCTGCAGCTCCTGGGCTACCAGTATCGCATCCTGGACCACTGGGACCGCACCGAAGGCCGCAATCCCGACAACTCGCCGCGGCCGCTGCCGGCCGTGGTGACCCTGGTCGTCTATCACGGCGCCGCGGCCTGGGACATCCCGCAGTCGCTGGCCGAGGCGACCGATGCCGACGACGCGGTCCGCCCGTACCTGCTGGACTTCCGCTACAGCTTGGCCGACCTGGGCCGGATCCCGGATGCCCGCCTGTCGCAGGACCGCGCCCTGCGCGTCGGCCTGCTGATCCTCAAGCACGGCCCGCTCAGGCGCAGCGACCGGCGCAAGCTGCTGCGCATCGCCCGCGAGGTGCAGCGCCGCGGCGATGACGACCTGTTCACGTTCATGTACTATCTGCTCGGCCATCTGGTGGATGACCCGCGCGGCGACCTGGCCCGCGACATCCTGCGCCAGCTGGTCCCCGGAGAGGAGGCATACATGCTCACCCAGACCGCCCAACAGTGGGTCGCCCAGGGCAGGGCCGAGGGCAGGGCCGAGGGCGAAACCAGCGGCAAGGCGCACATGCTCCTGCGGCTGCTGGTGCGGCGCTTCGGGCCGCTGCCGCCGGAGATCGAGGCGCGGGTCCGCAGCGCCGACGACGCCCGCCTGGACGACTGGAGCGACCGGATCCTGGACGCCGACGACCTGGCCGAGGTGTTTCACGATAGTTGAGGCTTGGTCGCCCTCAACCGCGAGCGCGCCGCCGAGGAGGCCCGCGGCCTGGTCCGCTGGCTGCGCCCCGCCTTCCGGGACCCCGACCACGGCAAGGCGAAGCCCGGCCGCCCAGGTCCGGGACGAGCTGACCGTCACGGTCGCCGCCGCCGCAACCGCCGTGGCTCCGCGCCCGCTGCCCGACCGCATCGCCGCCGTCCGCGACGCCCTGTCGGCCCTAGGCGGCAAGGCCGACCTGCGCGCCATCGCCCGCACCTTCAAGGGCCGCCGCACCCCAGCCATCCGCGAGGCCCTGGACGCCCTGGTCACCCTCGGCCTCGCCGAATCCGCCGGCGACCTGTACGCCCTGGCGGAGGAGCGCCGTCGCAGGGCAGCGTCGTAGGGCGGCGTCGTAGGGCGGCCGGAGCGCAGCGACGCCCGCCGCACGCCGGCGCCATCGCGCACAACGCTCTCGCGGCGATCCCGGCGGCAGGGCCTCTCGCCGGCCCGGCGCCGAGGTTGCGGAGATACCGTGTGGACCCGTGGCGGCGCCGGGCGTCGGGCGTCGCTTGCGCTCCGGCCGACCTACCGCGGCGGGCGCCCCCGCGGGCGCGGCCCTACTCCTCGCGCAGGCCGCGGCGGAAGGTGTCCACGAACGGGTCCAGCAGATAGGCCAGCGCGGTGCGTTCGCCGGTCAGGATCAGGACTTCGGCGGGCATGCCGGGGAGCAGCTGGATGCCCTCGTCCAGGGCGTCCAGGCGGTCGCGGTCGACCTCGACGCGGGCCAGGAAGTAGGGCTCGCCGGTGGCCTCGTCGACCAGGCGGTCGGCGGAGACCTGGCGGACCCGGCCGTCGATGCGCGGCAGGTTGCGCTGGCGGTAGGCGGTCAGGTGCACCTGGGCGGTCTGGCCGGGGGCGACCGCGTCGATGTCGATCGGGGCCACGCGCGCGTCGATCAGCAGGTCCTCCTCGAACGGCACGATGTCCAGGATCGGCTCGCCCGGCCCGATCACGCCGCCCACGGTGTGGAACCGGAGGTCGACGACCGTGCCCGCCACCGGGGCGATGACCACGGTGCGGGTCAGCACGTCCTCGCTGGCGCGCAGGTCCTCCGCCACCTCGGACAGCTCGCTGCGCACCTGGGTCAGCTCCTCGGTGACCTCGTCCTCGCGCCGGGCGTCCAGGTCGAGGATCTGCAGCTCGGTCTCGCCGATGCTCTGGCGGGCGCGGGCGATCGCCGCGCGGTTGGCGGCGCGCGCCCCGGTGATCTCGGCCTCGGCGCGCTGCAGGGCGAGCAGGCGGGGCAGCCGCTCCAGCCCCTGGGAAATCAGCTGCTCGACGTTGCCGATCTCCTGCGCGATCAGCTCGAGCTGCCGTTCCTGGCTGTCGATCTGCGCCTCCAGCCCGGCGATCTCCTCATCCAGCTGCGCGATGCGCTGGCGCAGGATGGCCCCGCGGCCCTCGTGCGTGCGCCGGCGCACCTCGAAGCGGGCGGTCTGGTCGGCGATCACGTCGGCGACCTCGGCATCGTCGGCGGCGGCCGCGATCACCGCGGCGGGGAAGGCGATCTGCCCGGCGCCGGCCGCCTCGGCCAGCAGCCGCGCCTCGACGGCGCGCAGGGTGCGGTAGCGGCTCATGCGGGCGTCGCGCCGGGCGCGGGCGCCGATGTCCTCCAGCACCACCAGCGGGTCGCCGGCCGCGACCCGGCTGCCGTCGCGGACCGGCAGCTGGCGGATGATGCCGCCCTCCAGGTGCTGCACCACGCGGCGGCTGCCGTCCGGGCTGATCACGCCCGGCGCCACCGCCGCGCTGGCCAGCGGCGCCACCGCCGCCCAGCCGCCG
>Ga0208353_100687_pt1 | contig 11918 bp, 7 predicted proteins | sample HotLakmasection2_FD_184725 | JGI IMG/M metagenome (GOLD analysis project Ga0208353, IMG submission 184725) | Hypersaline microbial mat communities from Hot Lake, Washington, USA - Section #2 (SPAdes) | ecosystem: Environmental > Aquatic > Non-marine Saline and Alkaline > Hypersaline > Microbial... | reverse complement strand
GGTTTGACAAGACTCTAATTCCTCTCCTTGAGAAGGAGAGGTTAGGTGAGGTTCTGCCCGATCAAACAAAACTCCAGTTCTCAACTTAGACGTGGTTTAGTCAAATTCAGAATTCAGAACTGAGCCCATGGTCAGTACCTGAGTGCCTGACAAAAGTTCGCTTTGGAGGTTGGGTTGAGGTCACGAAACCCAACACCAGCAACGGTTTCGTTGGGTTTCGCTGTCGCTTTAGCGTCGCCATGCCCAGAGGGCTTTATCCCCCTACAGCAGAATCAAGGTTCTGAGAGTTTTGTCAGTTAACCAGGGTCCGTACTTAGGGAGGAGATCGAAATCAAAATACCCAACCCAGCCTGGGAGCTGCTCCAACTAGCCATCCACCCACCGACCCCACCCATTTCTCTTCACCAGGATCTTATGTTCCCGCCGCTCCCTTAACTCCGGTCAGTCGCTCATCCCAACCCACAGTCGCCAAGGGCAGCGATCGCGATCCAGACAAGTTCCGGTTAATGGCTCGAAACTGCCCCCAGCTACCGATTCACTGCCGACCAGCAGGTTGTTGTTTTTCTACTGCTCGCCTAAATCCCCACCAGTTCTCGGAACCAGTCATCGTTGCGGAGATCGGTAAAGGCAGCTTCCATCTGCGCATCAGCCCGTAAATTGGGATCAAGGCGCACCGCTAGCTGGAGGTTTTCCAGAGCGATGTCATATTCGCGCTGCAGACTGTAGCAAATAGCCTTGTGATAAAGGGATTTGGCATAGTCGGGATCGATTTCCAACGCCCGATTAAAGCTGGTGAGTGCCTCGTTATCGCGGCCCAGTTTCATGAGGGTTAAGCCCTGGTTATCCCAAGCTTTGGGCACTTTGGGGTTAAATCGAGTGGCTTTATCAAAGGAGGTCAGGGCTTCTTCAAACCGCTCCAGTTCGAGGGCGGCAAGGCCCCGATTGAGCCAAGCAACAGCATCGTTAGCCTGAATTTCGGTGGCTTTGTCAAAGGACTGAAACGCCTCGCTGTGCTGCTGCAACACGCCATAAGAGACGCCCCGGTTGACCCAGGCTTCTTGATAGTCGGGCTTGATGCTCAGGGCTTTGTCGAAGGCCGCGATCGCTTCTTCCCGGCGACGTAACCGTCCTAGCACCATGCCTCGGTTCACCCAGGCTTTGGCATCTTCAGGGTTGAGCATCAGCACCTTGTCAAAGGCTTCGAGGGCTTGCTCATAGCGCTTGAGGTCTTTGAGGGCCTGCCCCCGCTGGAACTGAGCGGCGGCATGATCGGGGGCGAGTTCGAGTACCTGATCAAAGGCCGCGATCGCCTCCTCCAACCGTTCCAGACCCACCAGCGCCAGGGCTTTGTTGAGCCAGATTTCCCCATTCTCCGGCTGAATCTCCAGCGCCTCGGTGTATTGTTCCAGCGCGGCGGCGTAGTTTTCCTCCGCAAGATACTGGTTAGCGGCTTCGATGCGCTCCTCGGCGGACAAAAAGAGATTGGGGCGATTTTCCCGCAGGCGATCGAGCAGTCCCGTGACGGTCTCTAGCTGCTGCTGCGTGGTCGCCATAAAGGTGTTGGCTACGTATTCGGGGGCGACTTCGCCTAACCGTCGCATGATGGCTTCTTTTTCGCCCTGGGCTTCGGCCTGCAGGGTGATCAGGCGTTCCTGCACGGTGCGCTTGACCGCTTCCAGATCGGCAATGACGTCGGTGCGCCCAGAGGCGATGTCTTTTTGCAATTCGGCCAGTTGATTGCCAAAGTCGGTTTCGATGTCTGCCAACCGCTGGCGGGCTTGCTCTTGGCGGGCGGCGGCGGCCTCTTGCAGCGAGCCGACATGCTCGGTCAAGCGCTGGTCAAAGCCGTCGAGTTTTTCGAGCATGCGATCGCGCCGATCAAACACGACGTCCCGCACTTCGTTCATCTGCCGACCAACCTCGTTTTCAAGGCGGGCCAGGGCGTCTAAGGTCTGGGTAGCGCGATCGCGGCTTTCGCCCTGCAACTGTTGAATCGTGTCGGAAAATTCCCGCGCACTCTGCTGCACCGACTCCCAAGTCGCGGTTTTGTCATTGTCGAGAGCCGTCATCAAGCGGCTGAGCTGACTGCGGAAATCGTCAGCGCTGCCGGTAATCTGGCTGAGGGTGCTGGATTTTTGTTCATCCACCTCACTCTGTAAGGCATCAAAGCGGTTCATAAAGTCGTCTGCCGTTTGCTGCAAATCACTGAGAATCTGCGCTTTACCGGCATCAATTTCGCCCTGATAGCCGCTAAATTGCGACAAAAAATCGTCCAGCGATCGCCGCAAATCTGCTAAGACGCTAGCCCGTTGCGCCAGCACTTCATCTTTGATCTGGCGGAACTGTTCTTCAAAATCTTTGACCGATCGCTCCATCGTTTGTAGCGCCAGGTCGCGATGCCCCAGGGCACTGGCTTGTACTTCATCCAATTGCCGATCAACCGACTGCTGGCGATTACTCATGGCGTCCATGACGCGCTGCTGATATTGCTCTAGCTGGGCCTCCAGGTTGTCCCGCAAGGTTTCAAAATAGGGGGCAAAGCTTTCCTGTAACTTTTCCAGATCCGCCAGGGTGCGATCGCGGGTACTTTCCACCGCGGTGGTGAGTTCCTGTAGGCGATCGGCAAAACCGCTAGAAGCCGACTCCATCCCCGCCAGGGTATCGCCCTTGGTCGATTCCACCTGACCGGCCATCTCTGTCAACTGCTGCTGAACGGTGCGGGCGGTTTCTTGTACCGCTGCTAGCACGTCTGCGGTTTGGGCGGCAGCATCCGTATCCAGGGTGTCAGCCCGTTCTGCCATGCGAGTTTTCAGCCGCGTCGCCTGTTCCCCGACGTCAGCTTCCAGGTCGGCCAGGGTTTTGGCAAGCACCGCCACCTGCTCTTCCCAGTCTTTCAAGGTATGCGCTTTGGAATCATTAATTTCGGCGAGGGCTTGATTCAGGGCTCGACGCTTTTCTTCCAAAACATCTTTAAACCCCTCGGCCTCTTGCTCGATGTCGTCGCTGATATCTTCCGCGTCTTTCAAAACGCTATTCAGTTCACGGGTCGCAGTGCGAATTTTGTGCTCTAGATCGGTCATCTGGTTGAGCTGGGTGCGCACGACCGTCGCCACTTCTTGCACGACCGAGCGCCGCAAAAACCACAGCATCACCACCCCAAGAATCAGCAACAGGGCCAGCGCCGCTAGCAAAATCGAGACGAGGGTGGTCGCTCGCGTAAAGGCCAGATTCGCTTCTTGCTGCAGCCGTTCTAACTCGGCCTGTTCATCTGTCAGTCTAGTTTGCGCGATCGCGGGGGGTGTCGTCACCGGCAAGATCTGGACGGCAACCATGCCGCTACCCAGCAAACACAGGGTCAGCAAGCCACTGTCGCGTAAAACATGAGTCAAAACGGGAGGAAAACGATGCCGCATCGGTCTCGCGATCACACTGAATCAAGGGCTAAACCTGCACTTCGTCTAAGGATACTCAAAGTACAGGCCAAGAATACGCTTAGCATACCTTGAAGCTCTGACGGGTTGGGTTTTACTACCGAATTTCAACCCGGACTGCCCCCCCTGACTTGCAGCCCTGCCAGCTCCTGTAGACAGCGTTAATGAAAGCTCTCGGATCGATGACTCTGGATACCCTTTTGAGAAAGCGGCGACTTCGCGGCGATCTCACGGGCGTCAGCCTGCCTGATGCGCATCTATGGCGGGTTCTACCCTAGCCCAAAGGACTCTCTCCGGCTAGTGGATAGTAATGGCCATTGGGCATGATCGTCGTGCGATCGCACTCCGCTTCGAAGCAATTGGCAATGGTCGCTCGAAAGAGGGTCGCCCCTGTAAGGCGAGTGCCTTTTAGATAGGTTTCTGTCAGGTTGGCACCAGTCAGGTCTGCCCCTGACAGGTCCGCCCTGGTCAAATCCGCTCCGGTCAGGTCGGCTCCTGCGAGGTTGCAATCGCGAAGATCGGCCTCTCTGAGGCAGGCGTAGCGCAAATCAGCACGTGACAGATTAATTCCCCTCAATTTTGCCTGGGTCAAGTTGCTGTTAGACAGTTTGGCATCCCCCAAGTTGCCCTGCTTGATGGTGAGCCTTTGCAAATTCGCTCGGCTCAAGTTGCTGTAAGGCAAATAAGCCGTCGTAATAACGGCCTCCAACAGCTCAATTTCTCTCAAGTCGCATTCAAATCCATCGGCCTGGTCAACTTTAATTCCGCAAAAACGACGTTCTCCTGCCTGATATTGGGTCAACACACTTTGGAAGTTTAAAATTGCCATAAAGCTGCAACTACAATGGAACGCTTGGTGAGCCTCAATAGAATTCACAACACCTCTTTGGTCACAAACAGCAGTAACGCTCGCTCGGAAAAATTGTCTCAAGGTGTCATTTTTTCGTCTTCAAAGACAATCTTGATCGCGATCTGCCGGACTCAAAACCAGCCCACTCAGCAATCGACTCAGATCGCCAAACGGGTCGTCAGAGGTGCGATCGCCTACAGCCGGTCGTTCAGCAGACGCGATTAACTCAAGGCGATCGCTTGTGGAATGCCTATAAATCCATACCTAAAGGGCGGCCTCTTGAACTGAGATGCAATCTCCATGTCGCCATAAAACTTAGTGAACGTTTGTTAAGCTACAGCGTTTCGCCCCATTATCTATCAGCCTTAAAGATGTCTTTGGATTTATTTCTCAGGCTGTTCCAATCAACTTTCGGCTGACCCAAAGGAGTCAACAAAATCCCACTGAGGTTTTAGTAACTCAAATAAAATCCGTTAGGTCGATAAGTCTTTCTTTTGTCGTTGCTAATTAGCTTCACTCCTATTCGGTAAAGCTTTTGGTCAAGTTATAAAATTGATTAGATTTGCTTAATCAAGCCTCTTTTCTCTCGACAAAACTGGAGAACCGTAATGAGGGATACTAAATTTTGGGGTTCCTTCCTCAGGCGGCGATCGCCCATAAGCGTCTAAAACCGCTTTTCCTCAGCTTTCTGAATGATGTCGATCCTTTAAAATATGGGAATATGCTGCTTGTCTGGGACAATGCCAGACCGAAAAAACCTTAGCAGAGATGCTTTTGGCAGGTGGGACGCTACATTAGGTTTGTCTGCTGACTTGCCCCATCAGCAGCGGTATCCCCAGGGCTTCCAATGCTGTTGTCCGATCGCCGAAGTTAAGTTATGAGCCATCCCACTTCCATTGCGGAACATTTTCACGATCGCACGAAGTACAGCCCTGCCTCCATTTCTCGGGCCAGCACCGCGATGCAAGGCCCGCAACCCGAGCCTTTCAAGACCTACCGACTCGGCACCGAAATTGACCTGAAGCCCTATCTGGATGAATCTAAAGTGGCTCCCCAAGCTTCCGTCGAAGAGCGATCGTGGGCGCGACTCTCCCATTTTCTGATTAATGTCTACGGACTCACGGCCCAGCTCCAAACCCAGTTTGGACAGATGTTTTACCTGCGGGCTGCGCCTTCAGCCGGGGGGCTTTATCCCACCGAAATTTATTTGGTATCGCGGGGCAATCACCTCCTGCCCGCTGGGCTGTACAACTACCAGGCACGCACCCATTCCCTGTGGCGGTTTTGGGATGATCACGTCTGGCAAGTGCTGCAAGAGGCCTGCTTTTGGCATCCGGCCTTAGAGACGACTCAGCTGGCGGTGATGTTGACCAGCGTGTTTTATCGTTCGGCCTGGCGCTATCAAGACCGAGCCTATCGGCGTATCTGCCTGGATGCGGGGCATGTGCTGGGCAATTTAGAACTGGCTGGGTCGCTGGTCGATTATCGGCCCCATTTGATTGGCGGCTACCGTGATCAGGCCGTCAATGAACTGCTGTACCTCGATGCGGAGGCCGAAAGCACGATCGCGATCGCCGCGCTTGCCGACTTGCTCCAGGTCGAGCAAAATCTTCCCCACGTGACGACCACCCAACCCGGTCCCCAGCAAATCGATTTTCCCCGCATTGCGGACGGCGATTTGCTGTCCTACATTCACCAGGCGACCTGCATTGAGCAAGACAACGACTTTCGCTGGGCTAGTCGGGGCAAGAGCGTGCCCGACCAAACTGGTCCCGCTGAGGCCGCCATCCCCGAAGACAAATACAACTTTCCCTTTGGCCTGAAGGTGTCAACGGGCACCTCGCCGATCAACTGGGACGATCGCCTGCAAGGACTCGAGCGCACCATTCTGCGGCGGCGCTCAACTCGAAAATTGAGCGGCGCTCACCTCACCCTCGAAGAACTCAATGCAGTATTGGATTTTGTCTATCAGCCCCAGCACTACGTCGATCAGGGTTTGGATGGCAATCCCGACTATTGTGACCTCAGTTTGATTCAGACCTTTGTTGCCGTTTCGGGGGTGGATGGCCTGGATGCGGGCTGTTATTACTACGCCCCCTTGCGCCAAGAACTCCGACAAATCCGGTTCAAAAATTTTCGGGCTGAGCTGCAATACCTCTGTCTGGGACAAGACCTCGGTTACGATGCTAGTGCCGTCATTTTTCACACGGCGGATCTGAAAGCGGCGATCGCCCGTCATGGCGATCGTGTCTATCGCTACTTGCATCTGGACGCTGGGCATCTGGGGCAGCGGCTCAATTTGGCGGCGATTCGCCTGGGGGTGGGGGTCAGCGGCATTGGCGGCTTTTTTGACGATCAGGTGAATGATGTCCTCGGCATTCCCGAAGATGAGGCCGTGTTGTACATCACGACATTAGGACGACCAGCGGGGGAGGCGTAGAGCAGTTTTGGGTAGGGGGAGTGATGAGTTGGTGGCGTCAGTGGGCGTGGCGGTCAGGTGATAGACGGCGGCGAATTGGGTGAATGGCGATCGCGCGTTGAGTCGAATCGTCTATAAATGCTGATATAAGAGAGCAGCCGCCGCGACTTCCCTAATGCAGCGAACCCAGATCCAAGTAAGCTGATCTAATGACAGTGCAATCGAGTTTCTTTCTGACATGGTCACCATCAACGAAAACTATTTGAAGCTAAAGGCGGGCTACCTCTTTCCAGAAATTGCTCGTCGGGTGAAGGCCTTTGCGGAGGCAAATCCGGATGCGCCCATCATCAAACTAGGCATTGGGGACGTCACCGAACCGCTGCCCGAAGCCTGTCGCACCGCCATGATTAAAGCGGTGGAAGAAATGGGCGATCGCGAAACTTTTAAGGGTTACGGTCCCGAGCAGGGTTACAAATTTCTGCGGGAAAAGATTGTCCACCACGACTTTCAGGAGCGGGGCTGCGACATCACCGCTGACGAAATTTTCATCTCCGACGGCTCCAAGTGTGACTGTGGCAACATCCTCGACATATTTGGGCACGACAACACCATTGCCGTCACCGACCCGGTCTATCCCGTTTACGTCGATACCAACGTCATGGCCGGACACACGGGACCAGCCCGCGAAGATGGCACTTATGAAGGGCTGATTTACCTGCCCATCTCGGCAGACAATCACTTCACCGCTCAGATTCCCGATCAAAAGATTGATCTGGTGTATCTCTGTTTTCCCAATAATCCCACTGGGGCAGCGGCGACGCGGGCACATCTCCAGCAGTGGGTCGATTACGCTCGAACCCACAGTTCTCTGCTGTTGTTTGATGCGGCCTACGAGGCTTACATCACTGAAGACGACATTCCCCACTCAATTTACGAAATCCCCGGCGCGCGGGACTGCGCGATCGAGTTTCGCTCCTTTTCCAAAAATGCCGGTTTCACGGGCACTCGTTGTGCCTTCACCGTGGTACCCAAAACCATTACGGTCAAAGTCTCAGACGGCACAGAAGTGGATTTGCATCGTTTGTGGAACCGCCGCCAGTCAACCAAGTTCAACGGGGTTTCCTACATCGTGCAGCGGGGGGCTGAGGCCGTTTACACCGAAGCCGGTCAAGCCCAAGTGCAAAAGCTCATCCGGTTTTATCTGGAAAATGCTCGCATCATTCGAGAAAAGCTCTCTGAGGCAGGCATTCAAACCTATGGTGGCGTGAATGCGCCTTATGTCTGGGTCAAAACCCCCCAGGGGCTCTCTAGCTGGGACTTCTTCGATAAGTTGCTCCATACCTGCAACGTGGTGGGCACGCCCGGTTCGGGCTTTGGGGCCGCTGGCGAAGGTTACTTCCGCATCTCCGCGTTCAACAGCCGAGAAAATGTCGAAACCGCCATGCAGCGGATTACCGAAAAGTTCAAAGCCTAGGGAAGGTAGGATAATCACCCCTCACGTGCGCTGATCGGCTTTACTCAACCCCACCAAAAAAGGAGCTAGTCAACACTAGCTCCTTTCATTCACTCAACCGCAATCAAACTGAGGAACACACACAGAGTTGCTAGGCAGCTTTTGCACGCTTTTGCAGCATCAGCATGCCACTAAAGATCCCCAAGCCGAGCAAGAAGGCCGGTTCAGGAACGCTAGCCGAATCGGTGCCAATCACCTTCCAGTCGGGGCCATTAAATTCACGCTTGCTAAAGAAGCGGACGGTTTCGACGGCACCACTTTCCACACCTAAGTCAGAGAAGATGTTGATCCCTATTGAACCAACATTTTGAGCCTTGGTAATTTCGCTGGTGTCAATCGAGAACCCGGCATCGAACCACATATCACGCTTAATTTCCAAACGATTACCGATCAAGTTCCCCCCAGCATCAAGCGCTTGGATGCCAAGATCACTGTTCATGCCTCTTTCCCAGATCAAGAGATTGTCCAGGGTTTTACCAAACTTGAGATCAACGACAAAGGTGCCTTTATCTTCGGTGTCGATAATGTGGTTGAGGTTATTGGTCGTCAAGTTGGTGACGATGTCATCGGCGGTGGCGTCTTCGGCACGTACGCCCCCCGTCGCATCATCGCCCGTGTCGCCACTCGCCGCTCCGGAGTTACCGCCCACATAGGAGTCGTTGTAAACGATTTCAGCTGCGGTCACAAAAGAGAAATTTTCGATGATTTCTTCGCCAATCTTGACGGATTCCAGCAATATGTCGCCCTTTGGCGAGTCATTTTGGGCATAAGTTGACTGAAACGCAAATCCAAATGCAAACGCACTGCCAGTTCCGATGCCTGAGAGCAAAGCTCCCGCAGCAAGACCAGTTGCCACGGCGAATCTTGAAATAGTAAGGGTCATAGTTGCCACTCGAATACGACTGTCACGATTCGAAGATAGCTGTTGCTGATGGTGAAGACGACAGAGATGCTACCCATTAAAACAATCACGAACTTTACGATCGCTTAATAAAATCCCATTATTTTGCGGCCAAGGATCCGTGATTTGTATTAGAGACTACTTTTTGCGTCTGGGCAATTCTATCGTCATCGTCATTGAGCGATGTCTGAATCCTTTGCCAGGTAAGCAAAATCACGCCATTCTCAGTACCTAGAAACGCGCTGCAGTTGAAGCATCGGTAGATTCCCGAAGGGCCGGTCTCACGATTCCGCAAGATCCCGAAGGAGTATTGAGCAAGGCCAGGACGATGATGCTAATTCGGTCCGATGGGGATTGCTAAGGGTGGGGTTTCTACCAGATTGACTTATGGGTATGTCCTTTGGGCTGGCGCTGTGCATCGTCTACCTGTCTGGTTTGCTGTTGAGTGCGATCGCGGGCAACTGGCAACTTGGGGTGCTGATGGTGCCTTGGTCGGGCTTGGCTGGGGGCATCGCTGTGGGTCTGTGGGGCCTGAGTGCGCCTCGGCATCTGCGACTGGGGTGGCCGCCCCGCTACTGGGGAAGCCTCGCGGTGATGTTCTTGCTAGCGACTATACATATAACGATGCGATCGCCCAGCGCTGGAGCACCGGACATCAGTAACTGGGTGGAACGGGCAGAAGCGATCGGGGGCCAACAGGTCATCGTCGGGCGACTGGTCGACGATCCCCGTCTAAATCGTGACCTCAAGGGGCGCTTTTTCGTTTCTGTGCAGCAGTTGCAAGTGCTGGATACTCAGGGAGAGCTGACTTTTCAGATGCCGGTGCGGGGGCGGGTCTATGTGACGGCTCCTCTCTTACAAGTGACCGGCTTGCATCAGGGACAACTGATGAAGGCGAAGGGACAGCTTTATCGACCCTCACCAGCGATGAATCCAAATGGGTTTGACTTTCAAGCGTATTTGGCCCAAAGGGGAACTTTCACCGGGTTTGTGGCAGCAGAATTACGCTTTCGGGAAGCCGGACCGTGGGGACTGTGGCGAGTGCGTCAGCGGATCGTGCAAACTCAGGTGCGGGCGCTGGGCAGTCCGCTGGGGCAACTTGTGAGTGCCATGGCGTTGGGGCGTAATGCAGTGGACCTGCCGCCCCATATTCAAGACGTGTTTACCCGCGTCGGACTTGCCCACACCATTGCGGCGTCTGGCTTTCACGTGTCGCTGCTGTTAGGCACTGTGCTGGCGCTGTTGCGATCGCGCCTGGGTACGACAAAATTCGTGGTGGGCTCAGCAGTCCTGCTTGGCTACGTTACCTTAACAGGGATGCAGGCCAGCGTCATTCGAGCCGCCATTATGGGTGGGGCGACCTTAATTGGCGTCGCGATGAATCGTCGGGTCATGCCGAGCGGGGCGTTACTGTTGGCCGCGACCCTGATGTTGCTGGTCAACCCCCACTGGATTTGGAATATCGGTTTTCAGCTCAGTGTGATGGCGACTTGGGGCTTGATTGTGACGGTGCCAGCGATCGTGCGGCGGCTGGACTGGCTACCCGTTACCTGGGCCTCTCTGGTGGCCGTGCCCATCGCCGCAACCGTGTGGACTTTGCCGCTGACGCTGTATCACTTCAATGTGTTTGCGGGCTTGAGCGTCGTGCTCAATGTCGTGGCAATGCCCTTTGTCACGGTTATTAGCCTGGGTGGCATCACGAGTAGTGCTTTGGCCCTGGTTTCGCCACTGGTTGGAGGGGCGATTGCGAGTCTGCTTTACTGGCCGACAAAAGTCCTGTTGTGGCTAGCGGAAACCAGTAGCCATCTGCCCGGCAGCTCGATCGCGATCGGGCAAATCACCCTCTGGCAGTTGGCTGGGCTATATGCTGTGCTCTTTTGCGGCTTGATGCTCACTCGCGATCGCCGTCTGTGGCTCAAACCCTTGCTAGCGATCGTCTTTCTGGCTTTATTGGGGTTGCCACTAGGCTGGCGATCGCTGACCCAACATCAAGTCACCGTGCTGGCGGCGGGCGGTGATTTGGTCTGGGTGCAACAGCAGCATGGGCGTACCACTTTGGTGAATAGCGGCGATCGCAAAACGGCTTTCTACACGGTCGAACCGTTCTTGACCCAGGCCGGGGTGAATCACATTGATCGGGCGATCGCGCTCCCCTTTAATCCCAACTATCAAGATGGTTGGCAAAGCCTGCTATCCGACATTTCTAGCAAACACCTCTACGGCGTGGATGAAACGCTGGCCGCAATCCCCTCGGGGGGGGAGTTTCATCGTCTCCCGGTGGGGGAAAGCTGGGCGCTAGCGGGGCTGACAATGCAACTGCTCGGCACCGAGAATCCCATTGTTCGCTTAGGCAATGATCAACAAAGCTGGTTGCTTTTACCGCAGCTATCTTTGCCATTGCAGGATTATTTGGCGAAGGCGGGCTCAGTTTTGCAAAGTCAGGTGCTGGTGTGGTCAGGGGATGAAATTAGCCTCGATCTCTTGCAGGCTGTTAATCCTCAAGTTGCCATTGGCTATGGCGATCGCTTAAGCGAGTCGGTGGAGCGAGAGCTGCTGCAGTCAGGTATCCGCGTCTTTTGGACCCAGCGCGACGGGGCTATTACCTGGCGATCGCACCAGGGATTTCACGGCTATCTGGAAACGAAACATCGGAATGCCCTGCTGGGAGGGTAAGCGATCGCTCCATCAGGGGTTAAAATACAGTCACCTGGAGAGGTGGCAGAGTGGTCGAATGCGGCAGACTCGAAATCTGTTGATGGGTCAAACCATCCGAGGGTTCGAATCCCTCCCTCTCCGTTCCAATC
>Ga0208353_100677_pt1 | contig 12138 bp, 10 predicted proteins | sample HotLakmasection2_FD_184725 | JGI IMG/M metagenome (GOLD analysis project Ga0208353, IMG submission 184725) | Hypersaline microbial mat communities from Hot Lake, Washington, USA - Section #2 (SPAdes) | ecosystem: Environmental > Aquatic > Non-marine Saline and Alkaline > Hypersaline > Microbial... | reverse complement strand
TCCCGCGCGGCTGCCACCGCGTCATCGCTGGCTCGAAAGCTCACCCCCTGAATGCGCGTTGCGCCCGCCGCCACGGCATCATCCAAGAGCTCGCCAGCAGCGTCGATGGGCACTTCAAAGCTCACCGTGTTGGTCGCGACGTAGCCCGTCAAGGTCTGCCGTTCTTCTAAATATTGGTACCGTGGCTCCAGGCGAATGCCCGTTGTTTGTAGCTGATCAACGTTGCGATCGCGCAACAACTCCACCACCGCCGTTGACCGCCGCGCCGCCTCTTGCTGGGCCGCTGCCGCAGTCTCAGCCTCAACCTCAACCCCTAAACTCACCTGAGCAATCGTGGTCGCAATTTGCTCGCGCCCTTCCCCGGTCACCGTTAACACGTTGATATTGCTCCCCTGGACGATATTGCTCTCCTGGGCGATCGCCGGTCGGGCCACCAGCGGACCGATCGCCCCCATCCCCGTTAACACCATCCAGCTCACACAAGCCGCCGAAAATACTTTCCTCACAGTTCACGATTCCCTACTCAACTGTTTCCAGAGTGACAGATGTAATCGCCATGATCTGCGGCGTTGCGGTTTTAGCAACATCGGCGCTCCCATTAGTTACTCTTCTTCATCGGCACCGTGCACAGTAAACACCAGGTCGTCCACTGTGACGACATCCCCCGCGAACAACTTGCGGCCCCGGCGCAGTTCTAATTCACCATTCACCTCTACACTGCCGCTACGAATCAGCATCTTGGCCTGGCCACCCGATTGCACGACTTGTTGCCACTTCAAAAACTGATCCAGCTTGATGAAAGGCTCGCCAGTCGACTCTTTAATGCCCATCGCCCCATCCCCATTTAACCAACTTCTCTAGTTTAAGTCTGAGGCAGCAAGCGATCGCAGCTGGCTGGCGACATCAGTCCCCCGGCCAGTTTTTTTGCCCGACCGAGCGATCGCGGCCCTGGCAACCCGCGCTAACGACAAAAGCGGCGCACTTTGAGTATCCGAGTAAAATCACGAATATCTCGCCGTATCGCCGCTTTTGACAGAAGCTGCATAAAGTCCTGGGAGCACTTCTTTGGTCATGCCAGCATCGCTAACGCGAGCCTGGAACCGATGGCTGAGGGACTTTTCCAGCTACGCAAACACGCACAATTCAGAGTAGTACTGAATCCATCTAGCTATTCAATTCTTGTTTTGCCCGTCACCAGAGTCTAGAGCGGGTTGCTTTTCAGGCGATCGCTGCTGTCGCTGCGTCGCCCGCCGCCACCGCCGCTCTCATTGCGAGGACGAGCTTTGTTAACGCGCAATTCGCGCCCTAACCACTCAGCCCCGTCCAACTCTGAGATCGCCTTATCTTCATGGGCTTCATCTGCCATTTCGACAAAGGCAAACCCCCGCTTGCGGCCCGTTTCCCGATCGGTAGGCAAGCTAATGCGCTTAACCTCACCATATTCAGCAAACACCTCGCGTAGGTCATCCTCCCCTGCTTGAAACGACAAATTACCGACGTAGATAGTCACAGTACTCTCCAAACAAACCTAAATCAGACCCTATATCGACCAAATTTTTAATCCAAAATAAAGTTTTCGGACAAAATTTCCTCGATATATTGCTGCGATCATAGCCGATTCAAAATGGAACCTTAGTAGTCCACCTCACATGTGCCACCTGGCCCCTCACCTGAGCTATTTTTGGCCTGGAGCCAGCGACCACAAACGGGGCAAAAGCTTACTCCGCAGGCCCCGAGAGAGCACACACAAGCTTATTAAGAATTATGTAGCCACAGACCAAAACTCTCGGTGAGGTGCGTGTCACCCCCCTTGCTTTCGATGGCAATTGTCTTTGTAAGGCTTTCCTGACTTCTAAATCCCCATCGTCTAATCATCTAGACTAATTTTCACGGCGGTTCCTAAACTGCCAGCAAAAATAGAGGCTTTACAATAATAACTATTGACTTCAGCAATTTATTGTTCTGAAGAGTTTGATGGCGCAAACCCCTATGGCACAATAAAGATCAACTTTGTAAAGCCTGTTCAAAGAATTTGTAAGAGAGTTATTTGCCTGTGACTGCGACTGCTGAACGTTCGACCACGCCTCGCCGCGTTGTGTTTCCCTTCACCGCTGTGATCGGTCAGGAAGATATGAAACTGGCCTTAATTTTGAATGTGATTGATCCGCGTATCGGCGGAGTCATGATCATGGGCGATCGCGGTACCGGAAAATCAACCACCATTCGCGCCTTAGCGGATCTCCTGCCCGAGATCGAAGTGGTCGCCGACGACCCCTTTAGCCGGTCTCCTCAAGATCCTGATATCCAGCGCGAGCGTAACACTGACACCTTGCCAATTTCTCGCAAAAAGGTGCCCATGGTTGATCTGCCCCTGGGGGCAACCGAAGACCGGGTCTGTGGCACCATCGACATCGAAAAAGCCCTCTCCGAAGGGGTCAAAGCCTTTGAACCGGGGCTGTTAGCGAAAGCGAATCGCGGCATCTTATATGTGGACGAGGTGAACTTGCTGGACGATCACCTCGTCGACGTCTTACTCGATTCTGCGGCCTCCGGTTGGAACACGGTCGAGCGCGAAGGCATCTCCATTCGCCACCCCGCTCAGTTCGTGTTGGTGGGGTCGGGCAACCCCGAAGAGGGGGAGCTGCGCCCTCAACTGCTGGACCGCTTTGGAATGCACGCCGAAATTCGGACGGTGCGAGATCCGGCATTGCGGGTCCAAATTGTGGAGCAACGCTCTGACTTTGATCAAAACCCCCAGGCTTACTTAGAGCAATACGCCGAGCCCCAAACAGCCCTCCAGGAGCGCATCGTTGAGGCCCAAACCCGACTGCCGCAGGTCACCATTGACCCGGATCTGCGCATCAAGATTTCGCAGGTTTGTGCGGAACTTGATGTGGATGGCTTGCGGGGCGATATTGTCACCAACCGAGCCGCTAAAGCGATCGCCGCTTACGAAGCCCGCACCGAAGTCACTCTGGATGATGTTCGCCGGGTGATTGTCATGTGTTTGCGGCACCGCCTGCGCAAAGATCCCCTGGAGTCGATCGACTCTGGCTACAAGGTCGAAAAGGTCTTTAGTCAGGTCTTTGGCGTCACCCTAGAGGACGAAGATGCCGCCGCCAACGGTCGCCAACCGGTGGGGGCGCGGTAGTGGGTAAGCGCATCCTGGGGCTCGACCCAGGGCTTGCCATTCTCGGCTTTGGCATCATTGACTGCTTAGACTCATCAACCACTTCGGCAGGCGCTGAGGTGGTTGATTTTGGTATTGTTGAAACCCCCGCCAACACGCCTGTGGGCGATCGCCTCTGCACGTTGCACGACGATCTGCACAGCTTGATCAAGCACTTTCAACCTGATCAGGTAGCCCTCGAAAAGCTCTTTTTTTACCGCATGGGCAACACGATCTTGGTAGCCCAGGCCCGTGGCGTCGTAATGCTGGTGCTGGCGCAACACCAACTCCCCCCGGTAGAATTCACCCCCGCCCAAATTAAGCAAGCGCTGACGGGCTATGGCAACGCCGACAAAACCATGGTGCAAGAGTCGGTAATGCGCGAGTTGGGGCTACCGAAAATTCCGAAGCCGGATGATGCCGCCGATGGTCTGGCGGTAGCCTTGACAGCATGGTTTCAACGGTAAGCATGAGAGCATGAGTGTCATGCTTGATCAAATCTAGGCCAATTGAGACCAGTACAATGCTCCCAACAACCTTCCGGCGAGCAGAGCCGCCGCTTTTTGGGCACCCTAAAAGCAGCTACGGGCAGTTCCTGTCAGGCGGTGGGAAATGATTGCCACCAAGCATCTCGCATCCATGACGGAGCTTAACCGATGCTTTGCTGATGCCCATGCATCCTACCGCTTGTTTAGGCCAGCTTTCCCAGCAGTTCTGTTGCTCCTAACGTGCGTTTGATGACTCATCTTTCGGACACTGCGCCCTTACCATCGTCGCCCGATAACTGCCTAGCGATCAATCCAGCAGCACTCACTTTACTGCGTGAAATTTCTCTCAAAGTGGGTCAAGCGGAGGATTTTCAGGCAGCGCTGAGGCGCTTGTTAACGGTGGTTTGTGAAAGCACAGAGTGGGTATTTGGCGAGGTTTGGTTGCCGTCTGCCGGCCCCGTCCTTTACCACAGTGGCGTCTGGTTTACCTCTCAACCCCAACACGAAAATTTTGGTCAGGCCAGCCTCAGCTGGAAGTTTGCCCCTGGTGAGGGGCTAGCGGGGCGAGTTTACGAAACCACCGAAGTCGAATGGATCACTGACGTTGCGCATACGTCATTCCCAGCTTTTCAGCGGCGAGACTTAGCCTTGCAGTCCGGTCTCGGAGCGGCGGTCGGTGTCCCCGTCACCTTAAACGAGACGACTCTAATGGTGCTCGTCTTTTTTATGGATCAAGCGCGCACCTGCGATCGCCTCCAAATTCATCTCATTGAAGCGATCGCCACTCAATTGGGAGCGATTTTGCATCTCAAGCAAACGGAAGCGGCGCTGATCACCCATCAACAACAACTACAACGACTCTTAAACACCCTGCCCGGCATCGTCTTCACCGCCAAAGGCCCCCCAGAATGGAAAATGCGATCGCTGAGTGACGGCTGTACGCGCCTCACGGGTTATCGTCATGAAGAACTGATTGCCGACAATAGCCACCTCACCTACAACGACATCACCCACCCCGACGATTTGCCCCAGGTCCTTGCCACCATTCAGGCAGCCCTCACCCCCGGCCAGTTTTACGAAGTGGAATATCGCCTTATCACCCGCACCGGCGCAGAAAAGTGGGTCTGGGAAAAAGGCCAAGGCGTCTTTGACGAGCAGGGTCAACCCATCGGCCTAGAAGGCTTTATTACCGACATTACCCCCCTGAAACAAACCGAATCGGCCCTCCGCGAAAGTGAAACGCGATATCGCATGTTGGCCGATCGCTCTCTCGATCTGGTTTCGCAACATGACTTGAGCGGCACCATCCGCTATATATCATCGGCCTGCGTAAACCTGCTGGGCTACGCTCCCACCGAACTGATTGGCAACTCTCCGGTCCAGCTCTTTCACCCCCATGATCGGCGTCGCCTCATCCGGTATTACCGACAGTTTTTGTGCGATCGCACCGTGCATCCGTTACGCTTTCGCATGCGTCATCGTAACGGCCACTATCGGTGGTTTGAAGCCATCAGCTGCATGGTCGATCAGCCCGCCCCCGACGATGAGCCCCTGTTGCTGGCAGTCTCACGCGATATCACCACAACCATTGAAACTGAGCAGACCCTCATCAATCGAGAAAAATTCCTCAACTTGGTCCTCGACAGCATCCCCCAGCATCTGTTTTGGAAGGATCGCCACGGCATATATTTGGGCTGCAATCAGGCGTTTGCCCAAAATGTGGGCTTCTCATCACCGGCAGAGGTGATTGGCAAGACTGACTATGAAATTCCGATGTACTCAGCGGCAGAAGCGCAGCGATTTTGGGAGGAAGACCAGCGCGTCATGGCCGCCGACTGGCCGGATATTAATGTGTTGGAAACCCGAGGTGAGGATGCCCAAAAACAGTGGATCAACGTCAGCAAATATCCGATTCATGATGCTGACCAGCAAGTGATAGGGGTGTTGGGCAGTTTAGAAGACGTGAGCGATCGCATCGAGTTTCAAGCGAATCTCAATCGCCGCGAACAATATTTAACCGCCCTCGTCGAACTGCAACGGCAATTGCTCGACCTGGATGGCACCTGGGACCGAGAACGGTTCTGCGTTATCCTGCGCCCCTTGGCCGCCGCCACCGGAGCCAACCGCGTTTATATTTACGAAATCGATGCCGAGGAGCCCAATCTGCTGCGGCAAAAGGCGGAATGGTCCGATGAGGACACGCCATCCACTTTGGGAATTCCCAGTGTCGCGGCGTTTGATCGAGCAGGGCCAGCCGATAGTTGGGCCTGCGAACTCGCACGGGGTAACTGCATTAACCAAACGGTTGAAGAATTTCCCGAAGGCCTACAAGCCCTCTTTAGCGCTCCCCCGTTGAATGTCAAATCAATTTTACTGCTGCCGTTGATGGTGCATGGCACCTTTAGTGGCACGATTGGCTTCAGCAATTGCCAACAGGCCCGTAAATGGTCGCAGTCCGAGGTGAAGCTGTTGCGGATCGCAGCCCACGCCATTGCGATCGCCACCGAACGATTTCAAGCCGAGATCTCCCTGCGGCAAGCCGAAAATAAATACCGCAGCATCTTTGAAAACGCCGTTGAGGGCATTTTCCAAACGACTCGGGATGGTTACTACACCATCGTCAATCCCATGCTGGCGAAAATTTATGGCTATGACTCCCCCGCCGATTTAATCACCCATCTGACCGACATCGAACAACAGCTATACGTTGACCCCGACCGGCGGCAAATCTTTGTTGAGCAGATGCATCGCAACGGAGCGGTCATCGGGTTTGAGTCCGCCGTTTATCGCCAAGATGGCAGCATTATCTGGATTTCTGAGTCCGCTCGCACGATTCTAGATGCCGCCGGACAAGTCATTGGCTTTGAAGGCACCGTCGAAGACATTACCACCCGTAAACGCACCGAACTGGAGTTGCACCGCCGCGATCGCCTGCTGCAAGGGGTCGCCCAAGCCAGTCAGCAGCTCTTGACCAATCTCAACGTCGAGAGTTCGATCCCCAAAATTTTAGCCACCCTGGGGGAATCAGCGGGGGCCGATCGCGTCTACCTCTATGAAAATCACTCTCATCCGGTAACCGGCGAGTCCTGCATGAGTATGCGCTACGAATGGACTCAAGGCAGTATTACCCCCAGCATCGACCAACCCCACTGGCAAAATCAGTGCTACTCCGAATATGGGCTGATGCGGTGGTATCGGGCCTTTCAAGCCGGGCAATCCATTCGCGGTCAAGTCACAACCTTTCCTGAGGTTGAGCAAACCCTGCTCAAGCGCGATGCCATTCAATCCATCCTGATGGTGCCTATTTTTATCGATCGCGACCTGTGGGGATTCGTCGGCTTCGATGCCTGTCAGGCGGATCGCGAGTGGACCCAAAGTGAAGAATCAATTCTGGTCACCATCGCCGCCAGCATTGGCGGAGCCCTCAAACGCAAGCACACAGAAGCCCAGATGCGCTACCAGGCATTTCACGACCCGCTGACCGGGCTACCGAACCGCACCGCCTTTAACTCCGAACTACCACGGGTCATTACCGCCGCTCGTCGCACCAAAACCTTGGTGGCAGTGATGTTCCTTGATCTGGATCGCTTTAAGAACATCAACGATACGCTGGGCCACGCGATCGGCGATAAACTGCTGGCCGAAGCCACGCGTCGCCTGAACAACGGCCTGCGCCGAGGTGATATGCTGGCTCGCTGGGGGGGGGACGAATTCACCCTGATTCTGCAAAACCTCGACACCATTGAAGAAGCCGGCCAGATCGCCCAAAGACTCGCCAACAATCTCAAGCCGCCCTTTTTGATCGACAATCACGAACTCTATGTCACCGGCAGCATTGGCATTGCCACGTTTCCCCAAGACGGCGACAACGTGACGACCTTGTTAAAACATGCCGATGCCGCCATGTACGCCGCCAAAGCCGATGGCCGCAACACTTACCGCTTTTATATCTCCACCTTGCATTCCAGTGCATCCCAGCAACTCATCCTCGAAAAACATCTGCACCAAGCACTGCAACGAGAAGAATTTCGACTGGCTTTTCAACCGCAAATTGATTTCGCCCAGGGCCGGATCTGCCGCATTGAGGCGTTACTCCGCTGGCAGAGCCCCGAGATCGGTGAAGTGCAACCGGTGGACTTTATTCCGATCGCCGAGGAAATTGGCCTCATTGTGCCTTTAGGCAACTGGGTGATCAAGCAGGCCTGTTGTCAGCTCAAAACTTGGCATCAATTGGGTTTCAAGGATTTGGAGATCGCCGTCAACTTATCCGCTCGACAACTCCATCACGCCTCCCTCGTGCAAGAGATTGAACAAGTTCTCAACGCTTTTAACCTGGCCCCGCAGTGCCTTGAGCTAGAAATCACCGAAACCGCGGCCCTCTCGAATCTCGACATTTCCATCTCGACGCTCAACCAACTCCGCAAGCTCGGCACCCGAATCGTGATGGATGATTTTGGCACGGGCTACTCATCGCTCAACTACCTGAAAAAATTACCGTTTCAAGGCTTAAAGATCGATCGCTCTTTTGTCAAAGGGATTCCCAACGATGCCCAAGATTTAGCCATGCTGAAAGCGGTGATTGCCCTCGGCCAAGCCCTGCAACTGACGCTGGTCGCAGAAGGCGTCGAAACCCCCGCCCAAGTCACCTGTCTCCGTGATTTGGGTTGTCACCAAATGCAGGGCTACTGGCTTAGTCGTCCGCTAGACAGCCAAGCCATGACGCTGTTTCTACAAACGCATTGGCCTCAGTACAATACAAGGGCTGATACCGCTTAAGACACTGAGATGATATGACCCGATCGCCCGCCCGATTTTTGCCGTGGCTGCTCAGCCTGCTCTGCGGCTGGTTATTGCTGATGTCTCCCGCTTGGGCTGAGACGACTGCCGACCCGGCCTCAGCCACCGCCGCCCAACTGTTTGAAACCCATTGTGTCGGCTGCCATGTTGGAGGCGGCAACATCGTGCGGCGTGGTAAAAACCTCAAGCAGCGAGCACTCCAGCGCCATGGCGTAGATTCTGAAGAGGCGATCGCTGAGCTCATCACCCACGGCAAAGGCTTGATGTCGGCCTATGGGGATCGCCTCACCGCTGAAGAAATTGACCAGTTGGCTACCTATGTTTGGCAGCGATCGCAAACCAATTGGCAATAGGGCCGCGATCGCACTCAACGGAGCGACGCCTGCCTCAAAACAGCTCCAGTCACCCAGGGATCTCGCCCCTGCCGTCGACCAGAAATCATTTTCCCGCCCATGCCTCACCGCACTGGTTCCCCAATCTCACCCGAGCCCTAACTTTCTCGCCGCTCGCCTATTGAGCAGGGGCATTCTGAGCCGGTGCATTGAGATTTTGGGTATTGCCCGCCTTGATCCAGCCCTCTTGGCCGTTCTCTTGTACCCGCACCTTCATCCAGGTGCTCGCCTCATTGGTTTCTAAGACCAGCACTTCATCTTGATAATCCACACCGCCCAACTGCGGATGCTCAGGTCCCGGCCCAGACCGCATCACTAAGCCAATGGGTTGCACCACCACTGCGGCATAACTCCCTGGGGGCGTCTCCTCCACAGGGGGCGTCGGGGCCGGAGCCGCCGGCGCTGGCTGAGCTTCGGCGGGGGTAGCCGTTTCCTGGGTTTGCAAAGCCACATCATTTTCAAACACGGGCTTGGGCGGCAGCACCGACAACTTCGCCATAAAGTAGCGAGCAGTGGCTACCCCCGACAGCGATAGCAACACCAGCGCCATCGAGACGCCCAAAATGAGCTTTGTCAAGCCCAGGAAAAATGCTTTCATCATGCTTTTAGGCAAACCACGCCATAGGTGTATATCACCCTACCGTAAAGGTCAATAGCGGTTGAAAAAATCACATTAAAATTTTTTCAACGATGAGAGGCGATCGCGTGCATCTCAACTTGGTCATTCCACGGGATCGCCGCGCTCAGGTTGCGACAACTCACTCACCCGCTGCCCCAAAAACCGACTTTTCGCAGCGGAAAAGTCGGCTCCAGCCATAAACAGCCACGCGACCAATCCCTAGTTTTGGTCAGCCCAGCCCACCACAAAGGTCAGCGGGGCAGCATCAAGACCGCTGAAATGCACTTCGACCGGGTAGAACTCGTCCGCTGACGGCTCGGGGATCGTCAGGGTTAAGCTGCCGGGGTGAGTTTGGGTCACCGTTTGCCCAAGGGTTGGCAACCTCAGCTGGCTCGCCTGGGGCACTGCCACCGTCAGCTGAATCTGATTCGAGGTGGCGGGCTGATAGCGAGCCGTTAACCTCACCGGCCCCTCCGCCGTGAGCCATTCTCGTTGTTGTGAGGGCGCATCAGGGGTCAACGTCAGGGTGAGCGTATCTAAGATGTCTTTGGCTGCCAGCATGGTGAGCGTTACCTGCTGCTGCGGGTTGGCTCCCTCATAGCCCTCGGGGAATGCTGCCCGCAGCGTTTCAACGTCGCGGGTCGCCGCACTCCGAACGGTGGCATTGGCCAAAACCAAACCGGCGATTTGTTCCATGGCTTGAGGCTGGTCAGGGAATAAATTTTCCACCGCTTTGACCAACTGCACACCAGGTTGCCATGACTCAGCAATTAGCTCCTGGCAACGATTGAGCAACCCGACCAGAATATCTTCCGGCAGGGCCGTGGGTAAGGGCAGCGATCGCAGTTGCTGCATCCAGGGATGGGCACTCGACACCGTCAACTCTACAGGGTAGTCCGTCACACTAGATTCCCAGGGAAACAGGGGGGGATTTTGACTAATCTCGATCTGGAGACGGCGCTTTAACACAGTCTGAAAATGATCTTGCACGGAAGGTAACTCTCCAAGCTCAGAAACGGGAGGCATATCAATTGATGAGGTGCGCATGAAGGCTGATGACGCCTCAACTGCCGCCGAATTTGCAGAACTCGACGAGCGGTCATGAGGCCACGGAGGGCGATCGGGAGCGGACTCTACTGGAGAAGAGGTTTCGGTCAAATCATCAACCTGCCCTGATGGTGAAGACTCTAGCCGACCAAAGTACTCTAGGAGACCAAGTAGAAAACTCCGAATCGTATCTGCGTCACTTTTCATGGCTGGTAGACCCCTTTCCGGACAATTCAAATCAGAGATAACAAATTAAAGATTGCGAATTAAAGATTGCGAATTTCCCAAGCCTGCTCAAGTAATTTAGTCCACTGTTTTTGCAACTGCGTCGAAGTCATGCCCAACGCCTTCGCGATGTCAGTATCCTCTAGACCATCTTGCTTCAGTTGCAAAAGCTTGATTTGAGTGTCACTCATGGCCTGATGCAGGGCATCCCACTGCTGCGGAGCCAATCCTAAATTACGCTCCAAATCGGCTTCTAACCATTCGTGCACAATATCCCAGTGATGCGATAGCGAAAACCGCACCAGATGGTATTTGAAACGCTGTTGTAAATAGTCTCGCTGACGGGGCGTCAGCTTGAGCATAGCTTCAATCTCGGCAGTCGGTAAGTCCAGCAACCGGAGCGTAAAATAATCGGCACAATCTTCTTGGTTGCGCTCTTTCAGATAACTCAGCAGCGCCTCAATGACGCGATTTCTCAGGACTTCTTCGGGCAGGCCATCTTGCTGAGCGATCAACTCCTCCCGCAAACGCTTGGTCGGCAGACTGTCCCTCGTCTCATCAGTATCGCTACTGCCGCCTTCAGCCGCTTTTTCGATATCCACCGTCGCTTCGGGCGGTTGCTGTTTCGCAAAAGTCTGGGCTCGCAGAATAATCAATTGCTGACTGCGACGCCCCGGCAAGGGAATGCGGCGTTTTCCATAGCGCTCGGTGAACGCCATATATTCCGCCAGTTCTAACAATGTCCGAGGTTGATAATCCGGTAGCGTCTGATTCTCCCGCCGGAACGCATTCAAAGATTCTAGATAGAAGTTTTGCAAAAAGTCTTCTATCAAATTCAGCCGAGCCTGATAGCTGGCTTGGGTATGGGGCAAAGAAATGTATCGGTATACGATCGCACTCAACGTGCTATGTAGTTCTACTCGCCCCTTCAGCGACCCCAATCGGTAGTACTTGAGACACTGATTTAGCCGGTGCATACTGAGATTATGGGCCCAGGCGTCCACCTCTCCAGAATCTTGAATGCGCTGACTTTGGGTACAGATCCGCTGTACCTCGTCATTTATACGCTTAGCAGTCGCCCAACTGTCTTTGTCAGAAGCGCGTGTGGCCCGCTGAAGCTCTTGGTAAAGTTTTTCTGATAGTACTTCCACGCCCCGGAAGAACGACCCCGATGCAGATGATCTTTCAAACACTAACACAGGAAACTTTTGAATGGCGATATCTAACTGCCCCCTCACCAAAGATCAGCTTTGTCTGATGGAAGTTAGGCGCGCGACATTCGTCCGATGCCGGTTCTCGCCATCGGATAAGTAGCTGGGCTGATTCAACTGTAGGATGGGTTAGCGATAGCGTAACCCATGCGGGTGTTGGGTTTCGTTCCTCAACCGCAACCTACGGCGT
>Ga0208353_100675_pt1 | contig 12175 bp, 16 predicted proteins | sample HotLakmasection2_FD_184725 | JGI IMG/M metagenome (GOLD analysis project Ga0208353, IMG submission 184725) | Hypersaline microbial mat communities from Hot Lake, Washington, USA - Section #2 (SPAdes) | ecosystem: Environmental > Aquatic > Non-marine Saline and Alkaline > Hypersaline > Microbial... | reverse complement strand
ATCAAATATGTAATACTCGTTGAAAGCGTATGAACTACGTTGACCTTTCAGAGCTTAACTGCCCTCTCAAGTTGTTCAGTCTCTGGGGTCCACTTCAGATCTCAACGTTTCAACGCCTGTTAGATGGGATGCCGACCGATGTCTACCTACGCTTCTACAAAAATCTAGGTACGGGATTAGCTCATGATGCACTCACCGATGAAGAAACCGCACCCGAGAAAATCATTTCAGCGCTACTCCAGCTCTGTGATGATGAGAGCTTGATGGGCTTAGTGCAAGAACTCGGCGCGATTTCTAAGAAACGCTGTGAGCAAGGTAGTCAAGTGCTCTCCATCTTGGCTCTGATCACGGAGCTGATACAGTATTGTGAACTCAACGATATTCCTGAGCTCATTAACAAAGTTAGTCAACAGACTGCGACTGCGATCAATCGAGCCTCGGAAAGTTCAACTGAAGAGAGGCACTAAGTTTGGCTTTAGAGGTTTTGTTGTTAGGGAACATTCGGCAAACATTACCTTAAAGTATTCCCTAACTGGCAACGATCGCTTAGAAACAATCGTTCTGCATCAGCGCCATACCGTCTGGGAGATCGCTGAACTCACGATCAGTGACGGGTTCACCCAACTCGGTTATACCTTAATCTGGTACACCCCATTGCCCACATTGCGCCACTTGCCACTTCTTTTCCCTTTCGAGAGGACATTCGCTAAAGCGCCCTTGACCCGCTTCAAGTCTTCCCCTGAGATATCTTCGTACAGCTCGCTGACTATCTGATCGATGTGGGTAGGTTCTGCTGCCTGAGTAAGTACCTGCGTCACCGCATTGGTGAGGGTTTGATCAACAAATTTTGGGCGGAGCAGGGCTCGTGACTTCGGCTGGGCCGGGGCTTTGCTGGCTTTTGAGGGAGACTGAGATTTCGTACTGGGCTTTTTTTTCGTCGTCGCTTTAGCGGATGACGACTGCTGTGATTTGGCTTTGGTAGATGGCTTAGCAGCGGCTTTCTCAGCTTGGGCCGCTTCAGGGGGCGCGGCGACTTGATCAGGGGGCGCAGCGGACTCTTTTGCAGGAACATCCTCGCTGGCATCGGCGATCGCTTCAGCGTCATTCGCTTCTGTGGGCTCAGCCTCAGTCGGTGTAACTGCTTTAGCGGCTGGTCCTGTTGCCGACTCCTTTATCGCCTGCGTATCCGAGGCATCGGGGGTGGAGATTGTGCCCGCATCCGTTGCCGGATGTCCTTGCGTCATCGCTTCGGCTAGCAGGGTTTCAATCCCTTGCAACTGCACCGTTTTCTGCTGCATCTGTTGGTTCATCCACGCGATTTCCTGCTGCAGGTGCGCTTGGACTTTTTGCAAGGAGGTGACAAAAGCATTCGCTTCTGCAGGCGATAGCGTTTGTAGATAAGCATTTGGAGTAGCCACGATGAATGACAGGGAAACGATAACAGCTGTCAATTGTATGCAGAGTCGGGGAAAAGGCGTCATTCACCTCTGTTTTGGGCAGGAATATGAAGCAGTATGAAGTGGGGGTGCTGCTCGACTCACCCGCTTTGCCGTTGCTCTAGCCGCCAGCTCATAGAGCCGAGTCAGCTTTGCGATCGCCCGCTCCTATTGGGAATGGTCTCAATCCCCTTCAGCCATCACTTCAGATGAACTCCGAAAGTAGAGAATGCTCAGGCTTGTCGTCTCATTATCAACCCCATACCAATCATCCAGCCCTGTCTCTAGTATGACGGTCGCCCTCGTACTTCCCACCGTCTGCTCGATCATCCCCTACCAGGCGCTAGAGTAGAAGCCACTTTTAGCAAACAGGAAACGATGCCGCCAGCACCCATTGTCTTGCTTGAAACGGACTATGAAACAATCGAGGACGCAATCGCGGCTAGAGACGCCCAGGCAACAGACCTGACCAATCAGGGCACTCCTTTCCAGCAACAGACCCTCTACCGCGCTACCGATGGCGCTCGCGTCTTCCTAATTACGCCCATCGAGCCGGAGATGGAAGCGGAGCCGCCTCGCAGAGCATCATCCAAGCCTCCCACTCGCCGCACCAGTCCGCAAAGACGACGCGAACGCACCCGGCAAGTCGATTATCGGTAATGGGCTCAAGCCTCCTGTTCACCACCGATTTCTCTGACTGCATTTTCAAGTTCTGATTCTAACTGTTCCTTGCTGGGCAGCGTCTTAGGTAGACGATGCTCAGCGACGGCAATCGGGTTTTGGAGACTTCTCAACGAATACTCAGCAATTGTTCTATCCTTCGTTTTACACAGAATGATGCCGATGGTTGGCTGATCGTACTCACCTCGTTCAGCATCGTCGATCGCTGAGAGATAGAAATTCATGCGCCCGGACTGCTCTGGCCGGAACTCATCAATCTCTAGTTGAATCACGATAAAGCATCGGAGCTTGAGGTGATAAAACAGCATATCGACATTGAAATCCTGCCCCCCGACACTAATGGGATAGTTGCGACGAACAAAGGAAAAGCCAATCCCCAACTCCAGCAGGAACTCCCGCATGTGGGCAATGACGTACCGCTTCAAGTCTTGATACTGGATGTTCTCCTCAACTAATAGGAAATCAAAGTGATACGGATCTTTGATTAATTGGTGAGCCAGATCTGATTGAGGTCTTGGCAAAGTCTGCTCAAAGTTGGTAACAATTCCCTTTTTTTCTTGATACAGACCATTCTCAATTTGCCCGACCAGGACGCTGCGACTCCAGCCATTCTCAATAACCTTTTGCGCGTACCAGAGACGTTCATCTCGGTTCTTCAGCTTCTCTAACAGGGTGATGTTGTGATACCACGGAATTTTTGCAAGCACCTCTTGCAAAATTGATTCTTCAGGCCATGCCTCCGCTAGAGTCTTCATATAGCCTAAGTTTCGAGCCGAAAACCCTTTCATCTCAGAGAATTCCTGCTTAAGATCTTTGGAGAGTCGAGTGATCACTTTTGCTCCCCATCCTTGGGCTTGCTGTCGGGCCAATATCTCGCAGCCAATCCGCCAATACAGCAATAGAAGTTCGCGGTTGACAGCAAGTGCCGCTTTTACTTGAGCCGTTCGGATCTGCTGTTTCAGCTCCTCCAGCAGCTCTCGATAGTCGTCATCGGGAATTAAATCGGACTTCGGCATATCACTCCCCTCTTACTCTTCGTACAGCTAATAAGCCGCCTCTTGCCAGTTCTCAACGCCCATATAGTCACGGGCAATGTCCTGCAAAATCGTATCCTTATCCACTGAGACATTATGCCGGGTGCCGATCATAAAGCGACGATGCACCTCCTCAATGGCCCCTTCCTGCTCCTTCAAAACCTCCATAATGACCGGCTGATAGGTCGCCCCGACCAAGCTACCGAGCGCCTTGATGATAGAAACAGAGATCCGTAGTCGAGTATCGTTGCTCTCTTGAGCGGTGTTCCAGTTGATGATGTCCTGCACAATGGCCTCTACCTTCGCTTTCGAGTCGCTGCGGTCGCGCTGACGAGTCGCAGTCTGCGGGGATAACTCAGCAGCGGTAGCAGCCGGGGCAACGGTCACCGCAGTAGTCGCCCTGGGCTCCGGTTCAGGGGCAGCCGTCGGCTTCGGCGGCGGTGCAACGGCACCTGCGGCCCCGTTACTGCTCGGCACAGGCTGGCCCAACACCTTGTAGATCCCCTCTAGCTGCTGCTTGGCCTCCGCCAACTCACGCTGCAATCGAGCATTTTCAGCTTGCAGACTGTTGACCTTTTCGGTGTCCGGTTTCTGGATCTGGAGGCGATCGCGCTCCTGCTCCAGCGCTTGGTTTTGAGCGGTCAACGCATCCAGTTGCTTGGTAAACCAGTTGAAGGTTTGCGCCACTTCTCCTACAGTTTCGGTCTGTCGGCTCTGGTGCTCTCTTTTCAGGGTTTCGTAGGCATCGAGCAGCGCACAGAAGAGTTCCGCTGGGGTGCCCGTCATGCCCTCCTGGGCCATCAGTTGCATCAGGCGCTCTAAATCAGCTTCATAGACCTTGGGGCGTTTGATGGGTTGCTCTTGGGGCTGGCTCATCTGGGGTTCTTCCTCTGCTATTTCGATCGCTTCATCCGTATCTGTCGTATCTGTTGCCGTGGGACTGTTCTCTGCCGCTGCTTCGTCGCTCTCATCGGCTGCGGGCTGAGCATCTTCTACTGGGTCATCCCGAAACGCGGCAATCACCTCCAGCCCTGGCAGTTGGCCTAATTTGAGACCCAAGCGCCCATCCCGGTTGCCCTGGCCGTCACCGATCGCGTAGTCGTCATAGTTCGATCTCGCGGCGTAGTTGGGCAGCTTCTTGCCGTCTTGTGTAATTGTGAAATGCCCCTGGATTTCCGCCTTGTACTGGTGTTCTGGCACATTAGGCGGACAGAACCAGTGGGCGGCAATGGTGGCGTAGACGGCCCTGAAGATGTGGGTGTAGAGATTGTCTTTATCGCTGCGGTTGGGGACTAAGCCCTGGAAATACTCATCACACTTTTGGGCAATCGCCAGGCTATAACGTCGATTCACTGCCAGCTTAAGCTGCCGGGAAGAGGCCCCCAGCTTTCTCAGATCGGCGATCGCCAGCCCTGATCGCAGCTTCTGGATTGCCGCTAGCACCTTCGCTGCTGGGGCCAGCGTGGGAATTTCGAGGGTGATGTCAACATCGTCGGCCTTCTTCGCCATTTGAGAAAAGTTCAGGCTCCAGGGAGACTTGAGCGAGAATTGCGAGAGCAGGATTTCACTGATGCGGCGACCAATGAGCACCGCTAAGCCTGCCCCCACGTCGCTCCACTCGTCGCTATCGAGCCGGTTTTCCGCAATTTTTACCAGCGCCTCAACCGCATCGGGGTGCAGGTATTGCGTTTCTCGCTGGGCCACTCGCCCCCGTTGCTCATCATTCAGCCTTCTGTATTCTTCGGTCGAGAGCGTCACCAGGGCGATCGCTGGATGATTGGGGTCGAGGAGCTTCAGGGCTTGCACCACGTTGGAGCGATAGTTTTTCTGCTTTTTCGGCGTATCGAGCATTCTTGAGGCGAACTCCTCTTCGAGTTCATTGGCAAACTCATGGGGAGTGCTCTGCTCTTTTGCCAATAGCGCCAGGTGGTGGCGAATGAACTGCTCTAGCCACTTGGTTGAAGCTCTGCCCGCAGCCACATCCAGCCAGTTTTCGGGAAGGGTAGTCGTCGTCATGAGCGGGAACCTATGAATTGAGCCATCGCGGGCTAAAGCAGCGTGAAGAGAAGCATGTTACCTCCGGGGGCAATCCCCCTTACTATATCTTTATTTATCGAAGTTGAGCCATCCATATCTAAGTGAGTGAAATTGGATAAGACGTGATGACGAGTTCGGGAATTTTGCCGCGCCGCTTTCCGTTCGAGTTGATCGCCCGTGCCGCCTGAACTTTGTGCCTGTGGAAGCCCTGATACAGCTCGCAAATGAAGGGACAGTCGGAGTTGGACAATATCACCTTGACTCCACGACTTGCCAGCTCTGCAAACGTTCGCCGGAGTTGCTCTTGGTCTTCAGCGCGAAAGCCGTAGCGACTGTAGCCCGTGAAGCGACTGGTGGCGCTGATGGGGTGGTAAGGCGGATCAAAGTAGACAAAATCTTGCTCATCCACGGCCCAGTCCAGAACATCAAAAAACTGCCCACAGCGGATGTGGCGTTGCTGAATAGCGGTATGATTTTGCAAAAATTTGAACGAGGTTCCAATACCTAGAGAGATTGGTTCATACCTGGAATCAGCAACGCCCGGATGTCGGTCACTTGCAGCGCGAACGAAGCCTGCCGCAAAGCCTCGGCATCACAGACCTTGGGGTTCTTGTAGCGGCCTATCGAAGTATTGAACTGTCCCTTGGAATTTTCTCGATACAGACCGTTAAAGCAGGTCTTGTTGAGATAAATCAGTCGGGCAGCGCGGTGAATGGGCGATCGCATCTGATGATTCGCCCGTACCGAATAGTAGTAGTCGCGGCAGTGGCGCTGTTGGTGCTGCCGCAAAATCGCGATAACGGCCTCCACATCATCGCGAACACAACGGTAGACGTTAATTAGTTCGGGATTGAGATCAGCCAAAACAACCTGCTGACAGCGATCGCGCAGGTGAAAGAAGACGGCTCCACCACCTAAAAACGGCTCATGATAGCGGCAAATCCTGCCTGGAAAGAACGGCTGATATTGGTCGATCAGTCGCCCCTTGCCGCCCGCCCACTTTAGGAAGGAGCGAGGCGAAGCATGGGGGGCAGCGATCACAGCAGTCATTTGATGAAAATCCTCGTGATTTCGTGATTACAAGACCCCCCACCCCGTTCGCAAAGTGTTAGGGAATAAGCTAGCACCCATTCCCCTTGCTTTATTCCCTAACAGTCTGGAGACTCAAAAGCCCTTGAAAAGGTTCAACTGCACGGGCTTGGGGGGAGGAATGAAACGCCCATCTCGCTTCACATAGACCTGGCGAAAGTCTAGTGGGTCCGCAATCGCCTCATCTTCGGGTTGAAGCATCGGCGTAAACTTACGCGACTGCCCACGGAGCGGACAGCACTTCCACCAACCGTTACGGCCCACCAGCCGCCAGCCCTTTGACCTGGCCCAGCGACTCACGGCATCAATGAGCGCTAACTCCTGATCTTCGAGAATCGCAAATTGCTCATCTGAGTGAGCCTCCTGCATCGCCTGATTCAGATCCCGCAGTAGACTACGCTCAATGATTTGGATGTGCTCCACAAACGGGAGAAACCCAGACCAATCAGGCAGTTCTGCAAAGACCTCTTCATGGCTAAACAGGGCGTCATAGCGCTCAATGGAGCGCTGACGGCTTCGCCTCTGCCTGCGTTGGGCTACGGCTACCCGAAGGCGATCGCCCTCGAAATCTTCCACCACCCCATTCGCCCAGGTCTGGATGGGGCGCTGCCCTGGCAACTCGTCCGGGCGACCCAGCACCCAGACCGATTGACCTGACTCAAACCCGGCACAACCTTCCAGTCGAGTAGGATACGGAATCTGCATTAGGGAGCGCACCCGCCGCACCAGTTGCTTGCCGGACAGCGTAGGCTTACCTCGCGAACTGATCCTGCCAATCCAGACGCGGGGAGACTTACCGCCCTTGCCGCAGATATCAATTTCTCCGGGCGCTGTGGAGCCAGAGAAAATGCCAATCTCGTTAGCGATCGCCGCCTTCAGTACCTCATCATTCGCGCCAAAGCGCTGCAACCGATGCCAGCGACCCTCAGCACCTTCAAAGTGGTGCAAGAGATCCTTCAGGCGTTTATCGGCCTGTTGCTCTGTAATGGTTTGCGTGGCTTGCATCATTAAAGCTCTGCCTCCAATTCTGGCGGATAGCCGTTCACGTAAACCCCTTCCAGGTCGTTCAGCCTGGTCTCCAGAGCTTTGACCAATTCAGGGTGTGCTGCCGCTGTGATGTTTTTGTACTGAGCGGCATAGCCCACTCCGAAGATTTGCAGGGGGGCTAGCCGAGCAGCGCCAGCCAGCACATACTCGACCTGGGTAACTCTGCCGGGAACGTTCTCATCGACATAAATATCAAGTCGGCATTCTTCAGGAATCACGATGCCCTCCTACCTCAAGTATTGGGGGTCAGACCAGTCGGGCGGATTAGGCACAACGCAATAGCCTGTTTCGTCGGCAATCTTGTACCAGACCAGCTCTGATACGTGAAAATCGACATAACAGGGAATCATCAGCTCTTGGTCGAGATATTGCTGATGGAAATAGAGCTGCCCTTGCTGGTCGTAGAGATGCAGACTCACGTTGCGAGGAATTTGCCCCCGAATGGTTGCCGTTATCTCCACAACGATGCCGTGGGTAAATCGCCCCTGATAAGGCTGTTTCAGTCGGACGAGATCGCCCCTCTGTAGTTGTCGGTCTGTGGTTGCTTCCATGAAAAGCTCCTTATCTCGGTTAACTGTTAAAACTTGCTGTTAGCAATCCATTCGCCGCAGCGATCGCACAGGGAATGACTCAAGCCGGGAATCTGGATCGAACCTTCGCAGCGATCGCCTGTCTCCGTGCGATGGCTCTTAGCCTTGCGGGGCCGGGTTGCAGCCTGTGGCTTGGGAGGTGTCACAGGCTGCACGACAGGGACTTCAGGCGCGAACAAATCCGGCTGCAAGACCCTTGATTTCATCCCGCCTTCCTCGCCAATGGCGCTTCTAACCACGCCACCAGAGCTGGCAATTCATCGGCAGACAATTCGCTTGCTGAGGTGACGTAGTGCGTACTTGGACAATCCCTAGACGCATCGGGCAAGAGGTATCCAGTTTCGCGGAGCAGCGCCCCCAAGCGCCTTGACCATTCCTGCCAAGTCATCGTCGGGGCAGGCTCAGCGACAAACTCAGCCCCAGTCACCGGAGTTGCCGTTGCATCTTCTAGGGCCAACTGCCAATAGGGAGTTGGGTGGCTGCGCTTGCCCTCCAGGAAATTGTGGGCATGGGGAATTTCACAGGCCCGGTGGTCGGGATTGCAGCGCACCCAGCCTAGATACTGACTTGAGCCAGCACTCACCTGCGGTAAATTCACCCCGCTATCGACCAAGTTCATCCACGACGCGGCAGCTCCGGCTTTATCGCCATGCGCCTTGCCATACGGCTCACAAAGCTTGCGTTTGTACCAGTCAAACCACTGGTAAAACTTATCCGCCTCATAGCGCGAATCGCCTTCGAGCTGCCGATAGATCCGCTCAGCCCTGCCAGTCTTAGACTTGCTTTGCCGATTTCGAGACCGCGCCCCGGAAGATTCACCTTTTCCCGAACCTTCAGGCTCTCCAGTCGGATCGCTGTGATGCAGTTTCGGAGAATCCGGTTTTAGCAAGCAGTCTTCTGGCTGTCCGACTTGCCCGATTGGAATAATTTTTTGGGCAGCCGGAGGAGACAAAGTTCCCCCTTGGGGGGCTAGGGGGGGATCTGTAGTCGCTGAAGTAATCTCGGAAGTAATCTTAGGATCGAGGTCATTTGGCCTTTTGAAAGCGGCATTTTGACCTTCTGAAAGCGGCAAATCGGCCTTTTGCAAAAGGTCTTTTGGCCCATTGCAATCGTCTATTTGGCCGATTGCCGCCTCTGAAGGGGTTTGAGGCAATCGGCCATCTGGCCTTTTGGAATCGGCAAATTGACCGTTTGCCGCCTCAGTGAGATTGCCAGGGATGCAAATGGGTCTTTTGCCCTTAAACACCTCGAAGTGAGCTTGATAGATTTCATTCCATTGGTTTGCTAACTCCTGCGTGCGCTCTGGAATGAACAACAGGTGCCTGGTTCTGTCCTGTGGAATATAGGGGTTCCGCGTTGGCTGAATAACGCCCATATTTACCAGCCGTTTCATGGCCTTACGGATCGTCTTTCGAGCCACCCCAACGAACAGCGCTGCTTCTAACTCCGGCTCAGAGTGATGCTGGATCAGCAACCGTTTATCGGGTTTGTCTGACTTGAGCAGTTCGTCGAGCTTGTGAGAATGCCAATACTCGAAAAAGGACATGAGCTTGGCCGCGACAACATCTCCATTGAGGCTGTCTACCTGCCACTGATGGACGATCAACAGTGGGGCGTTCTGGGGATGTTGAATGCATCCGGTCTTCATGGCTAATCTCCGGGGAATTTGAGGGCTATTTGTTTCGCGTTTGTGTTGGCGATCGCCCCAAACGAGAGCGATCGCCTGTGGTCACGCCAGTCGGCGGCGGTCGAGGGGAGCAATCGAGAACCCCCGATCGCGCAAGAACTTGTGGCAGTCCCGGCCACCAGAAAACAGGCGCGACAGCCAGGGCGTACCGTTGGCCCAGATATTGGCCCTGCTGATGAGCAACTTGGCCGGATATTGAATCCCTTCGTGGTCAACGGCCCACCGCAGCGGTCGATGTTTCGGGGCGTACTGCCACCAGTAGGCAATCGCTTTGAGCAAATGAGGGCGATCGATATTCTTGGGAATATCGGCACTCAGGTCAGGTACCGGGAACTGTTTCGCTTCCAGCCTTTGGGCAAAGGACTCGGCGATCGTGTCCGCTTCCAGCAGGCTGAGTTGATGCGATTCGGGCGGGTCGGCCTCGCCTGCGGTGCAGCGGAGGTAATGCTCCAAAATGGCAAGCTGGCGCACATCGCCACGGCCCCAGCCCGAACCATCCACCGAGGCCGCGCCCTCGCGCTCACAAATCCAGAGTTTGAGGCCATTCACTCTGCCAACATGGACAGGCTTTCCAGTCGCCACGAACTCAGAGAGATGGGCAAACTTCCACTCGTCCGTTCCGCCCATGAAAATCACCGAGGCCGACTCCGGCACATCTTCCGGGCGATGCCCATGCTGAGCAGCAAACGCCAGAGGGATGCCCAGGTCGATTAGTTCCGGTTCCCAGCGTTGCCAAAGCTTCAGTGCGGCTTTCGGGTCAAAGGGCTGATCAGGGACGACCAACCACTCCGGCGGTTTAGGGAACGATGCCGCTGCCGCCACATGCCTTTGGAATGCCATCTCGTCCCAAAGGCGATCGCCCACAACTGCAGCAAATTTGCCATTATCGAGCGCATAGGACAAATGCGCATAGACGGTGATGGTGCCCCCAGGCGACCAGAGATGGCCTAGCCGTTCGGGGTAGCGGCCTGCCCAGTAGTGGATCAGCCACTTTTTCCAATTAGCGGGTAGGACTTTCATCGCGCCCTCCCTGCTGATTGTCGGGATTGACAACGACCAGCTCCCAGAGAGCATTGGGCAACTGCTCAATCCGTTTAGAGATTGCCGTTAAATCCGCCGCGCCCTCCAGCGTCAGATGCTCACGTAGTCTTGCATCCGCCAGCAGTAGCGCATCGCCTTTAGCCGCCAGGATGCCTACGACAAACCCTTTTAGCGCTTCAGGCAAGAAATCATCAGTCGGCAGGATAATCACTGCGTATCCCCGCCCCTGATATTCTCTCGCCAGTTTCTCTAGCCATTGTTTTTCAAGATCTGTATGAAAAGTCGAGGTTTCCATAAATACCTCTGCAAAAGGTCACAGCATCAAAGCGAAAGCGAACCAGACTGGAGCTTTGCGGGACAAACGCAACCGTTGAATTGATTGGCTTCTCGACAGGCCCACTCGTAATCACCAATGAGCTTGGCGTTCTTACGCGCAGACCAAAGAGGCATCTCCACGCCAAGAGGAAAATAAACGCCTGATAAATACAGGTTCGGGTCACTCAAGGACTGAACCATATATGTTGCAGCGGCTGGCGGCGGAATCTCGATGCCGGGAAACTCTACAAATTCTTCTCGCCGCAAATCCCATAGTTTGTTTTCCTGCCGATCACCGAGCACCTGTCCGGTTTGGCGTTGAGCGATTGCCAGGGCGCGGTTATCGGTCTCTTGGAATATTTGGCCTTTGAAAAAAATCACGTATCGCATGGGTTTACCTGCTCCAAATCAATCGTCGTCAGCGAGGAATGAGGCCAGCACCAGCACCGCCAAAACCAAGTCACTGGTGCCCTCTTCCATCAGCACCTCAAAGGTTTGAAACCGGGCCATCACCAAGGCAACTTCTGCGGGGACAGAGACTTTCATTGGGTTACCTGCTCCAACACTTCATCGGTGCGCCTGGTCTGGTCATGCCTTACGTTTTCCTCTGAGTTACCCAGCCCCGGCGCATCGAGTTGACCCGTAGCCGGATCAACAAAGCTACGACTGCGGGCATCAATAATTTCTTGAGGAGAAGGATCAGCCGTTCTGAGGTGCTTCACAAAGTCATTCCCGGCCAACGGTGCCTGGTTCCATAGGTCGAGGGCATTCGCCAGCGCGGCCTGAGACAAGGGTTGCCCAAATTTTTCTACAGCCTTTTGCTGGATGCCCTGCTCAGCTTTGCGAAGGCGTTCAATCTGTTTGGCATCAGCTTCCTGTGGGGAAGATGCCCCGTGCTGATAGCTGAACGCCCCCAAGTTGGCGGCACCGTTACCGGGATCTGTATGTCCAAAATAGGCGCTGTTGGGCTGGCAGTTATCGTCTTTGGTGCCCTCAGCATTGCCGATCGCACATTTCAGCAGGTCATCATCAATCAGCGACTTGAACGGCACGGCACCCTGATTGATTTGCTCTAGTGTCTTCGGCTGTTGCCCCGTGAGCGCCCATTGCAGAAAACCTTTCTGGGGATGTTGGCGTTGTCCAGTCGCGTTGTCGATCTGTTCCCAATGCAGGTGAGGCCCGGTGCTACCTCCGGTGTTGCCAGTGGCGGCGATGACT
>Ga0208353_100669_pt1 | contig 12257 bp, 9 predicted proteins | sample HotLakmasection2_FD_184725 | JGI IMG/M metagenome (GOLD analysis project Ga0208353, IMG submission 184725) | Hypersaline microbial mat communities from Hot Lake, Washington, USA - Section #2 (SPAdes) | ecosystem: Environmental > Aquatic > Non-marine Saline and Alkaline > Hypersaline > Microbial... | reverse complement strand
TCATCCTCGCCGTTGCCGAATCTGGTGCATGAAAAACTCCTCCAGGGAAGGCCGAGCCTGCTGTAGGGTAATCAGTTTTCCTCCCTGGGTCTTGACATATTTCACAAAGTCGTAGGGATCGGCCTTGATATGGCCACTCCAGGTGTCGCCCTGGATGGTGAGTTCATCCAGCCAACCATCGAGTTCGCTCAGGTCACCGCCCTGGCCTTTGACCAGGTATTGGTCTCCGGCTCCCAGCAGTTCGTTTAAGCTGCCGATGCTGATCAGTTCACCCTGGTCGAGGATGGCGATGCGATCGCAGATCACCTCCACATCCGACAGAATGTGGCTGTTGAAGAAGATTGTCTTACCTTCCCGCTTCAGGGAAAGGATGATTTCCCGCACCTGAAAACGACCTGTAGGGTCCAGGCCGGACATGGGTTCATCCAGAAACACCAGTTCCGGGTCGTTAATCAGGGCCTGGGCCATGCCGATGCGCTGCAGCATCCCTTTGGAATACTGTCTGAGCTGCTTTTTCTTCACTGTATCCTGGGAAAGCCCGACCAGATCCAGCAGTTCCACAATGCGCCGCTGACGGGCTGCTGGCGACAGGCCAAACAGTCCGGCGGTGTACTGCAAAAACTCCCAGCCAGTCAGGAAGTCGTAGAAGTAGGGATTCTCCGGCAGGTAGCCGATGCGCTGCTTTACAGACTGAACGCCCAGGGGGTGCCCCAGCAGTTGGGCCTTGCCTGCCGTGGGCCGAATGATGCCCAGCAGGGTTTTCAGCAGAGTCGTTTTGCCAGCTCCGTTGGGTCCCAGCAGGCCAAAGGTTTCCCCCTCGTAAATCGTGAGAGAACAATCCTTCAGAGATGTCACCTTCTGGTTGAGCCAGAACCCGGTGCGGTAAGACTTGGTCAATCCCCGAGTTTGAATAACCACGGGAAGATTTTCCCGTTCGCTGCTGAGTCCGGTCGGTAAGGATGCGGTGCTCATAGGGCACAATAAACTAATACTGCCAGTTCTGTTTCAGGATACCCGTCCATCCAAAATTTTCAGCAGATGTTGCATAACTGTACGGAACTGGAGAATTTGAGTCACAGACTCAGCACATCGAAGATGAGATGAATCCGCCAGTCATCCGCTTCGTTAATGGCCTCGTGGGGGGCCTTGTTATTGAACCACCAGCACTCGCCGGGCTGCATGCGCACCCACTCCTCCCCGGCCCCCAGCAGGCTACCGGCGGGACTGTGGAGTACCAGATGGTAGCGATCGCGCACCCGGTAATATTCCCCCTTGTCGGTGTGGCGGTACACCCGACCCCGAGGCGCTAACCGAACGATGGTTGCCCGTCCCAATTCGCCACCGATGCTGTGGGCAAAGCCCTCCAGCCAGCCCATGGTGATGGGAAACTTTTGAGCCATTTTGGTGCGTTTGCTGGGATGTACATCATTGGCAGTGGTAACGCTCGGCGGGAGAGGTTTAACCGCACTGCGGAGATGAATGGTGTTGGTCTCTCGCTGAACTTTGACCCTGTCCTGGCGACTGGTGTCGTGCAGCCAGAGATGGGCATGGGTATTGATTTCTTCGAGCAGAGGCTGAATGTTGACCTGGGGGTCCATCAGCCGAAATTCCTTTAGGGAAGCCGTATCCTTTGCCGTTGCGGCCTGAATGGTCGCTGTTGTAACCATCTGGCCAGGGGATGCAACCGGGGTCACAACCTTAACCGGCTGGAGGCAATGGTTCTGACTGGTATTTGTGCCGTAGGAAAGTTGGGAATTTTGGGCGGCTAAATGGGCCGAACGCTGCTTCACCGGAGGAACAGTCTGACAGAACTGGGGATGCTGAAGCAGCGTTATCAGGGCCATCATGCCGTGCTGTACGTTGTCAACCCGAATCACGTTGTCATAAACCGTGGTGCGCAATCCACCGTGGACGGCTTCTGGACGGGAAATGTAAAACAGGTCGGCGGCATTGCGGAACTGCAGCTGGCGCAAGCTACGGATGCCCCACCAGATGGCGGTTTCGTACCGTTGGGTCCGTTCCTCATCTTCCACCTGCAGGGCAAGGTCATAGGCTGCCGCTAACCCTTCCAAATACACCCCGGTGGAGGAAGCGTGGGGAGGGCCATATTCGGGATGGTGGGGATTGTAGAATCGCCCCTGCAGGTCTGAGAAGTGGGCAGTATCAATTTGCTGCATGGGCAACAGCCAGTCGTTCATCTCAAAGATGAAGTCGAGGAATTGGGGATCTCCTGTAACGCTATAGAGTCTGGCGTAAGCCTGAGTATGCCAGGGGATGAAGGCAGGATTGCGCTGTTGACGGTGCCAGGCACAGTAGTGGGCAAAGCTTTGGTAACAGCGTTCTAAAAGCTCAGGCTCCCGACTGTGAGCGTAGAGGCTGGCCCAGAACAACAGGGCTTCGCCGGGGTAGAAGTTCTGATTGTCGTTGCGATCGCAGGGCTTCAAAAATGTGCGAAATGACCCATCCGGTTGCCAGAGGTGGCTTACTGTGCGGCAGAGAGTCTGAAAGATTTCACCAAAGGAAGATGCCTTCAGGACTGCTAGAGTATTTCGATCCTCCCTATTGCCTGACTCCAACTCGGCCTGCTCCAGCAGGCAGAGGGCAGCCAGGGCAACGGCACCGAGTTTGACTTTGCCATCGTATTCCACAAAGCCAAGGTCTCCTTCCTGTCGGTAAAACTGTTTGATGTTGTAGGTCAGGTTATGGGTTGCCAGCAAACGATGGTTCGGCTGTTGGGTCTGAGCGGCGAAGCGAATCAGGCACAGGGTCGCCATAAACTGGCGAATCAGATTGTTGCCGGTGGATTCTTCTCCCCGGCTGGGAAAGTACTTGTAGACCATGCGGCCATCGGCCTGCACCTGACGCAGCAGCCACTGCCCCATGGTGGTCGTCATTTTTTGCACTTCCTGCATAGAAAGGGAGTCAAGGGGAATGATGCGATTACCCCGATGCATGGGGATTACTGCAACCTCAGGTTGCAACTGGACTAAAATTTGCCGGGCTTCAAAAGCTTGAATGACGCCTCCCTTCTCGGCAAAATTTTGGGGAGTTAATCGGTGCTGCCTGAGAAATTGGTCAAAAATTTTCTGAAAGCTTAGATTGGACGCCACCATCTGAGTGGGACTGTAGCGCACGAGGTCGTCTTTGTACTGCAGCTCTATGCCGCGAATGCCGCGATGCACATTGCCGAAGATTTTCTTGAACTGGTTGGGGGAGATGGGGCGATAGCGGTGGGTGAAACACAGTTCCATGGTGTCGCTGGTGGAACCTGGAGAAACTGCTTCTAGCCAGGACTTAACCGTTTGCAGGGTTTCATCCAGGGTCTGAGCGTAGCACCAGGAAGCCTGCTGCCGTCGGCCTTTGCAACGGAAAGCCAGATAGGTTGGCCCAGGGCAGGAAATCGAAGCGGATGTTTCTTGCCCTTCGAAAAAATCTTGCAAAATTTCGGCGAGAGTAGCGTCGTCGAGGGTGAGTAGCGTCATAGTTGTGCAGCGGGTTGGTCTTTTTCGGCGTGGGTGGAGAGGTGGGCAGAGCCCACCCTGCTCATGTTTACGGGGGAACTAGATCAGACAGATGCCAGGTTTAGCCTGGAGAAATTAACCGTCCCCATCGCCATCGCCGTCCCCGTCCCCATCACCATCGCCATCGCCGTCCCCATCGCCATCGCCATCGCCATCGCCATCGCCATCGCCATCCCCATCACCATCACCGTCGCCGTCCCCGTCGCCGTCACCATCGCCGTCCCCGTCGCCATCACCGTCGCCGTCACCATCGCCATCGCCATCGCCATCGCCATCGCCATCGCCATCGCCGTCACCATCGCCATCACCGTCGCCATCACCGTCGCCATCACCATCGCCATCGCCGTCCCCATCGCCGTCCCCATCGCCGTCACCGTCCCCATCACCGTCGCCACCCCAGCGAAAAGCCAGATCATCCGTAAAGTCAATGCCGTCGAGATCGTTGGCTTCAAGGGAATCCTGAACAGCTCCAGGCAAGGCCGCCAGGGAGGTATCTGTGTCTAGGGTGGCGGCATTGGCCATGGCCCGCGCTGCGCCGATGCTGAATAGGGATGCGATCGCGCTTAACAGTAAGAGCTTTTGCATAGGGTTCTCCTAATGAGTTCGTCTCTACCAGATTAGAAAGAGGACGGTAAGAGAACGGTAGGAAAAAGGTAAGAGTTCTCTTACCCATCAACCGACTTTCAGCAGGTGATCAGACAGAAGGGGATTAGATGGTATCGGTCTCGTGGATATTTCTGCGGACAGCATAGCAGGTATCGACGGGATACAATCAACTCACCATTTAAGGTTAAACAGGTCACCAATCATGCTGGATGGTGTTGTTTTAGCTGTAGTCTTATTAATCTGCTTTCTGCTGGGAATTTTGTGGCTAGTCGTTCGCCCGTTTACCAGAGTTGTGGATTATGAAGAGTCTTACCTGAAACTTGAATTTCGAGGGCTTTGCGCGCCTTTATTTACGATTATTTTTACTGTTTCAGGCCTATTTGTGATGGGCCTTTCATTTACAACCCCACCCCTTTCGACCTTAACCTGTCAACGAGTCATAGATTCGGGGGGCGTAGATGCAGTCCATTGTGAGATGAAAAACTTTGACGCATTCGGCCATGAGGTAAGCGTCATGCCTGTCAGACACCTCAAAAAGGCAAATCTTGAGGAGTATCTTTCTAATAAAGAAGGGGGAAACATTAAGCAAGAATATTTCATTGCTTTGGTTTATGATGGCGGCACGTTAGATTTTGGTGCAATGCACGAGACCTATGCCGAAGAAATTGACCGAATATCAGGCATTGTCGATCGCATTAACCGCTTCATTGAGGATTCCGCCGCTGAAACTCTATCAGTAGCAAATGATTTGCAGGGCGATTTTTATGGGGTGGCTATAATCGGCGTTTCTATGGTTTTAGTTGCATTCCTTATATATATCTTTCGGGAAAGGGTTTTTCTAGAAATTGATATACAGGCCCAGATGGTAGTTATCCAGGGCTATCGTTTGCTTAAGAACTGGCAAACCAGAGAGGCAAAGTTTAATTTAGAAAATATCAAGGGATTTAGCACTGAAATTGTGACGGATACAGGGCCAGAACTCAGAGGAAAATCCGTTGGGTTGGTAATTCATCTTAAGTCTGGTGAAGTAATCAATCTCAAAAATACCTTCGATTCCCGAGGCGGAAAAGATGATTACGTCATCTTCTTAAATCGCTTTCTAAAGCAAGATGGCGGTTCCATTTGACATCAGGTTCTATCCCGAACTGATGTCATGAACAAGAGGTAACGTGACAACAAATTTGGTGCCTAAATTCTGAATGCTTTCTACAGAAATAGAGCCGCCGTAGAGCTGAGCCAGTTCACAGGCAATCGCCAGGCCCAGCCCGGCACCACCTGTACGTCTTGAGCGGTCTGATTCGACCCGATAGAACCGCTCAAACACATGCGGCAGGTGTTCAGGAGGAATGCCACAGCCGGTATCGCTGATGGTGACCTGCACCCGGTCGTTAACCTGTGGGGTCGCCAGGGTAACTTTGCCCCCTTCGGGGGTGTGTTTGATGGCGTTGTCCAGTAAGTTCAGAAACAGGCGAATAAGGTGGTCGGGTTGGGCCTGTACCATCAGGCCGGGGGCAGTCGTCAGGTGAAAATGGATGGTTTTGAGGTCTGCCAGGGGTTGTACCTGGTCTGCGATCGCCCCCAGCAGTTCCCCCAAATCGAGCCGTTCGCTTTCTCCCTTGAGGCTACCCTGCTCCAGCCTGGAGAGCAGCAGCAGGTCGCTACTCAGGCGAATCAGACGGTCCACTTCCTGGTCAAATGCCCTTAAAGTCGCTTCGTAGTCTTCGGCAGAGCGAGACTGGCTGAGGGCAACGCTGAGCCGCCCCTTCATAGCTGTCAGGGGAGTCCGCAGTTCGTGAGAGACATCGGCATTGAACCGCTGCTCTCGCTCGAAGGTGCGCTGCAGGGAATAGAGCATTTCGTCGAACATCATCGCCAGGCGACCCAGCTCATCTTCAGACCCCTGGTAGTTTATGCGCTGGCTGAGGTCACCGCTCAGGTGCACCCGCTGGGCCGTTTGGGTGATTTGGGCCAGGGGGCGTAAGGCCCGATTGGCCAGAATAAAACCGCCAATGCCCAACAATGCCAGGACAATGGGGACCCCCAGCAGCATCTGGCGGCGCAGGTTGGTAGTCGCTTCGTCCACTGAGGTCAGGGAATGGGCGACTTTAATCCACCCTCGTGGACTGCCGCCACTGAGGGGAAAGTCGCGGGTGTAGATGCGCCATCGCTCTCCCGCTTCTCGCCGGGTAGAGAACCCCGTTGTTAAGCTGTCTTGCCCCTGGACAGTTAGCTGCCGACCAAAATGGTCTCTGATGTTGCCTTCAAGATCCAGTAAGTAAACAGAGATGCCCGCTTCGTTTAGCTGTTGGGCCAGCGCCGGGGCATCGCGCCGAGGGTCAAAGGTAAGGTAGTCGTTGCTGTAGCTGAGGGAATGACCAACCTGAACATCTTCGCCGTCATCCCAGGTGGAGTCATCGTAATCGTCGTAATCGTAGTCGTCGTACTCGTCGTAGTCGTCGTAGTCGTCGTAGTCGTCGTACTCATCCCAATCATCACCGCCCGAGCTGTAGTCATAGTCCTGCCATAAGTCCAAATCAGAGGCAGGGACTCCCGAATTGGGTGGGGGATCTGAGCTGTTGCGCTGGTTTTCCTCGATTCGGCGGGGCTGCTGATTGAGGGCATCTTCTTGGGAATAATCCGCCCCGTCAGCCCCGTGGCCATGTTCGTCATCGATATTGTTGATAGCCTGTAGAGCGGCGACTTCCAGGGTCTGGTCGATTTGCTTTTGCAGCCCCTCTCGAAACTGAAAGTAGAGAAACGCATCAAACACCAGCAGGGTCAGCCCCGACAGCAGGGTATACCAGGCCACCAGCCGCAGTCGAAAATCCCATCCCTGCCGTTTGCCCATGGTGATGTCCTCAATATGGCTCGGTATCAGCCCCGATGCAGTACCCTACCCCGCGTATGGTGTGGATCAGGGGAGATTTGCCTTTAGCTTCTATTTTGCGCCGCAGGTAGCCAATGTAAACGTCGATCACTTTGAAATCGCTGGAAAAGTCAAAATCCCACACATGCTGGGCAATCTGGGTGCGGCTGAGGACTTGCTTTGGGTGGCGCATCAGGTATTCCAACAGCGCAAATTCTCTGGGGCTGAGGTCAATGGCGCGATCGCGCCGCCGCACCCACCGCTGGGCCGTATCCATCTCCAAATCCCCCACCCGCAGCACGGTCTCAGTCTGGAGGGGAGGTCGTCGCAGCAGCGCCCGCAGTCGGGCCAGCAGTTCGCTGAAGTCGAAGGGTTTGACCAGGTAGTCGTCTGCCCCGGCATCCAGCCCCTGCACCCGGTCCTGCACCGTGTCTCGGGCAGTGAGCAAAAGGACGGGGGATTGGATTTGATGCGATCTCAACTTTTTCAACAGCTCTAAACCGCTGAGGCGGGGCAGTTGAATATCAACGACCAGAACGTCATAATCTGCCGCCAGGGCATAATCCAATCCCTTCAAGCCATCCACTGCCAGATCCACGGCATAGCCCGCTTCGCTCAGCCCCTGGGTCAAGAACTGATGGATACCGCTGTCATCTTCAACGACCAGAACCCTCATAGACCGTCTATCTACCGATTGATTGTATGAGCAGGTGAGGGAAGGGCGATATCAGTTCTCTGCATCGCAAGTTCAATCCCCAATCGAAAATCCGAACTCGAGAATTGGTATTATCCCCACCCCAAACTAGCTGAGTACCAGCGGTGTTGCTCTGATGGAATTGTCGAATTTCGGATGACAAACGTTCCCCAAAGGATGGCTTTATACCAAGTTCAGCTCGAAATCTGGAGTTTCCTTTAAGACCAAACTCCACTTCTGGGCTGGGACAAGGTTTAGTTGATTATTTAGCAGGATTCGGGTTGGGCTCTTCTGGAGGCGCAGGCTCGGCGGGTGGAGAGTCTGAAGCGACCTCCGGCTTTGCTTCAGAAGCTTTAGGGGATGCTTGGGTAAGTTTGTTTGCGGTAGGAGAGTCAGCCTTAGACTTCTCGCCCGTGCCGTTAGTTTCAGATTTATACGGTGTCTTGCTGGCCGGGTGGGGCGGGGGCAATGGGGAGGACGCCGGTTCAGGGATGGGCACCTCTTCGACGGTGGGCAGGGTTTCAATCACCAGCTTTTGGGGCTGGCTACCGCCCGAAAGCCGCTTCAACAGCTTGGGTTTGGCATCATGCAGCAGGTAAATGATGCGATCGCCCACCTTCCAGGATTCTTCTCCAATCGCTACCTGCAGTGCCCCATCCCGCTCTACCAGAATCGGTATCATCTCGCCGCTGCGGATCAGGGCTTTCAGGTGGGCTTCCTGAAATAGGGTGTCAGAATCCCGCAGCCAGGTTTCCCCCAGCCGCACTTCTCCATCCTGAATGTAGGTATTCCACTTTTTCAGCAGCAGTTTTGGGGTTTTGGCTTCTTTCAGCTGGCCCTGGTTGGGCAGGTCGCTGAAGTCTTTATCTTTAGGTAGCACCGCAACGACTTTTGGCGGTTCAAATTCTTCCAGGGCCCGCTGGGCGACAACGGCATTCACCTCGCCATTTTTAGTCATGGCCAGAAAGGTGCCCGCCCGGATCAATCCGGCTTTTTCCAGGGCATCGCGATCTAGCGCGCTACTGACAATGACCTCAATCCCCTCCTTCTGAGCGGCTTCGCAGGCGGTTTCGTCGGTGTCTATCAGCACCACCGGGTCGCCATTTTCTTTAATCAAACGGGCTATCAGCAGGCTGAGGGGGCTACAGCCCACAATGACAGCTCCCACTGCTTTAATGTCGGTCAGCCCCAGCCAGCGAGCAATTACCCCGGCGGTTAATCCCTGCACCAGCACCGTCATGATGATGGTGAGAAACACCAGGGCTTTGATGGCGTCCCCCCCGCTGATGCCCCGTTCCGTCAGCAAAATGGCAAATAACGAAGCTACTGAGGCAGACACAATCCCCCGGGGAGCCACCCAGCCCAGGAACAGCTTTTGTCGCCAGTTCAGGTCACTGGCGCGGGTACAGGCCCACACGTTCAGCGGTCGCACCACCACCATCAGCACCAGCACCGTCAGCACGGCTCCACGCCCCAGGGCAAACACACTGGCAATGGATAGATCTGCCGCCAGCAAAATAAACAGTACCGATACCGCCAGCACCGTCAGTTGGCCCTTAAACCGCCGCAGCAGACGTTCGTCGGGCACCGAGAGCGATCGCACCACAATCCCCGCCACTACCGTGGCCATCAGGCCCGACTCACTGCGAATGGTCTGGGCCAGGCCAAACAGCCCCCACAGCCCTCCCAATACCACCAGATTACGCAGATCTTCGCTGAGGAAGCTAGCCCGCTTTAAGAACAGACCAATGATGCCGCCCCCCAGCCCGCCAATGGCCGTACCTATGCCCAGGCGCACAATTAGACCTCCCACGACAAAAGTGGGGGCGGTATCGCCATTAAGGATGATGTCTAGCACCACCACCGCCAGAATTGCCCCCACCGGGTCGATCAGCACCCCTTCCCCTTCTAGCAGGGTGGCAACCTTGCGGTCGACTTTCACCTGCCGCAGCAGGGGGTTAATCACCGTAGGGCCGGTCACCACCACCAGAGAGGCGTAGAGGAAGGCCAGGGACCAGGGAAATTCTCCCAGCCAGTGGGCCGCCATGCCGCCGCCAATCAGGGTGATAAAAATACCGAAGGTGACCAGGTTACGCAGACTGGTAGAGACCTGGCCGAGTTCGCTCAGCTCCAAACTCAGGCCCCCTTCAAACAAAATCAGGGCTACGCTGAGGGCTACGATCACTTCCAGCCCCACCCCCAATTCCTGGGGATGCAGCAAGCCCAGCCCGTCTGAGCCGAGGGCGACCCCAAATATCAATAGAAAAATAATGCTGGGAACCTTGGCATACTCCCCCAGGACTTGAGCAGTGACCCCTGCCAATACCGTGAGCACAATTTGCAGTGTCAGCTCAAAGGAAGTATCCATAGGCGCAATTGACAGCGGGATCTGTAACGAGCTGAAGCTGGTGTGTGACAGAGAAGAGCGGTTATTTCCTACTCCTGAAACCAGGTTGTCCCTGGCTTGTCTCCAATATCACCCATCGTAACGACTTCAGCGCCATACCACTTGCCCTGGCGGGGCAAATGTTCCCAAACCTCCAGAAACCTGCTGATCATCCTGTACAGAATAACACCCTGACTCCCAAGGAACACAGCCAGGGGCCAAATCCACAGGAAACTCACCAACAGCTTTAAACCTTATTGAAGCAGCAGGTAGTAAAGCTGCCCGGTGGTATTAATGCGTCCGGCCAGTTCCCCGGCTTCTGGGCCAGAGCCGACAAACAGGTCTACCCGGCCTGGGCCGATAATAGCTCCTCCGGTGTCCTGATCCAGTACCAGGCGGGAGGTGGGCTGGCTACTCCAGGCTCCACTCGCTTGACGCTGAGGCAGAGGCACCTGAATCAGCGCCATCGCCCCTGGCGGCATGAGTTCCTTGTCGGTGGCAATCGACACCCCCGGCGTTACCGGCTGACTGAGGTTGCCGGTGGGAGGCCCCCCGGCGGTTTCTCGAAAGAAAATGAAGCGCTGGTTTTTGGGAATGTAGTCATCCAGAGAGGCAGGATTCGCCTCAAAATAGGCCAGCAGGTTAGGGAGAGAAAGCTCCTCAGGGGCAATTTTGCCGTCGGCCACCAGCGCCTGGCCAATGCTGGTGTAGGGGTAGTCGGTGCGTCCGGCGTAGCCTACGGACATCACCCCCCCGTCGGTGAGCTGCAGCTTGGCCGACCCCTGGACCTGCACCAGAAATGCCTCTAGCCGACTGGGCAGCCAGACCAGCTCTAGTCCCGCCAGAAGCCCCTGATCGCTCTGCAGACCGTCTATTCCTTCCAGTTCTGCTCGGGTGGGGTGGGGCAGGGGCCAGGCATCCAGATCGGCGGGGCGCTGGTACAGAGGGTACCGAAACTCTGGGGTAGGAACGGCACTGGCCCGGTAGTAGGGCTCAAAGTAGCCAGTGAAGGCCACTGTACCCTCACCGTCGTTGCCGATAGATTGATACAGCGCAAATTCTTCGACTAAGGCTTGCCTAAAGGCGTCATTGTCGGGGCTGGTTTGAATCAGCTGTCGTAACCGCTGCAGACTCTGCCAGACGCGATCGCGGGTAACCCCTGCCACCGGATAGTTCCGGTAATCTTCCCCGGCTTTGGGGGTGGCCAGGTAATCCAGGCTGTAGCCAATGGCCTGTAGCAGGGGTTCGCGGTCTTCCGGCAGCGTTAGGGTTTGCAACACCTGTGCATAGGCGGTGGCTTCTACCAACCGCAGCGGTGGCAGGGCAACCTCCTCCATCAACCCTTCTGGGGCATCGGGAGTAGTCTCTTCTGGATTAATGGAATCAACAGAGCCTGCCGGAGCCTGCCGCGAATTCGCCACGGCAGCTATCCCTAGCCCCATGGCCAAGCAAAACCCCAAACCCAACTTCAGGACTGGGCTGCCAATGGTTTTTCCTATCATCCTCTGCAACTATCGCTCAATGCTGGAACTAAAGATTGGCTCTACCCGAATGGCTAACAACCGCGAGGGACGAATCACCATATATTCGCCCGGATTAATTTTGGGGAGAGGCACCGTAATGAAGTCGTCAGAAGTGGCTTTGGGCATTAGCTCGCCGCTGTACCACTTCTGAAAATCCTGAATGGAAGAAAAGCGCACCTCTTCGTGATGGCCCCCATCAAACAGCATATGGATGACATATTCGCTCGGTGTACGTGGCATATGGCCCTGCGCTCCTTCACTTCATCGACCATATTATGGGCTGTTTGGCCCAAAAAGTTTCAGTTGGTTAGGGAAATTAAGGTAACGGGGGATAGAAGTGGTGGTGGTAATTGACCAGCCCAGCCCGGTAAACCGGGAAGGGTGCGCTCAATGCTCCAACCGCTTCCATCACCGAACTGATGACATGTTCCAGAGTTTCGAGCCTACAGCTGATATTGCTCTCGACCCACTCCAGCAGCGCCGTACTGCGATCTGAAACAGAGGCATATTGGCCAGGGATATTTTTCCTGGGGGGATTCAGACCCAGGCTAACCTCAGTTCAGGACAACTTCCGATAGGGACATGCTGAGCAACTTCCCCTCCTGGGAGGGGTGCCCGGAGGGCGGGGTGGGTCAAATCTACGACCACAGATACCCCATTG
>Ga0208353_100667_pt1 | contig 12304 bp, 8 predicted proteins | sample HotLakmasection2_FD_184725 | JGI IMG/M metagenome (GOLD analysis project Ga0208353, IMG submission 184725) | Hypersaline microbial mat communities from Hot Lake, Washington, USA - Section #2 (SPAdes) | ecosystem: Environmental > Aquatic > Non-marine Saline and Alkaline > Hypersaline > Microbial... | reverse complement strand
GCCGAGATCGCTGTGGGCGAAGTGGATCGGGCCCATCGGGCGCGCGGCGGCGCGGCGTCGGGTCGGCGAGATCGCTGCCGGCATCGTTCGCCGCTCCGTCACATGGCGCTCAGCGCGTCGACCACGCTGAGGATGGCCGGGCCGATCAGCACGACGAACAGCGGCGGCAGGATGAACAGGATCATCGGCACGGTCAGCGTCGCGGGCAGCCGCGCCGCCTTCTCCTCGGCCTTGAGCAGACGTTCGGTGCGCAGCTCGGCGGCCAGCACGCGCAGCGAGTCCGCGACGGGGGTGCCGTACTTCTCGGTCTGAGCCAAGGTGTTGACCAGGGCGCGCAGGCCCGGAAGGTTGCACCGGTTGGCCAGGTTCTCCAGCGCCTGCCGGCGGTCGGGCAGGAACCCGATCTCGACCGACGTGAGGGCCAGCTCGTCGGCCAGCTCCGGCCAGGTGTGGCCCAGCTCGCGGGCAACGCGCTGCATCGTCGCGTCCAGGCTGAGCCCGGCCTCCGAACAGATCACCATCAGGTCGAGCGCGTCCGGCAGCGCCTTGCCCAGCTTCTTGCGGCGCTTCGTGGCCAGGTTGGAGACGTACAGCTCCGGCAGGTACGAGCCGGCCAGGGCGGCGGCGATCACCGCGGCGCTCTCGAACATCAGGCCCCAGTCGACCGCTCCGCCGACGAAGATGAAGAACGCCGCCAGCGCCCCGCAGGCCAGCGGCAGCGCCGCCTTGGCGAACATAAAGGCGATCAGCGCGTCGTTGGAGCGCAGGCCGGCGCGGGCCAGGGCCAGCGCGCGCTGCTCGGCCTGCTGGCTGCCGAACAGCTTCATTCTGGTGACCACGCTGCGCATCACGCCCATGGTCTTCGCCGAGCGGCTGCGCCGGCGCGGCGCGGCGGCGGCCGAGCGCAGCGCCTCGCGCTGCTGGACCAGGGCGCGCGCCCGCGCCGCCAGCGTGTCGCGCGGCAGCAGCGCGTTCCACACCGCCAGCACGACCAGCACGGCGGTCGCCGTCGCCATGGCGACGATCAGCTCCTCGGTGGTCAGGCCGAACAACTCGATGTCCATGATCCTCGACCTCGGGCTCTAGATCTCGAAACGCACCATCTTGGCCATCACGGCAAAGCCCATGAACAGCCAGAACAGGCCGATGCCGAGCATGATGTTGCCGCGGATGTCGTCGAACAGCGGCAGCAGGTATTCGCCGTTCACCATCCAGATCAGCACGAACATGATGAACGGCAGGGCGCCGATGATCAGGGCGCTGGCGCGCGCCTCCGAGGACAGCGCGCGGATTTTCAGCTTGGTCTGGCGGCGCTTGCGCAGGATGTCGGCCAGGTTCTCCAGCGTCTCCGCCAGGTTGCCGCCGGTCTCGCGCTGCACCGACAGGCTGACCACGAAGAACCGGAACTCCGGGATGTCGATGCGGTCGGAGGCCAGCCACATCGCCTCTTCCAGCGTCTTGCCGAGCGCCATCTGCTCCATGATCTGGCGGAACTCGCCGCCGACCGGGTTGGGGATCTCGCTGCCGACGGTGCGCGCCGACTCGGTGATCGGCAGGCCCGACTTGAGGCCGCGCACGATCAGGTCGATCGCTTCGGGGAACTGGCCGATGAAGCGCTCCTGGCGGCGCTTGACCATCATGCCGATGACGATGTGCGGCAGCCCGACGCCCAGGATCACGCCGATCGGCGCCGCCAGGGTCAGCGGCAGACCGACGGATACGATCACGACCAGCACCGTCGCCGCCATGGTCGCCGCGCAGGCCAGCAGGTAATGGCTGACCTTGATGTCCGCGCCGGTGCTCTTGAGCCGCTTGCGCAGCAGCTGCGGCCGCGGCAGCACCCGCCGGACGATGCCGTCGAGCAGCGGGATGCCGCTCTCCTCGCTCTTCTGGCGCACGCTGGTGACCTGCGGCTGCGCCCTGCCCTCCTCGGGCCGGGCGCGGCGCACCACGGCCTGGACCCGGTGGTCGCGGCGCCTGCGGTCGCCGCCGGAGGTGACGACGGCCAGGCCGAGCAGGGTGACGACGAACGCCGCGCCCAGGCCGAGGGCGAAGACGACGGCGGGCAGTCCGGCGATTTCAGTGGTCGACAGGTCCATCACAGGCACTCGAGCAGGGCCTGGCCGAGCCCGAAGTACTCGGCCTTGGGCATGAAGTGCGGGCGGACGCCGGCCGGCTGGAAGGCGCCGCGCAGGCGGCCGCGTTCGTCCTCGCCCTGGAAGGCGAAGGTGAACAGGTCCTGGGTGACGATCACGTCGCCCTCCATGCCGACCACCTCGGTGACCGCGGTGACCCGGCGCACGCCGTCGCGCATCCGGCTGATCTGCACGATCACGTCGACCGCGCTGGCGATCTGGGTGCGCACCGCCTTGCTGGGCAGGTTGACCGCGGCCATGCCGATCATGTTCTCCAGCCGGGTCAGCGCGTCGCGCGGCTTGTTGGCGTGCACCGTGGCCATCGAGCCCTCGTGGCCGGTGTTCATCGCCTGCAGCATGTCGAGCGCCTCCGGCCCGCGCACCTCGCCGACGATGATCCGGTCCGGGCGCATGCGCAGGGCGTTCTTCATCAGCGCGCGCATGGTCACCTCGCCCTTGCCCTCCAGGTTGGGCGGGCGGGTCTCCAGGCGGACCACGTGCGGCTGCTGGAGCTGCAGTTCCGCGGCGTCCTCGATGGTGACGATGCGCTCCGACGTGTCGATCAGCTGGGACAGCGCGTTGAGCAGCGTGGTCTTGCCCGAGCCGGTGCCGCCGGAGATCAGGATGTTGAGCCGCGAGCGGGCGGCGATCTTCAGCAGCATGGCCATCCGGGGCGAGACGTTGCCCTGGGTGGCCATGGTGTCGAGGGTGATCTTGCGCTTGGAGAACTTGCGGATCGAGATCGACGGCCCGTCGATGGCCAGCGGCGGGATGATCACGTTGACGCGGCTGCCGTCGGCCAGGCGGGCGTCGCAGATCGGGTTGGACTCGTCGATGCGCCGGCCGATGCGGGTGACGATGCGGGTCGCGACGTTGAGCACGTGGGCGTTGTCGGCGAACCGGATGTCGGTCAGCTGCAGCTTGCCGCCGCGCTCCACGTAGACCTGGTACGGCCCGTTGACCATGATGTCGGTGACCGACTGGTCGCCCAGCAGCGACTCCAGCGGCCCCAGGCCGACCATGTCGTCGACCAGTGCCGTGACCAGGTCACCGTGCTGGGTCCGCGTCAGCGGCAGGCGCAGCTCCTCCCGGATCTGCGCGACGATCACGTCGAGCCCCCGCACCAGCGCGCCATGGTCCAGCAGCGAGGCCGCTCCGACGTCGAGCCGGTCGAGCACCAGCGGCTTGACGCGCCGCTTGGCCTCCTCCAGCGACGGTGCGGCGTTGCCGTTGGCCGGGGCCGCACGGCCCTCCGGCGGGTCCGCAGCCGGCGCCGGCCCGGGCGCCTCGGTATCGGCCGCGAGCAGTTGGTCGGTCAGCACGGCGACGAGGCGTCGCTGGTCGCTCAGGTCCGGCGCCGCGTCCTCCCGGTCCAGGATGTCGATGACGATGTCGCCGACCTGCTGGGCGAGCTGCCGGCGCGGCAGCCGCTGCGCTTCGGCCGGCGGCAGCTGTTCGGCCAGCAGCGGAAGCATCCGCTCCGCCAGCGCCTCCAGCGACGCCCCCGACTCCGGTTCCGCGGCGGCACCGGTCTGCGCATCCGGATTCGAAAAGGACTGACCATCAAGCATCTTTACCACTGCGCCCGATCGCGCCATATTCGTGCCCGCAGCGGCGCTGGTCCGGCCGCTTCCCCTGAAAACCCCCGGCAGTCGGCCGAGCCATGGAAAAAAATTACAAGCATTTTAATGAATATCCATTCCGAAGATCAGGTACATCTGAGGGTATGTATTGTTAACCTTGACGGCTTACCAAATACCATCCGGACATCGAACTGAAGCTTCATTGGGCAACGGCCGAATATCCACACGCTTATTCCGGATTGAGCACAGGATGAACACGGCGAAATTGTGCCGTCGCCGCATTGACGTGGTGACAGCGGACCCCACATGCCGCATGTTAGAGGTCAGTGCAGCGTCGGCGCAGTCACCAGGTCAGGCAAACAGCTCAGGCATTGCAGGGACGCCAGGAGCCCCGGTGCTTCCCGGCACGTCGCAGGCTGCGCCCAGGTACAACGACTTTGAGCCGCGCACAGCGGCCTTCGGCAGCAGGGGCCGGTGCACCGTCGCCGGTCCGGGCGGCAACGGGCGCCGGCCAGAAGGGCTGGTCTGCCCCCACGTCATGGGAGAAACCGCGATGGATACGCTCGAACGCTACCTCACCGATACCGGCGACGTCCGCGCCGGCCGGCCCAGCGAACTGTCGCCTTGGGCCGGATTCGCCCCGGGTCGCTGGCAGACCGAGATCGATCTGCGCGGTTTCATTCAGGCCAACTACACCCCCTATTCGGGCACCGCGGAGTTCCTGGCCGGCCCGACCGCCCGTACCCGCGCCGTGTGGGACAAGGTCGCCGACCTGGTGCGCCAGGAGCGCGAAAAGGGCGGAGTGCTGGATGCCGACACCAAGGAGGTGTCCACCATCACCAGCCATGGCGCCGGCTACATCGATCGCGAGCTCGAGAAGATCGTCGGCGTGCAGACCGACAAACCCTTGAAGCGCGCGCTGATGCCGTTCGGCGGCATCCGCACGGCCAAGCAGGCGCTGGAGGCGCACGGCTTGAGCCTTGATCCGGGGACGGAGCGCATCTTCACGGAATACCGGCAGACCCACAATCAGGGCGTTTTCGACGCCTACACAGACGAGATGCGCCGCGCCCGGCGGTCCGGGATCATCACCGGCCTGCCCGATGCCTACGGCCGCGGCCGCATCATCGGCGACTACAGGCGCGTCGCCCTGTACGGCCTGGACCGGCTGATCGAGCAGAAGCAGCAGGAGCACGTCAGCCTCGACTTCGACACGATGGGCGAGGAGACGCTGAACCTGCGCTGGGAAATCGGCCAGCAGATCGATGCCCTGAAAGATTTGAAAAAGCTTGGCCGGACCTACGGGTTCGACCTCGGGCGGCCGGCGGTGACGGCGCAGGAAGCGATCCAGTGGCTGTATTTCGGGTATTTGGCCGCGGTGAAGGACCAGAACGGCGCCGCGATGTCGCTGGGCCGGGTGTCGACCTTCCTGGACATCTATGTCGAGCGCGACCTGAAATTGGGCCTGCTGACCGAGGAATCGGCGCAGGAGCTGATTGACGACCTGGTCATCAAGCTGCGCATCGTGCGGTTCATGCGCACGCCGGACTACGACGAGCTGTTCTCCGGCGATCCCACCTGGGTGACGGAGTGCATCGGCGGCGTTGGTGTCGATGGCCGGCCGCTGGTCACCCGCTCGTCGTTCCGCTGGCTGAACACGCTGTACACCCTGGGCCCGGCGCCGGAGCCGAACCTGACCGTGCTGTGGTCGGAGCGGCTGCCGCAGGCGTTCAAGGACTTCAGCGCCAAGGTGTCGATCGACACCAGCTCGATCCAGTACGAGAACGACGACCTGATGCGGCCCTATTGGGGCGACGACTACGGCATCGCCTGCTGCGTCTCCGCCATGCGGATCGGCAAGCAGATGCAGTTCTTCGGGGCCCGCGCCAACCTGGGCAAGGCGCTGCTCTACGCCCTCAACGGCGGCCGGGACGAGAAGTCCGGCGAGCAGATCACCCCGCCGTTCGCGCCGATCACCGGCGACGTGCTGGACTACGACGAGGTGATGCAGCGCTTCGACACCATGCTTGACTGGCTGGCGCGCACCTACGTCAACACGCTGAACGTCATCCACTTCATGCACGACCGCCATTCCTATGAGCGGATCGAGATGGCGCTGCACGACCGGGACGTGCTGCGCACCATGGCGTGCGGCATGGCCGGCCTGTCGGTGGTGGCGGACAGCCTGTCGGCGATCAAGCACGCCCGCGTCAAGGTGGTCCGAGACGCGCGCGGGCTGGCCGTCGATTTCGAGACGGAGGGGGATTTCCCCACCTACGGCAACAACGACGAGCGCGCGGACACCATTGCGGTGTGGCTGGTGCGCACGTTCATGGAGAAGCTGCGGCGGCGCCCGACCTATCGCCAGGCGATGACCACCCAGTCGATCCTGACCATCACGTCGAACGTCGTGTACGGCAAGAAGACCGGCTCCACGCCCGACGGCCGCAAGGCCGGCGAGCCGTTCGCCCCCGGCGCCAACCCGATGCACGGCCGCGACAACAAGGGGCCGCTGGCATCCATGGCCTCGGTGGCCAAGCTGCCCTACGAGCACGCGCAGGACGGCGTGTCCTACACCTTCTCCATCGTGCCCAAGGCGCTGGGCCGGGCGGAGCCGGACCGCGTCATGAACCTGGTGACCATGCTCGACGGATACTTCGGCCAGGGCGGCCACCACATCAACGTGAACGTGTTCGACCGGGAGACGCTCATGGACGCCATGGAGCACCCGGAAAAGTACCCGCAGCTGACCATCCGCGTGTCGGGCTATGCGGTGAACTTCGTCAAGCTGAAGCGGGAGCAGCAGCTTGACGTGATCCGGCGTACCTTCCACGGCGCACACGCGGCCAACGGTGGCGCCCCGGCCTGACGCGGCGGTCGCTTTGTTCGGGGACCGGCAGCCGGGTGCTGCCGGTCCCCTCGCGTTCTTTGACCCTGCGGAGAAACAACGCCGATGCGCATGTTCGCCAATAACGAACTCGACGCGCTACTGGAATATGGCGACAGCGGCTATGTCCATTCGGTCGAGACCGGTGGCACCGTGGACGGGCCGGGACTGCGCTATGTGGTGTTCACGGCCGGCTGCCCGTTGCGCTGCCTGTACTGCCACAACCCGGACGCCATGCACCGGAAGTACGGCCACGTCATGCGGGTCGACGACCTGCTGGACGATATCGCCACGTACATCCCCTATCTGAAGCGCGGATCGGGCGGCCTGACCGTGTCCGGCGGCGAGCCGTTGGTGCAGCCGGCGTTCACCCATGCGCTGCTGCGCGGCGCCAAGATCCTGGGCCTGCATACGGCGCTCGACACGTCCGGGTTCCTCGGCGCCCGTGCGTCGGACGCGATGCTGGCGGACATCGACCTGGTGCTGCTCGACGTCAAGGCGTTCGCGCCGGCGACCTACCAACGGGTGACGGGCGTGTCCCTGAAACCGACTTTCGATTTCGCGCGGCGACTGTCCGGATTGGGCAAGTCCATGTGGATCCGCTACGTGCTGGTCCCCGGCCTGACGGACAACCTAGCCGAGATCGAGGGTCTGGCCGACTTCGCAGCCGGCCTGGACGCGGTGCAGCGCGTCGAGGTGCTGCCCTTCCACAAGATGGGCGAGTGGAAATGGGAACAGCTGTCCCTGCCCTACCAGCTCAAGGACACGCCGCCGCCCTCCCTCGAACAGGTCGACGAGGTGCGCTCCGTATTCCGGAGCCGGGGACTGACGACGGCCTAGATCCGGACGGGCCGCACGAGCGCATCGCGGCATGATCGCCGCAATGCGCCGTTCGGCCCGACAGGCTCAGTCCGCCGCGGCGCACATCCGCGCGACACGGGGTTCCGGAGTCCGGATCAACGCATTGCACACGAACCCGATCAGCAGCAGCGCCGCCATCAGGTGCATGGTGTTGCCGTAGGCCTGCTCCGTCGGGATCCCCTGCGCGATCTGCCACGCGTTCAGGTAGCTGAGCAGCGCCGGTCCGACCAGGCCGGCCGCCGACCAGGCGGTCAGGACGGGCCCGTAAATGCCGCTGAAGTGTCTGAGGCCGAACACGTCCTTGACGTACGCCGGGATGGTCGCAAAGCCGCCGCCGTACATGCTGATGATCACCATGTAGCAGATCATGTACAGCCAGATGTTGCCGCCCGTGTAGGGCACGGCAAAGTACAGCGTTGCCCCCAGCAGGAAGAACACGGCGAAGGTCATGCGGCGCCCGATCGCGTCGGAGACGGTGGACCAGCCGATCCGCCCGACCATGTTGCCGACGCTGAGCAGCGTGACGAACAGCGTCGCCATGCCCACGGTGGCCCGCAACGGGAACAGCTCCTGGATCATGGCGGCCGCCTGGCTGATCACCGCAACGCCGGCGGTCACGTTCAGGAACAGGATCAGCCAGAGCAGATAGAACGTGCGCGTGCGGACCGCGGTGCTCAGCGGCACGCCGCGCGCAATCGCCGGCTTTGCCTCGGGCAGCGCACCGGCCTGTGCCGCCTCCGGCGCGGCGGTGGCGGGAACGCGGGCGATCAGGGCGCCGGCCAGCATGACCACGAGATAGAGCGCGCCCATCACCAGCATGGTCTGTGCCACGCCCACGCTGGTGGGCGACCTGAACGCCGCCATCAGCTCGACCGCCAGCGGGGCGCCGATGATGGCGCCGGCACCGAACCCCATGATGACGATGCCGGAGGCCAGACCGGGCCGGTCGGGGAACCATTTCAGCAAGGTCGCGACCGACGTGATGTAGCCGATGCCGATGCCGATGCCGCCGATCACCCCGTAGCCCAGATAGAGCAGCACCAGCTCGTGCAGGCTGATGCCCAGGGCGGAGATCCAGAACCCGCCGCCGAAGCACAGCGCCGCGGCGAACAACAGCAGGCGCGGCCCCAGCCGGTCGATCCAGGTGCCGATCACCGCGGCAGTCAGACCCGCAAGCGCGTTGGCAAGACCGAAGATCCAGGCGATCTCCGTGTGGGTCCAGTCGGCCGGGGTGGGCGCGCCGACTCCGATCACCTGCATCAGTGGCCGATTGAACACGCTGAACGCGTACAGCTGGCCGATCGACACGTGTACGCACACGGCGGCAATGGCCACCCAGGTCCGTTTGTACCCGGCCGGGGCGACGGCATGGGATCGCTGCAGGAAAGACATTGCCGGCATCTCCAGACTTGCGATGGGGTTGGCTTCAAAGTGAAAGCTGCCGCTGACCTTCCGGCTCCAGCAGGTCCACATCGGCCGGAACGGTTTCGCCCAGCAGCAGCTCGGCCGCCTGGTTGGCCGCGTCGCGAAACGGCAGCAGGATCAGGTCGGCGCCGGAGTCAATCAGATCGTGGGCGGTGGTCTCGTGGCGTGCGGCCACGGCGATGCGGCCGGTGAAGCCCTGGGCGCGCAGCGATCCGATCAGGGCCAGGCGCGGGTCGTCGTGACTGACGCCTGTGTCGTGCTCCGGGACCGCGGAGACGGCCCAGCGGACCCCGTCCAGCGGCAGGTGGGCAACGAAATCGGGGTCGGTGGAATCGCCGTACAGGACGTCGATGCCGGCCGCGCGCCAGCGGCGCACCGCGGTCGGATTGAAGTCGATGCCCAGCACGCGGAGACCCGCCGCCGCCAGGCGCTGGGCGATGGCACCGCCATACCGGCCCATTCCGAACAGGATCACGTCGTGCCGGGCCGGGTCGGGCGCGTCGGCATCCGCCTCGCGGTCGACCCTGCGGCGCTCGAACACGCCGAGCAGCGGCGCCATGCGGTCGTAGATCTGGTGAGAGAAGGTGATCATGTAGGTCGACGCGGCGATGGTGATCAGCCCGACCAGCGTCACCAGCGCCAGCGCGTCGCTGCCGACATGGCCGAGAGTCACGCCCATTGCCATGAAGATCAGCGAGAACTCGCTGATCTGCGCCACCGTCAGGCCGGCCAGGAAGCCGGTCCGCTTGCGGTAGCCGAGCGCGCCGAGGATCACCAGCACGATCAGCGGGTTGCCGATCAGAACGAAGAGCGAGAACACGATCGCCGGCCCGACGCTCTCCCCCAGCGCCGACAGGTCCAGCGCCGCCCCGAGCGCAATGAAGAAGAACAGCAGCAGAAAGTCCCGCAGCGAGGCGAGCCGCGCCGCGATGGCCTCGCGGAACGGGGTGGAAGCCAGGGACACGCCGGCCAGCAGCCCGCCCAGCTCCTTGCCGAAACCGAGGTAGTGGCCGAGGGCGGCCAGCAGGGCGGCCCAACCGATGGCGAACGAGACCAGCAGCTCGGGCGCCTGCGACAGCCGCTCGATCAGCCCATCGGCGACGAACCGGATGAACAGCCCGACCGCCACCAGCATCAGGACGCCGTAGCCGAACACCAGCACGGTATCCGTCAGCGCGCCGTCCCCCTCGGCGCCGACGCCAAGCGCCGACAGGACGATCATCGCCAGCACCACGACCAGGTCCTGCACGATCAGGAAGCCGAGCGCGATGCGGCCGTGCAGGGAGTCGATCTCCTTCTTGTCCGACAGCAGCTTGACGATGATGATGGTGGACGAGAAGGTCAGCGCGACGGCCACATAGAGGCTGGTCACCGCGTCCAGGCCCAGCGCCAGCCCGATCAGAAAGCCGAACAGCGACGTGAACAGCACCTGGCCCAGGCCGGTCATCAGCGCCACCGGTCCCAGGGTGCGAACCAGCTTCAGGTCCAGCTTGAGGCCCACCAGGAACAACAGGACCGCGATCCCCAGCTCCGCCAGCAGGTCGATGTGCACCTCCGGTCCGGCAATCCCGAGCACCGAGGGCCCGGCCACAATGCCGACGGCGATAAAGCTGACGATCAGCGGCTGACGCAGCATCAGACCGGCAAAGCCGCCGACCGCGGCGAGCATCAGCAGCGCCGCGACCTGATAGAACACGTTGCCGGAAATCACGTCGAACATGGCCGTCGCCCGTCCCGCCCCCATGCCCCGCCAACGGCCCTTGAGCCGGGAGTTGCCGGTCATCGCGCGAGGCCGGCGCAGGCATGCCTGACCCTTTCCCACCGACCGGCGCAACTACAGGCAACAGGGCTATGGTTATTTTGCTGGTGTATCTACCGGCGCCTGACGCGGTCCCACAGATAGGGCCATCGCGCCGGAATGTCTCGCGAAATCTGATCCGTCCGTTCTTGCCGATCGGCGCGTCCCGGAGGGCTCGCTTTGGTGTCGTATCGGCGTCTATACTGCGCGGTTCGCGCGAATGTTCGGGAAATACCCCGACAGGAAATGCAGTCTCTATTTGAATACCGGCGGCCCCCTCCGGTCATCCGCCTGCCCGCGGTCTCTCACGTCGCCGGCCGCCCCTCCCCGGCCGCGGGGGCGGCGCGGCCGGCCATCTCGAACAGCCAGTCGCGGAACAGCTGCACCTTGGGCTTGTCGAACGCCGCCGGCGGCCCGACCAGGTAGTACCGGTAGTCGGCGAGCCGGCTGTGCGGGAACGGCCGGACCAGCCGGCCGGCGGCGAGCGGCTCCTCGATCAGACTGTCGCGGCCGATGGCGACGCCCTGCCCGGCCGCGCACGCCTCCATCAGCATGTTGCTGTCGGAGAAGCTGGGCCCGCGGTCGGGGTCGATGTCGTCCAGCCCGAACAGCCTCAGCCACGGCGCCCAGCCGATCCACGGCTCGTCCGCATTGACCACGCTGTCGTGCAGCAGGGTGTGCCGGCGCAGGTCGGCCGGTTCGTCGAGTGGCGGGTCGCCGTCGCGCAAGGCCGGGCTGCACACGGGGTACACGTCCTCGGTCAGGAACACCTCGGCGCGCAGCCCGGGCCAGCCGCCGCGGCCGTAGCGCAGGCCGACGTCCACCTCCGACCGCGCGAAGTCGATCCGCTCGGTCGACGCGTCGACGTGCACGTCCAGGTCGGGGTGGCGGCGCCGGAAGTCGGCGAGCCGCGGCACCAGCCAGCGCGTTGCAAACGACGGCAGTACGCTGACCGTCAGCCGCCCGGCCCGGCCGCGCGCCATCAGCCGCTCGGTCGCCTGCGCCAGCCGGTCCAGCCCGTCGCTCAGACCGGGCAGGTAGGCCCGCCCGGCCTCGGTCAGCACAAGCCCGCGCGGCAGCCGCCGGAACAGCGGCACCTCCAGGATCGCCTCCAGCGCCTTGATCTGGTGGCTGACCGCCGCCGGCGTGACGTGCAGCTCCGCCGCCGCCTTCGCGAAGCTGGCGTGCCGCGCCGCCGCCTCGAAGGCGCGCAGGGCGTTCAGCGGCGGCAGGCGGCGGGCCATGCGGAGTCCTGAGGGTTAGCTCCGCTAAGCCATACCCCGAGAAAAGGTCGTTTGTCCATCTTTCGCGCCAACCGCAAGTATCGGGTCGCGACAAGCCCCGCGCCGCGCCAGTGTCGACAAGCAGCCGCGAGAGCCACAACGGCCCGCGGCGGGGGATTTGGAGGACAAACCATGCACAAGATCGAGTCAGCCTCGGTGATCGCGCTGCCCCGGACGGGAGCGCTGCCGGCCGCGGTGCCGGGCGCGTTGGCCGCCGGGGCGCGGTCCGCGCGCGGCCTCGGCACGGCCCTGGTCCGCCTGGTCGACACCTTGCTCGACTGGCAGGACCGCGCCCGCGAGCGCCGCCACCTGAGCGGCCTGGACGACCGCCT
>Ga0208353_100616_pt1 | contig 12976 bp, 14 predicted proteins | sample HotLakmasection2_FD_184725 | JGI IMG/M metagenome (GOLD analysis project Ga0208353, IMG submission 184725) | Hypersaline microbial mat communities from Hot Lake, Washington, USA - Section #2 (SPAdes) | ecosystem: Environmental > Aquatic > Non-marine Saline and Alkaline > Hypersaline > Microbial... | reverse complement strand
CGGCGCCGACGGCCGCGGCTCGTTCGTGCGCCGCAGCGCCGGCATCGACACCGTGTCGTGGCGCTATCGCCAGAAGGCGATCGCCTGCACCATGGCGCACGAGGCCCCGCACCACGGCGTGGCGGTGGAGCATTTCCAGCCGGCCGGGCCGTTCGCCGTGCTGCCGATGACCGACGATCCCGACGGTACGCACCGCAGCTCGATCGTCTGGACCGAGCGCGAGCACCTGGCCGACGCGCTGGCCGCCCTGCCCGACCCGCAGTTCGACGCGGAGCTGCAGCGCCGCGTCGGCGACTACCTGGGCCGGGTGCGCGTGGTGGGGCGGCGCTGGGTCTACCCGCTGGGCGTGCTGCACGCCAACGCCTACGTCGCGCCGCGGCTGGCGCTGGTCAGCGAGGCGGCGCACGGCATCCATCCGATCGCCGGGCAGGGCCTGAACATGGGCCTGCGCGACGTGGCGGCGCTGGCCGAGATCGTCGTCGACCAGGCCCGCCTGGGCCTGGACGCGGGCGACGCCGAAGCCCTGGCCCGCTACGAACGCTGGCGCCGCTTCGACAATCTGAGCTTGGTGGCCGTCACCGACGTGCTCAACCGCCTGTTCTCCAACGACATCCCCCCGATCCGCCTGGCCCGCGACACCGGCCTGGCCATGGTCGGCCGCCTGCCGCCGCTGAAGAAGTTCTTCATGCGCCACGCCATGGGCGTGGTCGGCCAACTGCCGCGAGCGATGCGGGGGGAGGGAGTGTGAGGGAGCGGGGACGTGGCGCATCACTCACCGGCAATACATTTACTTGAAATCTAAGTAATTTTCCCGACCGATGGCCCTTGACGTTGTACAATGGTGTGCGCAACATCGGGGCTCAGGTTTTGGTGCAACACGATGCGCGTGCCGATCGGCGCGCGCGTTGTCGGCCAGTCAATCCCATTCAGGCCGTGCTGCGAGCCTCGGATGATGAGCGAGAGAGCAGGAACAATGGTGACCGGGGACGTCGGCAATCTTGTCCTTGAGCATCTCCGAGCCATTCGCACGGATCTCACGCTGCTCAAAGAAGACGTCCATGACGTCAAGGTCGAGGTGCACGACATCAAGGTGCGGCTGACCGGCGTCGAGGAGGGGCTCGCAGCGGCCAACCGGCACCTGGACCGGCTCGACCAGCGCGTCGAGCGAATCGAACTGGTCGAGGAGTGACCATATCGGCTTTTCCGACTGATCCGGAGGCCCAACCTAGCCCAGACGGCAACCTTGTACTCCGGCAGCGACTCATACACGCGCCTTTCGGGTCCACGTGGCTGCTGAAAAGAAAACACGGTCAGCTTCGAAGGAGGCGGGTCGGAGCGGGCCATCGTCGGACAGCTAATTACGGATGCGGAGCATGGGGATGTCGCTTACGCGCGCCTTAGGGTCGATGTGAGCATGCTCGCTCACAGCATATGCCGACCTTTCGACATTTTCAGTTGCAATTAAGCGCGACATAGAGTAGACTCTGATGAATGGGCTCACCTGCTTGTTAAGAACGACATGCAAAACGGAATTACAGCTTATCCGGATCCACTAAAACCTGCAGAAAACCCTGAGTTGGTTTTCGCCCTTGTTGGCCCTCTTGGTGTCAATCTTCAGGTTATCATTGATGCCCTGAGCGATGAACTCAAAAAGATGAATTACACATGCATCGAAATAAGGCTTAGCTCTTTGCTTCGCAATCTCAATGCATTTAAGACCTTGGCCGTATCCCCTGAAGATACGCGAATTGAACAACACATGAAAGCCGGGACAGATTTAAGAAGAATATTAAAAAGAAGTGATGCTCTTGCATTGCTCGCCATAGCTTCTATTAAAGAACGTCGCACGAAAATCAGTGCGAACAAACATAATACACCCATGAGGTCTACAGCCTTTATACTGAGATCTCTCAAACGGCAAGAAGAGCTGGACACTTTGCGGAAAGTTTATGGATCATCATTATTCATTGTCTCTTGTTATGCGCCTAGAGACAAAAGAGTTAACACTTTAGCAGCATTTATTGCCAAGTCTCACCACGATTTTAACGAACAACACTATAAGGAAGTTGCGGAGCATCTTATAAATATTGACCAGCACGAGGAAGAAGAAAGCTTCGGTCAACGTGTTGTAAACGTTTTCCCTCTCGCAGATTTTTTTGTAACAGATAGTACGATGAAAAATGTAAGTGATAGCTTAAAAAGATTTGTAGAAATGATTTTCGGTTATCCGTTTCACACTCCATCGAAAGATGAGTTTGGAATGTTTCAAGCACGCGCAGTGGCGCTTCAGTCATCTGATCTTTCTCGCCAAGTCGGTGCAGCAGTTCTGACAAAGCATAATGATTTACTCGCAGTCGGCTGCAATGAGGTGCCAAAAGCTCATGGAGGTTTGTATTGGGCAACTGACAACGACCATCGCGATTTTCAGAAAGGCTACGATCCGAGTACGAAGATCAAGAATGAAATTCTTGCTGAAATTCTTCAGAGACTTAAAAATGCCTCGTGGCTTAAAGAAGATTTTTCCGGAATACAGCCGCATGAAATTCTTGATACAATAGTAAATGGTGAACTTGAAGAAAAGATGAAAGGTGCTCAGGTTTTGCAGTTGCTTGAATTTGGCCGGATCGTCCACGCTGAAATGGCAGCGTTGATGGATGCAACTCGGCGTGGCGTATCGGTATTGGGCTGCACACTGTATTGCACAACATTTCCATGCCACATGTGCGCTCGACATATCGTAGCAGCTGGTATTTCCGAGGTCGTCTATATTGAACCATATCCGAAAAGCATGGCTTCACGACTTTATTCGGACTCAATTCGAGTCGATAGCGACGAAATTTCGAACAATTTTATCAACTTTAGGTCCTTTCAGGGGGTGTCGCCCAGGAGATATCTTGAGCTTTTCGATATGCCTCAGAGAAAAACTAAACTTGGGGATGTGGTTCGCTGGCATCCGGGGGATGCTAAACCGCGGATTAAATTATACGAATTATCATATTTGTCCATGGAGACAAATTTGGTACTCTTCCTTCAGACTCAGCTAAAGCAGAACAATGTGAGTTAAATCAACGAAGTAGGCGCAATGGAGGGCAACCATGACGGCGAATCACGTTGCATCGCGACTTGAAGACGTTTTCGCAGCTGCGCAAAAAGATCATGATGAATGGCCTGACTGGATGAAACAGGCCGCGTACTTTGACGGCACGTCGCATGATCAGAAACAAAGCGATGATCAATCTCCTATGAATGAGGACGAGAATTGAACCGAGAAGTAGCACCCTGTATCCTTAAATAGTAGCTACACAGCGGCTCGTACACCGGACCCTCCTTGCCCAGGTGGCTGCGGAACAGGACGAAGCGGTCGGCCTCGACGGGGCCGGCCTGGAACAGGGTGTTGCCGCCCAGCCAGTCGCGGACGCGGCGCATGGGCGTGTCGCGCAGGCGGGCCAGGGTGACATGGGGGTGGAACTTGCGGTCGTCGGCGGGCAGGCCGGCGGCGACGGCGGCGCGGTTCACCTTGGCGTGCAGGAACTGCAGCGGCTCGACCCGGTCGACCCCGGCCCACAGCACCTGCGGCTTGCGCTCCGGCCCGAAGAAGTCCACCCCGCTCAGCCCGAACCGGAACGCCGGCGCGTCGATCCGCGCCAGCTCCGCATCCAGGTCGTGGGCCAGCCCGTTGTCGATCTCGCCCAGGAAGCGCACGGTCAGGTGCAGGTTCTCCTGCGCCACCCAGCGCGCCCCCGGCACGCCGGACTGCAGCATGGCGAGCCGCTCGCGCACCGCCTCCGGCAGTTCCAGGGCAACGAACAGGCGCATCATGGCCATCCTCTTGCCGTCGCGTCCGGGACCGGCCCGAGGCGAACCCCGGGGCCGGCCCGCACCGCGTCAGGCCGGCGCCAACCGGCGCGCCGCACGGCCGGCCAGGGCCTCGTCGTAGACCGCCAGCGTCGCCGCCGTCATCCGCTCCACCCGGTACCGCTCGGTGATGTGCGCCACGGCGCGGGCGGCCATCCGGTCCCGCGCGCTGGGGTCGAGCGACAGCGCGGCGTCGAGCGCCCCGGCCAGCGCGGCCGCATCGCCCCCCGGCACCAGCCAGCCGGCCCCGCTCGACCGCACGATCTCGGGCAGCGGGCCGATGTCGCTGGCAATCACCGTCCGGCCCATGGCCAGCGCCTCGATCAGCACGCGGCCGAAGCCCTCCGGCCGCACCGACGGCACCACGACCACATTCGACAGCACATAGGCCGCCGGCATGTCGTCGCAATGCTCGCCGAGGCGCACGGTCCGGCCCAGGCCCAGCCGTTCGATGCGGTGCTCCAGCTCGCGGCGGTAGCTCGCCCGCCCCTCCTCGGTGCCGACGATCCGGCAGTGCAGGTCGCCGCGCCGGAGCCGCGCCAGCGCGTCGAGCAGCACCTCCAGCCCGGCCGCCCGGCTGAGCCGGGCCGGGGCCAGCACCAGCCGCACGTCGTCCGGCAGGCGCCAGGCCTGGGCCAGCGCGGCCAGGCGGTCGGCGCCGACCCCGTTCGGCGCGAACCGCGCGGTATCGATCCCGCGCGGGATCACGCGCAGGCGGGCCGGGTCGACCGGATACGCCTCGCACACGTACCGGGCCAGGAAGTCCGATGTCACGATGATGCGCGCGCCGCGCAGCATGACGGCGCTGAACCGCCGCGTGATCGGGTTCTCCAGGTCGTAGGCCGCGTGGATGGTGGTCACGAACGGGATGCCGAGCTGCTCGCACACGCGCCACGCCGCCCAGCCGGCGGTGCGGCTGCGCGCATGCAACAGGTCGACCCCGCGGCGCCGCACCAGCTCGCTCAGCCGCTCCACGGTGACCCGCATCATCAGCGGGTTGCGGCTGTCCAGCGGCATCGCCACGTGCTCGACGCCGGCGCGGGCCAGCTCCGCCTCCAGCGGCCCGCCCGACGAGGCCACGATCGCCGTGGCGCCGGCCCGCGCCGTGGCCACGGCGGTGTCGACGCAGCTGCGCTCGACGCCGCCGGCCTCCAGGCTGTGCACGACCTGGAGCACGGTCGGGGGCTTGCGGTCGGCGGCGGCCGGCGTATGGTCGGGGCCCGACGAGGTCGTCGCACCGTTGGCCATGGCGTGTCCCGATGAATGAGTCCGGCGGGCGAAAGCCCGAGCACCATACCGTCCCGCGCCCGGACGGCGCCAGCGTCGCCTGCATCCGCACGCCGGCCGCGCCCGGCGACCGGCGCCCCGGCGTGATGTTCTGCGGCGGCTTCGTGTCCGACATGACCGGCACCAAGGCCACCTACCTGGAAGAGGCGTGCCGCCGCCGCGGCCAGGCCTACGTCCGGTTCGACTATCTCGGCCACGGGCAGTCCTCCGGCCGGTTCGAGGACGGCACCATCGGCCGCTGGGCGGAGGATGCGATCGCGGTGCTGGACGCCGTGGCGGACGGGCCGCAGGTGCTGGTCGGCTCGTCCATGGGCGGGTGGATTGCGGTGCTGGCGGCCATGGCGCGGCCGGATCGCATCGCCGGGCTGGTCGGCGTGGCGGCGGCGGCCGACTTTACGGAGGACCTGATCCGCGCTGTGCTGGACGACGCGGCGCGGGCGGCGCTGGCGCGCGACGGCGTGTGGTACCGGCCGTCTGACTACGACGAGCAGCCGCAGGCGATCACGCAGCGCCTGCTCGACGAGGGGCGCGACCACCTGGTGCTGCGCGCGCCGGTGCCGATCGAGTGTCCGGTGCGCCTGCTGCACGGCATCGACGATCCCGACGTGCCCTGGCGGCAGAGCCTGCGGCTGGCCGAGGCGATCGCCGGCGGCGACGTCCGCCTGACCCTGGTCAAGAACGCCGGCCACCGCCTGTCCCGCGACCAGGACCTGGCGCTGATCGCGGCGGCGGTGGCGGAGCTGAGCGACGGCGCCGCGGGCTGATCCTGGCCGCGGCGCCACGAGGACCGCGTCATTGCCGACGTGCAGGCCTGGACCGCCGACCACGATGCCGGCGCGGCGCCGGTGGCACACTTGGCAAGACTTCTACGGAGAAAAAGCCGTCATTGCCAGCGAAGCGTGGCAATCCAGCGGCACCGCCAATGGGACCTGGCAAGACTCCTACGGAGAAAAAGCCGTCATTGCCAGCGAAGCGTGGCAATCCAGCGGCGCCGCAAGCGCGATGCATGGTCTTCTGTACTGGCAGCGTCGTGGCTGGATTGCTTCGCTTCGCTCGCAATGACGATTGCCTTTTTGTCGAAATGGTGCTGCTTTCCGTGGGACTTTCTGTTGCATACTGATGCCGACCTGCTTGTCCGGCCGCGCCGCGCGCGCCGCGGGTCGAGCGCCGGCAACACCGTCGACGCGGAGCGGACGTCTCCGCCTGTTCCGGAACCCGCCGCCAGCAGGGCGTCCCTGATGGGGAGCCGGCGCTTGACGCGCGGGAGCACGGCGCGACCCTGCGGGCCGGTCGGGCCGTATATCGGCGGCGTTCGGGCATATGCATCCAGCGGCCCAAGCGGTTGACCTGTACCCTGCGACTTGCCGTGGGCCTCGCGGCCGCCAGCTTCGAATGCCGCGGTCAGGCCGAGCGCCAGCTTGTGCCACCACTCCCCAGCAATACTATAGCGTCGAGCGCGGTTGCAGATGTAGAAATGCCCGTCACTGCGAGCGAAGCGAAGCAGCCCAGGCCCGCCGCTACCAGTCAAGCAAGGCATGTATCGCGCTTGCGGCGCCACTGGATTGCTTCGCTTTGCTCGCAATGACGGTTTTCGTAAAAGTAGGTCCTGTAAGGTCGATGACTATACTGCATGCGTCGGCGATCAATTAGTTGCCTTGGGGGGCTGGCGTGGCATCGGCGACTGCGGTCATCAGGTTGATCGAAAAGGCCGCTGGTATGATCATGACTCGGACGAGAGGTCTGCTTGCATCGGAGCCGGTCGATGCAGGTCCAGCTCGGCGTCCCATTCCTTGAAGAACAGATCGCCATCGACAACCGGGCCTGCCGTCAGTTGCTCGGCGCCCTCGCGGATCAGCGTGCGGGCGCGGTCGATCTCGGCTTGCCGCCGGGCATACCGGTCTTCGAGCAGCCGGACGGCGTCGCGCACGGCCTCACTGGTCGATTGACAGCGACCCGACGACACCATGGAGGACAGGAATTCCACCTGTTCCGGCGTCAAAGAGAAGCTGACGGTCTCTCCCTTGGCCATGCTGTTCTCCTCATCCTGTCGAACCGTACGAAAATGCGGCCCATGCCGTTCGTCTTTCAAGCCCGCCCTGCACATCGCGCTCCGTCGTTCGTTCCAGCCCGGCCTCTCCGGCTTGCGCCGTGGATAAACTTCCTATATAGGAATTAATGTCAGCGGCTTTGGTTTGGGGGGAACGGCCATGAATTCGGCGTACGCCGACAATCCAAGACCGTTCATGCCGGCACCGGGTCGTCGCTTTGCGCGCCGCGGCGTCCTCCCGGTGCGGCGCGCCCGGCGGCGCGGTCCGGCGGGACCAGGTGCAACAGCCGGCGGATCCGGTGCAAATGCTGCATTACGCCCGAAAGGCCAGATATTTCAAAAGCTTTGCGTGCAACATGCCGGTTGCACGCCGGTTGCGCGGGCGATGCGGCCGATGCACCGGGCCGTCCCTGGCGGAACCGCTCGGCGGAGTTCGGTATTGTGTCCCCGCAATTCGTGTCCCCGCAATTGGGCGCTCAGCCCGCGGCGATGCAGAATGCCCGCACCGGGAAGGTGCCGAAGGCCTTGACCTTGACCGGGACGGCGAAGAAGCGCAGGCGCGCGTCCTGCGGCAGGGCGGCCAGATTGGTCAGGTGTTCGGCAATCGGGATGTCGTGGCGCAGCAACTCGGAGTGGACCGGGCGCTCGCCGCCGTCGGTGCAATCGATGTTCAGCGAGTCGATGCCGACCAGCCGCGCCCCGGCCGCGCGCAGGAACGCCGCGGCGTCGCCGGTCAGGTAGGGGTGGCCGGAGACGTACCGCTCGGTCTTCCAGTGGCGCGACCAGCCGGTGTGCACCAGCACCGCCCGGCCGGCCACGTCCAGGCCGGCGAAGGCCGAGGCGTCGATGGCGCGGCCGCGGGCGGCGTCGGCATGGACAACCACCGTGTCCAGGTCGGCCAGGCTGTCCAGCGGCAGCTCCGACAGGTCCCGGCCGTCGGCATAGCGGTGGAACGGCGCGTCGACATAGGTGCCGGTGTTGGCGACCATGTCGATCCGGCCGATCTGGAACTCGGTGCCCGGCGCGTAGTGCGACCGCGACTGCTCCCGCGACAGGTAATCGCAAATCACCGGCGCCGGCAGGCCCGGGTACGTGACCAGCCCGGCCTCGACGGTGTGGCTCAGGTCGATCAGCGCCATGCCCGCCTCCCTCCATCGTCCCGCGCGCCACCCGGTCGCAGCCATGTGACGCGCCGTGAGCGCCGCGTACGTCTATATTAAAGCCCCGATGGATACGATCGCCGATGCCGTGCTGACGTACAAGGGCGCCGCGGTGGCGCTGTGGCTGGGGCTGCTGTTCGCGCTGGAGCGGCTGCGGCCGGCGGCGCCGCGGCCGGACGGGCCGCTGTTCGGCTGGCGCCGGCTCGGCCGCAACGGCAGCCTGTTCGCGGTCAACATCGGCCTGTCGCTGCTGGTGGTGCTGCCGGTGTCGGTGTGGGCGACCGGCGTGACCGACTGGCGGCCGGCGGCGTGGTCCGGCGGCTGGGTGCTGCTGGTCGACATCGTGCTGCTGGACCTGTGGATCTACTGGTGGCACCGCGCCAACCACACCCTGCCGGTGCTGTGGCGGTTCCACGAGGTGCACCACCTGGACCGGTTCCTGGACACCACCTCGGCGGTGCGCTTCCATTTCGGCGAGGTGCTGCTGAGCGCCCTGGCGCGCGCCGCCGTCATCGTCGCGCTGGACATCGCCCTGGTCGCCGTCCTGGTGTTCGAGACGCTGGTGCTGATCAGCGCGCTGTTCCACCACTCCAACGTCCGCCTGCCGGCCGGGATCGAGCGCGCGCTGTCGCGGGCAATCATCACGCCGTCGATCCACTGGGTGCACCACCACGCGGTCCGCGCCGACACCGACAGCAATTACGGCACGATCTTCAGTTTCTGGGACCGCCTGTTCGGCTCGCGAAGCCGCACCCAGCGCACGCCCGGCATGCCGATCGGCGTGGAACGGCGCCCCGAAAAATCCCTGGGCGCCCTCTTGCTGCGGCCCTTCCGCGCCGGCATATAGCCGGACTGCACCCCGGGGCGACGGACGCCAAGGCAATCCGCCGCACCGGGGTTTTTGCGCCCGGGTCAAATAGCCCTTGCTTCGCTGCGGCAAATGTTGCAGAAACCGCGGCTTCTGACCAATCCGGGTCATCTACTGACTGGGGGACAAGGATGGCTGACACCACCGCTGTCTTCCAATTGGGGATGGACTTGGACGACCGCGCCACCCGCGAGATTCGCACCGGCGCGCCAAGGAAGGCCCAAACGGAAGCGTACACCACCGACATTCGGACTCCGCCCGCCGCGGAGCACGGCCACGAAGAGGGCGTCGACCACTTCATCACCCGCAACGGCAAGCGCTATGCCGGCACCCACCTGATCGTCGATCTTTGGGGTGCCGAGCGGCTCGACGACATCGCATACGTCGAGCAGACGCTGGTCGATGCGGTGGAGGCGGCCGGCGCGACCCTGCTGCACATCCACCTGCACCACTTCACGCCCAATGGCGGCGTGTCCGGCGTGGCGGTGCTGGCGGAGAGCCACATCTCCATCCACAGCTGGCCGGAGTGCGGCTATGCCGCGCTCGACGTGTTCATGTGCGGCGACGCGGTGCCCGAACGCGCCGTGGACGTCCTGCGCGAGGCCTTCCGGCCGTCCCGCGTCCACGTCGGCGAGTTCCTGCGCGGCGAGGCGGAACGACAGCCGGAAAGCGCGGCGGCATGACGGAGTGGTTCATCGAGACCATTCACCGGACCGTCACGCAGCGCCTCGCCATGGACCCGGTGGTGTACCGGGAACAGACGGAGCACCAGGACCTGGTCATCTTCGACAACCCGGTGTACGGCCGGGTCCTGGCGCTCGACGGCGCGGTGCAGACGACCACGGCGGACGAGTTCGTCTATCACGAGATGCTCGTCCACGTGCCGCTGGTCGGGCACGGCAACGCCCGCGAGGTGCTGATCATCGGCGGCGGCGACGGGGGCACCCTGCGCCGCTGCCTCGCGCACCCCGTGGAGCGGGTCACCATGGTCGAGATCGACCGGTCGGTGGTCGACCTGTGCGTCAAGTACCTGCCGGAGATCAGCGCCGGGGCGTTCGACGACCCGCGCACCGATCTGGTCATCGGCGACGGCTGCCGGTTCGTCAAGGACACCGACCGGCGGTTCGACGCGGTGATCGTCGATTCGACCGACCCGATCGGACCGGGTGCGGTGCTGTTCACGGCGGAGTTCTTCGCCGACTGCAAGCGGTGCCTGAAGCCGGGCGGCGTGCTGGTCAACCAGGGCGGCGTGCCCTGGCTGCAGCCCGACGAGCTGCGCGGCTTCCACGGCCACATGCGCGGCCTGTTCCGGGACGCCACCGCCTATGCCGCGCCGGTGCCCGCCTATATCGGCGGGCTGATGGCGTTCGGCTGGGCCAGCGACGACGAGACGCTGCGGCTGGAGACGGTCGAGGGCCTGGCGGCGCGCTATGCCGGCCACGGCCTGAAGACCCGCTATTACAGCCCGGCGGTGCACAAGGCCGCCTTCGCCCTGCCGCCGTTCATCGCCGACCTGATGCGCTGATCCGGAGGACCCGCCCCTTGTGCCCGGCCCCGACACCGCCGTGCCCTGCCGGGGCGGACGTGCCGGAGCCGCCGCGCCCGCCGGTCATCCTCGCCCACGGCCTGACCGACGCACTGGCCGCGGCCGGTGCCGCGGCGGCGCTCGGCGTGCCGCTGGTGCTGGCCGGCGCGCCCGGCGCCGGCGGCTATGCCGGCGCCGGCTGGTTCCGGGCGCTGCTGGCGGCGGTGCGGGCGGCGCACCCGGGCGTGGCGCTGACCGGCATCCTGGACTGCGGCGACCGGCCCGGCCCGGCGCTCGCCGCCCTGCGCGCCGGCGTGCGCGACCTGCGGTACACCGGCGGCGGGCCGGCAGCGGCGCGGCCCGGACGCGGGATCGCCCGCCCCGGGCCGGAGGGCCGGCGTCCGGCGCCTCGGCCACCTCCCGGCGCGATCCCGCTACGCTGCCGCGATGCCCGCTCCCGCGCCCTTCTTCCGTTCCCGTCCGCACCCCTGGCACGGTCTCGACGTCGGCGAGGACCCGCCGATCCGCGTCAACGCGTACATCGAGCTCACGCCGTTCGACTACGTGAAGTACGAGATCGACAAGAAGACCGGCTACCTCGTGGTGGATCGGCCGCAGCGCACCAGCTCGCAGCCCCCGACGCTGTACGGCTTCATCCCGCGGACCTTCTGCGGGCCGCGGACCCGCGAGCTGTCTCCCGAGGCCGCCCGCGGCGACCGGGACCCGCTCGACATCTGCGTGCTCAGCGAGCGGCCGATCAACCGCTCGGAGGTCATCCTCCGCACGCGGGTCATCGGCGGGATCCAGATGGTGGACGACGACGAGGCCGACGACAAGATCATCGCCGTCCTCGAGAACGACGACATCTGGTCCGAGGCCGTGCACCTCTCCGACATCCCGGAGGCGTACGTCGAGCGGCTGCGGCACTACTTCTCGACGTACAAGCTGCTGCGCGGCAAGCCGTCGACGACGAAGATCACCGACATCTACGACCTCGACCACGCCCGGCAGGTCGTGGAGGCGGCGATGGCCGACTACGAGGAGCGGTACGAGTTCTGAGCAAGGCGGGCGGGGGACGTCCCGGCATGGATCGCAAGCCACGCGTCGACATCGAGACGAGCGTCGTCGGCTTTCTGTCGAGCCGCCCGAGCTCGAACGTCCACGTGGCCTCGAAGCAGGTCACGACTGCAGAATGGTGGGAAGCGGAGCGTCCGCGGTTCGAGCTCCACGTATCGCGCATCGTGGTCGACGAGGTCTCGGCAGGCGATCCTCGTGCGGCCAAGGAGCGGCTTGATCTGATCGCGGAGCTCCCGAGGCTGGCGTCGTCTGACGCAGCCTTGGAGCTCGCGGAAGCGCTCATGCGAGACGCGGGACTTCCTCCGAAGGCAGAGGCGGATGCCGCGCATATGGCTCTCGCCGCCGTTCACGGCATGGACTACCTGCTCACCTGGAATTGCAAGCACATCGCCAACGCCGTCCTACGACCGAACATCGTGAGGATCGTTCTCGGGGCCGGGTATCAGGCTCCTATCATGTGCACGCCCGAGGAGCTTCTCCATGTCTGACAATGCCCAGGATCCGGTCCTCGACGAGGTGAGGCGCGCTCGACAGCAGGTGTATGAGGAACGCGGAGGAACACTCAAGTCGTTCTTCAAGCGACTTCAGGAAGAGGACGCCCGGGCGGGGGATGCCGTCGATCTCTCGAAGCCACCACGGCGCCCAGGCGACGACCGGACGGAATCCGCGGAGAATGCGGCCTGACAAGCCTCGTCTCTTCCTGAAGACAGGCCCAGTCCGCTTCGTGGCGAGAACGGGCTGCGACCTCGAGTTGGATCGGCAATCCCGGGAGCAGTCGGACAGGGGTCCTGGAGACCGCAGGCATCCACTCGGGCGCGGCTACGGCCGGCCTCGGGCCGTGCTCGGCCGCGATCAGGGCGGCGAGCTGCGCATCGTCGATCCCTTCCAGGCCCAGGATCGTCGCGGCACGATCGTCCGCGGCAATCCGACACGCGAGGCCGCCACGCAAAAACCGTTCGGCGGCCGCGACCTTGATGAAATCCTGAAATCCGGGTTCAAGACGTTCCGACATTGAGGCCTCGTTGGGAGGTTATGGGTTGCAAGCCGCTGAACTTACGTCGATCGGGCTCCAACCGTTCACTAGACGCGCCCACATTCGACCTATTCCCAACCTAGAAAGGACATGCCTGTTTGCCAGCACGCTGCGGCACTGTCAC
>Ga0208353_100574_pt1 | contig 13806 bp, 13 predicted proteins | sample HotLakmasection2_FD_184725 | JGI IMG/M metagenome (GOLD analysis project Ga0208353, IMG submission 184725) | Hypersaline microbial mat communities from Hot Lake, Washington, USA - Section #2 (SPAdes) | ecosystem: Environmental > Aquatic > Non-marine Saline and Alkaline > Hypersaline > Microbial... | reverse complement strand
CAGGAGTGTACTGCTTGCGCTTGCCCACCTGCTCGTAAGGCAGTTTTCCATATTTGGTGAGGGCGGCATCGCGCCATTTGCCGACAGCTTGGGGCGTGACGCCGTGATTGCGAGCGATGTCTGCGAGAGTTGTCATTTGTCAATCGTTTAGAAACTGCTTGTCAACCAGTTGTGAACTGGGTTGTCAACCAACATGGCAACTCAGTTGTACCGCATTTTTCAACAAAATGTAGACAAAACGTTGAAAAATTTTCAGATGCCTATAGATTGAGGGTGTTCAAATAAATGTAGGTTATATGTATGTGAAACGTCAGTGTTTTGCTTAAAATAGCCTTGGATTGTCGGTATTCTGGTGACTTGGGTTATTTTTGTTAGGTATTTTAAATACCTAAAGTCGTGGTCAGAGTTCCCAAGAATCGACAGTCCAGAGTGTCCGACGATATATGGATCGCGGGGCAGGCGCTAGCGGAGTTTCTTGGGGCCGGTACCCCTAGAGAAGGTTGGGAAGCTGGCGTTAGAAATTTTGTAATGGAGTTGTCTACGACTAATCCCAGATTTGCGGAGTTGTGGGAGAAAGCCAAACAGGAAGGTATTGAAGACAGTTAGCGTTGGCCCCGCGAGGTGCGATATTCCTGTAAGTCTGAAACTTATGAAGGTTTGGCGATCGCCTTCCTCTTTCACGGCTCCCAGATAGGAGTATCGAGCATGGCTTGAATGGCCAGCGATCGCCGCTCAATCTCCAGCAGTGCATCCCGTCGCTTGATGCGGTTCTGCCAATCCCGATGCTCAGCCGAGCCCACCCGTTTCAATCCTCTCATGCGAGACTTGCCCCACATGGCTTTTTCTGCCTTGAGTCGGGCATAGTCTACATCGCGGCCACCTGGACGATACACCTCAATCCAAACGCCTGCTGGTGCGATCGGGCCGCTGGCCTCAATGCGCTGGCGATGGTCACGCAGATCTTCGAGGGCTTGGTGTAAGGCGTTCATGTCGTTTGGTCAAACTGTTCCAATACGACAATTTTATCTTTTTTGTCGTTTGTATTTCAGCAAACCAAACGACAAAAAACTTATTCGCGGCTTAGTTCTAGCAGCGGACAAATTCTGGTCGTCAAGGCTCAAAAACAGCCTACGGACTAATTTTGGACTATATCGCCTCAGAGTTATGGTCTGAACCGCCTGATGTGTCGTTCGCCCGATTCTGGTGAATGCTTGCGTTGTCTGAAGAGTGGTTGCCGCTGTCGGGCAACTAGTCAAGGATCGAGAGACTTTATAATATATGAATCTTACCTTTTCTGGAATTGCAAGTGCAGCAGAGTTACTTGGGCTATACAAAAGCTATGGCTAAACAATCCTTACTTTTGTCGTTTCCCGACCAAAATCGGATGAATACCTTACTGTCATTGACATTGGCAAAATCTGACACTGACCTACTTTCTCTGCAATAGTGACCAGCTCGGCTTAGAAAAATGCGACGACTTCCACTTAAATATTCCACTAATTAGAATGAACTACACTTACCCAAAACATTTAGTTGACTTAATAGAATTACCCCTAAGTGAGTTTGTTGAGCGTGCTCAAATAGTTAGTAAGAAGAAGTCTCATCCTAATTATGAACCCCGTGAGGTCTTAAAGAGCAATCCGCAATTAGCAAATACTACGATTGAGGACTGTCTTGGCTGGTTTACTGACCACCCAAATTTGACACCTACTCTTGCCAAAGATATTCATGATAGTTGGTTACAATTAGCCGTTCAGATTTTTGAAGCTGAGGATTCAAGTTCTTACTTAAAGTGGAAAAAGGAAATAACCTATTGGCTAGAACGTTCATCTAAATTCGAGCAACTATATCGGACTTTTGATAACATAACTAGCCCTTTCAGAAACGCTACTGGAATGGGTAAGAAAGAATTTATCAAAAAAACACCGTCCGCTCACTTTTGCAAACGCTATAATATTTTACTGAGACAAGCCAAACGACTAGTTGAAGAAATAGAGGAAGACATCCATGAAGTAATGTGGCCACCTGAGCTGCCTGGAGTGGATAAACTTAGGGATGAACAATTAGTCTCAAACACTAACTATATATAAATTCATATTTACTGCGAACAAATTTCAACTTTGCTATATGGAGTATTAAGAGACATAAAAAGAACGCTATGGATTAGACCAGATTATTACTAGATCTGCATATGGCTGTCTTCAGAAAACAATGTAAACCAAGGGCTATCCAGTCATACTTTTTGGTAGGCCGAGATGAATTTTGTCTAGCCACTATTTCAATTAAAACAAAACTCAAACCGTGCTAGATTCTGTATTCAATGATTCTTCAAACAAAATCTTTCTTAGTATGGATTGTTAAGTCGGGCGAAATTTATTGTCCACACAAATAGTGTTTTACTTGGAGCTAATTTATGCTGACACCATTCAACAGTTCTTCAGAAAATCGTCGCGACGACAGGTCAGAAGTGCTAGCGGCGGTTGAAAAAAGTATCGAGACCGGGATGGAAAATTCTTCAAAACAACACTACATAATGCTTGCAAATGGTTATGGCAAAAAGTATGGAATCTCGTCTGAAATTGAGGCTTGGATTTTAGGAGCTCAGAATGGCTTTTCTTCGAAAGAGGAAGCAGGGCTATGGGCTAAAACTTTGCCTTAAAAAGTACAAACAATTTTCTAAGCAAGTTCCAACCCCTTGCTATAGCGGTTCTCACTCGGGTGAAGTACAGTAGCAGCGAAAAGTGAACCAGTTGCGAATATCATTCAACGATACCTTTTCATAAGCGATATCAATAGCTTTTTGAAGTGCTTGATAGGTGCGTGGTCCAAGGGACTTTAAGGCGTCTTTGACCTTGGACCAAAAAGGTTCAATGGGAGAAAAGTCTGGGGAATAGGGGGGCAGAAAAATTAAGCGTGCCCCAACCGCTTCGAGCGCCGCATCAATGTCCGCATTGCTGTTGTGAATGGGACTGTTGTCGAGGATGACACAGGCTCCAGGCCAGAGGTTAGGAATCACCCGTTGAATTAAGTACGCCTCAAAGGTCAACCCGTCCATAGACCCTACGCACTGAAAAGCTGCAATCGGACCTTGAAGTGTCAACGCCTCCACCAAGGACACATTTTTCCCGCGACGCTGGGGGCGAGTGCCAACCGCTCGTTGTCCTTTGAGCGCTCGGGCATAGAGGCGAACCATGGCCAAATTGGCTCCGGCTTCGTCAATGAAGACTAAATCTTCTGCGGGAATGTCTCGGACGACGTCCCAATAGTCACACCGGGCCTGCTGCACCCGTTGGCAATCTGCTTCAGTCGCGTAAAGTGTTTTTTTTTACGGGTCAAGTTCAACTGTTGGACGAGTCGCCCCATAGTTGCACGACTCACCACAACGTCAGTCTGTTGCTGCATTTCCTGACACAGTTCATCCAGAGTCATATCATTCTTGGCTTCGACCAGGCCCTGTACCAGGCTCCGTTGCTCGGCATTGAGTTTCGGGGGATGACCACCGCCGTGCGGTTTCGGCGCAAGGTTTTGGGTTTCCCACCATTGCTTGAGCAGTTTTTCGATAAAGCTTAAAGAGACATGAAACCGCTGGGCTAATTTACGCTGAGAAATCTTTTCTGTAGTGTAGATTTCAACAATCTTCTTCCGCAAATCAAAAGAATAAGCTTTCACGCTTAACTATCAAGAGGAAAATTCATTTCAGGCATGAATGTTTCTTGAAGCCTCCTATAGTTCAATTGTACCTCACGCAACCGAGAACCGCTATATCTCCTGAAAAACCATTCTAAACCTAGCAGCATTAGAATGGTTGCCCCGCTCCGCAGCTATAGCCTTAACGACCAGAATGTTGCCTCTGTTATAACCAAGCCTTCACTGGGAGGGGCGATCGCTCAGCTTACAGATCGGTTGGGTCAAAGCCGAGTTCGCGAAGCTTGGCGAAGGCGCGGTCTCGTTCATCAATGAACTCACCAGGGTCTTTGAATCGCTCGCCGTTGGGGTGGAAGACCGCGAGACCGTCCTCAAACATTTCAAACCGAATACCGAGTGTGGGCGATGTCCACGGAAAATCCATCCGCATGATGGGCGTTAAGTCTTCGTCGGGGGCGGATCTGATTAAGCCCCAAAAGTCGTAGGAGTCTGGGTCATAGAAAAACATCTCTAAGACGCCATACTTGCCATAGAACGCTTGCTTAGCCAGCATTTCCCGAGCGCTGTTGCTGGGGGAAAGAATTTCAAAGACCACTTGAGGCGCGATGTTGTCTTCTTCCCACTGTTTGTAGCTGCCGCGTTCGCGATCGGGTCGTCCCAAGACCACCATTGCATCAGGGGCCTGGGCTGGAACGGGAGGCTCATTAACCTGGACGGGATACCACAACAGATCTCCGGCAACAAAAGCGGTTTGCTCCTGTAGAAGCTGCTTCAGATTCGTGACCAGGCGAACAATCCACCGATACTGGAGGGTGTTGTCGGCCATCGGCTTACAGTCTGAATCAGGATAGAGCGTTGCGCTTTCTACGGGTGTTTGAACCATGCGAGTCACCGCGTCAGGGCTGCTGCGAGATAAGTGCATTGTAGCTATTCGGGAAAGCCCAAAGGATTCGGACGTTCTTCATTTAGCGAACAGATAGTTTTGTCGTTTGATTAGCCACGAGCCAAACGACAAAGGTTGTAATGCTTGTTCTGGAAGTTTCAGGTCTGCGATCGCTGAGCAGCCATGTGTTTACTACGGGTTGAGAGCGAGTTACATCCCAGGTGAAGAGTTCAACGATGATCGGTTTGGTTTCATCGTGTAATTTTTAGTGTAATCGAGAGTTGTTAGGCGATCACTTAGGTGAAATTACACAAAAGCTTACTCTACGTAGGGCCAATCAAGTAGTTCAACATCTTTCTTTTCTTGCTAACTTTCTTGCTGACGGCTGTAGGTAGCCTTTATCATGTACCAAAATCTTCCAATAGTCCGCTCCAGCAGGTTAGTTAGCTTCTAACCTGAATGCCCTATGTCCAGTTACAGACTGAGAAAATTATTAAACATCTGATATGGTAGTTGGCTTAGATTATTTTGAGTTAGGAGGCTTGGTTGACTACATCTATAGCCCTTCGCTAACTTGAACCTCGACCCAGATGGGACGTATCAATCACTCATAGCGCTTGGCAAAACTGTACACGACATAAGCTGGATCTGGGCGATTGGAACTATTAAAGAATCTGCTGGCTAAGTTTGATGAATATTGACGCTCTCCCCAGACAGTCCAAACAAGAACAAGATTGTTTTCTTCAAGGAAGTCTCTCAATAACTCTTCGCGTATGTAAAATAGCGACTGTCCATTATTGAAATCATCACTGCGATCAGAAACGTTGCATGTTGCTTTTATTCCTGTACTTGTAACCAGATCGAAAGTCTGTGGTTGACCAATTAGTTTCAAATCTGCGGCAATTTCTTTTGCCAGTGTAGTGGCGTGGCTAGCATTATTGAAAACGCTGCGACTATTCTCCCAACTAAAATCACAGACTGGAATTAGCGCATGATATGTAACAATGCTTTGCTGCGTTTCTTCAACTTCCACTAAAATTTCACGAATTTCAATGCGTTCAAGTTCTTCTTCGCTGAGCTTTTCTACATCCTTGTCGTATGCATTTACACCTAATAAGCGAAGTCTAACTATATCGGCATAGCTCAAATCTAGCTGCTTGCCATCTAAAAAGCACGTTGGCTCCATTCGCTCAACTTGAATAGTTTCCTCCTTCACAACAAACGAAAACTCACAAGCATCACTGTCAGGGAATGTTTCGCACCATGGAACCTCGCCTGCAAAGGTATAGCTAACCGATGGTTTTTCGGGCAACCATCTTCCTCCTAAGTTTTGATTAGAGAGATGTTCGAAAAAAGAATCAGCCTCACTAGCCAAGACTAGAAAGCTTCGGATAAAGCAAAAGATATTTCGACCCAGAGTTTCGTTTTCCTGTGTTATGTAACCATCTAACATAACCCAAGGACCAGTTTCATTTTGAATCTCCGCCACCTGAAGGTAGGGGGTTACATCAGGTAATGTTCCATTAGCGACCCATTCCTTTGTCTCCATGTCAGGATCACCAAGGAAGTTTGCTTGTATCAGGGATGTCTCTAGTGGTTGCTCTGGAAAGCTTGGGTCAATATCTAAATCCCAGTTCCAATCTCGCTCACTGGCTCTCTCTATTTTCCCTAAGTCATGTAATAAGCCAGTCATTTCATAGAAGGCAATCCATGAATATTTCTTGCCATAACGCTCTGTCTTCCGAGCATCATCTACTGCCCTATTCCAACGGTTCCCATTTTCTATTGAGCTTTCGATATCCCTGAACTTTTCACTTGACCATCCAAGCTGCTCAATCCGCCAAAGAATTTGTGCTCTAACCTTTTGATACTCTTCATTGTTGAAATCGTAATTGCTGCGGCTTGGAACTAAACTTCCAAGCGTATAATTCTCAAAATCCATCCCAAGTGGTGAATTCGCATCATAACGTCTCTCTTGAGAGGCTTTGCTTTCGCCCCAACCGCGAAGTCCTCCTTCAAATGGAGCTTTACTTCTTTGAAGAGATTCAGAGGTGAAAAGCCCAGGATGATGTAAAGAAGCGATTTCTATAATCCGGCTTCCGTACTCTCTCATCAGAAAATGTGTAGTGCTAAATGGCGCGTCTTCTGCAAAGATTGAATCATAGATACTCCGCGCATAGATCGGTAAAGTTTCGGTTACAAATATTTGGTCGCCTAAATCCACATGCCGCGCCATTGCAACCCCATAACTTGCAGCAAGCATTCGCTCTGGGACGTAAGGATCATCAATTGCTAGTGCCTTTAAGCTCTCTTCAAAAAGTGCAGCGGCGTTTCCCCTTCCAAACCAGTACAATGCACGAGTTGCCACATCACGAAGTTCTTGGTCTGTTGTGGTCAAAAGCCACATGACCCACTTTGCACGAAGTTGATCAGAAGCAGTCCGAACGTCCTGTTGTCTCCACCTATTCTCTATCGCTAATAGATCGTTGAATCTCTCGGAGCGTGTTTCTCGAATCCACTCAGTCCAAACCAGATCTCGCTCAGAAACTGTCATTGCTCGGAGTGTTTCATCGAGAAAAGCAGCATTAAGTGGGTGAAGTACCACTGCACGGGCTACTTGGAATCTAACGAACAGGTGGCTTCTAAACCTTGAGGATTCATGCGAAAGCCTCAATAAGGCGCTTACTGTCTCTTGGCCTAAATACTCTGCATCTATTTCAGCCGCTAATGCAATAGCATTTTTCTTCAACGGCTCTGAGACATACTGCCAAATTTGTTTCCCGTGCATTCGGCGCGGAGTCAGTGTGACTAAAGATCTAAGTATGTCGAATGCCAATTCATGGCTAGTATCACCGATAAGTAGTGCGATAGCCTCAGGGGTATTCAACCAAGCAAAGGATATATCCTGGGCATGTTTAATAAGAAGAGCATTAGCGATAACATATCCTCCGAGTGCGTCATAAGTTGGCGTAACTACATATTCGTACGGTTCGAAGCCTGGGTTCTTGAAGAGAATCCCTTCTTGGGCTAAAAGATTAACGATACTGCTATCCCACGCACGAGAAACATCAGAGACTGCATTACGAAAGCCTGCCTCGCTAATTTCCCGCTTGCCGCACTTCCATAATTCGATTCCAAGGGTGTAAACTGCTTTCTCCACTTCACTTGCGGCGTAACTATGGCTGAGATTTGTCATCTGCGAGATTCGCTCAGCAGCATTAGCAACATACTTTTCAAGCAGTGGTGCAAGCGAGGTAGGAAAGTAATCAATCTTGACTTCAGGTTCTTTTTTTGGGTTGGTTACCTCACAAAATATTCTCAACGTTAATGGGTGCTGTAAAAACTCCGTAGGAATTTCGGAATCACCAGAGTCTATTTTGAAGTGGCTGAAATACTTTTCAATTGCCTCATCAACATCACCTCCAAATCCCTCACTTTCTATTGTTTTTATGCCATTGGGAAGAGCCATGACTGCGAATGATTCTCTAGTTTCAGTTTGTGACTCTCGAAACCGATGCCAATCTTCCTTTTTTCGTTCTCCAGTTCTCAATGTGCAGATTACTAGAACGTTAGGAAATTTCTTTACAATTTCATTAAGCGAAGCTAGTTCAGCTTTCCAATCTTTAGGATTCTCAGCTTCATTAAGTCCATCAATTACGATTGGTAATCGACAGCAGGCACGTTTACCAGCTGCATCCACTGCTGCTAGTAATATCTCCATACTCGGTATAGGAATGCCATTGATCGAGAGTGTTTTTGCAAGGTTATTAAGAGACTGCCCCTTATGAAGATTACGGCCTTGGAGAAAAATACCAGCAGGTCTCATCTCCTGGGGAGCGGTTATCTGAGCAGCCATCTGTGTTTTACCACCACCTGCATCGGCCAAAACCGCAAGCAGACTAACTCCGAGATATTCTTCAGCTTCGTCGAGTAGATCTTGCGCTATGTACATATCATCCAGCGCATTCGTGGCATATAACGCAGCAGGATGATTCGCAGATCGTAAGTGCCTTGGGGTCGAACGAACGTCTACATCAATTAATGTTTTTCGTTCCCTAAGTTTTTGCTGGATAACATCAAGGTCTCCACCTATAAGGATTTGATGGAAATTGATCAAAGTATCAGCAAATGCTGAGCACGCATCAATAAAAGAGATTATGTATGGTTTTAATCTGGGTACAGCATCGTCTAAGTCACAAGATAGTAAGTCAGATATTTTCTTTAAATTCTCTCCGACTTCAATCAATTGTCCCCATGAGTCAACCTCTCCCAGCATTCGCCGAATCATTCGCTCAGCATCAACGGCTTGGTGTACCGGCTCTAGCCAGCGCTCTTGAATTGGCTTAATCGCTATCCTGTGTCGTTCTGCTAGATTACTTGGAGTTAAAACCTGCTCACCAAAGTAAGTGCTTCTGAGTATTAGGGCATCGCCACTTAGGTAGGTATCAACTTCTTCCTCAGCCCATAAATGCAAGTTGTATTGTGTCGAAAGACTATGATACCAACCTTGGTCTTTCTTACTGAGAGTATAGGGTGTCCAAAGAACCCAATCTGTGAGGTCTGGTAATACTCTTTCAGTAGTTGTGAGTGAGTGTTCAATGTCTTTGCGACTTGCTGCTTTTAGTGTTCCATCTTTATTTCTCTGGTACAGCTTACATTGCCATCCGAACCAACGAGACGAGTCACCAAGTTGACATGATTCAGTCAGTTTTATATGAAATTCAACCCCAGGTTGGTTAGCTAATGCTTTGAAAACCCCAAATTGTGCGTATTGAAGTCTCACAATACCGCGACATAGATTTTCAAAGTTTCGGGTCTTGTCACCTGGAAGTGAATCAAATTTTGTCCAGTCTAGAGAAGGCATTTCAGTATCTTAAAAGCTCATTTACCCCGACCATATTCGGCATCTGGATAATCATGAGCCGAAAAAACTTCAATTTTCGCCCCTTCGTTAATCATAAGCTTGATAAATGCTGAAATGTCAGATTCTTCGGTGGTTAAAATCACTTTCTCACCTTCCACTTTGCTTGTAAATTCATATAAAAATTGCTCAAGCTCTGAAGGCGCAAGGATATGGCAATTTATTTTTCCTAACAGTTCTAATACATCATTTCCATATCTATTCATAGGGCGACCAACTTCTACCTTGTCCGTCAGCTCCTTAGCAAGCAAATCCATTGCTTTTTGGACCTTTTTCGCATCTTCCATGCTTTTAAATTGCCCAATCATCACTAAATTCATAGAGTGCTCAGACCCATATCCATGCCAAATTTTCATAAATCTACTTCCTAATGGTTTGTAGCTAGCCTATGCAGTGCAGGCATCACTCCGTTTTCAACAATCTGAACACCATTAGTACTGTATGATGTTCGTTTCAAAATGCCTGAAGCGTCTATATGAGCAAAAGCATTTAACCCTGTTTCCGCAAAAAGAGGATTGCAGATTGGAAACCCATCAGCACCACTTTCACTGACTGCAAGGGGAGTGCTTCCACGGTAGTTAACTACCCATTTTTGCAAAATTTTACGAGTGACGCTATCAATCCCACTTTTTCTTATGGTAGCTTCTTCAGGCAACAGTAAGAATTCAGAGCAACCGAGCTCTTCCGCAAGATTAATCGCTTTATCAAGGTCGTCAATGGTTTCGGAGTTAACCAAAAAATTGATGCCAAATGAAAAGCGTTTACTAAGTGCCTTGATACGTCGAACTAAGGTAGCAAAAGATCTTCCTCGAATAGCTTCATAAGTAGCTTCAACTCCATCCATACTTACTCTGATGAAATGCAATTTCCCCGATAAATCTTCAAGAAGGAGATCACTGAGATGATGGGCATGAGTGGTCATAGTAATAGCCAAACCCGTTTTTTCGGCTGTGAAGGAGCAGAGTTCTACTATTCGGGGATATAAAGTTGGTTCACCGCCTCCGAAGCCCACACCCATGCAACCGTTAACGTCTAAATCAGCCAACCAGCTCGTCAAACGCTTAAAGTTCAATACAGCAGGATTTTTCGGTGCGTAGCAATGAGAACACACAAGGTCGCAAGCATTTGTCAATGCGATTGATACTTGACGTGGTGCGGTTGACCACATACTCGAAGGTAGGCTGATTTCATCTATTAAGAGATTTGTGCCAGTGTTTCGATCAAATACATGTAAACCTGCGGCTCCGATCCGAACCTTTGAGTAGGAAGTGCCATTGATAGAATGTTTGTTGACTGTAGACATGTTAATAATTTAGAACTAATTTTTGCAGCCGCTAGTCTAGTTGTGAACTTATCAAATATATAGTGGTGCTAGGCAAAGCCTGTTGAAAGTTTATTTGTTATTTCCTTTCAGGTATCCTACCCGTGCGGGCAAAACCTTGTCCTAAAGAAATTACTCGACCAGGTTCCGGACGCAGTTCGCTTTAAGCATTATTTTTACCGCACAGAGCAAATCTACGTGCAATGGATTCGTCGCAATATCTGCTTTAAAGGAAGCATCATTCTCAAGAGATGAGATTTTCTAGGATAGCAACTTTCTTTCCGAATCAGGCAGCGGCTTTTGGTTGCTGTAGACTAAGCAACTTTGCATTGGGATCTAGGAAGTACTATCAATCTCTTCAACCAACTCCTGCACCCGCTGAATCGCTTTAGTCAGCTCCTTCTTTTTGGTCGCAGGAATTGAATCAAAGTCGATTTTCTTCGCTTTAGTGCTGACAGCTCGAAAAATCTTGAGCGGCTCCCATTCCTTTTTTGGGGCCGAACGGCTCTGTGTCTCGGCCTTCGCCACTTCGCGAACCGCCTGCTTGATGTCCGCGACCGACATTTGCATGGCCTGCTCAATCAAGTCTGCTCGGGTAGCGGCATCATCAATTTTGTTCAGCTCAAGGGTGCTGGCAGGCGACACCCCTTGCTGAATGGCATTCTTCAAATCCTCTGGCAGTTGCAGCAACGGCAGGCGACTGGCCGCAAAACTTTTAATCGAGATAGCAAACTGGTTGCGCTCCCAGGTCTCTTTGATGCAATCTACCTTCGCTGTATCTACTTTTGCCGTATCTCGTGCAATTTGCCTGATCAACGTCGGAATTTTATCCGGCTCAACCTTGCCAACCTGTAGGGTAAGAGCCTCTGTCAGAATGTCAAGGATGGCGAGCGTGTCATCTAGGGCATTGAGCGGACGATTGGCCCCATTGAGCTGATAGGAGAATTCAGCCAGCGCTAGTGGATTTTCCACGTCCTCGACGGAGAGCAGCGCTTTGGTGTATCCCAAACGTTTAAGCGCTTCTCCCGTGGTGTGCCCCCCCAGATACTCATAGTCATAGTTTGCATCCTCAACGGCAATCACCGGCAAGCTGCCCGTAAACCCATGCTCCCGGATACTCGCCATGAGTTGCAGAATATGCTCTTCTTCGGTGGTGGTCCGGTACTGCTTCCGACCACGGCGAATCCGATCCAGATTCCCCTCCACCAACTTTTTGCCACCCAGCAGCGATTGGCCGTTTTGAGAAACGGCGGTCTCCTCCGGTTTAGCGGTCTTGGTCGCACTATTCCAAGACCCGATATTCTTAAACTTGCTCACGACATGCCCTCCAAAATCTCCTTGGCGATCGCGATACAGTCATTCCAGGCGATCCCCGCATTGTTGTCTTTTCTGCCGCTGTCCGTTCGAGCATCTCTGACTAACACCCCTTGAGCTGATGCCTTGGTGTAAGCAGAAAAGGCCCGCATGAATCCGTCTAGTACGGGTTGCTCATGGGCTTTCAAAAACTCACGGGCATCCTGCTCATCTTTTGTCCGGGTATCCACGATCGTTAAGCAGAAAGTATAAGGGACATTTCCCCCTAACGCCGATAGTCGCTGCATAAATTGAGGCAGGGTATCGAGGCTGAGTGCCTGCGCGGTCGTTGGCACTAATAATAAGTCCGTATCCTCTATCAGATCCTTGAGATCTTCGTCGCTCGGTCTTGCTTGGGTATCTACGATGATGTGATCTGCTTGATTCCCTTTCTGAAACCATTTGGAGGCGTGCTTTTCGCCCACAACGGTGAAGGGAAGGTGGCTGGGATCTATTCGTTCTGACCAGCTCAGTACCGAGCGGTTGGCATCGCCGTCAATCAGCAGAACCTTGGCATGGTCTAACTCTGCAATCGCAGCAGCCAGATGAAAAGATAACGTAGACTTCCCAACGCCTCCCTTGTCTGATGCTGTAGTAATGATCATAGAAGCGCCGATCAAAGTACCCGTTTACTGTACCAGTGCTTCCAGAATGTTTTACTCAAAATCGATAAAACGTTTTACCGATTTTGAGTGCGGAAGAATGAGCTCCGCGATCGACAAAACGTTTTATCGGTTTTTAAAGGGGGCTGGGTGGCGCTAAAACTCTTGCCCATCCGGCAGGTTAATGACCCCTGTCGTCTGCTTTCTGGATGAACCGGTATTACTGCCGTCAGCTTCCTCTTCGTCTGAAGGTAGGGGCAGCAACCGATCCGCTTCTTTGAGTCGAATCCGGATCTGTTCTTCCATATCGAGGTCGGGCCTGCGGTTGTGCTCCCGCCGAATCATGCGATCGCGAATGGTCTCCCACATGCCCTCACACTCTTTTTTGAGCTTCATATCCCGCTTGGGAATCGGGATCTGGTCGTAATGGATCGGCCACTGGTTGTAGGCCGGATTGATATAGAGACATTCCCCCACGCCAAAGCGCATCACCTCATCGGGCGTCATCAGCTTCTTGGTGCGCACCTGCTCCGAGGTCGAGCGATTGCGGCCCCAATCATCCCCCCGACTGCGGCTGTAGGAATGGGTACGGAAAGTGACTTCGGTTTCCCCTAACTCATCGCTGTAGCGCTGCGCCGTCTGCACATCGCCCGGATTAAACCAAAAGCGGGTACTACAGGCCGATAGTAATGCCTTGGCCTGCTCCTGCCCGTAGGTCTCGACAATTTGCGGAAACGACTGAAAGCCAAAGATACCCGTAAAGCCCTTGGAGCGATGCTGGTTCGGCCAACTGGGAGCCTGGGGCATGTAGATGGTGGGAAACTCATCGGCACTGAAGATTAGCGGAGCCTCCCGCTGCACCGAACAGTTCAAATTCACCACCACGTTGATGATGGCCGCTAACAGCGGATTAATCACATCCTGCCGGAAGATGTCGGATTGAAACACCAACAGCTCCCGCCGCTCCAGAATGGCGGAAACATTAGTGCTACCCAACAGCGATCGCAAGAGATCCGGAGCCATAAACCGCGTCAGCACATCGCTGGCGGTCGCCAGAATCCCTGAAGCCGTTTTCTCGCTG
>Ga0208353_100559_pt1 | contig 14108 bp, 10 predicted proteins | sample HotLakmasection2_FD_184725 | JGI IMG/M metagenome (GOLD analysis project Ga0208353, IMG submission 184725) | Hypersaline microbial mat communities from Hot Lake, Washington, USA - Section #2 (SPAdes) | ecosystem: Environmental > Aquatic > Non-marine Saline and Alkaline > Hypersaline > Microbial... | reverse complement strand
GGATAGATGCCATAGCCCTTCTATGAGAAAACAGTTCTAGAAAGCTTATAGCGGTTCCTGATTCAATGAGGTACAGATTGATTTTTGAAAACCCTATTCAGTAAGGGGGTTGCTGAGGTCTACTGTACCTCACCGGGGAAAGAACTGCTGCATTACTAAAGAAGATAGTTGTGACTATTTATCTGGATTTTATGTTCGACTGAATCTATCAATGATGAATTATTGGAGAGATAAATGTCATCTTCAGGGCCAACCTTTGCTTTAATTACCCCCACCTTTGCCGGAGATTATAAGCAATTTACGTTACTTGCGCGTACTGCAGAGTATTATCTTCCAAAGGATGTTCCCCACTACGTTATTGTACCTGGTGCTGACTACTCAAAGTTTAAAGCTCTACAATCAAAGCGGACGCATTTGCTGATTGAGGAGGAGGTGTTGCCTCAGTGGACGCAAGGATTATTCAAGTTTAAAAATAAATATCGAGTCACGACTCGCACACTTCCGATTCGAGGTTGGATTCTTCAACAACTTGTAAAAATTGCCGCACCATCTTTCGCCTCAGGGGATGTTTTTCTCTATGCTGATTCCGACGTGGCTTTTCTTCGAGGATTCGATCCTGCTAAGGAATTTGTCAGAGATGGGAAAGTGAAACTCTTCCGCGAAATCTGTGATGAATCTTGGCCTCAAGTCCTGTTGGATCGAGGCCGAAACTGGCGTAATGTGAGCTGTCGTCTACTAGGTATTGCTGGAGATCAAGAGCCCCGTGCAGGATTTTCAGGCTATGTCGGTAACGTTATTCCATGGCGGCGGGATGTGCTTGAGTCGCTGCAAAAGCATCTTGATCGCGGATGGGGACGATCATGGCCTGAACGTATTGCTAGATGTAAAACCTTTTCAGAATATACCCTTTACGGTGTTTACGTAGAGAAGGTTTTGGGAATGGATGTGGCGGGACACTACCCAGACGAGACAATATGTGCGCTTGAGTCTTGGCAGGCAAGGGAACAGAGTGTCGCTGATCTGACTCGACTGCGGGAAGAAAAACTGGCTTCTCATCATATAGCGTTGATGGTTTCGGCCAAGGGCGGAACTCCTGCTGAGCGAATTGAACAAGTCTTTGGTCTGCATTGATCCCTTAAGCTAAGGAAATGTGTATGCTTCAGGACACATTGTCAATAAGCGTCATCTCTTGCTATGCGCAGGGGAAATTCTTGTTTTTTGTCTGACTTTCGTTGCTGGATACTGGCAATCAAAGCTGTCAAGCCTACCAAGTCTGATTTTTAGATGCTGCGCATAGCTGTGCACCCTCACCGCAAAAACGAAAAAGATCAAGACTAATCGACGAATTCGTCGGTTTCTGCCTCATTAGACTCAGGAGCAGGCGTGGCCTCCGCTTCAGTTTCTGTACTCCCAGGAGCCACAGTTTCACCACCTTCAGGCGTTGCTAAATTCTCTTCGCCAGCAGCGAGTTGGCGCACCTGATCTTTGAACTGCGCCGGAGCCAATTCTTCTGCCTGTTTGAACAAAACCACTGCATCCGGCTCACGATCGGCATCTCTCAGGACTAGTGCTTTAGCGAGGACGGGACGAAAATCGTCTGGAGCCGCTTCGATCGCATCCTCATACACCCGCAGCGCTTCATCCAGGTCACCCTCTTCGACATACACCTGCGCCAGCAAGAGCTGTACCGATCCCACATCGATCGCGCCAGGAGTAACTTCATTGGCTTGGGGAGCAGACTGCAACGTATCTTGCAGCAAGCCGATCGCCGCCTGGGGGCGCTCCTGCTGAATCAGCAACGCCGTCAGGCCTTGCAGGGCATTCATATCGCCAGGACGCTGGGTCAACACGGTGCGATAGGCGTCCGCTGCGCCCTCCAGATCCCCGATACTCTGTTTGGTTTGTCCGAGCAGTACACGATATTCCGGCGTATTGGGATTCAGCTCGGCCAGCTTTTCCAGCGGCTCCACCACGCCTTCCAGATCCCCCAGTTGAATGCGGGCGTCCACCAAACCCTGGATCGCTGTTTGGTTGTCCGGTTCTCGCTCTAGGACTAGCTCATAGCCCCGAGCCCGGTCTTCTAGCTCTGCCCGCGCATCATTGGTCGCTGCTGATGTGTCACCAGCAGGGGTGGCAGTTGAGCCGCGATCGCCCCCGGTGGGCAAAAAGGGCAGTACCGCTACTGCCAAAAGGGCTCCTACGGCCACGACCAGGACACTGATGACCAACCAACGATTGCGCTTTACAGCCACAAGCGAGCTTCCGAATTCAACGTGCTCATCTTAGCGTCTTCATTCGCCATCCACGCCTTCGGAGCAAAACAAAATTTATTTCAAAATCCACATCCCGCTCTGGAACAGGGGGCTTGGTCATGGCGGCACCGGGGGGAGCGATCGCCCTGGAGAGGCCACCCCGACCACACCAGAGCCCTGACACGCCTGGGATCGCTCCTCAGCGATGGGGGTTTAGCGGGCACCAGCGGCGGGCGTCAGTCTGGCCAGGACTTGCAAAATGATACGGATTTAGTCATAAAAGCTCTGGAAACATAACTATAAAGATGTTAGTTCAACACACATCTCTCACCTTAAAGATGAATTAAAGATGGATTGGGAAGGATCTCGCGGGATACAAACTGCAATGCTAACCTTGAGTGAATAAGCCCCATTCTGTCTAAAACAAGGTGGGAGTTTTCAGGTTTAGGAGGATCCGGAGACCCATGAGCGCAGCGGAGAATCATCCCCCCAATACGTCGTCTCAAAGCAGTGACAAACCCTTAAGTTCGCCCCCTAAACGGCCTTCTTTACGGAAGCCACCTGCTCGTCCTGAATCGGGGTCGCCGCCAGCGGCGAAGGCCCCATCTCAAGCAGTTGAGATCGACGAGCCTCAAGCACCGCAGGCGGCGCTGCCCGCCCCCGCCCCGGAACCGACTGAGACTGCTGCCTCCGTCCCAAAGACGGCCAACCATCCGATCACGCCCCCTAGCGAACCGATGCAGTATCGAGCGATCGGCCTGGTGCGCGGCATCTATCAACCGTCTGAAGAGCAGCTGAATCGCGGCAACATCGTGACCGACGATGGTACGACGATCGATTCAGTTCTGTTGGGACGGGTAACGAGCTTAATTAAAAAGCATATAGATCTGGAAAGTTCTCACCTGTGGGTGGTATACCCACGGACTCGGCAACCATTAGAAGAGTCTGACGAGGAGCCCTCCAGCAATCTCCACCTACAAATTGTAGGGATTTGGGAGCCCGATACGCTGGGGCTGCCCGGCGAAAACCCAAAGACTATAGCAAAAGCTGCTGGTGCTAGCGAGACTGCCGCCGAGACCGCAGAGCAGACCGAGACCGCAGAGGAGGCCGAGGCCGCTATGGCAGAGCAAACCGAGACCGCAGAGGAGGCCGAGACCGTAGAGGAGACATCCCCAGTGGATGAGCCTTCGGAGAATTACTTCTCGGTGCGGGGCGAAGTGTTGAATTACGACGAAGCTACCGAAACGATTCTCGTCAAGATTGTACAGGGGTCGAAGCAGTCTAATAAACCGCCGAAAGCCTTTAAACTGCACCTCTTTGGCCAGATTTCCGGCAAAACGGTGGGCTATTTTTGGGAGTTTGATGCCGAGCGCCAAGATGAAAAGCTCATTGTCACCGAGGGGCGCGCGATTCGCATGGTGCCACCCAAGAAAAAGAAAAAAGGCCGATCGCTGCCCCCCCGACGGGGCAAACGCATGGGCAATGGCGGCGATCGGCCTAAACCAGCTCGCAATGGCGACAAGCCTCGGGTGCGACCGCCGGCCCCGGTGAAATCTAATCCGTTGTAAGGGGAGCAGACCGCCCTTTGCCCACTCAGCGAAGCGTGACCTTGAGGCGATCAGCGGACCATCATTCGGTTGCGATAACGCCGCTTGAGCAACCGCAAATACTTCAACCACCACTCAGCGGGTTTGCCATAAAACGCAAAAATATCGCCAAAGGCTTGATTGGCATATTGATGGTGAATCCGATGGCGCTCGGGGGTGGTGATGCAGAGGAGTGCGCATAGTCTGCTGACCCAGCGGGGGCGGGGCTGGCTGGGAAAGAAGCGGTGCCGCCAGATGACGTGTAACTCAGCTAATATCAGACCGAGTCCTACACCCCAGGGTGAAATTTGCCACAGCAGGGGAATGAAGACGAAATAGGGAAAAGCGCTAAGAAAACCATCAATCAGGGCGATCGGTTGACGATGTTTAATGGCATACCGAACGAAGCTACGCTCAGGACTATGATGAACAATGCTGTGAAATTTGCCAAACACGTGTTCTGGTACGTGATAACAGAACGTCGCAATCAAATCTCCGAGCAACAATAACAAAGCAGCCGTAACGAACAAACGGATACAAGCCATGTGCGTTTACCCACTCCTATTCCCAATCTGGGTGCACGCTATCAGGCGATTGTTAAAAATTACTTAACACTGGATTTAGGCACGATTTAGGGATTGTTGTCTGGAGGTCGGCCCGCCCAACGGCAATCATTTGAATGGCCTTAAAGTTTTAGATAATTTTTGCGGCGATATTTAAGCGCTCGTGCCAATTTTACCCATAGGTCTTTATGATCGAAGCCCATGACTCCGTTTTCGGACTTTCGGTTGCGAGGGCCATTCAAATGCTGGACAGCGACCTCGCAAGAAAATGTCTCGACCCTGGCTCTGGGCTCGGCTCAAGCAGTTGCGAATCAGCTTAGGGTAAGTGTTGAGATTGTTTTCAGAGCGCCCTTAACATTGACTTGTGTTAAGTCTGAGCTGAGATTTACCCGTTGCCCTCGGGTCTTTTGCTAAAACCATCTATCAAGGAATCTGACCATCAGCCCCTATGTATTCCCTCAGTCCTTTTACCTGCTCTCGTTTGCAGCGCCTTCCCAAACAGCCGGTTGTTTGGGAAGGCGATCGCCGTCCAATCTCTGAGGGGATGTTGGACGCCTTTGGCTATGACAGCAGTCTGCCCGATGGCGAAGAAGAAGCCAGCGATTGCATTCTCTGGGTTGATGGCACCGAAGGCGTCTTAAGAGCGGTCACCATCATTCCGGCGGATACGGGCCATGAGGCGGTGGTGAGAACGCTGCTGCAAGCGATGGAACATCCTCAAGGGGCCATCCCACCAGCGCGACCGCAAAAACTTCTCGTCTGCGATCGCGAAATCCATTTCTTCTTACGCGGGGCTTTGCAAGATCTCGATGTAGTGGTTGACTACACCGACTCGCTGCCCATCATCGACGAAATTTTTGAGAGCCTCCAACAGCCCGAAGAATCGGCTGATTCGCCGCTGCCCCCCGATTGGAAAAATGCGCTCAATCAGCAAGCTCAGAAAATTTGGGATAATGCTCCCTGGAACTACTTGGGAGATGACCAGATTCTCCAGGTTGAGCTCAATCAGTGGGATCTTGGCACGCTGTATGTATCGGTGTTGGGCATGGCGGGGCTGGAATTTGGTCTGCTTATTTACCGCTCCCTCGACTCTCTGACGCAGTTTCGCAAAACTGCAACAGAGAATAATCTGACGACTCGGCAGATGCAGCAAGCCTTTCTCTCGCAAGACTGCCTGTTTCTCAATTTTGAGTTGGTGCGCGATGAGGCGGCCCCAGGGCTGCTGCCCTTGCCCTGGATGCAGTCAGCCCCCTCGGAAGTGATTCCTGAGTTTGGCAGTCTGCATCCCCTTGAGGGCTTGAGGCACTCCCTAGAGCTAGAAGAAGCCGCCGCTTTGAGAGTGTGTCTAGAGGGGGTGAATCGGTTCTTTAAGGCCCATGAAGCGGCCCTGAGTCGCCCGGACTTTCCCGAATTGTCCAGTACCTATCGGCTCACGAATCCCTTTGACAACTCGCGATTGAGTATCAAAGTGTCAACTTGTCCGGCAATTACGACCCAGTTGGCGATCGCCGAAGGCTTTGACGTTGACAATGGTCGGCTGCCTGCCTTTGAGGTGCCCCGCTTTCGTGATGACTATGTGCCCGAAGGCTCGATGGTTTTACTGACGCGGCTGCCCCAAGGGGTGGTTGAGGCCATCAGCCAGGGGCAGCGGTACCACGCGATCGCTCCGGCTCCCGACAAAACTGACATGATGCCCGTTGTGGCGATACAAACCTCTCGCCCCAAGGCTCAAAAGCTAGCCTCGCAGTTGGAGGCCGCCCAGGGGGTTAAGGCGGTCTGTTTTAATCCCGGTAGTGACCCCATGTCAGGCGACACCCTGCAACTGGGCCTCTTGCACACGGGGGATGGCGATTTTCATCTATTCATCGAATTTCTCTCCGATGATGCTCACGACAGCCGACTGCTGCGGCAATGGCAGGAGTGGTGTGAGGCTAGCAATGGTTTCTGTGGGGTGATGATTGCCTCGGGGGTGACCGGAGCGGCCCAAGGTAAGCCGGGGCCAAAAGAAACGGTCGCGTTTTTTGAAACCCAGCTGAAGACCCCGGAAGAACTCAATATTCCGCCGCTGCAGATGAGTTACGCGCTGGATTGGGAGTGAGGTTGGAGAGTGGCTGGGCAGCTGGGTGGCTGGGTGCTCATTTTTCGGTCAGCTCATTTGGCTCATCAAGACGGGGCTGGGTTCTTAGCGGCTAATCCCCGCCAGATTGGCAAATCTGCTGGAGTCCAGCCTAGTTGGCGTTCCCATGATTCTTTCCCCATAAGGGACCCGCGACGATTAAAATACGTAAAGTTATCTTCATAAAGGACACGTCACGACGCATGCGAGTTGCGATTGTTGGGGCTGGGCTGGCGGGCTTATCTGCTGCCGTTGAGTTGGCGGATGCCGGTCACGAAGTCGAAATTTTCGAAAGCCGTCCCTTTGTCGGTGGCAAAGTGGGCAGCTGGATTGACCAGGATGGCAACCATGTCGAAATGGGCCTGCACGTCTTTTTTGGCTGCTACTACAACCTTTTTGAACTCATGCAGCGGGTGGATGCGTTTCAACATCTGCGCGTTAAGGAGCATACCCACACCTTTGTCAATCGTGGCGGCGTCACGGGGGAACTCGACTTTCGCTTCATCACGGGCGCGCCGTTCAATGGCCTCAAGGCCTTTTTTACGACCTCGCAGCTGTCGATAGCAGACAAAGCGATGAATGCGATCGCCCTGGGCACCAGCCCCATCGTTCGGGGATTGGTCGACTTTGACGGCGCGATGCGGGTCATTCGCGAGCTGGATCGCATCAGCTTTGCCGACTGGTTTCGCCAGCATGGCGGTTCTAACGGCAGCCTCAAGCGCCTGTGGAACCCCATCGCCTATGCCCTGGGCTTTATCGACACGGAAAATATCTCGGCTCGGTGCATGTTGACCATCTTCATGTTTTTTGCCGCCAAGAGCGAAGCCTCGGTGCTCAGAATGCTGGAAGGGTCGCCGGACGAATTTTTACATCAGCCGATCCTGCGTTACCTGGAAGCCCGAGGGGCGCAGGTGCATACGCGCCGAGGCGTACGAGAAGTGCTGTTTGCTGACACGGGCAATGCGACCCATGTCACTGGACTGGCGATCGCCAATGGCGACGATGTCGAGACGGTCACTGCCGATGCTTACGTGGCGGCCTGTGACATCCCTGGCATTCATCGCTTGCTGCCAGCGGCCTGGCGGCGTTGGCCTGAGTTTGACAATATCTACAAGCTGGAGGCGGTGCCCGTGGCGACGGTGCAGCTTCGCTTTGATGGCTGGGTGACGGAGTTGCGAAATCCCCAAGCGATGCAGCAAGTCGATACGCCCACCGGGTTAGATAACCTGCTGTACACGCCCGATGCCGATTTCTCCTGCTTTGCGGACCTGGCGTTGACTAGCCCCACAGACTATTACCGCGAGGGGCAGGGGTCGTTGCTGCAGTGTGTGCTCACCCCTGGCGATCCCTTTATTAAGGAAAGTAACGAAGCGATCGCCGAGCATGTGCTAAAGCAGGTGTATGATCTTTTCCCTTCCTCTCGCCAGCTCAACATGACCTGGCATAATGTCGTCAAGCTCGCGCAATCTCTCTATCGCGAAGCACCGGGGATGGATCCCTATCGCCCTAGCCAGGTCACGCCGGTCGACAATTTCTTTTTGGCCGGTAGCTATACGCAACAGGATTACATCGATAGTATGGAGGGAGCCACCCTCTCGGGCAAGCAAGCGGCGACGGCAATTTTGGAGCGTATGAGATAACCCATGACTGACTGGCTAGAACATAGTGTCCTGGTGGAGGTCGATGCCCCCGTTGAGTTGGTGTGGGATTTGTGGTCTGATCTCGAGCAGATGCCCCGCTGGATGAAATGGATTGAGTCGGTCAGGGTGCTGGAAGACGACCCCGAGCTATCGCGCTGGAAGCTGGCCTCGGGGGGGTTTGAATTCACTTGGCTCTCGCGCATCACTAAACTGGTCGAGCATCAATTGATTCAGTGGGAAGCGGTGGATGGGTTGCCTAATCGGGGCGGCATCCGGTTCTACGACCATAAAGACAAGAGTGCAGTGAAGCTCACCGTGGCTTATTCCATTCCCAGTTTTCTCGGCAAGTTGATGGACAATCTGTTTTTGGGACGCATTGTCGAAGGCACCCTCAAAGCTGATCTCAAACGGTTTAAGCAATACGCCGATCAAGTACAGCAAGAGCGATCGTACCCCGAGTAGAGAATGGCGGTTGGCGATCACCCCCTGGCCCAAGCGCTAGCTCACCACCACGGTCAGTTTGCCAAAGCGCTGCAAGGACTGTCTCGCCAGATTGAGCGAGATTATTTTGCCCACGTTTTGCTGTGTCGTCTGTTGCTTATTTACGACCTGCAAGTAGCGGGCTTTTTGGCGCAGGGCGATCGCTGGTATTTGCACAATCAACTGGGCCAGCCAGCGCCAGGGGCGGCGGGTAGCTTTTTTAGCACTTTTTTGCAGCCGTTGTGTCATCAAGGCTTTAGTCTGCCCACAGCGGAGCGACCCCAAAAATTACAGCCCGCGATCGGCGACGTGCCTTATTTGAGTAGCCCCCTACTGGCGGCGCTGCCGCTAGAGCAGCGATCGCCCCACCTGGACCTCCCCGATGAGCCGCTAGAGCAGTTTTTGGGATGGCTGGCCGAGCACCCTTGGCAGCGCGATGAGGGCACTGCTCAGGGGGCAGAAGAAGAGGTAGCGGTCATCTCTCGTTCGGCGCTGGCGGCGGCATGGGAGTGCTTGCTGGCGGCGGTTCCGGGCAAAGCGACGGCAACGTCAGCGGCCCACCTGGAAGCGATTGGCCAGCAAACGATTGAGGCTCACATGGGGCGGGCGATCGCCGACTATACGGCGAGCAGTGCCCCGCCAACGCTAGCCGCCCTGTCGTCAGTCATGAGTGACGACTTGTGTGTCCATTTAATCGCCAGGGTGTTGCCCTCGCTCTCAATCCTCGATCCGGCCTGTGGCTCCGGGCGCTTGTTACTAATGGCCCTGGCGCGTTTGCAAGGAATTTATCAGGCGTGTTGGGCACATGCTCAACAGTCGACGCAGCCGCAGTTGCAGGCCTGGGTGCGATCGCTACAGGCGCTAGCGGGTTCTCCGCAGTGGGCTTGGACCCAACAAATCATGACGCAAAACCTCTATGGGGTGGATGTACGGCCAGCCGCGATCGCGGTTACCCAAACCCAGCTCTGGCTCCGACTGCTGTCGACAGTCAAGCCTGGCGATGGGCTCCCCCTGCTGCCCAATCTGGATTTCAATATGGTCGCGGGCAACGCGCTTATCGGGTTTATTCGCGTCGACGAAGAAAGCTTTGACCAGATTGTGCCCAAGCGGTCGAAAACCGCTGAAGAGCCGGAAACCGTGCTGCAGGGTAATCTGCTACAGCTGTTGGCCGCCGCTAGCTATCGCGATACGCTGGCAGAAAAACAAATTCGGGTCGAGCACTACCGGGCTCAAACTCAAGCCATGGGACTAGAAGGAGGCATCCCAGAATATGTGCAGCGAGAGTTTTTGCGCGATCGCATTGAGGCCGTGAATGCTGCCGCTCAGCAAAAGCTGAATGGCCTGCTGTTTGAAACCCTGAGCCGCCAACTCGGAATTTTGGTCAAGGAGCCTCAGGCGTCGGGCCGCCCGCGCCGACGCTTGCTCACGCCAGCCGATATTGAGGCCTTGCAACCCTGCCACTGGGGCTTCGTGTTTAACCACATCATTGCTCAAGGGGGGTTTGACCTGATCATTACCCAGCCGCCAGAGGGGACGTTGCGACCGCGCACCGATGAGTTTTATCGGCTCCATGCCGAGCTGTTTGAGCAATTAGCGATTCCGCTGTCGGCCTTTCGGCGATCGCGGCGGCAAATTTTGCAGCAGCACCCCGAACTGGCAAACCATTGGGGGATTTACGCCGGTCGCATTGCCTGCCTGCGAGACTACGTGCGGCGCAGCAAAGACTTTGCCCAATTACAGGCGGCAACCTTGCAACGCTCCATCTCCTTTCGGCAGCTCTTGGCGGCACGATGTGCAGCATTGGTCAAAGCGGGCTCGATCGCTCCTTACCTTGAATAACGCCGCTGCTCAAGGCGACGCTAGCAGGCGCAGGACAGGCTCAAGTTGCCGTTAGCCGCTACCGTTGTCTGACCGTAGGCACGTTGAATATTGTCGAGGGTCATGACGGCCTGAGGCGTGTCGTTGGCAATCAGATGACGGTTAAGCAGGATGAGGCGATCGTAGCGGTTGAGGGTTTCGCCCCATTCGTGACTGCAAACCAGCAGCGTCTTGCCGTCGCCTTTGAGTTCTGCAAACAGGTCTAGCATCAGGTGCTCGGTCTTTTTGTCGACGCCGGTAAAGGGCTCGTCGAGGAGAAAGAGATCGGCCTGCTGAGCCAGTGCTCGGGCCAAAAAGACCCGTTGCTGCTGCCCGCCCGATAAAGCCCCGATGGAGCGATCGCGGAGCTCCCACATATCCATGCGCCGCAGCGCTTCCGTCGTCAATTGTTTGGCCTGCGCATCAGGTTGCCGCAACCAGCCGAGTCGCCGGGTTTGGGCCATCATGACGACATTCCAGGCGGTGATGGGATAGTCCCAATCGATCTGCGATCGCTGCGGCACGTAGGCAATGCGCTGTTTTTGTCGCTGCACCGAGTGACCATTCAGCAGCACCTGGCCTGCCCCCCGCTCAACGCCCAAGATGCCCTTGATCAAGCTACTTTTACCGGCCCCATTAGGCCCGATCAGCCCGACCAGCTCCCCCGGCAGCAGGGCCAGAGACACGTCTTCCAAGGCCCGCACGCCTCGGTAATTAATGGATAGGTGTTGAACCTCTAGCACGGCTTCACGCAAAAAATGATAATCATTCTCGTGAATTTTAGCAGATTTTATCCGAGAGCACATGGGTTGCCCAGTAAATAACCCGTCTCTCAGGCCCCCGGTCCCTTTCGGAATCCCCGAAACATTAAAGCCATTGCCAAGGACCGGGGGACTCACCCTCAACCGCATCTCCTCCTTTTCATCGTTAAACAGCCCCTCTGGGAGAGGAGCTGTTTGCAGACGGTTAACTGGGTCAAACCGGCGTTAAGCCAGCCTATGCTCCCACCGACTCTTTAGCGGCGTACATGACCTCAACATCAATTTCGCTATAGCCGCGATCGCGGGCGAACTTTTCGGTGTTGCGCTTCACCTTGCCCCGCACAAAGCCCGGCACCCGCTTGAGTTCGGTCATAGCATCGGCGGTCCAATTCAGATCCGAGTCGGCAGACATGGTTCGGGTAATCACTTCCTTGGTGTCGTGCCCCCCAAAGATCTCCAGCAGGTGATCTTCCATGCCCAGGGTAAAAGAGTTGTAGATCAGATCCACCAGTTGGTTGGAGCCTTCGTAACCCAGGAAGGGGCGATAGCCTACCGGGAAGTTTTGAATGTGGATGGGGGCGGCAATGACCCCACAGGGAATATCCAGCCGCTTGCCGACGTGGCGTTCCATCTGGGTGCCAAAGATGGCAGCGGGTTCGATGGTGGCGATTTTGTCAGCGATCGCGCCGTTGTCCTCGCTCACCAAAATTTCGTCGCAGTATTCGCCTACCTGCTGCCGAAACCACTCTTCGTCATATTTGCAGTAGGTACCCGCCAACACCACATGAATGCCCATCTCCCGCGCCAAAATCTTGGTCATGGCGGCGGCATGGGTGCTGTCGCCAAAGACGACCGCTTTTTTGCCGGTAAGGTTTTGGCAGTCAATGGAGCGCGAAAACCACGCCGCATTGGAGACAAATCGAGTCTGCTGGTCGATAAAGGCGTTATAGTCCACCCCTGCGCCCTGGTCATTCAGCACTTTTTGCATGGCGCGAATGCAGCGGGCGGTTTCGACGATGCCCATGGGGGTGATATCCACCGTGGGCTGGTCAAAGGTTTCTTGGAGATAGGCGGCAGTCGCGGGACCGATCTCGCGATAGGGCACCAGGTTAAACCAGGCCCGAGGCAACTGTTTGAGCTGGTCGACGGTGGCCTTATCCGGTAGCACCAGATTGACCTCAATGCCCAACTCGCCCATGAGCTTCACAAGCTCGGTGCGATCGTGGTTATTGTGAAAGCCCAGGGTGGTGAAGCCAATGATGTTGACGGACGGCTGCGCCGATCGCTCGGTGGACACATCGCCTTGCTTTTGAGCTTTTTCGATGTAGAACTTGACGATTTGCTGCAGGGTGCGATCGGCGGCCTGTAGCTCATTCACCCGGTAATGGTTGACGTCCGCTAGCAATACGTCGCACTGAGCGTCCAGACTGGCCCGCTCTACAAAATTCTGCAAATCTTCCTGCAAGATGCTGGAGGTGCAGGTGGGGGTCAGCACAATTAAGTCGGGAGTCTCTTCGTGATCTTTGCGGACGATGTTGTCAACGACCTTTTCTTGCGATCCCTGGGCTAAGACGTGGCGATCGACAATGCTGGTGGTGACGGGGGTAAAGTCCCGCTCACGCTCCAACATGGACCGCATGACGTTGAAATAGTCATCGCCCAGGGGCGCATGCATGATGGCGTGGACGTTTTTGAAAGAACTTGCAATCCTGAGGGTGCCAATATGCGCAGGACCGGCATACATCCAGTAGGCCAGCTTCATAAACGGAGTCTCCTGTCGTGAGGTTTTTAAACTGCTCGTGAGGTTTTTGCCGAAAACCCTCGCTACCTGTCAACGCCGGTTTGACTCGTGGGGCACAGTTGTTGACCCTGCAACCCCGGTTGGTTGTTTTCTGTCACTTCACTATAGACAGCGATCGCCCCTGACTGTCGACTTTGCGCTCAGGGTTCACATACTGAAAAATTGCTCAATATTTCGCTAGCGAGAGGTGGGGCGGTGGCGTCGGTGAGTGGGTGGAGTCGGTGCAATGGGGGCAAATTCCTTCGGGAAAAGGTTGGTGGTTCGGCAAAGTTGATGCACAATTGGCTCAATCTACGGTGTGGGTAAAGGAGTGATGCCATGTTGAGTTGGGATAAAACGCCTGCCCTAGCAACGATCAGGCAATGTCGCGCTTGGGTGGAAATCGATTTACCGGCTTTACAACACAACGTTCAACAATTGACTCGGCACATTGGGCCGCAGACGGCGCTGATGGCAGTCGTAAAAGCGGATGCCTATGGTCATGGGGCGATCGCGATCGCGCAGGCGGCACTGGCGGCGGGGGCGCAGTGGCTCGGGGTGGCGACGGTGCCCGAAGGGGTAGAACTGCGGGAAGCGGGACTGACGGCCCCGATCTTAATTATGGGGGCGGTGAATAGTCGGGAAGAAGTGGATGCGATCGCCCATTGGCGGCTGCAACCGACGCTGGTGTCGCCCAAGCAGGCCCTCGTCTTTTCTGAAGCGCTGGGGGCGGGGGCGGCCTCGTTGCCCGTGCATCTCAAAATCGACACGGGCATGTCGCGCCTCGGCTTTGACTGGCAGCAGGCGGCGGAGTTTGTGCAGTTTGTGCAGCGGTTGCCGCATCTACACATTCACAGCGTGTATTCTCACCTGGCGACGGCGGATGCTCCCGATCCGACAATCATGCGGCAGCAGCATCAGCGGTATGAAGCGGTGCTGGCCCAAGTGGATGCCCTCGGGATCACGTTGCCGAAACGGCATCTGGCGAATTCTGCGGCGACCCTGGCGGACGCCCACTTGCATTACGACATGGTGCGGGTCGGGCTGGCGCTGTATGGGTTGTATCCGGCAGA
>Ga0208353_100547_pt1 | contig 14446 bp, 9 predicted proteins | sample HotLakmasection2_FD_184725 | JGI IMG/M metagenome (GOLD analysis project Ga0208353, IMG submission 184725) | Hypersaline microbial mat communities from Hot Lake, Washington, USA - Section #2 (SPAdes) | ecosystem: Environmental > Aquatic > Non-marine Saline and Alkaline > Hypersaline > Microbial... | reverse complement strand
GGGACGGAGATGGTGATGCCGGGCGACAACGCGACGATGACGGTGGAGCTGATCGCGCCGATCGCGATGGACGAGGGCCTGCGCTTCGCCATCCGCGAGGGCGGCCGCACCGTCGGCGCCGGCGTCGTCGCGCAGATCATCGAGTAGGCATCGGACCGTTCGCGCGGGCGGTCCCGCGGATTTTCGGCCCCGGACGCCGCGGCGCGTCCGGGGCCGTTCCGTTTCGGGGTGGCGTGCAGGCAGGCCGGCTGGATGGGCCGGACCGTCGACTGTTGCCCGGATCGCGTAATTGGAGTAGAGATGCATACGGCCGCGGTCACTGGTTCGGGGTGGAGCCGTCGATGGGCGTGCATGCGGTGGACATGCTGAACCGGCTGCGCAACGCCGGCATGCCGGGCGAGCAGGCCGAGGCGGTGGTCGGCATCCTGGAGGACGTCGCCGATCAATCGCTGGCAACCAAGGGCGACCTCAAGGACACCGAGACGGCGCTGCGCCGCGATCTCGAAGGCGTCGAAACCGGCCTGCGCCACGACATCGAAGCCCTTGGCGCCGCCCTGCGAAGCGACACGAAGGCGCTCGACGCCGCCCTTCGCCACGACCTGGACGCTCTCGGCACGGCCCTGCGAAGCGAGATCAGGGAGGGCGACGCCGCGCTCCGCCACGACCTGGACGCTCTCGGCACGGCCCTGCGAAGCGAGATCAGGGAGGGCGACGCCGCGCTCCGCCACGACCTGGACGCTCTCGGCGCGGCCCTGCGAAGCGACATGAAGGAGCTCGACTCGGCGCTGCGAAGCGAGCTTGCCGACGTGAGAAGCGAAATCAGGCAGGTCGAAACCAGCCTGCGCCACGATATGGAGGCGCTCGGCGCCGCCCTGCGAAGCGACATGAAGGAGCTCGAGTCGGCGCTGCGAAACGAGATCAAGGACGGCGATGCGGCACTGCGCCGCGACTTCGAGGCACTGCGCCGCGACTTCGAGGCATGGGGCGCGGAGCTGCGGATGGTCGAATCCCGCGTAACGATGCGCATGGGCGGCATGATGGTCGCCGGCGTCGGCGTTCTTGCCGTCCTGATGCAGTTGAGCTGACCCCGCCGCGCGGCGACCGATGGTTCTCGTGCCCAAGCTGGTTCGCCCGCTCTCGACGACGGGATATCGACCGAGCCGCAAGACCGATCGCACCTTGGACTGTGCCGTGCGATTCGGTTATGGTATTCAACGGATCCAATGATGCCCGGCGCCCTTGGCGGCGGCCGGGGGAAGGATCATATTGCATTGGAGATTGGAGTTCGCTACAAGCGCGTTTCACCTCGGCCGGGCCGGCTTGGCCTTAAGGGCCGAGCGTGACCGGAATTCGCGCCGGGCGGGACCGGCGCATGGAGGAGTGTAGCTCAATCGGTAGAGCACCGGTCTCCAAAACCGGGGGCTGGGGGTTCGAGTCCCTCCACTCCTGCCATTCATGATGAGCACGAACGCAATCAGCCGGACGATGGCCAGAACCAACCCTGCAGAATACATTCGGCAGGTGCGCCAGGAAGTCGCCAAGGTGACCTGGCCCACCCGCAAAGAGACGCTCGTGACCACGGGGGCGGTGTTCGTGTTCGTGACCATCATGGCATTGTTCTTCCTGCTGGTGGACCAGATCGCGGCGTTCCTGGTGCGGACCATCCTGGGCATCGGGGGCTGAGCCCATGGCGCACCACTGGTACGTGATCAATGTCCATTCCAACTTCGAGCGCAAGGTCGCCGAGTCGATCCGCGAGCAGGCCGAGCAGAAGGGCCTGCAGGACAGAATTTCGGAGGTCTCGGTGCCGACCGAGGAGGTCGTCGAGCTGCGCCGCGGCCAGCGCATCACCACCGACCGGAAGTTCTTTCCCGGCTACGTGCTGATCAAGATGGAGCTGGACGACGACACCTGGCATCTGGTCCGCCAGACGCCGAAGGTGACCGGCTTCCTGGGCGCGCGCGGCAAGCCGATGCCGATCAGCGACGCCGAGGCCGACCGCATCCTGCGCCAGGTGCAGGAGGGCATCGAGCGGCCCAAGCCGTCCATCACCTTCGAGATCGGCGAGCAGGTCAAGGTCCGCGAGGGCCCGTTCGAGACGTTTACCGGCTACGTCGAGGAAATCGACGAGGAGCGCAACCGGCTCAAGGTCGCGGTCTCGATCTTCGGCCGCGCCACCCCGGTCGAGCTGGAGTACGCGCAGGTCGAAAAGGTTTAGCGGCACGCGAAGGGCGCGTGACCGTCACGCGGGAGGCCGCGCCGCGCAAGCCCATGCGGCGGCCGCACCGCACCCCCCGCCCCCGCCGGACGCCGGCGGCATGGAGGCAACGAGGGAGCAGACATGGCAAAGAAAGTCGTCGGACAGATCAAGCTGCAGGTGCCGGCCGGCGCCGCCAACCCGTCGCCGCCGATCGGGCCGGCGCTGGGCCAGCGCGGCCTGAACATCATGGAGTTCTGCAAGACCTTCAACGCGCAGACCCAGAACCTGGAAAAGGGCATGCCGATTCCGGTGGTCATCACCGCCTATGCCGACCGCAGCTTCACCTTCGTCACCAAGACGCCGCCGTCCAGCTTTTTCCTGAAGAAGGCGGCCGGCGTGGACAAGGGCACCAATCTGCCGGGGCGCGGCACGATCGGCAAGGTCACCATGGCCCAGGTGCGCGAGATCGCCGAGACCAAGATGAACGACCTGAACGCCGTCGACATGGACGGCGCCGTGGCGATGATCGTCGGATCGGCCCGCTCGATGGGCCTGGACGTGGTGGAGGAGTGACGGCCATGGCCGGAAAGGTGTCCAAGCGTCTGCGCAACGCCCGCCAGGATCTCGACTCCACGCGCCCCCTCGAGCTCCAGGACGCGCTCAAGGCGCTCAAGGAGCGGGCCACCGCGAAGTTCGACGAGACCGTCGAGATCGCCATGAACCTGGGCGTCGACCCGCGCCACGCCGACCAGATGGTGCGCGGCATGCTCCAGCTGCCCAACGGCACGGGCAAGCGGGTCCGCGTCGCCGTCTTCGCCCGCGGCGACAAGGCGGACGAGGCCGGCCAGGCGGGCGCCGACGTGGTCGGGGCGGAGGATCTCGTCAAGGAGATCCAGGAGGGCCGGCTCGACTTCGACCGCTGCATCGCCACGCCCGACATGATGGCGCTGGTCGGGCGCCTCGGCAAGGTCCTCGGCCCGCGCGGGCTGATGCCGAACCCGAAGCTGGGCACCGTCACCCAGGACGTGGCCGGCGCCGTGAAGGCGGCCAAGGCCGGTACCGTGCAGTTCCGCGCCGAGAAGGCCGGGATCGTGCACGCCGGCGTCGGCAAGGTCAGCTTCACCGACGAGGCGCTGATTGAGAACATCCGCGCCTTCGTCGCCGGCATCGTCAAGGCCAAGCCGAGCGGCGCCAAGGGCACCTATCTGAAGAAGGTGGCGCTGAGCACGTCGATGGGGCCGAGCGTGCGGCTCGACGTGCCCAAGCTGGCCGCGGAGAGCACGACCGCCGCCGCCCCGTAAGGCGCGGCGCGCGAAGCCGTGCGAGATCGCCGGCGGGGCCTGCCCCGCCGGTGCCGCGGGCCGGGCGAAGACGCACCGGCCCGCCCCTGTCCGAGACTGCGGGTGCCCGCTTGCGGCGGGCTTAATCGTCCCGCATAGACGGGAGTGACTGCCGAGCCGATGGCGTTCCCGCGATCGTCCGGTTGCGCTTCTGGGACAGGACCAAAGGGACCTGACGACGGCCCGCCCTGCGGCGGCCGCCGCAGGTCTGCGTGCAACCGGGTTGCGGTGCCGGCGTTCGCCGCGTGCCGCGCCCAAACGACGGAGGCCGTCCGTGAAGCGTGCACAGAAGGAGGACAAGGTCGCCGCGTTGCATGACTCGTTTCAGTCCGCCGCGATGGTGGTGGTGACCCACCTGACCGGCATGACGGTCGCCGAGACGACCGATCTGAGGCGACGCATGCGCGCGGCCGGCTCGTCCTTCCGCGTGACCAAGAACCGGCTCGCCCGCATCGCCCTGCAGGGCACGCGGTACGAGAAGCTCGACGGACTGTTTACCGGCCCGACCGCCGTGGCCTTCAGCCAGGATCCCGTCGCTTCGGCGAAGGCGATGACCGAGTACGCGAAGAAAAGCGCCAAGGTCAGCATCCTGGGCGGCGGCCTGGGGGACCAGCAGATCGACATCAAGGGGGTCGAGGCGCTGGCCACCATGCCGCCCATTGAAGAGCTGCGCGCCAAGCTGGTCGGCCTGCTGCAAACCCCGGCCGGGCGGCTGGTGGGCATCCTGCCGGTGCCGGCCACGCAGGTCGTCGGGGTGCTTGCCGCACCGGGCGGACAGCTGGCCCGGGTCCTGCAGGCCCGCGCACAGCAGCAGGCGGCCTAGGGCCGGAACCGTCGCACACACCGAACAGCCATCAGCACGAACAGGAGCAAGCAAACCATGGCCGATCTCGCCAAGCTGGTCGACGAACTGTCCAGCCTGACCGTCCTCGAAGCGGCGGAACTGTCCAAGATGCTCGAGGAGAAGTGGGGCGTGTCCGCCGCCGCCCCGGTCGCCGCCGCCGCCCCGGCCGCCGCGCCGGCCGCCGCGGCCGAGGCCGCCGAGCCGGAGGAGGAGAAGACCGAGTTCGACGTCGTCCTGACCGCCGTCGGCGACAAGAAGATCAACGTTATCAAGGAGGTCCGCGCCATCACCGGGCTCGGCCTGAAGGAGGCCAAGGACCTCGTCGAGGGCGCGCCCAAGTCCGTCAAGGAGGGCGCCTCCAAGGAAGATGCCGCCAAGTTCAAAAAACAGCTTGAAGAGGCGGGTGCGACGGTCGAAGTTAAGTGACGGTGCGTGCCGAACCACACTGTTGACATATTCGCGTCTAACGGTGGGTGCCCCGCAGGGGGGCACCCGCCGTCAGGCGTTTTTTGCGCTTGCCACCGGCCACCGCTTCGGGGCCGTACCCGGCGATGCGGCAATGATGGCACCGTGACGGCACGCAAGCTACAGCGGCGGTCTGAGGGACATACATGAACAAGTCGTTTACCGGTCGCAAGCGGGTTCGCAAGGACTTCGGACGGATTCCCGAGGTCGCCCGGATGCCGAACCTGATCGAGGTCCAGCGCAGCTCCTACGATCAGTTCCTGCAGATGGACATCGCGCCGGAGAGGCGGCTGCCGCTCGGCCTGCAGGAAGTGTTCCGGTCGGTGTTCCCCATCCGGGACTTCTCGGAACGCGCCGAGCTTGATTTCGTCCGGTACGAGCTGGAAACGCCGAAATACGATGTGGACGAGTGCCAGCAGCGCGGCATCACGTTTGCCGCGCCGCTCAAGGTCACCCTGCGCCTGACCGCGTTCGACGTCGAGGAGGACACCGGCCTCAAGTCGATTCGCGACATCAAGGAGCAGGACGTCTACATGGGCGACATGCCGCTGATGACGGCCAACGGCACCTTCGTCATCAATGGCACCGAGCGCGTCATCGTCTCGCAGATGCACCGCTCGCCCGGCGTGTTCTTCGATCACGACCGGGGCAAGACGCATTCCTCGGGCAAGTTCCTCTTTGCCGCACGGGTCATCCCCTACCGCGGCTCCTGGCTCGACTTCGAGTTCGATGCCAAGGACCACCTTTACGTGCGCATCGACCGGCGCCGCAAGCTGCCGGCGACCACCCTGCTGCTCGCCCTCGACAGCACCGGCACCGAGCAGCTGCGCTCGGACCGCGGCGAACAGGGCCTGCTGCCCTACGAGGCGCAGGGCATGTCCAAGGAGGAGATCCTCAACTACTTCTACGGGCAGGTCGTCTACACGCGCACCGAAGGCGGCTGGAAGACGCCGTTCGACCCGGAGCAGATGCGCGGCATCAAGCTGATGTCCGACCTGGTCGACGCCGCCACCGGGCAGGTGGTTGCCGAGGCCGGGACGAAAATGACTCCGCGGCTTGGGAAAAAGCTGCGCGAGCAGGGCGTGACCGAGCAGCTCGTCGCCCCCGACGAGCTGTACGGCCGCTTCCTGGCGGAGGACGTCATCAACGAGCAGACCGGCGAGGTGTACTTCGAGGCCGGCGACGAGATCACCGCCGACGTGCTGACCCTGCTCGACGAGCAGGGCGTCGGGCGCATCGCGACGCTGGCCATCGACCACGTCAATGTCGGCCCGTACATGCGCAACACGCTGGCGATCGACCGCAACGCCAGCCGCGAGGACGCGCTGGTCGACATCTACCGGATCATGCGGCCGGGCGAGCCGCCCACCCTGGAGCCGGCCGAGGCGCTGTTCAACGGCCTGTTCTTCGACTCGGAGCGCTACGACCTGTCCGCCGTCGGCCGCGTCAAGATGAACGCGCGGCTCAGGCTGGACGTGCCCGATACGGTGCGCGTGCTGCGCAAGCAGGACATCCTGGCGATCCTCAAGGTCCTGATCGACCTGAAAGACGGGCGCGGCGAGATCGACGACATCGACAACCTGGGCAACCGCCGGGTGCGCTCCGTCGGCGAGCTGATGGAGAACCAGTACCGCGTCGGCCTGCTGCGCATGGAGCGGGCGATCCGCGAGCGCATGAGCTCGGTCGACATCGACACCGTCATGCCGCACGACCTGATCAACGCCAAGCCGGCGGCGGCGGCGGTGCGCGAGTTCTTCGGCTCGTCGCAGCTCAGCCAGTTCATGGACCAGACCAACCCGCTGTCGGAGATCACCCACAAGCGCCGCCTGTCGGCGCTCGGCCCCGGCGGCCTGACCCGCGAGCGCGCCGGGTTCGAGGTGCGCGACGTGCACCCGACCCACTACGGCCGGATCTGCCCGATCGAGACGCCGGAAGGCCCGAACATCGGCCTGATCAACTCGCTGGCCACCTACGCCCGGGTCAACAAGTACGGCTTCATCGAAAGCCCGTACCGCAAGGTGATCGACACCCGCGTCACCGACGAGGTGATCTACCTTTCGGCGATGGAGGAGAGCCGCTTTACCATCGCCCAGGCCAACGCCGAGCTGGACGCCGAAGGCCGCTTCGTGGCCGAGCTGGTGTCGTGCCGGCACGGCGGCGACTACCTGATGTCCAAGCCCGACACGATCGACCTGATCGACGTGTCGCCCAAGCAGATCGTCTCGGTCGCCGCGGCGCTGATCCCGTTCCTGGAGAACGACGACGCCAACCGCGCGCTGATGGGCTCGAACATGCAGCGCCAGGCGGTGCCGCTGATCCAGGCCGAGGCGCCGCTGGTCGGCACCGGCATGGAGGCGACCGTGGCGCGCGACAGCGGCGTGGCGATCGTCGCGCGCCGGGCGGGCGTGATCGACCAGATCGACGCCACCCGCATCGTGGTGCGCGCCACCGACACCACCGACGCCACGGCGGCCGGCGTGGACATCTACAACCTGCTGAAGTTCCAGCGGTCCAACCAGAACACCTGCATCACCCAGAGGCCGCTGGTGCGCGTCGGCGACCGCGTGGAGCAGGGCGACATCATCGCCGACGGGCCGTCCACCGAGCTCGGCGAGCTGGCCCTGGGGCGCAACGTGCTGTGCGCCTTCATGCCCTGGCACGGCTACAACTTCGAGGATTCGATCCTGATCTCGGAGCGGATCGTGCGCGACGACGTTTTCACCTCGATCCACATCGAGGAATTCGAGGTGATGGCGCGCGACACCAAGCTGGGCCAGGAGGAGATCACGCGCGACATCCCCAATGTCGGCGAGGAGGCGCTGCGCCACCTCGACGAGGCCGGCATCGTCTACATCGGCGCCGAGGTCAAGCCGGGCGACATCCTGGTCGGCAAGGTCACGCCGAAGGGCGAGTCGCCGATGACGCCGGAGGAGAAGCTGCTGCGCGCGATCTTCGGCGAGAAGGCCTCCGACGTGCGCGACACCTCGCTGCGCCTGCCGCCGGGCGTCACCGGCACCATCGTCGAGGTGCGCGTGTTCAGCCGCCGCGGCGTGGACAAGGACGAACGCGCGCTGGCCATCTCGCGCGCCGAGATCGAGCGGCTGGCCAAGGACCGCGACGACGAGCGCGCCATCCTGGAGCGCAGCTTCCGCCAGCGCCTGCACGACATGCTGGTCGGCCGCACCGCCACCGGCGGGCCGCGGGACTTCCCGACCGGCCGCGCCATCGAGGACGCCGACCTGCAGGGCCTGCCGCCCGCCCAGTGGCGGCAGGTCACCATCGACGACGAGGACCGCATGGCCGACATCGAGGCCATGAGCCGGCACTTCGAGGCGTCGATCGAGGCCCTGCAGCGCCGCTTCGAGGACAAGGTGGACAAGCTGCAGCGCGGCGACGAGCTGCCGCCGGGCGTCATGAAGATGGTCAAGGTGTTCGTCGCGGTGAAGCGCAAGCTGCAGCCGGGCGACAAGATGGCCGGCCGCCACGGCAACAAGGGCGTGGTGTCCAAGATCATCCCGATCGAGGACATGCCGTACCTGGAGGACGGCACGCAGGTGGACCTGGTGCTGAACCCCCTGGGCGTGCCCAGCCGCATGAACGTCGGCCAGATCCTGGAGACCCATTTGGGCTGGGCCGCCGCCGGCCTGGGCCGGCAGGTCGGCGACATGGTCGAGCGCTACCGCTACCTGCTCAAGCGCGGGGGCAGCGGCGACGGCCCGGAAGGGCTGGAGATCCGCAGCGGACTGACCGAGCGGCTGCGCGAGATCTACGGCGAGGAGCAGTTCCGCAGCGATGTCGCCGATCTGAACGACGACGAGCTGATTGAGATGGCCGGCAACCTGGCCAACGGCGTGCCCATGGGCACCCCGGTCTTCGACGGCGCGCGCGAGGAGGACATCGTGCGCATGCTGGAGAGCGCCGGGCTGGACTCCAGCGGCCAGGTCACCCTGACGGACGGGCGCACCGGCGAGGCGTTCGCGCGCAAGGTCACGGTCGGCTACATCTACATGCTCAAGCTGCACCACCTGGTGGACGACAAGATCCACGCCCGCTCCATCGGCCCGTACAGCCTGGTCACCCAGCAGCCGCTGGGCGGCAAGGCGCAGTTCGGCGGCCAGCGCTTCGGCGAGATGGAGGTGTGGGCGCTGGAGGCCTACGGCGCCTCGTACACCCTGCAGGAAATGCTGACGGTCAAGTCCGACGACGTCTCCGGCCGCACCAAGGTCTACGAGGCCATCGTGCGCGGCGACGAGAACTTCGAGGCGGGCATCCCCGAGAGCTTCAATGTCCTGGTCAAGGAGCTCCGCTCGCTCGCCCTCAACGTCGAACTGGAGCAGCGCAGTATCTGACCGACGCCGGGGCCGGGCCCGCCGATCCCCATGAGGGATCCGGGCCCGGCCCCGCCACCGGTCGCGGGCCGGCCCGCCCGCCTCGCCCGACCCCACGGGTTTGCACGGGAGTTCAGTGCATGAACGAGTTGATGAACATTATCGGCCAGGTGCCGAGCCCGCAGAGCTTCGATCAGATCCGCATCTCGATCGCGAGCCCCGAGCGCATCCGGTCCTGGTCGTACGGCGAAATCAAGAAGCCAGAGACCATCAACTACCGTACCTTCAAGCCGGAGCGCGACGGCCTGTTCTGCGCGCGCATCTTCGGCCCGATCAAGGACTACGAGTGCTTGTGCGGCAAGTACAAGCGCATGAAGTACCGCGGCATCATCTGCGAGAAGTGCGGCGTCGAGGTCACCCTGTCCAAGGTGCGCCGCGAGCGCATGGGCCATATCGAACTGGCCTCGCCGGTGGCGCACATCTGGTTCCTGAAGTCCCTGCCCTCGCGCATCGGCCTGATGGTCGACATGACGCTGAAGGAGCTGGAGCGGGTCCTCTATTTCGAGAATTTCGTCGTTGTCGAGCCCGGCCTGACCCCGCTCAAGAAGGGTCAGCTGATGAGCGAGGACGAATTCGCGCGCGCCCAGGACGAGCACGGCGAGGAGTCGTTCACCGCCAAGATCGGCGCCGACGCCGTCAAGGCGATGCTCAGCGCCATCGACCTGGACGAGGAGAAGCTGCGCGTCCGCGACGAGCTGCGCGAGACCGGCTCGGAGGCCAAGCGCAAGAAGCTGGTCAAGCGGCTCAAGCTGATCGAGGCGTTCCTCGAGTCCGGCGCGCGCCCGGAATGGATGGTCATGGACGTGATCCCGGTGATCCCGCCCGAGCTGCGCCCGCTGGTGCCGCTGGACGGCGGCCGCTTCGCCACGTCCGACCTGAACGACCTGTACCGCCGCGTGATCAACCGCAACAACCGCCTGAAGCGGCTGATCGAGCTGCGCGCGCCCGACATCATCGTGCGCAACGAGAAGCGCATGCTGCAGGAGTCGGTCGACGCCCTGTTCGACAACGGCCGGCGCGGCCGGGTGATCACCGGCGCCAACAAGCGCCCGCTCAAGTCGCTCAGCGACATGCTCAAGGGCAAGCAGGGCCGGTTCCGCCAGAACCTGCTGGGCAAGCGCGTCGACTACTCCGGCCGGTCGGTGATCGTGGTCGGCCCGGAGCTCAAGCTGCACCAGTGCGGCCTGCCCAAGAAGATGGCGCTGGAGCTGTTCAAGCCGTTCATCTACCAGAAGCTTGAGATCTACGGCATGGCCTCGACCATCAAGGCCGCCAAGCGGCTGGTCGAGAAGGAGCGGCCCGAGGTCTGGGACATCCTGGAAGAGGTCATCCGCGAGCACCCGGTGCTGCTCAACCGGGCGCCGACGCTGCACCGGCTGGGCATCCAGGCGTTCGAGCCGGTGCTGATCGAGGGCAAGGCGATCCAGCTGCACCCGCTGGTCTGCACCGCGTTCAACGCCGACTTCGACGGCGACCAGATGGCCGTGCACGTGCCGCTCGCGCTGGAGGCGCAGCTCGAGGCGCGCGTGCTGATGATGAGCACCAACAACATCCTGTCGCCGGCCAACGGCAAGCCGATCATCGTGCCGTCGCAGGACATCGTGCTCGGCCTGTACTACCTGACCATGGAGCGCACCACCACGCTGGGCCCGGTGGTCACGCTCGACAGCCTGGAGGCGCTGTCGGCGGCGGTGGAGCACGAGGACGTGGTCCTGCAGGACCAGGCCGACGCCGCCCGCCCGGTCGACGCCAAGGACCTGCCCGCCCTGCTGGAGCGCCTGCGCGCCGGCGAGGTCCGGGCGCACATGGTGCCGCGCTTCTCCTCGCAGGGCGAGATCGAGCAGGCGCTGGCCGTCGGCGTGATCGACATGCACTCGCGCATCAAGGTGCGGTACGAGACGGTCGACGAGCACGGCGCGCCGATCATCCGCCGCGTTGTGACCACGCCGGGGCGCATGCTGCTGGGCGACATCCTGCCGCGGCACAAGGCGGTGCCGTTCTCGCTGGTCAACCGGCTGCTGACCAAGAAGGAGATCTCCAACGTCATCGACGTGGTCTACCGCCACTGCGGCCAGAAGGAGACCGTGATCTTCTGCGACCGGGTGATGACGCTGGGCTTCGGCCACGCCTGCAAGGCCGGCCTGTCGTTCGGCAAGGACGACCTGGTGGTGCCGCAGGCCAAGCAGGAGTTGGTGGGCCAGGCCAAGCAGCTGGTCACCGAATACGAGAACCAGTACCTGGACGGCCTGATCACCCGCGGCGAGAAGTACAACAAGGTGATCGACGTCTGGTCGAACACGACCGACAAGGTCGCCGACGAAATGATGCGCGAGATCTCCGCGACGCTTCAGGACCCGACGCGGCAGGTCAACTCGGTGTACATGATGGCGCACTCCGGCGCGCGCGGCAGCGCCGCCCAGATCCGCCAGCTCGCCGGCATGCGCGGCCTGATGGCCAAGCCGTCCGGCGAGATCATCGAGACGCCGATCATCTCCAACTTCAAGGAAGGCCTGACCGTGCTGGAGTACTTCAACTCCACCCACGGCGCCCGCAAGGGCCTGGCCGACACCGCCTTGAAGACGGCCAACTCCGGCTATCTGACCCGCCGGCTGGTCGACGTGGCGCAGGACTGCGTCGTCGTCGAGGACGACTGCGGCACCGTGCAGGGCATCGAGATCGGGGCCGTGATCGACGGCGGCGACGTGATCGTGCCGCTGGGCGACCGCATCCTGGGCCGGACCGCGGCCGTGGACGTGCTGCACCCGCTGACCGGCGAGGTGCTGTCCCCGGCCGGCGAGCTGCTGGACGAGCCGACGGTCGAGGGGATCGAGACCGCCGGCGTGGACAGCGTGCTGACCCGCTCGGCGCTGACCTGCGAGAGCCGCGGCGGCGTGTGCGGCAAGTGCTACGGCCGCGACCTGGCGCGCGGCACCAAGGTCAACGTCGGCGAGGCGGTCGGCGTGATCGCCGCCCAGTCGATCGGCGAGCCCGGCACGCAGCTGACCATGCGCACCTTCCACATCGGCGGGGCCGCCCAGCGCGGGGCCGAGCAGTCGTCGATCGAGGCGGCGTTCGAAGCCACGCTGCAGCTCAAGAACCGCAACGTCGTGGTCAACAGCCAGGGCGTGCCGATCATCATGGGCCGCAACACCGAGATCGTGCTGACCGACGAGCAGGGCCGGGAGAAGGCCCGCCACCGCGTGCCCTACGGCACCCGGCTGCTCGCCGAGGAGAACGGCCCGGTGGTGCGCGGCCAGATGCTGGCCGAGTGGGACCCGTACACCATCCCGATCGTCACCGAGCGCGAAGGCATCGCCAACTACGTCGACCTGGTCGAGGGCGTGTCGATGCGCGAGGTCATCGACGAGACCACCGGCATCTCCAACCGCGTGGTGGTGGACTGGCGCCAGCAGCCGCGCGGCGAGCAGCTGCGCCCGCGCGTCACCCTGCGCGACGAGGACGGCGAGGTGGTGACCCTGCCCAACGGGCTGGAGGCGCGCTACTTCATGTCGGTGGATGCCATCCTGTCGGTGGAGAACGGCGCCCGCGTCAAGGCCGGCGACGTGCTGGCCCGCATCCCGCGGGAGAGCAGCAAGACCCGCGACATCACCGGCGGCCTGCCGCGCGTCGCGGAGCTGTTCGAGGCGCGCAAGCCGAAGGACTACGCCATCATCAGCGAGATGGACGGCCGCGTCGGCTTCGGGAAGGACTACAAGACCAAGCGGCGCATCGTCGTGCGCAACGACGACACCGGCGAGGAGCAGGAGTACCTGATCCCGAAGGGCAAGCACATCGCCGTGCAGGAGGGCGACTACGTCCAGAAGGGCGACCAGCTGATGGACGGCAACCCGGTGCCGCACGACATCCTGCGCGTCATGGGGGTGGAGGCGCTGGCCAACTACCTGGTCAAGGAAATCCAGGACGTGTACCGGCTGCAGGGCGTCAAGATCAACGACAAGCACATCGAGGTGATCGTCCGCCAGATGCTGCAGAAGGTCGAGATCACCGACGCCGGCGAGACCACGTTCCTGGTCGGCGAGCAGATCGACCGCGAGGACTTCGAGCACGAGAACGCCAAGACCGAGGCCGAGAGCCTGATGCCGGCCAAGGGGATCCCGGTGCTGCAGGGCATCACCAAGGCGTCGCTGCAGACCAAGTCGTTCATCTCGGCGGCCTCGTTCCAGGAGACCACGCGCGTCCTCACCGAGGCCGCGGTGTCGGGCAAGATCGACCGGCTGGAGGGCCTGAAGGAGAACGTCATCGTCGGCCGCCTGATCCCGGCGGGCACCGGCGACGTCGTCAACCGCCTGAAGCAGGCCGCGGCCCTGCGCGACCGCGAGGCCCAGGCCGCCCTGGCGGACCGCGAAGCCCGCGAGCATCCCGAACAGCCCTCCGCCGGCTTCCTGGACCGCACCGACAAGCCCAGCGCGGCATAGCCGTTCCGGTTCGTCGGCGGGTTACCCAAGCCCCCTGCCCTCCCGGGCAGGGGGTTTCCTTTTGGGATAGCCCGATCCGTAGCCTGGGCTGCCAAGCCCGGCACGCGATGTCGGAGATGTCGGAGGACCAAAAGCCGGGCTTCGCAAGGGCCCGGCCCAGCCTACCGGCCGGTCGCCCCCATCGCCGCCACCGCCCGCGCCGCCGCCCGGCCGGACAGGTACGCGCCGGCCAGCTGCGTTGCCCAGGCCGGGTCGCAGGCCTCGCCGGCGAACACCAGGCGGTCGGCGACCGGGGCGGCCAGGGCGGTGCGGGCGCCGGCGTGGCCGGGGCGCTGGGCGGCATAGGCGCCGCGGGCCCAGGGGTCGGCGCCCCAGCGCGTGGCGCGGCCGTCGCGGAAACCGCGGGCGACCGACGACCCGAGCAGGCTGGCGAGGCCGTCCAGGGCCACGGCCACGGCGGCGGCCTCGCCGGCCGCCTCCAGGGCGTGCGCCTGCGGGCCGCCATAGAAGGCGATCGCCAGGTCGGCGCCGAACGGGCGCAGCAGGACGTCGTACAGGGGGCCGTCGCCGGCCCATCCCTGCACGCCCGTGGTCGGCGGCACCGCCAGCGTGCCCGGCGCGAAGCGCAGCACGACCTTGTTCAGCAGGCCCATGGGCAGCCCGGCGAGCGCCGCCTGCGTCGGCTCGGGGAGCGCCGGCGTGAACGCGATGCCGCCGGCGGCCAGCACGGCGGGCGGCACCGTCACCACCGCAACGCGGGCGCGCAGGGTGCC
>Ga0208353_100476_pt1 | contig 15985 bp, 8 predicted proteins | sample HotLakmasection2_FD_184725 | JGI IMG/M metagenome (GOLD analysis project Ga0208353, IMG submission 184725) | Hypersaline microbial mat communities from Hot Lake, Washington, USA - Section #2 (SPAdes) | ecosystem: Environmental > Aquatic > Non-marine Saline and Alkaline > Hypersaline > Microbial... | reverse complement strand
CACGCCGTTCTCGTCTACCCCGGTATTGGGGGCCATCTGGCCAAAAAAGGCAGTATTTTCAGGGATCTCGTCATTCACCTCGGACCCAGCATCGAGCACCTGACTGCCCAGGACGATGAAGTCAGCCCCGAGGAAGATCCCGTCTTCGTCATAGATTGCGTGGGCGCGCTCGTTGCCGTTGGCGATGAAGAAGTCATTGCTGGGTATCACCATTGAGGCGTAGTTGAAGAAGCGGCTGCCAGGATCATTAGGGTCAAGCTCAACCGTAAAGGTTGCCACTTCGCCGGGGTCAATGGGGCCGGGGGTGTCGTCGAGGCCGAGAATGGTGCCCTGCACGGTGCCAAAGCCCGCCAGGTCAAATTCCTGGGAAATCAGCTCAGTCGCGCCATCTTCGGCCAGGGATTCTAGACCGGGAGAAACGGGCCGACCGCGATCGTAGGTGTCGAAGGTGCCATCGTGGAAGCCAAACCACAGGGGGGTTAGAAATGCGCCATTGTCGGGGGACAGGTTTTCGATGGAAACGGTCACGGTTTGGGTAGTCATGGGGAAACTCTCAATCAGGGTCAGTGCAGCCGATGCGTTTGCGGTATCGACGGTGTAGTTCGCTCCCGGCAGTAGCGAGAGCGAAATCACCTCGGGGTCTTCAGCCAAGTCATCTGGGAAAGGGGTAACGACCAGCCGGGCCTCGGTGGCTCCCTCGCTGACGGTGACGGTGGAGGTAAAGCCAGGGATAGGCCGAATGGTGAAGTCGTCAAGGTTGGTGGTGCCGGGGTCGCCGATGGTGACATCCCGCGAGTCGGGGTCGGGATCGGTGTCGCTTGCCTGAAAGCCAATCACCAGGCCGCCCGCCGGGGCCGGAGCGCTGAGGCGAAAGATAAACGCGCCGGGGGTTTGCTCAGCCTCAGACAGGGGCGTATCCGGTTCGGCAAACACGCTGACCTGAATGGGGTCGGGGGGCTGGACTGGGTCTGCGATCGCGATCGCCAGCCCGGTTGGGTTATCCCCAGTGTCGATGGGCAGTACTTCTGGATTGCTGCCATCCAAATTCGCCCGTAGAATCACATCCCCCGCGCCGCCATCGGCGATGTAGAGCTGCCCCGCTGCCCCATCCACAGCAATGCCATTGGGGTTTTCGAGCAGGCTGGTGTCGAGAATGGTCTCAATGTTGGAGCCATCCAAATTAGCCCGCCGTACCTCGTCCGTCGCGCCAGGAATCGTCCAGTAGATCTGACCATTTTCCAGATCCAGCGCCAGGTCAGCGGGGTTGTCGCCCGCGTCGGGGATAATGACCTGCCCATTCGAGCCGTCGAGGTTGGCGCGGAGAATGCGATCGCCCGCCCCGCCATCGGCAATATAAATGTGACCATTGGCGACATCCAGGGCAATGCCGTTGGGGTTATTCAGCCAGGCCGAATCCAGCACGGTTTCTACGTTGGAGCCGTCTAGATTCGCTCGCCGCACCTGGTCGGTGAGACCGGGAATCGTCCAGTAGATCTGGCCATTTTCTAAGTCCAACGCCAGATCGGCAGGGTTGTCGCCTGCGTCGGCCACGATGACTTGCAGATCAGAGCCGTCGAGGTTGACGCGGAGGATGCGATCGCCCGCCCCGCCATCGGCAATATAAACGTGACCATTCTCTAAATCCAGGGCAATGCCGTTGGGGTTGTTGAGCTGAGTGCTGTCGAGCAGGGTGGTCTGCTCAGTGCCGTCGGCATTGGCGCTAGCCAGGATGTCGATCAGGCCGGGTAGGGTCCAGAAGAGTAGGGGATTCATAAGCTAAACACAGTCATAAAAACAGAGAAGCTGGGAGCTTTTAGATCAGGAAAAAACGCTATTTCATAACACCAATGACGAACAAATATTTCATTCCATCAAAGTGCCATAAGTACATTCAGTAGACAAATAATTGATTACAGAAAAAATAAACCTCTAAAATGAGAGTTGCCTGAGTAAAGACTGAGGCAAAAGGTGTAATTTTGATTAGTAGATGCTCAGCTTATGAAAATGAATAGATGCGTAAAATAATAAACATAAAAAACTCCAGATTATACAGCTCCCTAAAATAAAAGGTTAACCTCCTGAGTAAGGAGGTTAACCTTTTTACCTTCTAGAATTGATACTAAATAGGGGTTTTAAAGCCTTGAACTTGATTGGCTAAGGAAAGTTTTGTGCGTTTTTTATGATCCTAATTACCAGCAGCGAGCTGAATTATTGCGGTCATTGAGATGAAATTTCTGTTTTTTTAGATTTTTTAGAGTTTATTTTGAATTCAGCTAAAAGCTATAGGAATAAAACTCAGATTGTTTTGATGAAGTTCAATGAAGTGAGTACATCCCATTTTTGCCAGGTTGTCTCCCTCATTCCCCGACCCCTGCTCCCAAGGGGAGAAGGAGAGCCGGATTTCAAAGTCCCTCTGCCTCAGGGAGCGGGATTTAGGGTGAGGGTTACATAACGGGGATGCACCCCCTGAAGTGTCGTAGTGAGTGTTTTTTATAGGTGTCATCGATCGCTCTTTTGATAGCTTGATTTAGGAACTCCTAAGGTGTTGACAGCGGGCCACAGCAGGTTTGCCGCTCGGCTGAGCCGATTTGCGCCCTAGACGGTGATCGAAGGATTGGCCTGAGCGCCGATCGCCCACCCTGATCCGGAGCCTTGCATGGCCAGGGGGTGGGGCGGGTTGCAGGCTCGCTGCGATCGCCCAGGCTGGAAACGCTAATCGCGGAGTCCCCCCAGAGCGGGTGTAATCCCATTCCCAATGGCCGTGGCGATCGCGGGGGGTCGGTAGGGTAGCGCAGGCGGCGATCGCCGCCCCCGTTACGTGATGCAAAAGGTCGAGCAGTTGCCTGCCCGCCTCGTTACTGGCAAGGCGATGGCCATAGAGCACCATCTCCGCCGAGGGGCTGAGCAGCGATCGCCAGGCCCACAGAGCCGGGGCATGCTCAGCCAAATTTTTGTGGGTGAGGGGGGTTTGGCCCAGAACCAACTGCCCCGGTTGCCCTGGGGTGACCAAGTGCAAACGCCGTATCGGTTGCCACTGCTGCAAAGCGGCTGTAACCGCCGCCAGCCCTGCCCCCGGCTGACCTAAAATCACCACCTGCACCCCCGGATAAGCCTGCCGCGCTAAAAACTGATGATGCGCCAGGGCACCGCTGATGATGGCTAACTCGCAACCCTCAAGGGCAGGGGTGAGCGTCGTAAAGGGCGGATTGGACGAGTCCATAGTAAGCTCCTCAACGCTGACTACCGCAGTGTGGCTCACCCGAGCTGGGATCGAAAGATCAGTGTTGCGATGTGTAAGATCAGTTCCTCCTGATCCTCACTGATCCAGCGCTGATCTTGACGGTCGCCGGGGCCAGAGCGCAACCTGGGGCAATGTCAAGCTGGAATTTGTCGGTTGGGTTAAGCGTTAGCGAAACCTAACCAAACGCTTGCGATTGTTGGGTTACATTGCATTGCATTGCATTGCACTTAACCTACAAGCACTTGGTTGCGGGGCGATCGCCGGTGACGCCTCGCGCCGGAGCGGCGATCGTCCGGGATCTGCTGTGTCCTCAGACTCCGGTGGCGATCGCCCGCAGCTTTGCCCCCATCCATGGAGCTATCGGCCATGCCCAAAGTGATTTCAGTGCATTCCTACCGGGGTGGCACCGGTAAGTCAAATTTGACGGCCAACCTGGCGACCACTATTGCCCAGCAGGGATATCGGGTCGGCGTCGTCGATACCGATCTGCCCTCCCCCGGCATTCACACGATTTTGGGACTAGAGCCAGCCGCCATGACCCACACCCTCAATACGTATTTGTGGGACGAGGCCGCGATGGCGACGGGGGCTTATGAGGTGGGTCAAGGGCTGGGCCTCACCGGCTCCGGCAAGCTGTTTTTAGTGCCGTCGAGCTGTCAGGCCGACGACATTGCCCGCATCTTAAAGGATGGCTATGACGTGCGGCGCTTAAATGATGGCTTTCGGCAATTAGTCAAAGCCCTCGCACTCGATTATCTCTTGATTGACACCCACCCCGGCCTGTCAAAAGAGACCTTTCTCACGATTGCGATTTCCCACTGTTTGCTGTTGATTTTGCGCCCCGATAAGCAAGATTATCAGGGCACCGCCGTCACCTTAGATGTCGCACGGCAGCTCAATGTGCGCCACGTTCAATTGGTGATCAATAAAGTCTTCTCAACTTTAGAACCCATCGTCCTGCGGCAAAAGGTGGAGGAAACCTATGGCATCCCCGTCGCCGGGTTATTGCCTTTGTCGGAGGATATTGTGCAACTGGCAAGTGAGGGGGTGTTTTGCCTGCGCTACCCCCAACATCCTATCAGTCAAGAGTTTCAGGCGGTTGCCCGCCGCCTTATGAAGTGAGGCCCCATGAGCAGTATTGGCGATTTAAAGGCATTGGCGGATTCGATTACCGCCGTCACCTCCCCCTTTCGCAACTATCTCAGCGATTTGTATGAGCAATATTTGCCACTCACTGAGGGGGCGGTCGCGGATTATATTCCTGAGCTGGCGCTGGCGGATCCTGACTGGTTTGGCATTGCGGTGGCGACGATCGCGGGGTCAGTGTTTGAGGTGGGCAACTGTGAGCAAACCTTCACCATTCAATCCATCTCCAAGGCGTTTGTGTATGGGTTAGCGCTGGAGGATAACGGACGCGACTATGTGTATAGCAAAGTCGGCGTCGAGCCCACGGGGGAAGCTTTTAACGCCATTGTGTTGGATGAGGCGACCAATCGCCCCTATAACCCCATGGTAAATGCCGGAGCGATCGCCACCGCTGACCTCATCCACGGGCGCGACGGCACCGAACGCCTCAAGCGGGTGTTAGAGATGTTTCGCCGCTACACCGGACGCCAGCACGATGTGAACGTGCCTGTGTTTTTGTCAGAAAAGGCCACGGGCGATCGCAATCGGGCGATCGCCTACCTGATGCGCAACTTTGGCATGATCAGCGATCGCATTGACGAAACCCTCGATCTGTACTTTCAGCAATGCTCGATTTTGGTCAATGCCCGCGACCTCAGCCTGATGGCCGCCACCCTCGCCAACGGCGGCGTTAACCCCGTCACCGGGGAGCGCGCCCTGGATGAACGCTACGTGCAGGATGTCATCAGCGTGATGCTCACCTGCGGCATGTATGACGCCTCTGGCGACTGGGCCTATCGCGTGGGCATGCCCGCCAAAAGTGGCGTCGGCGGGGGCATTGTGGCGGTGGCACCAGGCAAATTAGGCATCGGCACCTTCTCCCCCCCGTTAGATGCCAAGGGCAACAGTGTGCGGGGCCTGCAAGTCTGCCAAACCCTATCCCAAACCTTTGGCCTGCACCCCTTTAACGTGGCCCCGCCCCCCCATGACCTCACCACCTGGATTGCAGGCAGCCCAGACCTCGATCGCTGGTAGCTCAAGTCAAGTTTAGATTTTGAACTACCCATCACCCCATCACCCCATCACCCCATCACCCCATCACCCCATCACCCTACCCCCCTTCTTCTCCCATGCAGTCCCTCAAAGCCCCCCTTCGACTCTTTCGATCGCCCCTCTCCCAGCGCATTATTTTGGGCATGTTTGTCAGTCTGGTCGCGATCGAGGCGATTTTGCTAGTGCCCTCGGTGCAGCGCCGCCGGGTCGAACTGCTCGACCAAATGGAAGAGGTCTCCACCGGCAAGGTGCGCTGGATTGTCACCACCTATCCCGCTGCCGAGGGCGAAGAACTAGTCCAGCACCTCCAGCAATTGCAGAGCGACCCCATGCTGCAAAATATTTTGGGCGGTGCCGTGTATGACGCCCAGGGGCGGCGAGTCGGTGAGTTTGGCGAAGCCCCAGCCATGACGCTGATAGACGCCCAGCAGCAACGGCGGCAACTCGTCACTACAGCGGTGGGGCGGCGTTATGACATCGCCTGGAGCACCACCGCCATCGGCGAAGGGATGCTGCCCGACCTGACAAGCAATCACTGGCTAGTGCTACGCCACGATGCCGATGGCACCCAACGCGCCTTGCTGTTCTATATCTTGCGCATTGCGGGGTTGGTGCTGCTGATTGCGGCGTTTATCACGTTGGTGATGATGGTGCTGCTAGGGCGGCAATTGATTACGCCCATTCTGACCCTGCGCCGTGACCTGGCCCTCGCGGGGGAAAGCGTGACCAGCGACCAAGCGCCGCCGGAGTTTGCCTCGTTGCATCATTCCCGACAGGATGAGCTGGGGGAGGTGATTGCGACCTTTCAGCAGATGTATGGGCAGATTAACCAGGCGATTGGCGATCGCAAACAAGCCGAAGCCGAACTGCGCCACCATAACCAGGCGATGCAGCAATACATCGAGCAGGTGAACAAAATTACCGCCGCTGCCGCCGCTGTGGATGAGGGCAGCTTTCAGCCAGCCAGCCTGGATGTGGTGGCGGCGCGCACTGACCAGCTCGGCCAACTGGCGCGCATGTTTCAACTCATGGCGGCCAGTGTGGCCCAGCGCGAAAACCAGTTAAAGCAGCAGTTGCTAGAACTCACCATTGAGATTGACCAGGCTAAGCTCGCACAGCAGGTGGCGCAAATTACGGAAAGCAGCTATTTCCAAGAAATTCAGGCAGAGGTTGCGAAGTATCAAGCGGATGAGTTTTGGCGATCGTGAGGCTGGGGCCAGGAGCGATCGCCCAAAAGATCGGCTAAGGGGCTGGCTTTGATTTAGGAACATGCCCACAATCAAAGCACTTACACCCAACACCCAACTAACCCATCCACTGCCATCAATCGGGATGTGATTTCCCGCCAATTCCTAAGTGTTGTGAGTCTTACTGACGTGTAATGACAGAAGTACGAGCAATTTTTACCGCTGCCAAGGTCGAGGGCGCACCCGCCCCCTATGACACCCTGCACCTCAAGGTGTTTTATCCGGCCCAGCCGACGGGGAGCGAGTTAGAGCGCAATTTAGGACTGGTGTCGGCGGCGGTGGCGCGATCGCCCTTTCCCGTCGTGATCCTATTTAACGGCGTCAACTGTGGGCCAGAACTGTATCAATGGCTGGCGGTGGCGCTGGCGGAGCGCGACTGGGTCGTAGTCACCTTTGCCTGGGTCGCAGAAAACCTCCCTGGCCTGGTAGCCCTCACGCCGGGGGTTGACATTGACCGCCTTGCGCCCCATCACTATGGTCATGGCCCCACGGCCTCGGCCCTGCCAGCGCTGCTAAACGAGCTAGAGCGCTTAAATGCCAATGGCGTGCTGGCGGGGCAGCTAGACCTGGCACATGTGGCCATCGGCGGCCATTCGGCGGGGGGGCGGGTCGCGATCGAAAGCGCCAGCCCAGCGTTTTTTCCGCCGGTGCGGGCGGCCTTTGCCTACGGTGCCCACACCGGGGCGATCGTGCAGATGGGGTATGCACCGGGGACGATTTTGCCCCTACCCGATGCGCTACCCCTGTTGCTGATGGGGGGCACCCAAGACGGGGTCATTGCCCACAGCAGCGATCGCTATGGGGTGACTTGGGAGCGGGCCACCACCCCGGTAGAACGCACCTTTCACGAGGGGCTGGCAGGCGGTCGGGGGGATAGCTACCTGGTGTTGCTGGCGGGGGCAAACCACTTTGTCATGGCGCATCCCTTTGATGCCACCACGGGACGCGCCTTTCTGGATGGGCCGGCAACGCAGCCCGCAGAGCGCCAGCGGCAGCTCATGGTGGAGGCGATCGCCCTCTTTCTAGCCGCCCACGTTAACGCTGAGGCAGCGGCCCGCGAGCAGCTCCGGCATCTACTCACCACGGCTCCTGAGCTTATTGCTACAGCCACCTGGAAATAGTTGTTGGGAAGTAGTTGTTAGGCTGCACTGCGTGGCCCCCAAACTGTCACACACTCCAAGGGGCCGGATCGCACGATCTGGCTCCTTTCTCATTCACCCCGCTCAAACCCAGTTTAATCAAGGGTTTCAGCCCACAACAAAACCCCGGCTTCTTAAAGAAGCCGGGGTTTTGAGTATCCGTCAAGTCACCAACGATCGCCTAAAAGAACTGCCCGTAATTCACCTCAGCCCAGCTCCGTGCATCACTCTGCCGGTCAAACGGGCCATAGCCCCGCAGGCCATTCGGCACCCGCACAAAAAAGCCATTATCCCCCTGTGGCCTCGTGATCTGCAGCGTCCCCTCCGGCGAGATGTAATTTGCCACCACCGGAATCTCATCCGCGCAGTCCTCCAAAAAGCGGTCAAAATCCCCCGACTCATAAGCCAGGCTCCCCACCGCCGCATCCGACCGCTGCTCCGCACAAGCCCACAGCCCCGGCATCTCCAGCGAAGTCACATCAAAGACATACTCGTCCGTCCCCAGCGTCGCCGCCTGTGGCCCCACCTCCGGCAACGCCGCAGGCCCACCGCCACTCATCCCACACATATACGTCAGGTTAATCGGCCCTGCACCAAAATCCCCATAGCAAGGCATATCCCCCGCCAACTGAGCCACCAATAACAAATCAAACATAATTAATATCCGTGAAACTCAATAACTACTACAAGTATTCCCGCTGATTCCCCATCCCCCCATCCACCGCCGTCAACTGGGATGTTATTTTTCCGCTCATCCCTAAGCTGACCCGATCGCGCCCAGCATTTGCAGGGTTGTCCGCGTTGCCGGAGTCAGGCCCGTGGCCCCGGTCAGGTTCATGCCTTCGTAGAGCCGTTTGGCAATCAGCACTTGCAAACAGTCCCCCGTTTGGGCGTCCCAAAGCCGCACGGTTTGGTCTTGGGAGCCCGTAGCGATCGCCTTGCCATCGGGGCTAAAGGCCAGGGAGGAGACTAAATGCTGGTGACCCGTGCAGACATGGAGGCAGTCGCCCGTGGCGGCATCCCACAGGCGGAGGGTGTGGTCGTGGGCGGCGCTGGCGAGGCGAGGGTCCTGATCGGCGGCGGGGCTAAAGGCGACGGCAAACACCCAGTTGGTGTGGCCCTGGAGGACCCGCAGGCACCGCCCCGTGGCCACCTCCCACAGGCGCACAGATTGATCGGTGCTGGCGCTGGCGAGGGTGCTGCCGTCGGGGCTAAAGGCCACTGACCACACCCGGCTGGCGTGCCCAGTGAGGGTGGCCAGGGGTTGCCCCGTGGCCACCGACCAGAGTTGGATGGTTTGGTCAGCGCTGCAACTGGCGAGGGTGTGCCCATCGGGGCTAAAGGCCACGCCTAAAATCTTGGCGGTGTGGTGGCGAAGGGTGTGCCGACATTGCCCGGTGGAGGTGTCCCACACTTTCACGGTGCTGTCGGCGCTGCCCGTGGCAATGAGTGGGGCCTGGGGATGAAAGGCGATCGCGTTGAGCCAGTCGCCATGCCCTTGCAGCACTTGCAGACAGCGCCCGGTCGCTACGTCCCACAGGCGGGCGGTGCAGTCGGTGCTGGCGCTGGCGAGGGTGCTGCCGTCGGGGCTAAAGGCCACCCCATAAACAAAATCATGATGCCCCGTCAGGGTGGTGAGCGGTTGCCCGGTGGGCCAGTGCCAGAGCACGATGGTTTGATCGTTGCTGCCGCTGGCGAGGGTCTGCCCATCGGGGCTAAAGGCGACGGGCAAAGCCCAGTCGGTGTGGCCTTCCCAGGTGCGCAGGCACTGCCCGGTGGCGCTGTCCCACAGTTTGACTGTTTGGTCGAGGCTGACCCCCACGAGGTGGCGACCGTCGGGATGCACCGCCACGGCGCACACTTCATTCTGGTGGCCGTGGAGGGTTTGCCAGCAGGTATCGGTGTGCCAGTGCCACAGTTTGAGGGTGCGATCGCCGCTGCTGCTGATCAGCCAGTCCGCCGTGGGGCTAAAGGCCACTCCATAGACGCTGCCGCTGTGCCCGGTATAGGTGGCGAGGCACTCCCAGGTGCGGCAATCCCATAGTTTCACGGTGCCGTCGCCGCTGGCGCTGGCCAGCAGTTGGCCGTCGGCGCTAAAGGCCAGGTCATGTACCCAGCCCTGGTGGCCCGTCAGGGTGTGCAGACAAGTGCCCGTGGTGGCATCCCACAGTTTGATTTGGTGGTCAGCGCCGCCGCTGGCGAGCAGGCCCGTCGGGGTGGGGGCGATCGCGCAGGGGGCAAAGGCCACTGCCCGCACCCAGTCGGTATGGCCGCTGAGGGTTTGCCGACATTCCCCGGTGGCGATATCCCACAATTTCACCGTGCGATCGCCGCCCGCACTGGCGAGACAACGGCTATCGGGGCTGATGGCGATGGCAAATACCTCGTGGTCGTGTCCGGCCAGGGTTTTAACCGCGACGCCATCGATCGCCGTCCACAGGCGCACGGTGCGATCGGCGCTGCAACTGGCAATGAGCTGCCCATCGGGACTATAGGCCACGGCCCGCACCCAATTTTCATGGCCGCGACAGATCAGCAACAGCTGGCCGGTTTGGCTATCCCACACGCGCACCTGGCAGTCGGTATCTCCGGTGACTAGCCATTGGCCGTTGGGGCTAAAGGCGGCCGCCAAAACGTTGCCTAAGGATTCGGTAAAGACACAGTGAGTGAGGTCGGCCCCGGTAAAGTTGACATCGTGCAGCTTGACATCTTGCAGATAAGCCTGCCACACCGTCAGGTGCGAAAAGTCAAAGCCGCTGATGTCGAGGGGCAGTTGGAGCAGCAGGTTGAGGCTGTTGCCCCCAGCGTAGCCCGTGACCTGGGGGGTGCCCCCCCGCAAGGTTGAGAGCATCTGCTGGAGGGTCGCGGCCAGGTGGGCGGCGCTGCCCAGGCGGTTGATTAGTTGGTCGGCAATGGGGCGCAAAATTAGGTTGATTTGCGTTTCGCGCACGTAGTCTTTGGCCTGGGCTTGGGCGAGGGCATGGGTGATGAAAAGCTGAGGCGCTTGGTGGGCGATTTCATCGGTGATGCGATCGCACAATTGGCTGATGACGTATTCCATCACGACGGGCTGCTGGGTGAGGCCGTCGGCGTGGCGTTCTACCAGCGATCGCCGCTGGAGGGAATTCAGCGACTCCCACAGGTCGCGGGGGGGCACGTAGTTGAGTAAAGCGGCCTGCAAATCGGCCACGGGGGTGGGTTCGCGATGGATGGCCAGCCAGTACATGGCGGTTTTTTCTAACTCGGTCAGCCGCTGAAAGTGCTGATCTAGCAGGTCGCGGATGTCGTCAAAGAGAAAGCCCCCCTGCTGTGACACCGCTAAAAATTGGGCAATGTCGCCCCCGAAAAAGTCGCGGATGGAGGAGGCCACGATTTTGAGGGCGAGGGGATTGCCGCCGTAGCGCTCGGCCAGGGTTTGCCACTCGGCCTCGGTGGCCTGAAAGCCGCCTTTGGTATCAAAGAGGGCACGGCTATCGGCTTGGGCGAGGCCGCTGAGCTGGAGCGATCGCACGGGCAAGGTGTCGCCCTCAAAGGCGGCTAACCCCTTGGGTTTTTCCCGTGAGGTGATGATGAGGCAGCTGGGGTGGGCCGTTTCGGCGAGGCAACGCAAGACTTCGCCATAGCCCTCAAACCCCATCCGATAGCGACCCGTGCGATCGCCACTTTGCAAAATCGATTCGGCGTTGTCCCACAGCACCAGGCAGCGATCGCGGCGCAGATAGTAGAGTAGCCGCTCCAGTCGCCCCTCAAGGGTGATGGGCAAATCGCGCTCTTGCTGGTGGGATAGCCCGGCGATCAGATCGGCCAGCAGGTCTTCGGGAGCGGGGGCATTGCGCAGCGATCGCCAGATGAGATGGGTAAAAGGAAAAGGGGCCGGGATCGCGGTGTCGGTCAACTGGTGCGCGAGACGCACTGAGAGGGCGGTTTTGCCGATGCCGCCCATGCCCAGCAGCGTGATCAACCGACAGCGATCGCGGCCAATCCACGTGGCGAGGGTGTGCAGTTCTGCTTGCCGACCATAGAACACCGTGTCGTCAGGAGCGCTGCCCCAGTCGGCGATCACGTGATCAGTCGGGGGCGCGGGGGCGATCGCCGTTTCGGGCTCCGCGATCGTGCGCCAATCTAACCCCAATACCTCACAATACGCCTTAAACGCATTGGCATTAATCGCCACCTTGCCGGCCAAAAATCGCTTCCAAGTGCCCTCGGAAATGCCCGCCGCCAGTGCTCCGGTCGTTTGCCAGTCAGTGCCCAAGCTGCGACTGGCGGCCTCAATCCACCGAAAATCACTGGCCGGCCAGCCCTGCGCGAGTCTCGCCTGCTTAATTTGCCGACGTCCAGTTGACGAAGCTCTGAGGGTGTTCACGATCCGTCTAAACCTCATCCAGTTTCAGCAGTGGAGTTTTGACATCTCGCCCGCCCTCACCGCCTACGGCCCCTCTTCTTCCCAAGGAGAGGCTTAACAACAGTCTGGTTCCTCACCTTTCCTTGGAAAGGTGAGGTGCGGTTTTGACGGGCGAACATCACTCCAGTTTTCAATTTAGACGTGGTTTAGATAATTCTCTAATCCTTTTCTCATGAAAGAGCGATCTCCGCAGCAGGCAAGCAAATTGGTTGAGGAAAGACACTAGCCAGCGTGACGCAACGGTGAGTCTGTATTAATAGGAACACCAGTTCTAAGGTCAGATACTGGCTTTCGCTCAGGGGTCGACGGAGGAGAGTTCGTTAGAATGAGGGCAATATTTTGGAGCGTTGTTGCATAAACAGTATGAGTGAGATGCGATAAAAATAAGAGTGAACTCTCTCTATCGCTGATCACTAGGGCAACTGAGGCAACCAAACCCCAATACCGGATTCGCAATTGGAGTGCTGACGATGCGGCCTTGAAGTAGCGAGGCAGTCTGACCTTTTGGATTTATGATGAGGTGCACTAGGGATGGTTGAACATCGACAAGACCGGCAAACGAGGAGCCTCGCGGACGTACAGCGACTTAGGGATGAGGATCATTTAAAGTCCAATTTCCGCGAAGCATAGACCTGAACGGATCAGGGACAGCCGAGACGGCTATCCCAACTGATTGAATTTCCATTCCTTAGCGATTGCCACGATGAGTAGATGGGCTCGGTGATGCATCTGCGAGGACGGCAAACGGCTTGGTTGCATGAATGATTTCTGGTGCGCGACTGGGAAGGTTCAGCTGATCGACACTTAACTTGCAGGGCTGAGTCTTGCCAACAGCGGAGTTCAACCACCAAAATACGCACAGTAGGTGAGCCTTAGGGATCGGCGGGAAAATAAGATCCCGGTGGGGATAGGTAGGTGAGTGGGGGCGGTGGTGAGTAGGTGAGAGAGTTGTGAGTCAGAAGTGGGACTTTTATAGTGAGCGCCTGCCTTAGCTTAATTAGCAGAAATCGCACCGCTACTTTGGGGCCTATTGGGGGGACATAAAAAGAGCCTGATGATCATCAGGCTCTCTCGTCTAAACCGCTTGACGCTGAATTCAATACCGCTTACACCGCGACTTTGCCGCCATCGTTGCGGGTGATGATCACCGTGGCCGATCGCGGGCGGGCATTGCCGCCGTCGGGCCAGTGGCTAGTGAACTGGGTCGGGTCGGTAGCGGAGCCGCTATTTTCACCGGGATGTTGGATGTTCACAAAGATCGCCTGACCATCAGGAGATTCGGTAATGCCAGTGATTTCGCAATCCCGTGGCCCTACCAGAAACCGACGCAACTCGGTGGGGTTGACGGCTTTCCCGGCATAGGTCTGCACCGTCTGGTCACTGTCGCCATTCAGGGGAACTGCCTTATTGGTCACCATTTTGGCTTCCCCATCGCCAACCGCACCCGGCAGTGCTGCCAACATCATGCAGTTAGACATATCGGTGTAGTAGCCATCATCCGTTTGAATCCACAGCAGACCGGGAGTGGCTTCGCTAAACCAGAGGCCATCCGGGCTGGAGAAATCGTTTTCGTCGCTCAGCCCCGATAGGTTGACGCTAGTATCAGCATCGGCCTGCGCCCCAAACAGGTACACATCCCAGTTAAAGGTCGCTGCCGCAGGATTACCCCCCGACTCGCGCCAGCGAATGATGTGGCCGTTGACGTTACCCTGGCTGGTTTTGTCGCCTTTGGTATCGGCATAGAAGCGAGGGTTAGCGGCGTCTAGAGGGGTCTGGGTGCCGCGACCGCTGCTGCTGGAGACATTATTAGTCAGGGTAAAGTACACTTCCCCGTTGGTGGGATTCACGCCCCCCCATTCCGGGCGATCCATCTTGGTGGCCCCGGCGGCGTCAGCGGCCAGGCGAGCGTTGATCAGCACGTCGGCGGCATCGGCAAAGGCGTACTCAGGGTAGTTGGCGATCGCCGGATTGCTGAGGGTCAGGGGCAACCATTCCCCGGTGCCGTCATCGTTAAACTTGGCGGCATACAGGGTCCCGGCATTCAGGTACTTATCTCCTGCTGCCAGGCCACCCGTGGCATCTTTGGGGTCCCACTTCGCCTCAGAAACAAACTTGTAGATGTACTCGTTGCGGGCATCATCCCCGGTGTAGAACACCAACGGTTCGCCGGGGGTCGCTTTGGCGGCCCAGCAACCCTCGTGGGCCATGCGTCCCAGGGTGGTGCGCTTCTTCGGCGTGGCATTGGGATTAAAGGGATCAATCTCTACCACCCAGCCAAAGGTATTGGCCACATTACGAAAATCTTGATCAGCACTGGCGGCGGTTTTGTTCACGCTCCAGCGGCGGTAGAGGTCGGTATTGTCGGTAGCGCCAAACCGCGACCAGTTGTAGCGCCCCGATGTTTCACTGCCGATGCCGTAGCGGTTAAAGGCCGTGACTTCTTTAGCGGTGCGAACGGCATCCTCTTCGCGACGGTGAAAGTAGCCAGCCCAGTTTTCTTCGCCGCTGAGGTAAGTGCCCCAGGGGGTGTAACCATGACCGCAGTTATTCAGGGTGCCGCGAGTCTGTTCACCGGTGGGGGAAAAGGCGGTGGCCAGCATGGCACTGCCGCGAGCCGGGCCAGTAATGTCAAACACGGTGGTCGCGGTAATGCGACGGTTGTAACGAGAATCGGGGTTGAGTTCGTAGGTTGAGCCCTGCCTGGTCAGCTCCACAATGGTGACGCCGTGAGCGGCCACTTCTTTATCAACCTCAATCTGGGGACGGGCGGCGGTGCTCTCCGGGCCATATTCCGTCGGGCCATTGGGATGCACAAAACCCAGGTCTTCGCAGACTTCATGGTTAATGCAGAGCAGGGCGCGATCGCTCCCCATCGGCTCCCACCCGGTGCCTGCTGAGTTCATGCCAAAGTACTGCATGGCGTCGTGGTGGTCGCCAGCCCGCACCTCAAAGTCGTTGTCGGTACCGTTATTTTTATAGGGGGTGACGCCACTTTTGATCGGGTCGCCGGTCGCCAGTAGTACCCGTGCGGTGTAGCCTTCCGGCACCGTGAGGGTATCAGCAATGTTTTTGGTCACGGGCTTGAAGCTCAAACCGCGTTCTGAGGCTACGGCAGCGCCGCCATTTTGCTTCATCGAATCGGTCAAAAACGCCAGCCCCATGCCCAACACGGATGCTGCCGCCAGGGAAGAACTGCCCTTGAGAAACCCCCGTCGGCCAAAACGGGCACGGGCGAGCACTTGGTCAAAGGACTCATTGCCTGAGGTATTGTGAACCGCTTCCTCAGTCCGAAAGACCTGTTTGATCACCGGGAGAACACTCCGCTTTTTCGCCATAGAATTCGTCCAACCTTGTTGTAATTCGTCTGAAAATGCCTGCAAAATCATACAAATCAAGGATTGAAAGATGATTAAGCCAAAACCAAGCGGAGCTTAAGAAAACGCTAGCGTTGATTATTCTTTACTAAAGTCTTTGTGCTTGCCTTGAAAATAACCCCCCGCCCCCTTTTCATAGTTGGGAGTGTCGCGATCGCGCCATGAGATATTGCTGGGAAATTTAGATGCTTGACGGCGGTATGCAGTCTGATTTTGGCCGCCGTATTCCTCAGATTTAAACAAGACTGAGCACGATTTTGCGGCGCTGGAAAAAATTTTGGCCTACCCACTAGACGGCACCACCCTCGATGAAGTGGTCGCCAATTATCAGGATAATGCCGCTTGATAGATGCTCATTCTGATCTCAAGTCACCCACCATAGCCCGATGGGCATGGCTCCG
>Ga0208353_100399_pt1 | contig 18059 bp, 18 predicted proteins | sample HotLakmasection2_FD_184725 | JGI IMG/M metagenome (GOLD analysis project Ga0208353, IMG submission 184725) | Hypersaline microbial mat communities from Hot Lake, Washington, USA - Section #2 (SPAdes) | ecosystem: Environmental > Aquatic > Non-marine Saline and Alkaline > Hypersaline > Microbial... | reverse complement strand
GAAGGGGAGCCGGAAAGCCTTGTCTGGCCTCCCCCTCGCCCAATTTTGGGAGAGGGGGACTGAGGGGGTGAGGGCCGAGATGTGTGTACACGGTAGCCCAAGGGGAGAAAGGCTTCAAACCCTGATTTTTCCGTTAGCCAAGATGAGGAACTCAACCCAGAATCCCCGACTGGGGCGGTTCATCGAACGCACGTTGGGAAAGTACAGAATTAGGATAGTTCCCTGGTTGAGTACAAAAAATCGATTCGTCAGATAACTTCCCCAGCGCCGCCTGACCTAATTAGGCGGCGTCAAACAGGTCTATGGGGCTGGAGCGATCAGGTTTGGGACAGTCCAACAGGAAAACTGGGTTAACGCAAATCCCTGAACCCATAGCGAGGTCGTGGGCGACGAGGTGGTGATAGGGCGATGGGTATCCCCCAGATGCTGAAGGTTGAACTGACAGTGTGGTCAGTTGCGGTCGAGGTGTCAGGGGCTTGCAGCGATCGCAACCCATGCAGATCGAGAAAACTAAAGCCGACCTTTGAAAAGAAAGGCAAGATACAGAACAGCAACGTATCGAACGTTTGATTAATCAACCCAATTCCCGAGGGACCGATAATCCACACGATTGGGTAGCCAATCCACAGCACGGTAAAGTAAATCACGAGTTTGTCATAGAGATCAGACAACCCTTGCCCCTGAGGCCGAGTCTTAGCCCGCAAAGGACTCCAGATTCCCCAAAGCACCACCAGGAAAGCCGCGACTCCACAAAAGTACCAAAGATATCTCACCGCTGGGGGTTCCGACAAATCCGCAATGAGACCGGTGACTACGACCACCACTTGGGTTCCCATGAGGGTACCAATGAGCGTCCAATCCTTCTTGTGCATAAACTGCATCGCCGTCCAGGCCAGGGCTAATAGCAACAACGGCGTCGTCACAATCCAGTCTAGATAGCGGGCATAGTGGGCGATTTGTCCAGCGGCTTCAACCTTGCCCTGATTGAGCGCCATTGCCATGTAGGCCAACCCCGACCAAATGGGAATCAAAATTGCGACTAGATATTCATGCTGTGGCACCCCTTTAGGGTTGCGGCTGAGTGACCAAAAGTGCAGTGCGCCGATCGCCATCGCCGCCACATAAAACCAGTGAAATAAAGCTTGCCAGTTCATATGGCCCTCACAAAAGACACTTGTTCCTTCAGAGTTAAAGCCAAATGTGACAGGAGGGTGACACCAATGATAGGGCCGTTCATAAGCGAAATCGGGCTCCTGCAACGGGGTGTATACCCAGTAGCCAGCGGAGAAGACTAGCAGAGCCTGAATGAAGACAATCTAAAACGCAGGACTGGCCAAATAGGGTTGCCCCGAGACATAACTGGTCGAGTGTGCCAATATCCTGGGGAGTCGAGTTGCTTTTGTTGATGAAAACCCAACCCCTAGAGATTGCTCACCTGACAGTCCAGCTCACTGAGCACCCGGAAGTATGGTCGCCGCTGAGTGCCATTGAGATGTTGTCATGCTTAATGGAGCATGGCCATTTAGCTGGGTTAGAGCAGCGGCGGGTGCTGGATTTTGGCACCGGGTCAGGGATCGTCGGCATCGTCTGTGGGCTGCTAGGGGCGGCACCGATAGAGTTGAGTGATTATTCGGCGATCGCGGCGCAGGTGGCGGAGGCCAATGCCCGCCTCAATGGCCTGACTCAGGTAAGGGGGATCCAGAGCGATCGCTTTCAGCAAATTCCGCCAGTCGCCTACGACCTGATCATCAGCAACCCGCCGGTACAACCCTGGCTATTCACCGAGCTGGAACATCCCGACAACCGCAGCAAAGTGGCCGCCTGGAACGAAGCCGGAGCCGATGGTCGGCTGGTTTTGGATGCCCTGCTGACGATAGCGGCGGACTTTTTGCAACCGCGCGGTCGGTTGATCACTTCATCGTCCTCTCGCCATGGCCATCGCCAAACGTTGCGGCAGCTAGACACCCACTGGCCGGGACGCTGGCGACAAATCTACGCCGCCGAGCACGCGATTCTGCCCGGCTATCACGGGCCTTACATTCCGCTGTGGCAACATCTCCAAGCATTAGATGGCGATCTGCGGATTTATCAAATTGATGATCAGGGTCGCCGCTTTGCTCAGCAGCATGACCCCTCTAGAGCGCTGATCACGTTGACCACCCTAGAGCTGCACGGTCAGTCCCAGCCGGTGGTGCTGCGATCGCTGCCGTCAGGCGATTGGGCAGCCCATACCCCCCAGGGCGATCGCTTACTTACCCTCTCGGCTGATGACGCGCGGTTGCCAGGGTCGGCTACCAGCGAGCACTGGTACTACGAATACTATCTCTTTGAAGCCTGGCGCGACGGGGCGTCGTGAGAGCGATCGGGCTGGGTTAATCGCCCAGCCCGCAGCAAATCACCTGACGGCTGGGATTGTTTCACACTCAGAGCCGCGGCGCTACCGGGGCACATCTGGGCGGTGAGTGTCGGGCTGAGCGCCGAGACTGGCAAAATTTCCCATCTACTTTTCATAACGAAAATGACTGATGACAATGATTAGCCATTTTTTCTGGCTTTTTTCTTGAGGAGCAGTTCATCCAAAACCCACAAGAAACTCAACTTAATTACAGGAAATTATTTAGCCAAAGTAAATTGCAACACAACAAATATTATCAGAACATCATTTTTGGCATACTTTATACTTCTAATTGAAGAAAATAAAATTATCCCGGCAAAGATAAATATTCTTGTATTTATGTATTCGCTTTATGAACAAAGCTTTCGGTTATTGGCGGCCAGATTTTATCCTTCTAGTGGATGAAGAAATTAGTTGCGATGGCTTATTTCAGGATTTCTGAATGGCCATTCATCCAAAATTGATGCCGTCAAAAACTTTAGACTTAATAGTGTTTTAGGCGATGCTGCCTTGATGAATTTTCCTCGAAAGAAGATTTTCTCAAGCGATGGCATGATTAGCCAAAAGCCCTATTGCTGCATCAATCGGAGGTCGCGAGAGCACTGAAAATCGACATTTTTTGTCTGCGGACTGCCTGATTTTTATGACTCTTTCGTGCGCAATGAGTTAATTTCTCAATGTCTTGCCGATTAGAGATATCATCTCTGTCGAGCTTGTTTGTTAGATAACTGTCTCAACTAAGAAGAGGTTCCGTTAATGAGTATCGTAGCCAAAGTGATTGCTCAATCCGATCGCGCAGAGCGGTTTTTGAGTAGTGCTGAGTTAACTCAGCTCCAAGATTTTTTCAGTAATGGTAGTGTCCGCATCAGCGCGGCTCAGAAATTGTCGGCTAATCAGGACAAAATCGTTCAAGAGGGCAGCAAACGCTTTTGGGCTCAGTGTCCTAACACCCCTAGCAACAGTGGTGATCCTAAAAAGACGGCACTGTGTCAGCGCGATCAAGGTTGGTATATTCGTCTAGTGAGCTACTGCGTTTTAGCCGGTAATTCCAAGCCTTTAGAAGATATTGGCCTGGATGGCATGCGCGATATGTACGTTTCGTTAAGGGTGCCCCTGGCCAACTTAAAGCTCGCCATGCGCTGCCTCAAAGAAGTCGCCATGGGTCAGTTAAGTTCTGAAGAGGCCGCGATCGCTGGCCCTTATTTTGACCAACTCATCCGGGCATTTTAAGGCTAGTTGATCAACAACTGGACTGAAGATCAAGAGGAGACCCTGGGGCCATTTCTCTGTCCTGAGCGCTGCCCGTGTCGTTTAGGTGTGCTCTGTGCACATGGCCGCATCGGGGGTGAAATCTTGATCATTAAGCCAGCAAACAGACATTTTGAATTACAGCATTTTTCTCTACTGCCCTCTGGAAAAGACAGCCCCATCGCCTGAATTTGTGGAAGGCAAGATTCTGCTGATATCTGGTCAGGGGCAGAGACCCTGTAATTCAGGCATTCCCCTTTCGATATCGGTTGATATCGGCTCTGATCTCTACATTCATCCAAAAACATCATGCAAGACACCATTACCTCACTCATTAATCCCGCCGACGAAAAAGGCACCTACCTGGAAGGCGATCAGCTAGAACAGCTGAAGTCGTATTTCCAAACTGGGACGCTCCGGGTGAAAGCCGCTAATCAAATCGGCTCCAGTGCCGCCAGCATTATTAGCGAAACCGTTGAAAAAAGTCTGCTTTATGGAGACATTACGCTGCCCGGCGGCAACATGTATCCAACGCGCCGCTATGCCGCCTGCCTGCGCGATCTGACCTACTTCTTGCGGTATGCCACCTATGCCATGCTGGCTGCGGATGCCTCAATTCTGGATGAGCGCGTCCTAAATGGCCTGAAGGATACTTACCAGTCGCTAGGCGTGCCCATTGAACCGACGATTCAAGCGGTGCAGGCAATGAAAGAAGTGGTCACCCAACGGGTTGGGACCGACGCCGGTCAAGAAATGGACGTGTATCTAGACCACATCATTGCTGGGCTGAGCTAGCAGTCCCCCGACGAACCGTGTTGTTGACACTCGTGAGATCGGTCTGGCCAACGCTCTGAAATCTTCGTTTTCAGTCACAGCAGCAGATCTCACGAGGCGAGGCAAGGCGGGAGGCGGCTCACTCACTAGGGTGAGCCATTGTTGAAACCACTATCCAAGTCAACTGATTATTATGTACGCTTCAACAAACAACCAGGAGCAATATCCCTGGTGGGCGGGGAATGCTCGGTTTATCGATTTGTCCAATACCTTCATCGTGGCCCATGTTGCTCAAGCCGCGCTGATCATGTTTTGGGCAGGGGCCTATACGCTGTTTGAGCTGGCGGTTTACACGCCGAATGAACCGCTCTACACCCAAGGGCTGATTTTGCTGCCCCATCTGGCGACCGAAGGCTGGGGACTGGGCGCAGACGGCACGGTGGAGAGCACGTTCACCTGGTTTGCGATCGCCGTCATTCATCTGGTGGCGGCTGGCGTATTGGCAGCCGGAGCCTACTTTCACCGGACACGCCTGCCCGCTAGTTTATCGCTGGCGTCGGGGCGGGCCGCTCGCTTTGACTTTGCCTGGCAAGATGCCCCCAAACTCGGTCTCATTTTGGGACACCACCTGATCATCTTAGGGTTGGGTGCGCTGCTACTAGTAGCGAAAGCGCAGTTTTTTGGCGGCCTTTATGATGCCAATCTGGGCGAAGTCCGCCTCGTGACCGAGCCGACGCTAGATCCAGCCACGATCTGGGATTATCGGACCCATTTGTTCGATGTCGACAATTTAGAAGATCTCGTCGGCGGCCACATTTATGTGGCGTTGCTGCTCATTGCCGGCGGCGCTTGGCACATTGTGGTGCCGCCCTTTCGCTGGGTTAAGCGCGTCTTCTTGTTTTCGGGCGATGGCATTCTGTCCTATTCGCTCTTTGGCATCGCCCTCGCAGGGTTTGCCGCTTCCTATTACTGCGGGTTCAACGCCCTGGCCTATCCCGAGAAGTTTTACGGCCCCACGTTGGCACTGAAGTCGGCATTTTTGCCGCAATATTATGAAGTCGAGCCGTCGATGGCGTCGGGCTTTACGTCGCGCACCTGGTTAGCCAATGCCCATTTCTACTTAGCCTTTTTCTTTTTACAAGGCGGGCTCTGGCACTTTCAGCGGGCAATGGGGTTCGATTTCAGCAGTACGCTGGAAAACTGGCGACGCAATTTGACCTTTGCCAGCGACAGTCCGGCTCTGACCTATCAGTATGCGGGGCTCGACCAACCCCCGGCAACACAGGCCGATTTGCAGTATGGTCGTCCCGAGGGCGATCCGCCAAGCTGGCTCAGATTCCAGCAGCCCTTTGAAGACTACGTTTATCGTCAGTCGCAGGGGATTGAGCAACCCCGATTGACTGAGATTAACGGCGTGGAAAGCACGCTTTATCAAACGACCTTTCAGCCGCAAAAAGAGACGTTTTATCAGCCGCCGAAAGCCGACCGGGCCGATACCGACGAACTCTTTGGCTATGGCGATCGCTATTCGCAGTGGCTGTATGAGCTACCCCGCAGTTTGGATCGGGCATCGGCTTATAGCCGACCAATGGCGACGGTCTTTTATGAACCTCAGCAAAATCATGAGGTGGATGACACCGCCCAGGAGCGGCGTGCACCAGCCCCGACCATGGCTGAACCTGCGCCTGCGGAGGGGCCAAGCGAATAAGCACCGGTTAGACCTGAGCACTGCTTAAGGGGAATTTGCTTCGCAAATTCCTTTTTTTTTGCTCCAGTTTGATGATCTTGAGCATGGGCGCTGTTGCTCATCACCATTCGCCTCAAGTCCTCAGACGATTTCCAGAACCCAACGTACTGGTACGGGCGGGTTGAGCTTAATGCTGTCGGTTTTGCTAGCCCCTGAGCGGTCACGCAGCCACTTGGAACAAACCCCGCCTGTACCGCAAAAGGTTGGCCTGGAGCAGGCTAAGGAGATCTCCAGGAACAAAAATACCGAGCTATGGTGCATGACGCTGCGCTAATGGCACCCTACGAGTGGGAAATTCTTTTCCAGATCTCTCCTAAAAAGCGCTGGCAAGCAGTTTAGCGATCGCTGTTCCTTGGAGCGCTGGCAGCACAACCCCAGCCACCTCAGGAATGAGGACAAATAACATCCAAATTGTTAGGGCAGGCATCTTGCCTGCCTGGGGACAGCCGAGACGGCTATCCCAACTGATTCAATTCTCATTCCTCAGGGACCAATAGGCTTTAAAACAAAAAGTTGGGTAGAAGCTTTCTTGCGAAAGACTTCCCCCAACTGGTGCTCAAGGAGCACACGCGAGTCTACAGGATGACTTTATGATGACCTCTGCTTCAGTTAGCTACCAGGGGGAAAAACTCAGGAAAGTTCAGGTGTTGGCTCAAAACGGGCGTTGATTCTCTGTCCCGCCGTGGATAAGTGGTCGCCCAGCGGGGACGCACCAGAGAAAACCCGGTCAGGGGTGGCGATCGCCCTCACCCTGCCCCCCTGCCGCCGCTTTCCCAAGGAAACGCTATAGGATATCTGTGATAGTGGAATGGCACGTTTTGAAAAATTCTGATCAATATCCATGAGCGAGCAAAATCTGGTTGAGAGTGGTGTCCGTTCTGTGATGGGCGTTAAGGAAGGGGCTCAGGACAAAACGGTTCGGACTGACTTAGCGAATCCCCGATGGGATTCGACGGTGACGGCGAAATACTTGGGCGCGACGATCGCTCAGATTCTCGCGATGATTGGCCTGCTGTGGGGCATGGATCTTTTATTCTCCCAGCTTGAACTGGCGACGCTGTCCCCTGCCGCAGTGACGGCGATCGCCTGTGGCTTCTTTGCCTTTGTGACCTTGAGATCGCGCTTCTTTTCCCTGTTGGATAATACTCGTAACAGTGGTCGCTATACCTCGATCCAGCGTCCAGGTTGGGCACCGCCACCGCTAGCCTTTCCCATTGTGTGGATGAGCATTGCCGGGCTACGGGTGGTGTCGGCTTATTGGGTGTGGTCTGCCATGGGGCAAACCTTTCTCTGCTGGCCCCTGGTGATTTATGTCATTCACCTCAGCTTGGGCGATACCTGGAACACGATTTTCACAGTCGAAGGACGATTGGGCGCAGCGGTGCCCATGGTGATTTTAGGGCCGCTCTGCTCCGTCATCGCCGTCACGATCAGCTACTACCACACGCTGCCCCTCGCCGGGTGGATCATTTTGCCGTCGGCGGTGTGGCTGGCGATCGCGACCGCCCTTTGCATCAGCCTCTGGCGCTTAAACGGTCAAGAACCCCTCTATCCCGTCGTTGCCCAAGCCCAGGCGTAAACTGGGGACCATTTGCGGGAATGACTGGTCGGCCCCTTTCATCCCCACAGGCGACGCCGTTCGGGGCCGTTCAGGCGATCGTGGGCATCGCGCAGCAGTCGGGGAATGTCCAGGTCGCTGGGGCAGCGGGGCAGGCAGTCGCCACAGTCGGTGCAGCGATCGCCCTTGCGTCCGGGAAACCAATGTCCCGCGTTTTCCAACATGCGGTAGCGATACTGGCCGTACTGGGTCAGGTCGTAGGCGATCGCCAGATTGCGCAGGCGCAATACTTCGGGAATGTTGATGGCCTCTGGGCACGGTAAACAGGCATAGCACTGGTGGCAGCGATCGGTACCAAGGGTGGTTTGAGCTGCTGCTTCCAGTCGCTCTAGCGCTGCGAGTTCGGTTTCAGTTAAGGGTTCGGTGCGATCGCTCACCGCCAGCGGCAGGGCCAGCTCTGCGGGGGCAGCGGGGCCAATGCTCAGGGTGGTGACAGCGGGTTGGCTCAGCAACCAGCGATAGGTCAGGTGCAGCGGCTCAAAGGGGGCACACAGCGATCGCAAAGGGTCGGGCGGCGTATACAGCAGGCCCCCTTTGTCGGCAGGGGAAATGATGAAAACTCCCAGGTCATGCTCGTGGGCCAACGCCACAGCGGCTTGATGACGGGGAAAAAATGTGTAGTAGTGCAGGTTAACGAAGGCGAACAGCCCCGTATTTATCGTCTCCTGAATCAGTTCTAGACTGCCGTGGGTCGAAAAGCCGACGTGGCGAATTTTGCCGGTACTTTGAGCCGCTTTCACCGCCGCCATGCAGCCGTCAGGATCCTTGACCCAGGCCAGATGTTGGGGGGTATTGATGCCGTGAATCGCCAAACAATCGACGGTATCGAGCTGGAGCCGCTGCAAGGACGCCTGAATCTGGGTCGCCATCGTCGCGGCCGCTGCCGTCGGCGGAACTTTGGTGGTAATGATGAGGCGATCGCGCCCCGCCGGTCCCAACGATTGCAGCACTTGCCCCAACAGCACTTCACTCTCGCCGTAGCCACGAGCAGTCTCAACGTGGTTGATGCCCCAATCTAATGCCGCCTCAACAGTGGCTTGAAAGTTGGCCGCTGAGGCAAGCGATCGCATAGTGCCCAGCGAAAAGACGGATAGCGCTAAATCCGTTTGGCCAAATCGGCGATATTGCATCATTCAGGTTTTGCGCCACTCAGGTCGGTGGGCGACATCCCGGCTTATTGCTCAAAGGTATCGTTGCTGATACCGCCCTGCTGGGTAAAATCGGACGGACTCAGGTTTGAGATAAATGCGCGAAACGCTTCTTTTTCAGCTTCATCAGCGGCCCGGTCAACCGGGATGGACGCATCCGCGATCACCTCTTCCATCACCCAAATCGGCGCATCGACCCGCAACGCGATCGCGATCGCATCGCTCGGACGGGCATCCAGTTCCTTACGGATTTCGCCAATACTCAAAGTCAGCAAGGCAAAAAAGGTATTGTCTCGCAGCGCATGAATGACGACGCGCTCAAGGGTCATTTCCCAGTCGTCGATCATGTTTACGAATAGGTCATGGGTCAGCGGTCGGGGAGCCTGCTGATTTTCCAATGCGCTGATAATTGACTTTGCTTGATCTTGCCCGATATAAATAGGCAGAGCCCGACGGTCTTCGGTATCTCGCAAGAGTACCACGGGATTGCGAGAAATCGCGTCAAGTGCAATACCAGCGACTTTCATCTCAATCATTTACTTGGCCTCTACAGCTGGCTGGACGGGGTTGAGGGTGGGATAACTCCACAATAAGTTAGATGTGATTCTAAGCGACTATGGCAGCGTGATCCGCTTGCCTTTCACTCCTGGCTATGACTGCAAAAGAGTTTAAATGGTTTAGCCGGTAGCCTCGCCTAAGATCACCCCTTTGTTAAGACATCAAACATCCATATAGATGTGAGAGGAGAGAAAAATCAGTATCGTCTTTAAGTATGCCCTCATCTTCTGCTGTATGGGGCGTGATGTCGTGATTTTTTCGGATAAAGTTTCGTGTTTACAGGCTTGATACAATCGCTAGGAAATTTAACGAAGCTCGACGCCAATCATCTCAAGATTGAGTGCGTCGGGGCAGACCGCGATCGCCTCCTACCAGACTTGGAACTGGGCGACAGCATCGCTGTGGATGGAGTCTGTCTCACCGTAGAAACCGCCGTGACAAACGGCTTTATCGCCACCGCCTCGCCGGAAACCCTCGCCAAGTCAACCCTCGGCCACTTGGTCGAGGGGGCGACGGTCAATCTGGAAGGCTCGTTGCGGGTGGGCAGTAAGATTGGAGGGCACTTTGTCACCGGCCATGTGGATGGGCTGGGGCGCTTAGAGGCAGCACTGGCCTCAGAGACCTCATGGGAGTTGCGATTTAGCGTCGCGTCGGCGCAGGTGGCTCGCTATATCGTGCCCAAGGGCAGTATCGCGGTGAATGGCATTAGTCTCACTGTGGCCGACTGTAGCGCGAGTGGCGACTGGTTTACCGTTGCAGTGATTCCGGTGACTTATCAGGAAACGAATTTGCAATACTTACAGCCCTCACAAGCCGTCAATCTAGAGGGCGATATCTTGGGCAAATATGCGGAAAAGTTTCTAAACTTGAGGTCTGCCGCACCTCATCAGGAGTCCGACCTTGCCCTCGATTTTCTCGCCGAACACGGCTATGTTTGACAGGAATCAGTAAGCTTGAGGAGATTTTTCGGAACTGAAGGTGGCGCGATCGCCGCTGCGAGACCATTAACTCATCGCTCTGGGTCATAAATATGGGAAAGAATGGCTGGAGGAATCGTTGCATCAACTCGATGGCTGGCGTGAGTCTGCTACTGGGCCTGGCGATCGCGGCCTTACCGACTTCCGCAATGGCTGGCACTTGCCGCCTCTCGACCCCAGCACCCGCGAGTGCAAAACTTGCACCGTTCACCGTCAACCCGTTTGGCATTACGGTCAACATTCCTGACAACTACCGCTCGATGTTGCGGAGTAGCGGCCACATTACGTTTCACGATCCCCACAGCTTTGCTTTTATTCAATGTCTGGTGCGTACGGGCGAATCTGGTGAGGTGCCCCCCTACGTTGCGATCGAAGTCCACAAGGGCATCAACCGCACGTCAGAGATGATCGACCTGATTCGGACGCGGCGACCCTGGCTGGACTACTACAACCCTGAATATGAACCCGTTGAGTTTGCAGGGCAGTTGGGAGTACGCTACGACTACACCCATGAGATTTACCAACTGGCGATCGCCAACATTTCGTTTCTGTCTCCCGATGGCCACACTTTATTAACGCTGACCGGTCCCGTCAACCATCCCATCATGGTGAATGCCCTGGCGACCATTGATGCTGGAATATTGGAAACAAGCGATTGACAGGGGTTGGCGGGCGCGTCTTGGTAGAGACGCTCGGCAATGCATCTCTGCCCAGTTAGCCAACCCTATAAGTGGGATAAGTGGGCAATCCCGGCGATCGCTGTCCGCTTAGCCAAAGAGGGCGGCGATCGCCGGGAACTATCAGACTACCGGTCAGCATTCGAATTAAATTCGAATTAAAGCTGAATATCCGGGGGGAGCAGTACCTGGTCGATTGCATGAATGACCCCATTGCTCGCTTGCACGTCAGTCTCTACCACCGTCGCTTCATTCACCGAGACGTCACCCGTAGTATCATCCACACTCACGGTTAGAGGGGAGCCAGCGACGGTGTCGACCTCACCTGACACAACCTCAGCTGCCGGCACTGCCTGGGGCAGCACATGGTAAGCCAGAATCTGGGTTAGGGTTTCCTGGTTTTCGGGTTGCAAGAGTTGCTCAAGGGTCCCTTCTGGCAGCGCCTCAAAGGCTTCATTGGTCGGGGCAAAAACGGTGTAAGGGCCTCCCGTAGAGAGGGTGTCGGTCAGTTCTGCGGCTTCAATGGCCTGCACCAACGTACTAAATGAATCGTTGCCCGCAGCGACATCGACGATGGTGTCCGCTGCTGCGGTGGGTTCTTCTGGTGTCACCGCAGGTTCTTCGACGACGGTCTCTTCTTCAGTTTCAGTCGGTTCAACGGTTGTATCGGTGGCCTGGGGTTGGCAGGCTCCCAGCGTTGCGATCGCACCTAAACCCATCACCCCCAATAGCAGACGTTTCGAGAAAAAAATGTTTGCCATAAAACTATCCTTGATTTGTAGCGGTATTTCTTTAGAGAAGTTAACAGTTGTTTAAGACCGTTAGAATCGCTCTTTCGATAGAGATATGCAAGGGTTTTGGCCGACATTAGCGACCCGCTGCCATCCCGATCGCTCCGGTCAGTAACGTACTACTCCACAGAAATTTGATGCGTTGCGCTGGCGCTAACACATCCTACAAATAATTCAGCCCATCTACTGGGTTATCGCTGAGGGGCTAACTAGCGGTAGAAACGGGGCGGTGGCGCAGGTAAAGCCCGATCGCTCCGGCCAGCACGGCGATCGCGGTAAAGATATGGACGACGTTAAAGGGGGTACCAGGAAAGAACCAGGAATCGGTGCGCAGAAACTCAATAAAGAAGCGCCCCAGAGGATACCAGATGAGATACATCAGCGCAATGTCGCCATCCTTGAGTTGTTTGTCAAAGCGGCGCGACAGCCAGTAAATGAGGGCGAAGCCGAGAAAATTCCAGAGGGATTCGTAGAGGAACAGGGGATGAAAGCGGGCGCTTTCAGGATAGGTGGTGAAGTCGTTGTAGGGCGGGATGCGATGGGCGCGATCGATGCGCAGGCCCCAGGGCAGGGTCGTGGGGGGACCGTAGAGTTCCTGGTTGATGAAGTTGCCCCAGCGGCCGATCGCTTGGGCTAAGGGCAGTCCCAGGCAGATGGCATCGAGATAGGGGAGCGGATCCAGTTTGCGAATGCGGGTGAAGAGCCACAGGGCGATCGCGCCGAAAATAAAGCCCCCAAAGATATGAATGCCACCTCCCCAGACTTTGAAAATTTCCCCCGGATTTTGCAGGTAGTAACCGAGGCCGGTGTCTCCCCGTGGCGATTGGATAAAGACGTAGTAGAGCCGCGCCCCGATAAAACCGGGAATGAGAATCCAAAAGAGCATATCCCAGAGATTATCGGGATTTTCACCTTTGCGGGCAACTTCACGACCAGCAATTTGGGCAGCGGTGAGGATGGCGGCCAGCATCAGCAAACCATACCAGCGGAGAGCAAAGGGGCCGAATTCGAAGATGATGGGGTCGACAGGGGGATACATGGGTGGAAGAGTGGCAGGGTGGGTGAGTGGCAGGGTGGGTGAGTTTGTTGGCGGAGCCTGCCCGGCGGCGAAGTCATCCCGAAGGCGCTAGAGCTTGGGTGGCTGGGTATTGGGCAAAACGCCGTAGGGGCGGCGGCTTGCGATATCCTATTTTGCCCAGTCCATTGCTTGCCATCGGACTTGTCTCGCCCTCGCCCAAACAACACCGACTAGTCTAATCAGAAATTTCCTGATCGCCAAAATATCAGAACCGTTAAATCGCTAATTGCGACGTCCAAATTCTAAATTCTGTCGGCCTTAATCTTCCAAATAGCCCAGGTCTTGCAGGCGACGCTGCACTTCGGGATCATCATAACCGGGAGCGCGACGGGCGGTGACGAGGGTGCCATAACCCTTGATTTCCCCCGCAAAGGATTGCAAGCACTCCTGCAGCGCTTCGACGTTTTCCGGCAAAATGGCGCTGATATTGAGGGTTTCCTGGGGGTCTTCGTGCACATCGTACAGCTCAATGGCGCTATCGCCAATTTCGATAAGCTTGTGGGTGCCCATCCACACGGCCCGGCGGGGCTGATCACAGGCGCGATCGCGCACCAGATCGGGCTGCCGTTTTTGCATCAAGTTCAGAACGTTTTGCGGCGGAATGGCCTCGGCAAAGACGTAATCGGTTTCGGGGTTGGGCTGCTGCTGGGGTAGCAGGGTCAGGGGTTGCTCCTTGTTATTGGCGAGTCCGGCAGCGTCCAGCGCGGTTTGAAAGAGGCGACGGGTAGAGACAATTTCATCCACGACGGCAGCTTGGTCGCGGGTCTGCCCCGGTTGACGAATGATCAGGGGCACACGCACCAACTCGTTGTAAATAGAGAGGCTGTGACCCATGAGTTGCTTTTCGCCCAGGTGTTCGCCGTGGTCGGCACAGATGATGACCAGGGTATGATCCAGGCGACCCGACTCGGCCAGCTTTTGGAAAAAGGTGCCCAGCAGTGCGTCCTGGTAGGCGACTTCGGCATCGTACATGCCATCGAGGGTCTTTTTCTGCTCGTCGTTGAGGGCTCCGGTGAGGGGGGCCAACCAGCCGTACACATCGTTGTTAAAGCGCTGGAGAAAATTGCGGGCGTCGCGATCGCGCAACACGTGGGGCGCATATTTCTCAATGTACTGCCGGGGGGGATGGTAGGGCATGTGGGTGCCCATCAGGTTAACGAAGGCGAAGATGGGTTGATCTGGCGCGGTGCCGGGGCGATCGCTCAACAAACGAGCGGTGTCTTCGAGCGATTTGGCAGTGTTGCCTTTGAAGCTGAGGGCGGTTTGCCACAAGGGCACCATGATCGGTGTGAAAGACAGAGCCAGTAACCAGTCGGAGCGGGCAAAGGCGTCTTGGATGGTGGTCATGACGCCGGAAATCTGCCGCTTGAACCATTGGCGATAGCGACCGATGGGGCCGGAGGAAACCCCCGCCTGATTAGGCCGTGAGGTGAGCAGACCGCTGTAGTTCAAAAAGCTCTGGAAGCCGCGCCGCAGGCCGTTATTGATCACGCCCACAAGGGGATTGTTGCAAAAGCCAGCGGTGAAGTAGCCGCCGTCGCGCAGGCGTTCGGCTAGGGTGGGCAGGTCGTCGGGCATGACGGAGTAGGACTGGGTCATGCCGTGCTCGGAGGGATACACGCCAGTAAACATGGAGGCGTGGGAGGGGATGGTCCACTGGGCGGGGGCGATCGCGGCACTAAACCGGGTGGCCTCAGCGGCAAAGGCGTCGAGGTTGGGGGTGGTGTTTAGGGGGTAGCCATAGCAGGAGAGGCGATCGGCCCGCTGCGTGTCCAGGACGATGAAGAGGATATCGGGACGCTGGCTAGACATGATAGTAATTCGCAATAAGGAAAATAGGACAGGGGCCGAACACGCTACCGGCTGTGCTCATTGACTTACTCCAGAATAGCGGTCAGCGTCAAAATCGTTGTATCGAGATCGATAGATCCTCAATTCCGAAGAGTCGCGAGAAGATGTCGTTCGGCTGGCACCGCGATCGCCCAAAGCGCCCATCTTTCAGGGCAATGCCCCATCTCCACATGGGTTGGGGAAAGGCACACCATTTGCGAGCGGAGAATTTGAGCAGATGGTTCAAGGGGCGATCACACTTACAGTTCACCTGCTGCTTGCAGAATCCGGTCATACAACCCATTGCTAACTCGGAAGCCTGCTGTCTCCATCAGCTCATGCAGCAGAGGTTTGACTTCAGTGAGCAGGCCTTGTTCTTTGGCGTTGACCAAAATGCCTAAAATGCCTAAAATGCCGCGAATCTTGAGGGTGTACGCTTCTGCAATGCCTCTGCCCAGTGATTCATCGATCAGCAAGCGGTCAGCCTTAATCTCAACAGCCAATGCGATCGCCTCTGCTTCGCCCAGGTCTAAAGGTTGATTCAGCGTTTGAATGAGTTCGGTGTTGGTGGGCTTGCGGATTTCTAGAAACCTAGATTTGAGGCAGGCATTAATCGCGGGCTGAATTTTGGGAAAGCGGATTAATTCTGTGTGAACCGCAGGCGGGATCAGAATTTGAGGATAAATCTGTTGTTGCAACAGGTCAATTTTACCGATCGCGGCTAAATTGCTGAGCGGTGAAGTATTGCTGACAACCCGCATTACCACCCTTCCTGGCGCAGGCTGGTGAGATCCCGTTCAAAGTCTTCGACATCGTAGTGAATGTTGATGCCGCGACTGGCAATGAGTTGTTGAAACTCAAGCTGGTGGAGTCCGGCGATTTGGCTGGCGGTGCCGAGGGTAATCCGTTTCTGCTGAAAGAGGGCAACGGCTAGTTCGGCTCGCAGGTCGGTTTCTGAGATGGTGAGATCGTCAGGGAGGTTGAGGATGATTTGCATGGCCGAAGCCGGAGCAGCAGGGTTGCTTCCATTATGGGGGATGGCTGAGGGAGGCGATCGCCCGCCAACCTCCATCGCCCTCAATCCATCACATTGGAGCTATTGCAGGAATATAAGTAGGGGCAATGTAAATGTTGAGATTCCTGGCGTCAATTCAATCGGTGGCGAGGGGCGATCGTACTTGTTAGAACTTTGAGCTTTAATGTATGGAAGACATTTCAGCAACTCTTCAATATGTTCGAGAAAGTCCAGCAATTGATTAACTTGGCAGAAAAGACATTTGGTCAACTCACAGATGCTGAAAAGAAATATTTTGAAGCCGCTGTTACAGAGCAAATAGCTAAATACGAAACTAACAAAGGCAAACAGGACACGTCCTTACGCCAACAAGAAATCACCTTGCAAGCCGATAGAATACGCTGGCTTTGCACAGATGCCTCAGCCAGAGAGTTCGTTGGGAATTTTGGAATCAGAATTATTGGAGCAAAGATTCAGAAAACCCTGGATCTACAATATGACACGCTTGATTTTCCTCTGTTTCTTAAATGCTGTTCTTTTGATGAATCCATTATCCTAGAGAATGCAAGAATCAGATCTCTAAACCTTTCCGGGAGCTGTGTTCCTGGAATCAGAGCGGAAAGAATTAGTGTTGAAGGGCATGTATTTTTGACTAACAATTTTCAGGCTAATGGAAAAGTTAACTTCTCAGGGGCTAATATTGGCGGGAATCTGAATTGTTTAGGTGGTAATTTTCACGTAGCAGAAAAAATATCTCCAATTCTCTTTAAAATCGACAGAGAATATTGCGCCAAGAAGAACAAAGCCCTAATCGTGCAAAATTCTCGTATCGAAGGATCCGTGTTCCTTGATAAGGGCTTCAAGGCAACAGGAGAGGTTAACTTGTCTGGGACAAATATCGGTGGAGTTCTAGATTGTCAAGGAGGAGAGTTTCATAATCCTCAAGGTGCTGCTCTCAAAGCTCAGGGAGTAAAAATAAATCAAGCAGTTTTGCTATGTTCTGGGTTCCACTCGACTGGTGAAGTGGATTTCTTGAACGCGGCCATAGGTTCTGAACTTAACTGCGATAATGGCAATTTTATTAATCAGGCAGGTAATGCCTTAACACTTCAAGGGGCTGATATTAAAAACAATGTTTTATTTCGCGATGATTTTTGTGCTGAGGGCAGAGTTGGATTAGCTGACGCTAAAGTTGGCGGAACTTTTTGGATGAGAGGCATAAGAAATTCACAGTTAATGAAGCTCGACTTGCGTGCCGCAAAAATCAATGTGTTGGGCGATGAAAAGGCTAGTTGGCCTGATAGTGGACAACTAGATATCGATGGCTTTACCTATGAAAAAATCAGCCATCACTCAACAGTCGATCTGCAAGAAAGGTTGACTTGGCTGAGACTTCAATCTAAAGACAGCTTCTCTCCTCAATCTTATGAACATCTTGCCCGAGTCTTCAAGAGCAGTGGTCTAGAAGAAGAATCCAAAGGAATATCAATAGCAAAGTACAATGATTTGCGCTGTCGTGGCCACCTAAGTTGGCATGCAAAACTCTGGAATTTTATCTTTGGTTTCACAATATCTTATGGATACCGCCCCCTAAGAGTTTTGCTTTTCATAACTCTGGGAGTTATTTTTTGGGGTGGCCTATATAACTATGGATACTCCAAAAATCTAATGAGTCCTTCTTTAGTACGTCCATTTGACTTAGATCTGCCGCCGATTGAAACAAAGGTTTCTGAAAAATATCCTAAGTTCAATCCATATGTATATTCCTTAGATGTCATGATTCCAGTTATCGATCTACACCAGCAGCGTTACTGGCTACCAAATGCAAACCGGGGAGACAAATTCATTGGCGTTGATGGCGATAATATTCGTGTTTCTCACTCTGGATGCCTATTAAGGTATCTATTCTGGGTACAGATTTTATTAGGTTGGATATTAACGTCGATTGGGGTGTCTGGTTTCACTTTATGGATTCGACGTTCTTGAGAACTTGTTTCTCGAAATCTTGAGATTCGAAGAAGAAAAATAATGCATGACTAAAGACCACGCTCCTCTCAAAACTCATAACAAAGTCCTCACAGTTGTTGTCTGGGGAGCGATCGCCCTATGGGGGCGGCTACGCCAACGCTGTCAGTTTAGCTTTCAATATGTCGATGCCAGCCCTCAGCGATCGCCCCTTGCATACTTGGGAATAGCAAGCCGC
>Ga0208353_100244_pt1 | contig 24581 bp, 20 predicted proteins | sample HotLakmasection2_FD_184725 | JGI IMG/M metagenome (GOLD analysis project Ga0208353, IMG submission 184725) | Hypersaline microbial mat communities from Hot Lake, Washington, USA - Section #2 (SPAdes) | ecosystem: Environmental > Aquatic > Non-marine Saline and Alkaline > Hypersaline > Microbial... | reverse complement strand
AGTCCGCCAGCCAGCGGCAGCGTGAACAGCGTCCCAACAGACAGCCCCAGCAGCACCAGCCCAAGCTGGCCTTCGCTCAGGGCGAGATTGTCACGAATGGCTGGAATACGCGCGACCCAGTTCGCCAGCATCGCGCCGTTGATGACAAAGATCATAAAAACGGCGGCACGCGCTACACGCGCCGACGCCCGCTGTTCGATCTGCATGTTCTCTCCCTAATGACGCATCGCAATGACGCATCGCAACGCGCAGACATCAATTTCTGAGGGCGCTGCTGCGGTGATTGGTGATCCACCGACGGGCAGCGCCTCTTGTTGGCTACAACTGCCGGGCCTGGGCTTCCACGCGGGCGCGGTACTCCGGCATATGGACGACGCTGTGATTCAGGCGCGCTTCCTCCGCGGCGAAGGCCAGCAGGTGACTCTCCAGCGATTCACGCGCGGTGGTAACGCTGTCATCAGGATGGCCCTGCACCGCATTGACGAAACTGCGCACAATGCCGAAGTCGCCGCCACCGTGCCCGCTGCGGTCGCGGTCCGTGATGGTGACGCGCTCCGTCTTGCCGCTCAGGTGATCGCGGATGGTGACCTTGTGGCCCGCCGCCGTGAATCGTGCGTAGAGCGTCGCGTCGGTGCCATCATAGCGCATGGTGCGGCCCTCTGTGTCGCTCTGACCCTGCATGGTCAGCGTGACGGTGGTGCCGTCTTCCAGCATCATGTTAACCGTCTGGTGATCGACCACGTCGTTATCACTGTGGTAGACGCAGCGACCATACGGGCCGGTACGCAGCGCTTCCATACGCGCTTCGACAGTCGGAATGATGCTGACGGCGTTCATCGGCCAGCCATTGCGATCATTGGCGTAAACGCGGGGCGCGTAGTATTTGCACGACTCCGCAAGCTGGCAATCGACGCAGCGCTCAGCAGCCCCCTCCGGCGCGTTCTCCGGTCGGAAGTGCGTTAGCGTGCCGAACGAATTCAGCCACACGACCGGCTGGCGCAGTATCCAGTAGAGGATGTCGAAATCATGGCAGCACTTGGTCAGGATCATCGGGCCGGAGGTCTCATCCTGCCGCCAGTTACCCCGGACGAAACTGTGCGCCATATGGAAGAACCACAGATTCTCACGGTGATCGACGCTGACGATACGCCCGAGCCGCCCGGATTGCACGATCTCGCGCAGGGTCTGCCAGAAGGGCGCATAGCGCAGCACATGGCAGATCTGCAGCAGGCGACCTTTTTCTTCCGCGTGCTGCACCAGCCTGACGTTCTCTCCGAGCACGGGCGACATGGGCTTTTCCAGCAGCACGTCATACCCGGCATCGAGCGCGGCGAGCGTGCTCTCGTAGTGCATACGATCCATCGTGCAGTTGAAAAGGACATCGGCCACCTGCCCGGCACTGAGCAGGTCTTCCCAACTGGCGAAGCAGCGATCCGGTGGCAGATCGTGGGCGATGGCCATGCGGTCGCGGCGGGCCGGGTCCGGCTCCGCAACGGCGGTGACAATTAACTCGTTTGGATACTCCAGGCCGAACTCCCCGTAGGCGTTGCCACGACTCCCCGCCCCGATAATAGCGGCACTCAAAGCCATGTGATTAACTCTCCTTGTAGCGGGTGCGCGCCGTCTCGAATCGGGCGCTGCTGTCATCCAGGCCACCGGGACGATTACGCTGCATCCACAGGGCGCGGTGCTCGGCTTCGATGGCGGCCAGATCATCGCGCAGATCGGCCTTCGTCCAATCGGAAGCGCCAAGCTGCGAAAGCGCCGTCTGCGCGCCATGAATCATCATGCGGGCGGCGTGACGCAGCTCGCGGTGGATGAGGGGCGCATCGTCGCGCTGTATCCGGGCTTTATCAAGCGGCGCGATGGCCTCTTTGATATAGCTGATGGTCTGCTTCAGATGCTCGGTCAGGCGGGCGTCGTCCTCGAGGATATCGCCGCCAGCTTTCGCGCCACGCTCCGCAAGGCGCTTGCGCATGGCTTCCAGCGGGAAGTGATAGAACCAGAACAGCAGGCTGCCGTTGGGGATCTGCGCGCCGACCTGTTTGTAAGCGTCACCCAGATCAATCAGCACTTTGCCCGTCACGCCGGCCTCATCGTAGAAGCAGAACGTATCGAGCAGGGCGGCGACGTCCATATCGTGATTGGCATCATACGCCCAACTGACCGCCGCGCCGTAGGCGAAGCCGGTGTAGCTGACGGGCAGCGTCTGCCAGTGGCCCCAATCGCCCCAGTCAGTATTCAGCATGCCGATCGCGCCGTTCTTGCGACCATTCTCGACGGCGCTGCGGATATTGCCGATGCAGTTCTCGGTACGCCCGCCGATGGTCGTCCAGGATGAGGTGCCCGGGCACACATAGAAGGGCACGCCCGACTGCGCGAAGATGCGCGTGTTATCCGGGTAGTTGTGCGTATCTTCATAGCCCCATTCGAGCGCGATCACGTCTTTGGGGACTTGCGACACGAGTTCCGGATGCTCGACGATGATATCGCCCCAGAACTGCATGGTGCGCCCATGCTGCTTGACGAGATCATAGATCTTGAGCAGGAATTCGAGATAGGCGCGGCCCATGCCCAGCTCTTCGACGTAGTCTTTGCTGCGACCACGCCCCAGATCAAAGGTCTCGTCGCAGCCGACGTTGAGCTTATCACTGCTGAAGTTGGGCAGCAGTTCAACGAAGAGCGATTTAACCAGCTCTATCGAACCGGGATCAACCGGGGCCAGGGTGAAGGGCGGCAGCATGTCGCCCCAGGGTGAGAGCGTCGGCGCGTCAACTTCCGCCAGTTGGTCATAGGGCGAATGCTCGAACCAGCGGTGCATATGGCCGAAGCTGTTCTGATTGGGCACCAGCTCGATGAAGCGCTCGCGGCAGTAGGCATCCAGGTCGAGGATTTCTTCGGCGGTGATGGGGCTGGCTTTCGCCCAGACCTTCGGGTGCTGCTGATAGGCGAAGGTGTGCTCCGTGTAAAGCTGAAACTGGTTGATCTTCCAGGCGGCGAGCTGATCAATCAGCGCGTAGAGCGTCTCCATGGTGGGGACTTTATCGCGGCTGATATCCAGCATGACGCCGCGCGCGGGCAGGTCCGGGTAGTCTTCGATCCGCAGCGACGGCAGCGTCCCGCCGTGCTGTTCGATAATCTGGATGAGGGTCAGCGCGCCATAGAACGCGCCGGCGGCATCCTGGCCGTTGACGGTCACGCCGCTGTTGTCGATCAGCAGGGTGTACCCCTGGCCGACCATCCCATCACCGCCGTCGCGCAGCCGGATCGTCGCCGGGACGGCCTCGCCCGCTGCGATGCTGTACTCAAAGCCGAGGTGGTCGCGCAGGGCCTGCTGCAGACGCCGCGCCGGATAGCGCAAACGATCCACCTGCGGCCCGCTGATGCTGATGCGACCCAGCGCGGGAAGCTGAAACACGCCTTCAAGTCGTTCTAATTTTTGTGGGTACGGCAGAAGCAATAGTTTTTCGTTCATTGGCAGATCTCTTGAGGATGAATGAACAACTGCTGCCACTATAGCAGTCTTCCTTGTGGACGCCAAAGGCCATTGCACCCCATGCGTGCGCTTACAGATGTGAGCGGCTTAAGTGGCGCAAATATAAGGGGGGTGTTATCATCCTTTCTCAGTAATCCTGTGATCTTCTTCGCGATTGTCATGGGACAAAAAGCTATGCCTTGGTTTTTCTTTGTTTAGGAGGCAGTTGCAAGATGCGTAGTAAAAGATTTCTCCTTATCGGGTTGATGGTCGCCCTTATGGCCGTCATGTCATTCGGGGCTGCCGGTGCGCAGGAACCGACGCGGGCCGCCGTAGGCTGGCCGTATCAGGTGCCGCCGGATGGCCACTTCAACGCTTACGCAACCGGGCGTATTGACCTGGGCATCTATATTGACCTGATGATGCCGCCGCTATCCGTCTATATCTGGGCAACGGGCCAGTATGACCCGATGATCGCTGAGAGCTTCGGCTTCACTGATGACGGCGACTACACCGTCACCCTGAAGGAAGGCGTCACCTGGAGCGACGGCACCCCTGTGACCAGTGCCGACCTCGTCGCCACCTTCAACACCGGTTATCTGATCGGTTGGAGCATCTGGAACGACCTGGCAGGTGTGAGCGTGGTGGACGAACGGACCGTACTGTTCGACCTGACGGCAGCCTCCCCGCTGATCGAACGTCGTATCATGACCGAAAACCTGCGCCCGGCCAGCGTCTACGGTGACATCGGCGAACGCGCTGGCGAACTCATCGCCGCCGGTGCCGGTGCTGGCGACGAAAACTTCGACGCCCTCCTGACCGAGCTGACCGAGTTCCGTCCTGAAGTTTACGTATCGGCTGGCCCATACCAACTGCTGTCAGAAAACATCAGCGATGCCAGCGTGACCCTCGTCAAGAACGAAGGCGGCCTGAACAGCGATGTCGTCCAGTTTGACGAAATCCTCGTCTGGAACGGCGAAACCGAGACCGTGACCCCGCTCGTCAGCAGTGGCGAACTGCACTACGGCACCTACGGCTTCCCGCCGGCGACAGAAGCATCGTTTGTGGACCTGGGCATCAGCATCCTGCGCCCGCCGCTGTACAGCGGCCCGGCCGTCTACGTGAATCACAGCATCTACCCGCTGAACCGCGTGGAAGTCCGTCAGGCGATGGCACACGCCATTGACCGCGAAGAAAACGGCTTCGTCAGCCTCGGCGAATCCGGCGTAGCTCATGAATTCATGACCGGCTTCACCGACAATCTGCTGTCAGTGTGGATCGATGAAGAGACCATCGACACGCTCAACACCTATGAATTCGACCGCGACGGCGCGGCAGCCATCCTCGAGGGCATCGGCTTCACCCGTGGTGATGACGGCGTCTGGATCGATGATCAGGGCAACCGCATGTCCTTTGAGCTGATCTTCCCGGCGGAATTCGCCGACTGGGCGGCGGCGGCAGAGAACGTCACCGCACAGCTCAACGACTTCGGCTTTGAGATCAGCGCCCGTGGCGTGCAGTTCCAGCAGCAGCAGCAGGACGTCTACGACAGCAACTTCGAGCTGGCGATCCGTAACTGGGGCCTCGGCAGCCCATTCCCTGGCGAAGCCTACCTGCAGCCCTACAACCGCTACAATGGTCAGGGCGAGCTGGCGGGTGAAGGCGTCGGCGGCGGTATGCGCTTCGAGCCGAACGTGTCCTACAGCGGCGGTGAAATCAACGTGCTGGACGCAGCCAACGAATCCAGCCGTGGTACCGACCTCGAGGCGCAGCGCGAACTTGTACGCGGCCTGGTGCTGTCCTACAACGAACTGCTGCCAGCGATCCCGCTGTGGGAACGCTACGGCAACAACCCGCTCAACCGCGAGTTCCTGAGCGCGCCGGAGAGCATGGATCCGATCTACCTGAACGGTGGCTCGGATCACTTCATGCCGTATCTGATCCTGACCGGTCAGGTTGGGCCTGCGTAAGTTAACGCGCAGCAACGCGAATACGTGTCAGAACGGCTAATGGGGGATGGCGCACGCCATTCCCCATTGCCCTATACGCCGGATGACATCGCGGCGATGGCGACGTCATCCCCGGCAGCAACTAAGAGCCAATGTCTGTGATAACTAATTTGTTCGTCAACGAGTGATGAGGAGCTGACGCATGGCGACAGGCGCACCTGCCGTGCGTGAAGCGAAGGAAATCGGGCGACCGGCCAATTTGCTGGTGACGACCTTCCAGCAAATCTGGGGCAGTTATACGCTGCGCACGATCCTGCAGGCCCTGATTACCATCTGGGCTGTGATTACCTTCACGTTCTTTTTGATCCGTCTGATGCCGGGCAATCCGGTAGATGTTTACGTCGATTACCTGATAAATCTGGAAAATCTCTCTTACGAAGAGGCTTTATCCAGGGCCGCGTCTCAGTTCAAGTTCGACCCTAACGAGAGCATGATTCAGCAGTATCTGCGGTACATGGGGCAGGTGCTGCGGCTTGACCTGGGGGAGAGCATCACATCGACCGGGACGCAGGTGCTGGATCAAATATTACGCTTTTTACCCTGGACGCTCTTCGCCGCAGGGTCGGGCCTGCTAATCGCCTTCGTGGTCGGCATGATCCTGGGCGTTATCATGGCCTACAACCGCAACTCCTGGGCGGATAACGCCCTGTCGCTGTTTGCGGCGATTCTCAGCGCCGTGCCGAATTATATCTGGGGTCTGCTGATCCTCATCATCTTCGGCGTGCAGCTCAACTTGTTCCAGATCGGTGAACTGCGGGGCACGTATGATCCGACGACGACGCCCGGCTTCAACCTGCCGTTCATCATCAGCGTGCTGGAACACGCCTTTCTGCCGGTGCTGGTCTACGTGATGGGCATCGTCGGTAGCTGGATGCTGAACATGCGTAACAGCACCGTCAGCGTACTGGGCGAAGATTACGTCAACGTGGCCCGTGCGCGCGGACTATCGCAGCGGCGTATTCTGACGGCCTACGTCGGGCGCAACGCCAGCCTGCCGATGTTCACGCTGCTGGCGATCAATATCGGCCTGATCCTGGGCAGCAGCGTCATCATTGAGCAGTTGTTCGTGTATAAGGGGATGGGCGACTTCCTGATCTGGTCGATCACGCAGCGCGACTATACCTCGATGCAGGGCGTCTTCCTGGTGATTACAATCTCGGTCGTACTCTCCAACCTGATCGCAGACCTGCTGTACAGCCAGCTTGACCCACGTGTCCGAGTGGGGGAGGGATCGCGCTGATGAGTGAAATCCCTGAAAAACGCAAAATTGAGCCGGAATCGAGCTTTCTGGGCGATCTGATGGTGCCGCTCAAGGTCTTCGGCAAGGCGCTGTGGCGCAATAAGGCCGGGCTGGTGGGCTTCATCGGGCTGGTCTTCTTCCTGCTGCTGATCACCATCGGGCCGGTACTGGTGCCCTTTGACGATCAGGTCAAGCTGGATCAGATCGCCGCGCCGCCGGGATCGCGCCTGCAGCTACTCGTCCATGCCGACGATGCGGAGCGCTTCCGCAGTTTGCAGGATTTCGAAGGGCAGGGCGTGCTGGCCTATGTTGAAAAGACAGGCGCAGAAGACCTGGTCGCACCTTATGTGGATGATCCCAATTACACGATTGAGGATTTCCGCTTTCGCAGTGGTCGCGGTGTGCGCGAATCCGTCGATGCGCTGGCCCGCGATGAAATCGACGGCCTGATCATCTTCAGCGAGAACGTGCGCATGATCGTCAATGGCCCCGATGCGCCGGAAGCCTATCAGAATCTGGTCGTCAGCAACGAGGGACTGGGCGTGCCGCATCTCCTGGGGACGGATACGCAGGGCCGTGACATCTTCTCGCATATCGTCAACGGCGGCGGCTCACTGATTGTGACGGCGCTGCTGGCTGGTATGTTCAGCACACTGATCGCTATCGTGCTTGGCTCGGTGGCGGCGCTGCAGGGCGGCCTGCCCGACCGTATGCTGACAGCGGCGGCCAACTTCGTCCTGACGATTCCGCGTTTTCCGCTGCTGGTGGTGCTGGCGGTGCTGGTCGGCGACCAGCTCAGCAACTTCGTGCTGCTGGCGGCGCTGATCGCGTCGCTTTCCTGGCCGGTGCTGATGCGTGCGATTCGCTCGCTGGTGCTCAGCCTGCGCGAGCGCGACTACGTCGAAGTGGCCCGCGCCCTTGATCTGGGGACCGGGCACATCATCATGCGCGAAATCCTGCCGAACATGATGAGCTTCGTGGCGATCAATTTCATCTTCGCCACGACTGCCGCCATGTATCTGCAGATCGGTCTGATCTTCCTGGGCATGGCCCCGATCACCGATTATAGCTGGGGCGTGATGCTCTACTTTGGCCGGACGCGCGGCACGCTCTTCAGCGCGGATAGCGCCAGCATGGTGCTGTCGCCGGTGATCGCCATCGCGCTTTTCCAGGTAAGCCTGGTGTTGTTCGCCCGCGCCGTCGAAGAGATGTTCGACCCGCGTCTGCGGAGCGCGTAAATACAGCGCTGCACGCTGAATGTGGGACGGCGATCACGTGCGTCCCTCAAAAACATTGTCGATACGTGACGGCGCAGGCCGACACGCTGCGAAATTCAGGAAATTTACTTTATGGCTGAACAAGATGTCATCCTCGAAGTTGACGACATATCGATTGTGTATCAGGCGGAGCGCGGCGACGTGCGCGCCACGAATAATGTCTCGCTCAAGCTGCACAAGGGCGAGGCGCTCGCCCTGATCGGTGAGAGCGGCAGCGGCAAAACGACGCTCAGCCTGGGGCTGATCCGTATGTTGCCGAGTAACGCCCGCATCACCAGCGGCAAAGTGATGTATACCCGCGATGGCAAGACGCGCAATGTCCTTGACCTGTCGCCGGGGGACCTGCGTTACTTCCGCTGGCACGACTGCGCGATGGTCTTTCAGGGTGCCCAGAACGCCTTTAACCCGGTGCTGCGCATCCGCCAGCAGTTCATGGATACTGCCCGCTCGCACGGCATCAACGATGAGCAGAAGGTCAAAGCGCGCACGCTGGAACTGTTCAAGCTGGTGCGGCTGGACCCGGAACGTGTCTATGAGAGCTACCCGCACGAACTCAGCGGCGGCATGAAGCAGCGGACGCTGCTCGCGCTGGGCGTGCTGCTCGATCCGCAGGTGGTCATCCTGGACGAGCCGACGACCGCGCTCGACATCCTGACGCAGCGCGCCATCATCGACGTGCTTAACGAGATGCAGCAGAAGCTGAACTTCAGCATCATCTTCATCAGTCACGATCTGGCGCTGGCGGCGGAGATGGCCGACCGCGTGGCGACGATGTACGCCGGGCAGATCGTCGAGATTGGCCCGGTGAACGACATCTTCTACCGGCCACTGCACCCGTATACGCTCGGCCTGCTGCGCAGTGTGCCGCGCCTGGATCGCGGGCAGGAAGACCTCATCAGCATCCCTGGTGAACCGCCCGACCTCATCAGCCCACCGACGGGCTGCAAGTTCCACCCGCGCTGCCAGTTCGCCAGCGATAAGTGCCGCACGGATGCGCCGCCGCTGGTGGAGTACGCGCCCCGGCACTTCGCCGCCTGCTGGCACACCGATCAGGTCATCGCAGAACGTGACGCCACCCTGGGCGCAGCGCCCACCTTCTCAGGAGAGACGCCCAATGTCTGAGCCAATTCTCAAACTCGATGGCATTCACAAGACGTTCAAAAAAGGGCGCGATGTCACCATCCCGGTGCTGCAGGATATCAGCGTCAACGTCAACCGGCTGGAGATTCTGTGTCTGGTGGGGGAGAGTGGCTGCGGCAAGACGACGCTCGGCAAGCTGATGACCGGCCTGCTGAAGCCGTCTTCGGGCAAGGTCTATTTTGAGGGTAAGGACGTCGATAAGCTGCGTGGCAGCGAGTTCAAGCGCTATCGCCGCGCTGTGCAGATCATCCACCAGGACCCGTATGCCTCGCTCAATCCGGCGCATACCATCTCCAACACGTTGAGCTTCCCGCTGCTGCGTCACAAGATGGTCCGGTCGCAATCCCAGGCCCGCGAACGCGCCGCCGAACTGCTGTCCATGGTCGATCTGACGCCAGTCGGTGACATCATCGATAAGTACCCACATCAGCTCAGCGGCGGCCAGCGACAGCGCGTCAGCATCGCCCGCGCCATGACGACCGAGCCGGAACTCATCATCGCGGACGAGGCCGTGAGCATGGTCGACGTGTCGATCCGCATCGGCCTGCTGAAGATGCTGCTGAGCCTGCGCACTGAGATGAACATGACCATCGTCTTCATCACGCATGACCTGGCACTGGCGAAATATCTGGCATGGTATGGCCGCATCGCGGTGATGTACCTGGGCCGCATCGTCGAGATTGGCCGCACGCAGGATGTCGTCATGAACCCGCAGCACCCCTATACCCGCGTGCTGCTGAGCGCCATCCCGGAGGCAGACCCGGAGCGCACCCGTCAGAAAGAACACATCCAGCTACGCAGCGAGGACATCCCGCGCCTGACGGAACTGCCGCCGGGCTGCGCCTTCCATCCGCGCTGCCCCTGGTATGTGCCGGGCGTCTGCGATACGACCATCCCGCGTCTGTCGAATGCGCCCGATATGCCGAGCGATGCCCAGGTCGCCTGCATCCCGTTGACCAGAGGCGAGGAACTGGCCTTTTATGACGCCTGATGTCTTTCGTGCATTTTTTCGGGGCGGCATCTTCGTCGCCCTGATCGGCCTGCTGCTGACGCTCAGCGTGCCACCCAACAGCGCCGAATTTGTCGTGTCGGTCTGTTCAACAGGCATCGGCGTCGCTCTGATTGCACTGGTGCTCATCGCTAACTGGTGGACAGGCCGATAGGGCAGCGTCGCAATCCGAGGACGCAGGACGAGCGGCATCAGCATAAGTACAGCGCGCAGGGGTTGGTTTGTTCCGGCCCTTGCTGCCCACCCGTTTTATCCTGATTGTTCCCCGTCTTTCGCCCACAGACCCATTAGCGAACGCCCTCAACTGGCATCCAATCGGCGATGCGAGTATAAAGTAAGAGGTGTGAAAGCAAACGAAATGCTAACCAATGTCGTGGGTTCGTCGCTGGCTGCGCCATCCTGATGCCTGGCTGTACGCGATCATCCTCATACTCGCCATCGTGACCCTGATTTTACTGATGCGCCTGCTGAACAATCAGAGCATCGTCGGGGCTGATGTTCCCAACCCGCCAGCCGTCGCCAGAGCCAACGCCTCCGTTGTGGAAGCAATCGCGCAGGCCACGTCAACGGCGACGGAAACCCCATCGCAATCGCCCTCTACGACGCCGAACACCACACCGACCGCCAGCCACACCCCCACCGACCCACCACCCACACCGACGCCGGAACTGACCTGGACGCCGGTCATTACGCCGACGAATACGCTGACGGCCCTGGTGACGGAACCCATCGCCAGCACAGCGACCGAGGCCCCAGCCACAAGCGAAGCCACAAGCGAGGCCACAACCGCACCGCCTGCCGATGCGGGATCAGCTCAGGTGTATACGATCGTGCGCGGCGATAATCTGTATCGCATCGCGCAGCGCTACGGCGTGACTGTCGAGGCGCTGGCCGTTACGAACAACATCGGCGCGGACTATCGCATTTTCGTCGGGCAGGCGCTGACGATCCCCGATGGTGGTGTGATGCCGCCGCCCAGCCCGACCGCCGCACCGGTCGTCAGCGTGCCGCAGGCCGCGCCCCCGGTGACCGCTGTCGCCGCCGCTGCGGAATCCGCCAGCCTCAGCCTGATCGTACCGCCCGCGCCGGACCTCTCGCTGCTGCCGTCCAGCCTCAACGAGCTGCCGATCAATCAGCTCATCGTCATGTCGCCGGAAGTGGTCGCCAATATCCGGCAGATCTATGCCTACGGCCAGTCGCTCGGGCGTAACCCGCGCGCCTTCTCAAAAGTGGGCGACAGCACCATCGAGCCGCCGTTCTTCATGGCGCGCTTCGATGGCGGGCCGTACAACCTGGCGGAGTTCGCCTATCTGGAGCTGGTCATACAGTATTACGCGGGGTCATTCGCCCGGCAGAGCGCCGCCGTCAAGCGCGGGATGCACACGTGGTCCGCGCTGGACCCGATGTGGGCCGGGGCAGGCTGTCTGAGCGGGGAGAACGTCATCCAGTGCGAGATACGCCAGCATAACCCCAGTATGATGATCATCCGCATGGGATCGAATGACGCCGGTATACCCGATACGACCGAGCGTAACCTGCGACGCATTGTGGAAATCTGCCTGGAGAACGGCGTCATCCCGATCATGGGCACCAAAGCCGACCGCTTCGAAGGGCCGGGCAACATCAACAACAACATCATCCGCCGCGTCGCCGCCGATTATCAGGTGCCGCTGTGGGATTTCGACCTGATCGCGCAGACGGTGCCGGGGCGCGGCCTCGGCTCGGATGGTGTCCACATGACGGCCTTCTACGCGCACGACTGGTCGCTGCCGGACGCCTGGACGCGCGGCCACGCTGTCCACAATCTGACGGCGCTCATGATGCTGTACGCCGTCTGGCTGCAACTGGAAGGGGCCTGAGCATGTGGCGGCGTCTGTTCAGCCGGGAGAACGTCTTCGCGGTCGGGCTGTGTGTGGTGATCATCCTGCTGCTGATCGTCACCACCGACAGCAGCCCCCCCTGGATTTATCAGGGCTTTTAGCGTGCGAAGCCCGGGATCGAACTGATGGCCCTGCCGGAGATCGCCGTCATGCTGGGCTTCGCCCTGGTATACATCCTGCTGATACCGGGGCGCTGGCGCGGTTGGGCGCTGCTGCTCGCCAGCGTGATCGGCGTCTACGCACTGTTCCCGCCGCTGAATATCCGCTGGCTGGAGTACAGCCTGGCGACGGCGACGCTGCTGCTGGCCGTGGGCGGCTGGTGGCTGACCCGCGCCCCGGGGCGGGCGATCCAACGCGAGGACGTGGCCGTCTTCGCCTCCGTCGTGCTGATCGCGCTCGGCATGACCGCCGCCCGGCAGATCGACCTGAGCGCATTAATTTCACGGCCGCCGCCGCTGCTCGCCGCGCTGACGGGCATCGCCCTGGCTGTGGGGAGCTTTGGCCTGGTCGTGTGGCCGCTGCGCAAACGTCCGGCCCGGCTGACAGTCGGCCTGCTGGCGCTGATCGCGCTGTTCATCGTCCTCAAGACGGATGCACTGACGACCGCGCTGGCGTCACTGCTGCGCGCCCAGGTCGGGCAGGATGCCAGCCTCGCCAGCCCGTTAGATGTACGCTGGCTGGGCTTCTCTTATGTGGCCTTCCGCCTGATCCATACGCTGCGCGACCGCCAGACAGGGCTGCTGCCAGCGCTCAGCCTGCGGCAGTATCTGACGTATGTGGTCTTCTTCCCGGCCTATGCCGCCGGGCCAATCGACCGGGCCGAGCACCATCAGAAGGCTGATGAAGCGCTGGCTACGCTCAACGCCCGCGACCCGCAGCGCATTACCATCGCTCTGACGCGCATCGGCATCGGGCTGTTCAAGAAGTTCGTCATCGCTGACGGGCTGGCGATCTTCAGCCTGAGCGCTGTGACGGCGGCGCAGGTCGAGACGACAGCGGGCCTGTGGCTGCTGTTGTATGCCTATGCGTTCCGGCTGTATTTCGATTTCAGCGGCTATACGGATATCGCCATCGGGATCGGCCTGCTGTTCGGCGTGCGCCTGCCGGAGAACTTCGACCGGCCCTATCTCAGGCCGAATATTGCCGCCTTCTGGCAGAGCTGGCACAAATCGCTGAGTGACTGGGCGCGCTTCTACGTGTATACGCCGCTGACGCGCAGTCTGCTGCGGCGTAAATGGGGCGGTCCGCTGGTCTTCGGGCTGGCGTCGCTGGCGACCATGCTGATGATCGGGCTGTGGCATGGCGTGACGGTGCCGTTCTTCGTGTGGGGGGTGTGGCACGGCCTCGGCCTGACGATCCACAAACTGTGGAGCGACCGCACGCGCCGCTGGTATCGTGATCTGCAGAAGCGGCCAGGGCAGCGGCAGCTCTGGCAGGTGGGCGGCGTCCTGCTGACTTTTCATTTCGTGCTGCTGGGGTGGGTATGGTTCGCCGCGCCCGATCTGACGAGCGCGCTGCGCGTCTTCGGCGGTCTGGTGGGGGTGCGCTGGTGAAGGGCTGGCGCTGGCTGATGGACTTCCCGTATACCTGGGGTTTCTTCGGGCGCGTCGTGCTGAAAGCGAGCGCGCTGTTCCTGCTGTTGAATCTGGTGTTCATCGTGGCGCAGCCGCTGCCCACGCTGAGCCACCTCAGCGTGTACAACTGGCTCGTACCGGGCCGGGAGCGCCTGCCATACGGCGAGAGCGCCGACGCATTTAATCTGACGCTCGACAGCGTGCCGGCGATGCTGGCCAGCCACCAGCTCAGCCGGGCGAAAGCGCCGGACGAAGTGCGCGTATTGCTGCTGGGCGATTCCTCCGTGTGGGGGATGCTGCTACCACCACACGATACGCTCAGCGGGTGGCTGAACCGGGCCAACCTGCGGGCAGCGGGGCAGCCAGAGGGCAGGCGGCTGGTCTTTTACAACCTGGGCTATCCGACGCTCTCCGCGCTTAAAGACCTGCTCATTCTGGATGGCGCGATGGGCCACACCCCCGACCTGATCGTCTGGGTCATCACACCCGACAGCCTCTACCGCGAGCATCAACTGGGGGTGCCGCTCGTACAGCGCAACACGGAAACCGTGCGCGACCTCATCCGGCGCTATGACCTGGATGAATCGCCAGATGATCCGCGCCTGCAATCGGATGACCTGTTCGGGCGCAGCCTGATCGGCCAGCGGCGGGCGTTGGCGGACCTGTGGCGCTTGCAGCTCTTCGGTATCGGCTGGGCATTGACCGGTATCGATCAGGTATATGCGGATTACACGCCAGTCAGCAATGATCTGCCTGATGACGAAACCTGGCAGGGTCAGCCGCGGGGGGCCGATCTCGCGCCGCTGCTGGCGCTGGACGTGCTGCACGCCGGTCAGGGGCGGGCAGGGCAGGTGCCTATCCTGTGGATCAATGCGCCGATCTATCGGGCGGACGGCAGCAACAGCGACCTGCGCTATAACGTCTGGTATCCGCGCTGGACGATGGCCGCCGCCCGTGACATCATGGCGCAGGTGATGCGAGAGCAGAGCTGGCATTACCTCGATGCGTGGGATGCCATCCCGCCATCAGCGTTTACCGATAGTCCGCTGCATCTGACACAGGACGGCTCGCGGCAGTTCGCCGCGCTGCTGCATGATCCGGTGCTGCGGCTGGTGAGGGAGTGAATCAGGATAGCAGGGCAATCAGAATGATAGAGGATAGTATGACGGCGGAGCAGGTGCGCGCCCAACTGCGCGATTACATCTTATCGGAACTCATTCGTGACCCGGAATACGCGCTGGCAGATGACGAGGGCATCATCAGCAACGGGCTGATGGATTCCTTCGCGCTGGCGCAGGTGGGCGTATTCATAGAGGACGCCTTCGGCGTCTACATCCCCGATCCAGAACTGACGGTCGAACGCATGGACACACTCAACCTGATGGTGGCGCGCGTCCTGCGGGATCAGTGAGCTGATGCTGACGCTCAGCCGCCGCGCCGATTATCTCACGCTGCTGGATGCCGCCTGCCTGCGGGGTGGGGCGGAGCCTGCGCTGATCTATGTGGCGACGGATGCTGAGCCGATCACACTGAGCGCGGAACAGTTCCGGGCAGAGGTCGAACGCTTCGCCGGGCAGCTCCACAGCGGGGGGATACGTCCGCGTGACCTGATCGTGATCGCGCTGCCGCAGGGCGTGACGGGCGTCTGTCTGTTCTGGGCGGCGCTGTGGCTGGGCGCGCTGCCGTCGATGTTCCCACCTCTGACTGAAAAACTCGACCCGGCGCGCTATCAGGCCAGCATGCGTGAGCTGGTGCAGCTCTCCGGCGTGCGGGCGATCATCGCCGCCGACGCGACCGCCCCCCTGCTGGCGGAGGGGGTCGCGTGCCCGGTGTGGCGGCTGGCCGATCTGGCAGCGCAGCCCGCGCTCAGTGTGGCCACCGCACAGCCCGCGCCGGATGAAGTCGCTTTTTTGCAGCACAGCAGCGGCACAACCGGCCTGCAGAAAGGCGTCGCACTGAGCCATGCAGCGGTGCTCAATCAGCTCGCCAGCCTGAGCACCACGCTGAAACTCACACGAGAAGACGTCATCGTTAGCTGGCTGCCCCTGTATCATGACATGGGACTGATCGCGGGCTTCCTGCTGCCGCTGATCCAGGGCGTGCCGCTGGTGCTGATGTCGCCCTTCGATTGGGTGAGCCACCCGGCGCTGCTGCTGCGCGCCATCCACACGTATCGGGGCACGCTCTGCTGGCTGCCGAACTTCGCCTACAATCATCTGGCGCAGCGCGTGCGCCAGCGCGACAGCGCCGGCCTCGACCTGCGCAGCGTCCGCGCCTTCATCAACTGCTCTGAGCCAGTGCGTGCGGAGAGTCATTCGCAGTTCATCGAGCGTTTCGCTGAGAATGGCATCCGACCGGAGATGCTGGCCGTCAGCTATGCTATGGCGGAGAACGTCTTCGCCGTGACGCAGACGCCGCCCGGTGAAATCGTACGCACGGAACAGATCAACCGGGCCGCGCTGCAAGGCGACGGCATCGCCCGGCCCACCCATGACCCGAGCGCGGCCATAACGATGGTCAGTTGTGGGCCATGTATCGCTAACAGTGCGGTGAAGGTCGTCGGTGAAGATGGCCAGCCGCTGCCGGAGCGTCGGGTTGGTGAGGTGCTGATCCGCAGTGACTGCATGCTGACCGGGTATTATCGCCGCCCTGATCTGACTGTGTTCGATGCGCAGAGGTGGGTGCATACCGGCGATCGAGGCTATCTGGCGGAGGGCGAGGTGTTCATCGTCGGGCGCAGTAAGGACCTGATCATCAACGCAGGCAAGAACCTCTACCCGCAGGACCTGGAAGTGCTCGTCAACGCGGTGATGGGCGTGCATCCGGGGCGGGCGGTGGTCTTCGGCGTGTATGATGTGCGTGAAGGTACAGAACTGATCGCGGTCGTGGCCGAGGTCGAATCCGACGACGCGGCGCTGCATCAGCGGCTCAAGCAGCAGATTCGGCAGCAGGTGGCACGCGGGGCAGAGGTGACGGTCAGCTATGTGACGCTGGTCGAGCGCGGCTGGCTCATCAAGACGAGCAGCGGCAAGATCGCCCGCAGCGCCAACCGCGATAAGTGGCTGGCGGCGCGTCAGCAGGTGGGGGAGGGGGCCTCATGAGCAGACTGATCGCACTGGCGGCGCTGGCTCTGGTGCTGGCAGGCTGCAATCTGGTGCGCAGCCAGACGGTCTATCCGACGCCGTCGCTGCCGACGCCGGTCTTCATCCGCGTGGATTACGCCGCCACACAGACGCGGGCCGCCCCGGTCGATGACGTGGCTGTGCCAACCGAGCGACCGCCACAGGTGGACAGCGGCGGGCTGCCCCAGGCTATCGTTGATAACCTGCGCATGATCTATGCGCGTGGTCAGCAGCAGGGCAGGCGCGCCGGGGCCTTCTCAAAGGTCGGTGACAGCATCACCGTCTCGCAGCACTTCCTGGTGCCGATCGGGCAGGGGCGCTATCAACTGCGGGAGTTCGGCTATTTACAGCCCGTGATCGACCATTTCAGCGCTGCACGCACGCCGGGCGGCAACGTCTTCTCGCACAGGTCGCTGGCGGCGGGGACCGGCTGGGCCGCCTGGGGCGTCTTCAACCCGGAGTTCGCGGACCCGACGCAGTGCTTCGTCAATGAGACACCGCTGGCCTGCGAGTACCGCGTGATACAGCCATCGATCGCGCTCATTATGTTCGGTACGAACGACGTGGGCTATCGGTCGCCGGGCGACTACCGCGCCGACCTGGATCGCATCGTCCGCACCAGCCTTGAGGCGGGAATCATCCCCATTTTCAGCACGATCCCCAACCGACCCGATGTCTCGGCGCAGGTGACGCGCTTCAACGGCATCATCGCGGAGATCGCGCAGAATTATCAGCTACCGCTGTGGGACTATCATACAGCGCTGGAGGGCCTGCCGAATCATGGCCTGACCTGGGATAACGTGCATCCCTCGTCACCAGACGCCGACCCGGCGTACAGCGCGGATTTCAGGGTGGATAACCTGCGCTATGGCACCGTCATCCGCAACCTGACCGCGCTGCACGTCCTGGATTTACTGTGGCGCGTCCTGGCCTGACTGCGCCCTGGCTGAGCCTCTAGCTGAAGTCGTAATCGTCGCCTTCTGGCAGGGTGCCGCCGTTGCTGTTGGCCAGGTCCCGATACCAATAGGCGGAGTCCTTCGGAATGCGCTGCTGCGTGGCGAAATCCACGTAGACCAGGCCGAAGCGCTCTCGGTAGCCTTCCGCCCATTCGAAGTTATCCATAAACGACCACTGGAAGTAGCCGCGCACGTCCGCGCCAGCACGGATCGCCCCGCGCAGGGCCATCAGGTAGCGCGTGAGAAAATCAATGCGCTGCGGATCGTGAACGTGGCCATCCAGCGCGACCCAGTCCATAGACGACAGGCCGTTTTCCGTGATGTAGATCGGCTTGCCGTAACGCTCGTAGAAGAAGCGCGGCCCCCAGTAGAGCGACGCAGGCCGCACCGGCCAGCGGAACGCCGTCTGTGGGTTGCCGGGCACCTCATCCACCAGTTCCGGGCCGGCTGCACCGGAGCGCACCACCTGTGCGTGATAGATGTTGCAGCCGTAGAAATCGACCGGCTGGCCGATGATGTCCATATCATCCGCGCCGATGTCGGGCATCATCGGGGCGAAGAGGCGCAGCCCATCCGCCGGATAACGCTTATTGAAGATCGGCTCGGTGTACCAGGTGTTGTTCCACAGCGTCGGATCGAAAATGCCGAAGGTGGCCTCCTGCGCGGCGGAGACGTCGGCGGGGTCGTTGCTGGCAGGGACGAAGGTCACGCCGACCGGCGCGAAACCAACCTGCACCTCCGACTGCGCCCGGGCACGAATCACCTGGACGGCTTTACCGTGCGCCAGCAGGGTGTTATGCGTGATCCGCAGCAGTTGCGGCCAGTCGAGCTTGTCGCCCGGCGCATGACGGCCCTGGTGATGACCCGCCATAATAAATACCTGCGGCTCATTCAGCGTCATCCAATGGCTGACGCGATCCGACAGGCGATCGACCATGACGGTCGCGTAATCAGCGAACCAATCGGAGCTGTACGGGTTCAGCCAGCCGCCGCGACAATAAAGCGCGTAGGGGTAATCCCAGTGAAATAACGTCACAAATGGCCGAATCCCTTTTTCGAGCAGGGCATCGACCAGCCGATCGTAATAATCCAGCCCGGCAGCGTTGACGTCGCCTGTGCCGTTCGGGATGACGCGCGGCCACGAAATCGAGAAGCGATAAGCCTTCATGCCCAGTTCTGCCATGAGCGCGACATCATCGTTATAACGATGATAGTGGTCGTTAGCGACTTCGCCCGTGTGTCCGGCGTAGATCGCGCCCGGGCGGCGACAGAGCATATCCCAGACTGACAAACCTTTGCCATCCGACTGCGCCGCGCCTTCAATCTGATAGGCAGACGTCGCAGTGCCCCACGTAAATCCTTCTGGAAATGTCATCCTTGACTCCTTTTGAGGATTGCAGTGCGTCTTACATTGTAACGGGTGTGCGGACAGCGGCCCATAGTCAAGCGGGACCACTGCGGCCACGAAACAGGCGGTGAGTGTGCGGCGGCGCGCTCAGTCGTCGTCGATTGGCAGGGGCAGATCGACGGCCTGGGCGGCCTGCTTGAGCGCTTCTTCACCCCGGCGATCATAGCGGGCGGTCGTCTGGATGTGCTGATGTCCCACGAGGCGCGCCACCACCGCAATATCGACGCCGTGGTCGAGCAGGTCGCTGACGAAGGTGCGGCGCAGGTCATGCGGGGTGAAGTGGGGCAGGTCGGCACGCTGAGCGCGACGGCGCAGCAGCATGTAGACGGCATTATCCGTAAGGCGCGCCATGTGCTGATCGGTGCTGGTGAAGAGCGCGCCGGGGCGATCGCCACGCAGCGCCAGCCAGTGACCGAGCACGGTCCGCGTGCCGGCATCCAGGTAGACGATGCGCGCCTTGCGGCCCTTGCCTGCGTGGACTTCCAGCCGGGCGGATTCCGGGTCGTAATCGGCCAGATCGAGGGCGACCAGCTCTGAGCGGCGCAGGCCGGTCGCGCACAGGATGGCGATCAGCGCCAGATCGCGCACGCCGTTGACGCCATCGTGTTTGCAGGTCGCCAGCAGCCGGGCGATCTCCTCACGGGGGACGTAGCGCCCGGCGGGCAGACGTTCCTCGCGGATGTTGGTCACGTCGGTGGCATGGCGGTAGGCTTCCGCGTCCATCTGACCGAGCCGCCACGCTTCTTTCAGGACGCCGCGCAGGGCGGAGAGGTGGCGGTTAACGGTGGTGGGGGCGTAGCTGGTCATCAGCGCGGCGCGGATGTACTGCGTATGCTGATAGCGGAGCTGTGCCCAGTCGATGCGGTCCATCGGGACGCCGAACAGGTAGGCGATGTTGTTGAGGGCGGCGGCCATGACACGGCGGCTGCCGTTAGACGTCAGGCGGGCGAGATAGACAGCGGCGGGGTTACGGTCGGCGGGCTGCGGCTGCGTGAGGACGATCTCTTGCATGAGCGCGTTTTCTGCTGGCGGGCGGGTTGGTGGCTTTAGTATAGCATTGGTCGGGCAGGGGGTGGGGGATTTGCCTAATCCCCTGAGAGAGAAGCCGCTGTCTGGGTGTCGCACTCCGTTGGAGCCGGGTTGGTGTGAGGTCAGTATTACGTTTGTGTTTCATACACACATATATAATACTTACAGACGGACTAGGGAGACTGCAGCTGTGAGAAGATTTATACAGAAGAACTTACGGCAAACAATATCCGTAATAATCGGTGTTGTTGGACTTGTTGGAACGTTTGCAGATTTGCTTAGCGATGGGCAATTAGAAACATGGGGAGGAGGGTTAGCGGTTTTAGCGATCATCACCCTAATTTTTAATCTTGCGTGGGATAATCATAAGCTTTCGAAAAGGGTAAACGAATTGGAGAATCCAGAGACAGATTTCGCTCTCAGGATTATCCAGCCACCGCAGCTTTCGACCAATTCCAAGTTATTTGATGTAGACTTTAGAGAATCAGGCGAGCTGCACTTCTACGCACGTCTTGAAATAATCAACAAGAGAAACGAAACAACAACAGCTAAGCTTCAGTTGGTTAACGTCATCTCGGAGTTACCAATCTCCATTAGCAATGGGACTATAAGGGCAACCCTAAATAATCAAGAGTCCAATTCCAAATTTGTACTTAGTCAAGGCTCTATCAACGAAGCCGTCATTAGCTTTCGTGCAGATTTACAGTTGCATCCTACTGACAGCGTTCTTCCGCAGATAGCAACTGCCACAGAACCCAGATTTATCGTTGAGGCGAAACAGACTGATGGCGGCCTCCAATTACTTGAATTGGTTTGTAGTGATTTTCAAGACCAACTAGCTGATCAGATTGTATCGAATCTCAAGAACCGTATAGTGGGCAATAACAACGTAGATGAAACTGTCAAATGGTCGCGATATTTAGCATTATTGGACAAACCATAGATGATCTGCGAGCTGGTGGATATATTCGCCCCCTACACACCATAAGCGCGCAGCGACTTGTTCACTCACCATTGACCATCTTTTTCGCCTTCTGGTGAGGTTACACTTCTGGTCTAGTTGTGTAACCTCACCCTCGTGGGTTACAATCAGGGCATGAGATCACTCAGACGCCATGATCCCCTGCCCCCTTCGCTGACGCGCGCCGTCGACCTGTGGGCCGATGCGACGACCGATGCCGACAGCCCACGCCGCGCCGATCTGCTGCGCGACAAAGTGCAGGCCCTGCTCGGCAGCGGCGAGAACGGCAGCGCCGCCGGGTTCTTCGTGTGTGTGCCACGCCCCATCGATCAGGTGCGCCCGGCGGATGTCGCCGAGTGGCGCGCCTATCTGGAACAGATGGGTCTGGCCGGTGCCAGCATCTACGCCCGACTCAGCCGCCTGTCGAGCTTTTATAAGTGGCTTCAGCAGGACCCCGCCTTCCGCGCGGTGATCCGGCGCAACCCGGTCGATCTGGCGCGGCCCAAGGCTCCCCCACCCTATCAGAGTCCCCGGGCACAGGCGCTCAGCGACGAAGACGCACGCGCCCTGCTCGCGCATGTGCAGTCAGAGGCGGCAGGCGACAGCCTCAGCGCGGTGCGGGATTACGCCCTGCTGCGCTTTTACTTCGCCACAGGTAAGCGCCGCAGCGAAATTATCGGCCTGCGCTGGCGCGATCTGCGCTTCACAGATGACGCGCTCATCATTCAAACGCAGGAGAAAGGCGGCCTGTATCGCGCTACTGAGATCCGTGACGCCGGGGTGAAATCTGCCCTGCTCCGCTACCTGAAAGCGACGGAACGCTGGGATTTTCAGCGCGATAAACCCCTCATAGACCCTGATGATCCCTTGTGGCTCCGTCATGATAACGCGGCACGCGGTCAGCAGGCGGTGACCTCGCACGGGTTCGTCAAGATGTTCAAGCAGTATGCGCGGGCGGCGGGCCTGGGCGATGTCCACCTGCATCAGACGCGGCACACGGTCGCCCGGCTGGTCGGCGAAGACAGCGGCGATCTGCACAGCGTCCAGACGGTGCTGGGCCACCGTCATCAGGCGACGACCCGCGTGTACCTGGAACGGATCGCCATTAAGCGCGATAATCACAGCCAGAACATCGCCCGCCGCCTGATCGATGACGACGCGGTCGCTGGCGGCGATGAAGAATAGACCCTTTATCTGACCCTCTTCGTGGGAGAAGCCTGCACAATGAACCTCGAACAACGCATCGGCCAGATGCTCATGGCCGGTTTTCATGGTCTGACCGCCCCGGATTACTTTCTCGATTGGCTGCGCGAGGGTCGCATCGGCGGCGTGATCCTGTTTGCGCGCAACGTCGCCGATCCGCAGCAGCTCGCCGATCTGACGGCCAGCCTGCACGCCGCCGCCGCCTCGCCCATCCTCATCGGCATCGACCAGGAAGGCGGCACCGTCGCCCGGATGCGGCAGGGCTTCACGGAAAGCCCGGGCGCGCTGGCGCTGAGTTCAGCGCAGGATGCGGAAGCGCTCACGGAGCAGATGTCGGGCGTACTCGGCGCGGAACTGCGGGCGCTGGGCATCAACTGGGATTACGCCCCGGCGGTGGACATCACCTACAACGCCGGCAATCCGACGGTGGGCACGCGCTCCTACGGCAGCGATCCGGCACGGGTCAGCCGGCTGGCCGCCGCCGCTGTGCGCGGCTTCCAGGGCGCGGGGATCGCAGCCTGTGCGAAGCACTTCCCCGGCCTGGGCAATACCGCTGTCGATACGCATCTGGCGCTGGCGTCGATCTCGCAGCCGCTGGATCACCTGCTCAACAACGATCTGAAGCCGTATGAGGCGGTCATGGCGGCGGATGTCGCCAGCATCATGACGACCCATACCCTGTTCACCGCGCTTGATGCAGAGCACCCGGCGACGCTCTCTAAACCGATCGTGACGGGGCTGCTGCGGGAGCGGCTCGGCTTTGAGGGTGTGGTCACGACCGACTGTATGGAGATGAAGGCCATCGCTGATCATTATGGCGCGGGCGAATCGGCTGTGCTGGCGGCGCTGGCCGGGGTCGATATCATCCTGTTCAGTCACACGCGGACGATGCAGGAAACCGCATACGATGCCCTGCTCGACGCGGCGCGCAGCGGTCGCCTGCCGGAGTCGATCATCGACGCGGCGGTGACGCGCATCACAAAGATGAAGGCGCAGTACGCCATCACCGACGCGCCACAACCGGCGCGCATCCGTGCAGAGGCGCATGTCGCCATTGCCGAGACAGCGGCGCGGGCGGGCGTCACAGTGCTCCGGCAGGATGACGCGCTCTTCCCGCTACGGCTCGACCTGGGGCAGATCGGCCTGATTGAGTTTGCCTCGTACATGGATAGCGAAGTCATGGAGCGCGGCGGCCTGACCGGGTTCGCCAGCACAGTGCAATCGCGCGCGCCCCATATTGAGACCGTCTCGCTGAAATCCATCGATCCCGACCCGGATGCAATGGAACGGGCACGCGTGCTGGCGGCGGAGGCGAACGTACTCGTCCTGGCGACGCGCAACGCCCACCTGATCCCGACGCAGTTGCAGATGGCGCAGGAGTTCATGGCGAGTGCGCAGCGCGTGGTACTGCTGTGCCTGCGCAATCCCTTCGACGCGCAGGCGCTGCCCGGCGCGCAGGTGGTAATCTGCACGCACGGCGACGCCACCCCCTCGCTGGAAGCCGCCGTTGATGCGCTGCAGGGCGTCTTTACGCCGACCGGTCAGCTCAGGGTCCCGGTGGAGATCAACGCTTAGGCCGATAAATGCCGGGTTTCCGGCGGTCAACATTGTGAATGGCCGCCGGTTCACTGTACACTCAGGGGCAAAGTCGCCAGCTTACGGCGGCACAGACACGCCCTGTTATATACACAATCGCGACGTGAAGAGGCCTGATGAGTACCCCGCCAAGTCACACGCATATTGACCGTCTGCCGGCTGGCCTGCGTCAGCGGCTTGATGAGACAATTCACAAGCACATTGCAGCGGGCACCTTCCCCGCGTTGGCACTGGCCGCATATCACCGGGGCGCGCTGATCCTCGATGCGGCCTGGGGCTGGCAGAACCCTGAAAGCGACCAGCCGCTGCTGACCGACCACCTGTTTGATCTGGCCAGCGTGACCAAGTTGTTCACGGCGACGGCGTGCCTGTCACTGCTGAGCACGGGCGCTGCCCAATTGCAGACGCCGCTCGTCAGGGTGCTGCCAGAGTTCGGCGAGATGACGCCCCGCCCCATCGACGGCGGGCAGGACCCGTTCACGAAGGAGCCGCTGCCACCTGACCCCCAATTTGAAGGGCAGCAGGTCAACCTGGAGCAGGTCACACTGTATCATCTGCTGACGCACACCAGCGGTCTGCCACCCTGGCGCAGCGTCTTCGCCGCGACAGAAATCTGCCCTCCCCCACCCGACCAGCCCGACACGCTCACACGGCAGCAGCGCTGGCAGCGCGCACTCAACGCGCTGAAGCAGTACGCTTTCG
>Ga0208353_100227_pt1 | contig 25595 bp, 12 predicted proteins | sample HotLakmasection2_FD_184725 | JGI IMG/M metagenome (GOLD analysis project Ga0208353, IMG submission 184725) | Hypersaline microbial mat communities from Hot Lake, Washington, USA - Section #2 (SPAdes) | ecosystem: Environmental > Aquatic > Non-marine Saline and Alkaline > Hypersaline > Microbial... | reverse complement strand
GCAAGCTAATGACCGGGACTCGGAAGCCCTCGCCGTGCTGGAACAGGCCGCCACCATTCACCCCTATTCGTCCGACATTGTGATGGCCCAGGTGCAGGCCCTGTCCGCCGATGAGCAACACCTGGAAGCCTCCATCGCGGCGCGATCGTTCGCCATTCTCAATCTTGATCATCCCCAGGCAGGCGAGTTTCGGGCGATCGCCGATGACGAACTCAACCGCTTTGTGTCTTCTCAAAACTTGAGAAACATCGTGATGACAGTGCTCAACGTGACCGCTGATACCGCGCCGGGGCTCTTTGGCGGTGGCCTACCCGGACTGGGGAGCATTTTTGGGTCACCAGCTCAAGCCATCGACACCTATCAACAGGTTGAAGCAATGGTGCAAAAGGTATCACAGGCTTTTGCCAGTGAATCGGAGTTGGGGGCCATGCTGGCAGAGCAATACAAGCAGCAGCTCTCGCTAGTCGATGATCCCGAAGTGGTGGACTACGTGCGGCAACTGGGCCTGGAAGTCGCCCAACTCATGGGGCGTGACTTTGACTATGAGTTTTACGTCGTGCGCGACAGTTCGCTGAATGCGTTCGCCCTGCCGGGTGGCAAGGTTTTTGTAAATACGGGAGCAATTTTGGGCACGCGATCGCAAGCCGAACTCGCCGGACTGATGGGCCATGAAGTGGCCCACGCGGTACTGTCCCATGGCATTCAAAAGGTCAACACCAACGGTTTGTTGCAAAACTTGGTGGAGCCCTTAGTCAGCGGTGTGCCCTACGGCAGCACCATCACCGACCTCCTCAGCGCCGAATACAGTCAGCAGCAGGAGCGTCAGTCTGACCTTTTGGGCACGCGGGTACTGGCAACGTCGGGCTATGCTGCCGATGGGTTGCGCAACTTTATGGCGACGATCGCGGCTAATTCAACCGCCAGCCAGGCCAGCTACCTATCCACTCACCCCGTCCCCACGGAGCGCGTCGCCTATCTAGAGGACTTGATTTCCGCGAATGGCTACAACCGCTACGCCCTCGAAGGGGTAGATCGCCATCAGGCAATTCAGGCCAAGCTGTAGATCACTGTGAGAGTAAGAGGGGGTGTTGGCGGAGAGTACCCGAAGGACTTGGGTAGGAGGAACTCATGCTTTGAGAGCGAGGCTCAAAGTTGAGGGGAGATGCCGGAGCGCAGTCCAAAACGCAGAGATCTTCCCTCTCTAGCCCTAATCCCTAACGCACCGACTCACTGACTCTACCGACCTCACTGACTCCACCTGCCTCGCCTACCCCACCCATCCACTCCTCTAAGAGGCCCTCGACCCCGCATATCCCGGCATCCGCGCGTCAATAAACGGTAACGACTCCTCCTCGCGGGCAGCGTCTTCGCACCAAAGCTGCACGGGTTCTAACGCTCGCACGGCAGTGATAAACCGCTGCGCGACCGGGTTAAGGGTGATGCCGTAGGTGACAAACCGCAGGGCTACCGGCACGTACATCACATCGGCGATGGAAAAGTCACCGCACAACCAGGGACCACCATAGCGTTCAAAACAGTCCTGCCAGAGGGTTTCGATGCGATGGATTTCGGCGCGAGCGATGCTAGAAAAGTCGTCGAGCGATCGCTGCTGGCAGACGCGCAAATTCTGTGGCAGTTCTTCGCGGACGGCCATAAAGCCTGCGTGCATTTCGGCGGCGATGGAGCGGGCATGGGCGCGGGCGGCGCGATCGCTAGGCCAACCGACCGTATTGGGAAAGTTTTCCCGCACATATTCCATCATCGCTATGGAATCCCAGATGGCAATATCGCCATCTAGCAACACTGGCACTTTGCCCGCTGGGGTATAGCGTCTAATTTCGGTTTCCCATTGCTCGGTAAACAGGGCCAGCTTGATTTCTTCAAATTCCAACTGGCTCTGTTTCAAAAACAGCCAGGCCCGTAACGACCAGGACGAGTAGTTTTTATTGCCGATAATCAGCTTCAGAGACACCGCAGTGACCCTCAATAACGTGAAGTCCCGACCACGACAGCCTTTCCGGGCCGGGTGGGTTATCTCCTTCGCCTGAAGACCAAGGCTTTCGGGCGATCGCATAACCTCCCTCGCGGCGACAAGGTGGTGTCGAGATTTTTGACAGCCTATCGTTTCTCACCGCTCTCATCAAGCGGCAGCCGTTGGGCCGAAATATTCAGAGACAAAACTACCGTGCAGCCCATAGGGAACGTGGTGCTGGAGGTTGAGCCGGGCGATCGGGCCTTTCGCCAGATCTTGAGCATCCAGAATAATCAGGTCAGAGCAGCGTCGCGCCGCATTGTAAATCAGCGCCAAAAGCCAGCCGTCATCTTCTGCCTGACCGTCAGGCCGAGGCACAAATACCGGCTCCCCCATAAAGCCACGGGGCGCTTCACTCCACAGTTGCTCCTCCCCAGTGACTAAATCGCGTTTCAGCAATGCCTGGAGCGGGGCGTTGCCTTGGGGCGCATGAACCGCACCGATGTACAGATAGCGATAGGGCTGCCCCACCTTGGCTGGGTGCAGGGCCGGAAATTCGCAACCGCGAGCAATCAAACAAGTGTAGTCAGTGGTTGCCGCTGCCAGATCCAGCTCAAATCGCCAGAGCTGCCCCTCGGGCACTTGGGAAAAGTCCACCTCTTCGAAGGTCATGCCTTCATCCAGGGTGGGAAAGTCACTGTAAACAATTGAGTCGACGTAGACTTTGCCGTCTTGCTCAAAGGCGTTGGCATGGTGGAAGACGAATCCCGCTGGCGCGGCGATGGATTTCACCGGCTCATCTCCATGACGGGGGATCAAAACGATGTGGGTCTGGGCCTTGGGGTTGAACTGCACACACTCCCCCGCACCCTTCAGCCCTAACAGAAAGGGGAAGGGATTGAAGCCCACCGGGTTTTGGAAAAAGATGACGTAGTTCGGTGTGATGACGAAATCGTGCATGAACGCAAAGCCGGGAATGGTGCGCTGGTAGGACTGCACGCGATCGCCGGACGATGCAAACTCATGGATGCGAATCGTGCTCGATAGCCCGGTTTTGATGGAGAAATTGACCAGTCGTGGCGGCTCCCCCTGCGCTGGGTTACCCGGATCAATGCGAGGATGGGCCGCAAAAGCATCGCCCGGTTCCAGCAGGCCATCTAAGCGATCGAGACCCAGGGTTTCTAGCGTTGTCGGGTCGAGGCGATGGGGTTCTGCCGCCTCCCACAGGGCTAGCAGCTTGCCGCCCCAATAAATCACGTGGGTGTTGGCAATATTTTTCAGTTTCAGGTCAAACAGGTTTGCCAGCCAGCCCCCCGGCTTTTGGGTGCCAAACACGCCGCGATACAACGGTTTGCCCGCTGCCTGCTCGGCCACGTACCCCTCGGTGCGCACAAAGCGGTTGCGGTAATACGCCTTGCCGTCCTTAAAGGCGATGCTGCTGATCATGCCGTCCCCGTCAAAAGGGTGCTTCACCGGATGCCCGTTGATATCGAGCAGTCCTGGCCCATTGCGAAACAGCGTCCCTGCCAACTCAGTCGGAATTTCGCCGTCGATGTCCTCGATCCAGTAGGCAAATTCTTGAGATTGTGAGCGGTAGCCGCTACGCCAGTCGTCTAAGTCATAGGTGCGATCGCGACTGGGTTCGATATTTTGGGGAGAAGGCAGGGTTTGCATAGTAGTTGGAAAACGTCAGAAAGGGTGAACTGAGGGAGTTACGACAGGATCGAAAAGGAAATATTCACAGCGAAAAACCGACGATGATTGCACGTCACGTTTCCGACTCCACTGCACCCATGGGCAGCATTATGGGTGGGCCAGTGTCGATCTCGGGCGAGAGCTTGGCAGCCTGGCTCGCCGGCAAAGACTGGCTGTAAACGGTTGCGCGATCGCCCTGGGAAGAGGTGCTGGGCAGCAAAAACAGTAGCGGCAACGGCAGCAACGTCGACAAGTTGGTCAACGTCACGAGAAGCCACAGGTTCTCAAAGTTGGTTTCAGTCACCCCCAGCCAGTGGGTCAGCACTGCACCAAATTCATGGGAAAGGAGTCCCGCCAAATTCACAATCGACATGAGCAAGGCAAACAGAGTGGCTTCTACACCCGGTGGGCAGATTCTGGCTGACAGCACCAGTACCGGCATAAATGAAATTTCCCCCATGACCGTGAGAATCAGGCTGTCGCCCAGGCTAAACCACTCATCGCCAATGCCGAGCAATCGGTTCGCGTGAGTCACCAGCAGCAGCATGGTGAAACCAAACAGCGTCGAGAGCACCGTCGACCAGGCAAAGATCGTGCGAAAGGGCACCGCCTTTAGAAACCGCTGGAAGATCCAGATGCCCATCAGCGCCGCGATGCTCGTCACCAGGCGGACCCGGCCCAAAAATTCTGGCTCAAACCCCAGGTCGTTGGTGGTGAAAAAGAAAAAGGCGGCGTCGGCGGTGGGGGTAGCCTGCCAGAGAAAGAGAAACAGCGCGGGCATCCAGATCACTTTTTGGGTAATCGCCCCTTTGAGCTGCTTGAGCTGCCCGCTAATTACCTGCCAGGTGGAGGTTTCGGTGACGGGGTCTTCGACAATCCACCAGGCCACGACTGAGACCACCAGGGGAAAGGTCGCCGTGACGCCAAAGACGAACCGGGTGCCAACATATTGCAGCAGCAGGCCCCCCAGGTAAGCGGTGATGATGCCGCCCACTGCCGAAGCGCCCCATGCCAGCGATTGTAGCGATCCGGCATCGCTCTGGGATTCTTTCCGCGCCCGCTCCACTACCAGGGAGTCGACAATTACGTCCCCGACGGCCACGGCAAGGGAACTGAGGGTAATGGCCGCGATCGCGCTCCGCCCCGTATTCACCACCGTTGCCATCGCGAGCCAGGAGGCCGCCCCCAGCAGGCCCGATAAGACCAGGTACGGTCGTCGCCGATAGCCCCAAATCGGAAACCCGTCGGAGATAAACCCAAACAATGGCTTAATCGTCCACGGAGCGGTGGCAATTCCCGTCAGTGCCGCCACTTCGGCGGGCGTCAGCCCCAAATCATCTTTAAGAAAGAAGCTGACGGCCAGCCGGGCCAGCCCCAAAATGCCCTGCACAAAGTACACCAGCAAAATGGCGCTCAGCTCTAAAGACATCTCCTGCCCAAACAGCAAGCGCTTTTCCACGAACTGCTGGAGACTGCCTTTGGAAATGGAAGAATCGGTCATACGAGTTTTTGATGCGATCGCAGAGCCCGTCAGGGCACCTGCTCTACAAAATATTGCGTTTTATTAATCTCTTCCATGATAAACACTTCCGCTGGAACGGACAGGAGGGGGAGTGAGCGGGTGGCAAAGTGACAGGGTGGCAAAGTGGCAGGGTACGTGAGGTGGGTGAAGTAGGTGGAGTGGCGGGGAAGCAGCCTGAGCGAAGTCGAAGGATAAATGGGCGATTAGGTTAAGTCGGTGGAGAGGTAGGTCGATTTAGCCAAAGTTGCGATCGCGAGGAAATCGGAACCCTTGTAATAGCTGCAACAGGGGTTACGGCTAACTGGGTACGGTGGGTTCGGTGTGAAAGCTCGCCATCACAGTGAGGGTTTTGCGACTGTTAAAGGCGCTGCTTAAAGCCCATCATAGGGACATAGAGAGCTTGAGACAACAACCCTCAAACTGAGATTTAGGAGGCAATTTATGATTGTTCGTTACTGGCATCCTTTCCAAGAAGTTGAATCGTTACGCCGTCAGCTCGACAGCGTTTTCAACGAAGTCAGCAACGTGATTGAAACGGCACCCACGGCTTGGACACCGGCGATCCGTTTAGTTGAGAACGGCGATCGCTATGTTTTGACCATTCAGCTAGCCGGAATTAACCCTGATGTCATCGATATTCAGGCCACTCGCGAGAGCCTGGTGATCAGCGGTGAGCGTCAGCAGCCTGAAGTTTTAGAAGGCGATCGCGTCCTGCATGATGATATTCGCTATGGCTCCTTCCGCCGCGTCGTGAATCTGCCGGAAGCAATTCAAAATGACGCCGTTGAAGCCAATTTTGAGCATGGTTTTTTAACGCTAACGCTGCCTAAAATTGAGGAAGTCCGCAACAAAGTTGTGAAGATTAGTCTCAACGGTGGCAACGAAACTGCAACTGAGGAATTGCCTCAAGCAGACGCTTAATTCCAGTGCTGGTTTCAACAAGTCAGTTTGTTAGTGAGTCATGATGCTTTGGGGCAGCGATCGCTGCCCCTTTTTTCTGTTTTAAGTAATGCTTGTAATGCTTGAAAAGCTCAGTTTCTAAACCACCGCGTCCCTCTCCTACGGCTCTCTGCGCCATGTGTCAACACTCCCCCAGAGCGCTGCGCAGCTTCCCCTTTGGTAAAGTCCAAAGGCTTGACCTAAGATAAAAGCAGACTTTACCGGCCTTCATCCCTTTTTACGTATTCGTTTATGGCAACACCGACCGTTTCCCCAGTAGTGTTAAGCGAAGAGGTGGAGAAGCGACGCAATTTTGCGATCATTTCTCACCCTGACGCGGGTAAAACGACCCTGACCGAAAAGTTGCTGTTGTATGGAGGCGCGATTCACGAAGCCGGAGCCGTGAAAGCCCGTCGTGCCCAACGTCACGCCACCTCTGACTGGATGGCGATGGAGCAGCAGCGGGGCATTTCTATCACCTCGACGGTGTTGCAATTTGACTATCGTGATATCCGCGTCAATCTTCTGGATACGCCCGGTCACCAGGACTTTAGCGAAGACACCTATCGGACGCTGGCGGCGGCGGACAATGCGGTGATGCTGGAAGACGCCGCCAAGGGTCTGGAGCCGCAAACCCGCAAGCTGTTTGAAGTCTGCCGGATGCGATCGCTCCCGATCTTTACCTTCTTTAACAAAATGGATCGCCCGGCTCGCGAACCGCTAGAACTGCTGGACGAAATCGAGCAGGAGTTGGGCCTCGCGACCTATGCGGTAAACTGGCCCATCGGCATGGGGGAGCAGTTTCGCGGCGTGTTTGATCGGCGCACCCAGCAATTCCATTTATTTGAGCGCACCGCTCACGGTAGCAAAGCAGCGGGCAAAACCATTGTGGATCTGGGCGATCCGCGCATCGAAGACTTGGTGGATCGGGATCTCTACTACCAGTTCAAAGAAGAGTTGGAAATGATTGAGGCCCTGGGATCGGATCTGGATATCGACGCCATCCATGCCGGTCAACTCTCCCCGGTATTTTTCGGCAGCGCCATGACCAACTTTGGCGTGCAGTTGTTTCTCGATGGCTTTTTAGACTATGCGATGAAGCCCGCGCCCCGCAACAGCACTCAGGGGGAAATTGAGCCGACAGCGGAAGACTTCTCGGGTTTTGTGTTCAAACTGCAAGCCAATATGGATCCGAAGCACCGCGATCGCGTGGCGTTCATTCGTGTGTGCTCGGGCAAGTTTGAGAAAGACATGGTGGTGAATCATGCGCGATCGGGCAAAAGCGTCCGCTTATCCCACCCGCAAAAGCTGTTCGCCCAGGGTCGGGAATCGCTGGAGGAGGCTTACCCCGGTGATGTGATTGGCTTGAATAATCCAGGGGTGTTTGCGATCGGGGACACCATCTATCAGGGCCAAAGGCTGGAATACGAAGGCATTCCCTGTTTCTCCCCGGAACTGTTTGCCTATCTGAGAAATCCCAACCCGTCAAAGTTCAAGCAGTTCCACAAGGGCGTCACTGAGCTGCGCGAGGAAGGAGCCGTACAAATCATGTTTTCCGCTGATGAGTCCAAGCGGGACCCAATTCTCGCGGCGGTCGGCCAACTGCAATTCGAAGTGGTGCAATTTCGGCTGCAAAACGAGTACAACGTTGATACGCGACTGGAACCCTTGCCCTATACTGTCGCTCGTTGGGTCGAAGGCGGCTGGGAGGCGTTGGAAAAAGCCGGACGCCTGTTTAACACGACGACGGTAAAAGATAGTTGGGGTCGCCCGGTCCTCCTGTTCCGCAATGAGTGGAACGTGGGCCAGGTGGAAGGCGATCATCCTGACCTGAAACTTCGTAAGACGGCCCCGGTCGTTTCTGGACAGCAGGTTGAGGACCTGTAGCCGTAGTGAACTCTCCAGCAGATGCCTGGAGGATTTGGGCGACACCGATTGCTTCAGGTTGAAGGCAGGTGGCGCTGCTCACTCTACAGTTCATAAACGAAAGCGGGAAGGCTTAGCCCTCCCGCAACTGTGCCGTTAGGTTAAAGGGAGGCCGCTCACTATTCGGCTTCCTCGGCGACTTGATTAATTAACACTTCGCCTTTGAGCATGCGCTGGGCCGCTTCTAACAATGCTTCTTCCAGATAGGGCTTGGTGAAGTAGCCGCTCGCTCCCAGATCGACGGCCATTTGGCGATGTCGGTCGGCCCCCCGAGAGGTCAGCATCGCGATCGGGATATTCTTCAGCAAGCTGTCCTTTTGCATGCGAGACAGCAGTTCCAGACCATCCATGCGCGGCATCTCGATGTCGCAGAAGACCAAGTCGCAGGGGAGGCCCGATCGCATTTTCTCCCAAGCTTCCTGACCGTCGCGGGCCTGCTCGACCCGGTAGCCCACCTTGTTGAAGCTCATCGACAACAGCTCGCGGACGGTAATCGAGTCGTCCACAATGAGCACGGTCGGCTCGGTCTTGACGGGTTCTTCGTCTTCGGGCGGCAGGTCGACCTGCGACCAGAGGGAAGATCCGGCTTCGCGACGGACGCGGCCTTGGGCGATGTCGATGAGTTCTAGCACGTCGCCGATGGGCATGACGCGACCATCCCCCAGCACCGTCGCCCCGGCAATGCCCATGGGTTTGGGCACCGGACCTTCGATCTGCTTAATCACAATTTCCTGCTCACCCAGCACGCGATCGACCTGAATGCCGATGTAGGTATTGGCGTTCCGCAGCACCACAATGGAAACCATGTCGTCGTCCTGGCTACCGCCATAGACTCGGCCTCGGCCCAGGGCACGGTTGAACTGCAACAGATCTGACAAGGGTTGGAAAGTCAGCGACATATCCCGCCACTGAATGTAGGATTGCCCTTTTTCGTCGGTCTGGATGCGATCGCGGGGCACGTCGAACATATCTTCTACCCCGTCCATCGGGAAGGCAATGCGGGCTTGATTGTTCAGACAGCTCAGGGCTTTCGAAATACTCAGCGTCAAGGGTAGGCGGATGGTAAAGCTAGTGCCCTTACCCAACTCGGAGTCGATATTGATCGCTCCCCGAATCTCCGATAGGGCCGTGCGCACCACATCCATGCCCACCCCCCGACCCGCAAAGTCATCGGCCTGGTCACGGGTGCTAAAGCCATGCCGGAAGATCAACTCATACGTTTCCAGGGTGTTCATTTGGTCGGCTTCAGCCCGAGTAATGAGACCCTTTTGAATCGCCTTGCTCTTGAGCACATCGGGATTGATGCCTGCACCGTCATCTTCGATATAGATGACCGTTTGGTTACCTTGGTAAAAGGCGCGGACGGTGATCTTACCTTCGCGGGGCTTGCCGAGGGCGGCTCGCTCTTCGGGCGACTCGATGCCGTGGGTAATGGCGTTGTTGACCAGGTGAGTCATCGGGTCATACAGTCGCTCCAGCAACATCTTGTCGATCAGGGTGTCGCGACCTTCCACGATCAACCGTGCCTCTTTGCCACACTTGATGGAAATGTCGCGTACTGCTCGGGGCAAACGATCAGCGGTTTGGGCAAAGGGCACCATGCGGGCCTTGTTCAACCCTTCTTGCAGTTGCGTCGTCACCTGTCGGAACTGACGGGCAATCTGGTCTGTAGATTCAACGGTGTAAGCAATGTCAGACGACGATTCCCGCACTCGGACGATGAGTTCGATCATCTCCTGAGTTAGGGTATGGAAGCCGGTAAAGCGGTCCATCTCTAGGGCGTCAAAGCTGGCCCCAGTGGCATGACTATCCCCATTGCCGCCAGTGGTCTGGGTGAAGCGTGTACCGCCCGTTTGGAAAGCTTGCCGACTGGCCAGTAGGGAACTTTCAAGCAGCGATCGCTCATAGAGGTCGCGCATTCGCTGGCCGACGTCGTTGAGCTGCTGCACCTGGAACAAGAGATTATCGAGAAACTGGCGGAAGCGGTCCTGATCTTGCTCTAGGGAGTTGCGGTTGACGACCAGTTCCCCCACGAGGTTGTTCAGGTTGTCGAGGTGCTTGACGGAGACCCGCATGGTCTGGTCGACGATGCCGCCGACGCGCCGAGGCGATCGCCCTGGTCCCGAAGACCGAATGCTCGAAGAACTCCCCCCTAAAGTTTGGTCAGCTTCTTCGAGGAGTTTTTCCAGGTCGCCAAAATCATCCCCACCAATATCGGTATCGGTGGCAGCACTGGTAGCGATGTCATCGCTCGTACCGTCGTCCCCAATGAGGGCGTCTAACTCATCAAAATCAATCCCCCCCGCATCTGCCGCCATGGTGGCTCCGTCAGCCGCCGGTTCATCATCGAGCAGGCTATCCAGCTCATCAAACTCAGAGTCCGAGACTGGAACGACCTCTTCATCGGCACTGGTAATATCGTCGGCGTCGGGCGCTTCCAATAGCGCATCCAGATCGTCAAAATCGGCGGCGTCACTAGCCAAATCCGGCTCAGCCAAGGCATCGCTCTCGCCAGCGCCGTTCTCAAAGTCTCCCTCAACGTCGCTGATGGCGGCCTCAGAGAACAATTCGTTGTCTGGCTCGGCGGCGGCCTCCTCGCTAAAGTCGAAATCAAGATCGCCGCTGACCGCGTCGGTGAAATCGGTGTCTAGAGCGGACTCGTCGAAGTCGAAATCAAGGTCACCGCTGGCCGCTTCAGTGAAATCGGTGTCTGGAGCGGACTCGTCGAAGTCGAAATCAAGGTCACCGCTGGCCGCTTCAGTGAGGTCAGTTGCTGACAGCAGGCTATCCACCGCCAAACCGTTATCGGTGGCGGCGATCGCGTCAGCGTCGTCAAATAAAGTAGCCGACTCGCTATCGAAATCTCCAGCTTCTAAGTCGGACAGGTCAGAGGCGTCGCTATCGGTCAACAGGTCGACATTGCCTAAATCGAAGTCCTCTAGTCCCGCCTCACTGGGGGAGTCGGCGTCTAGGGAGTCGAAGTCAGCTCCCAGGGCCGCTGCCATATCCGTATCCACGTCAACGGCCTCTTCATCACCGAAATCTTGATCGAAGTCGGCATCATCGGTTGTCTCTAGCGAAGCTTCGCCGATTTCAAAGTCAGTGTCTTCGGGGGGTGACGGCTCCTCCTCGATGACAACTGCCACCGACTCATCACTGTCAGTAGCCGAGTCAGTAGCGAGTTCGGGCGTCGTAAAGAAGTCTTCGATGTCGTCGCGAGCATTGGTGACAGCCTGAGTCGTTGGGGGCGATTCCTCAGCGGTGTTGAAAAAGTCGTCATCCGTGTCTGCTGCGATCGCCTCAGGTGCTGCCAGATCCTCATTCCCCTCGGCAAATAAATCGGCTGACGCTGATGTTTCAGGCTCTAAATCGCCACCCCCCAGCCCCTCGCTGGGGGCGGCAAGGGCATCAAAATCCGCGTCTGCCGTAAGCGACAAGGACTCATCACCGCTGTCGGCAAAGGTCAGATCGAGGTTAGCGGCGTCACCCTCGCCGGGTTCATCAAGGTCTAGTCCCAGGTCTGCCGTCGCGTCAGCGATCGCCCCTTCCGCTTCATCTTCCTGTAGACCGAGGAAATCGTCGGACGAGTCGTCGCCTGCGCCAAACAGCTCCGCCATATCGTCCGCTGCTGGAGCCGCGTCGGCGGCGTCCAGTAGGGCATCGGTCATTGCCATATCGCTCTCGAAGTCAGAGCCCCCCTCATCGCCAGGGTCAGCGGGCATTTCTGCGGCATCGAGGCCTAAGAAGTCAAGATCGCTATCCGTGGAATCTTCAGCGCTTTCGCCCAATAAGGCATCAAAGTCGTTCGCGGCGTCGGACGCCTCCGGAGCAGCGTCATCGAGCAAGGCGTCAAAATCGGCTGCGGTGTCTGCCTCATCGGTTAGGTCAAAGCTACCCTCAGGGGACGTTGTTTCGACTTCATCGATCCCGAAGTCCAACGGCTCACTGTCCTCAGGGTCGGAAAACAAGCCCTCGAAGTCGTTGTCGGACTCGTCCGTATCGGTGATGGATAGGACATCCCGATCATCCTGCTCGGGAGCTGCAACTGCTGCTGAGGCTTCTACCTCGTCTAGCTCCGGAAAGTCCGCAAAATCCAGCTCAGGCGAGTCAGCGTCATCCGCGTCGGCTGGCTCAGTCCACAGTTCATCCAGGGCATCCAAGGCGGAAGCGTCGTCAGTGACGTCATCGTGATCGGCGTTTTCGAATGACCAGGGATCGGCGATCGCTTCAAAAGAGGCATCGCTACTGGCCATGGCAGCGGCAACCGTGGCGGTGTCAGCGGGGGCGGCGACCGGCTCATCACTGCTACCCAGGTCAATTGCCGTCGCTGGTGACTCTGCCGCGTCAAACAACCCTCCAAACTCGTCATCTGTAGTCGGCGAGTCGGTCGTGGCCTCTAAGTCCAGGTCTAGATCGAAGGCCGCATCAGCGGGTGAGTCGAGGTCAAAATTAAAGTCATCAGCCGGAGTGTCGGTCGCTGCCTCCAAGTCCAGATCTAAATCAAGGGCGGCATCGGTGGGCGTATCCAGGTCAAAGTCTAAGTCATCTCCGGTAGCCGTCGCGTCAACCGCTTCGACATCGAAGGCCAAGTCATCCGTTGCGATTAAATCGTCGTCCCTCTCCTCAAAGCCATCTAACAAGGCCGCCAATCCGTCATTCTCGCCCTCTGCAGCAGCGGCTTCTGAGGTTTCGGCTGGGGTCTCTGTGAGGTTGAGCAGGTCGTCGAGATCATCATCAGTCGTCTCGGCGGCTTCTCCAGAGAGGGGCGGGGCCTCTGCCGTCAAGATCTCAGGGTCACCGAACAAATCGGCCAGGTCGCTACTGCTATCGCTGGTATCCTCTTCTTCGTCTAGCGACCCCTCTAGCAAGTCCGAAAAGTCGCTATCTAGCTCAAGGTCAGGGCCGGGAGTATCCGCGATCGCGGCTTCGCTTTCAGAAATTTCCTCCCAGGGGGAATCTAGTTCCGAGACTTCTCCTTCGAACAGATCGGCCAGGCTATTTAACTCAGCGGCACCGACGGTCGGTTCGCGGGCGGGGGCTGAGGTGGCGGGCGCGTCTGTCAGGGCCGCGAGGGAATCGGCCAAATCATCGTCACCGCCGGTCAGATCGAGATCGTCGGTAGAGGACTCCAGCCAATCCAGATCCGCTTCGGCTCCCGTCACCGCTTCGGACTCGGCGGCAAAGAGGTCACTGAGGTCGGTCTCTTCGGTGGTTGCCAGGGCATCATCCAGCAGCGAATCGATGTCACCGACTGCCGCATCGGCTTCGATGGGCATGGGCATGAGCGATTCCAACTCGGCGGAAACGGCAATGGCGGCGGCTTGTCCTGATAAAACCTGCTCTTGGGCTCGCTTCAGCTCTTTGATCACAACGGGGGCGAGGGAACGATAGGTTTGCTCCGGATTGCCGACGGCTTGGCGTGCCGCCGCGACGAGATCACACCAGCGGCTCAAGTCAAACTGTTCGCCGACGCGCTTCAGGGCATCGCAACTGGTCTGCAATGCCGAGCGACTGGCGGCGGTGTCCGTTTGCTTAAATAAGGTGAGCATTTCCCGCAGATGCCCAGGAACGTCGCTGCTAAAGACGAGCTTCAAAGCGCTGTCTTCGCTACTGGTCAGGGTGACCACTCCGGGCTGAGCACTCGCCACCGAGGCGGTCACTTTGGGCGCAGCTGGCGCGACGGCAGGGGCCACAGCCACGAGTTCATTCAGGTGGGCCTCAAGGCGATCGAAGACGGGCTCCACATCGGCCATCACCTCTTGAGCTTTTTCTTCGGTGAGGCCAAAGGGTCCCTGCAATTCTTCGAGCAATGCCTGTAGAGCGTCAAAGACCTGCAAAAACATGGTTTCGAGGTCTCGGTCTACCTGGGTGGTGGGGGCTTCTTTGAGAACTTTGAAGTAGTCTTCTAAGCGGTGAGAGGTTTGCTGGATGCCTCCCAAGCTCAGCATGGCCGCCCCCCCTTTGACCGAGTGAGCAGCGCGAAACACTTCACTCACCATCTCAGGGTCTTGAATGGTGGCTTGAAGATTTAGCAAGCCTTGCTCAATCGTATTCAGGTGATCCTTCGCTTCTTCGATGAAGTATCCCAGGATTCTCTGCTGCTGTTCAGGCATCATGGCGGACTATCCCCCCCTCGTGCTCGTATGTGGTGCCCTGTAATCGGTGCATGTGATGCGTCGAAAAAATGGTGCTCTGGCTGGTGAGTTGGGCTATTGGGCTCTTCACATTCCCTTGTTGAGACATCTTAATCGGTCGCCAGTAAGTCCGTTACAGCCCGTTACATTGCTCGTTGGCATCAGGGCGATCGCCCCTGGTTTAGCGCGGTGTACCCTCCCCCGTATCCACCTTAAATCGTTCGACAGAAGTCAGCAGATCTCGAGCCACACCCACCAAGTTCTGCAGCGACGCTGACACGCGTTGAGATTCTTGGGAGGTTTCTTGAGCGGTTAACTCAACCGACTGCATTACCTGCGCAACGGTCCGGGAGGTTTCGGTCTGTTCGACGGTGTCTGCCGTAATTGAACGCACCAGGACGTCAATGCGGTTAGAAACCTGAATGATGTCTTCCAGCGATCGCTTCGCCTGTTCCGCCAGTCGGGTCCCCTCAATCACCTGCTGGGTGCCTTCTTCCATGGCGGTCATCACCCCGCCCGTTTCACTCTGAATCTGCAAAACGATTTGCTCAATTTCTTTCGAGGCTTTGGCGGCCCGGTCAGCCAACTGGCGCACCTCATCGGCCACAATCGCAAAGCCTCGACCCGCTTCGCCAGCTCGCGCCGCCTCGATACTGGCGTTCAACGCCAGCAGGTTCGTCCGGGAGGCAATCTGCGAAATCAACGCCACAATTTTGGAAATCTCTTGCGACGACTCGGCCAACCGCTTCACCTTCCGAGTCGTTTCGGCCACCGTCTCGCGGATTTCCAAAATCCCCGCCACGGTGCGTTCTACCGCTTCCCCCCCGCGCAGGGCGGTGGCGGAGGCGGACCGCGCAACTTCTTCGGCTTCACGGGCACTTTCTGCCACCCGCTGAATCGAGTCGGTCATCACCTGCACCGAATTCAAAGTGACGGCCAGTTCTTCTGCCTGTCGCAACGCGTCTGCCGATAGACTCCGGGCAAACGTTTCATTTTCGGTGGAAGCGGCACTCACCTGGCGGGCGGCGGCGCTCACCTGTTGCACAATTTCTTGCAGGTTTTGAATGGTCAAGTTGAACGAGTCGGCAACTGCGCCTAACACGTCGGCGGTGACCTCTGCTTTCACGGTCAGGTCGCCTCGGGCCGCGCCTTCCACATCATCGAGTAAGCGAATGACTTGACGCTGCAAGTCTTCTTTAGCCTGCTCTTGTTCCTGCGCTTTGCGCTGGGCTTCGCTGGTGGTTGTGAGAATGACGCGAGCCATCTGGTTGAACCCAGACGCTAGCTTGCCGGCATCATCATCGGCATAGACGGTGGCGCGGGCGTTGAGATTACCTTGCGAGACGGAAGTGAACTGCGCCTGCAAGTCGTCGAGCCCTTGCTTGGTGCGCCGATTGGCTAAATGCCCCACACCCGCTGCCGTACCAAAGCCCGCGACGCCTGCCGCCAGCGACATGGCAGCAGCGGGGACGGGTTGAATCTTTTGGTCGGCCATGACGCTAGAGCCGACAAAATACACCACGCCTGCCGTAATGAACGAAGCCAGACCCGCTGCACCAGCGACCATGAGCTGTTTGGTCTGACTGGGGGCATTTTCCAGGAGCGCGAGGGCTCCTTGATCGGCTGGGGTCGGTTTGGTGTTATCTTCGTCGACTTGCGCAAAGGCAGGCAGTTGATCTGCCACCCCAGAAATGCTGAAGATTTCATCGTTGTCGACGGAGGTGGAGCTGTCGTCGATCGCAAAATCAGAGGCTCCAAAGCTGTCAGACTCGACGACGTCATCATGGGAGTTGATGCCGGAGTTGCCAGCGAGGGGAGCGGTAAACCCAGCGGAACTGTCGGTGAGTTCAAAGTCGGGAATGCTGCCCAGATCATCAAACTCATCAAAGTCGTCTAGAAAGTCGACGTTACTCTGGCTACCGGTGCTGTCTTCGGCGATCGCTGCGCCGTTATCGGCGTAGCTTAAATCAGCATAGGTTTCGCCGGTTGACCCCTCATCCGAGAGGTCGTGCTCGTCCTCAGCCGCAAACGCATAATCACCTTCATCCACGGCGATCGCCCCCGCTTCGGGTGCGGGTTCCGACATAAACAGGGTTTGTTCATCCGGTTCGTCAATGACCCCCATGGTGGCTTCATCGAAGGCGTAATCGGCCTCGTCGAGCATATCCTCCATTTGGGTCGGGGCCGATTCAAAATCAACTCCCGGCGGTTCACCATAGGGTTCCGGATCGGTTTCAGCAGTTTCTAAATTTTCAAATGCGGAAAAAGGATCGTCGTTGGCGACTTCTGAGTCGGGCATCTCCATTTCCGAGAGATCGACATCGGCTCCAAACGGATTATCGTCCTCACTGCCAAAGAAATTGTCGGACTCGGCGCTGTCAGCCACCCCAAACGGGTCGCCCATGTCTGCCGACGTATCAACCGGGGTATCGGTGTCAGGAGTCTCAAAAGGCCTGTCAAATGGAGAGTCTGATGACAAGTCGTTGGAGAGATCCAAATCCACATCTGCTGCTTCTAGGTTAAAGTCAGTCAGATCGCCATCCTCAAAGAAATCGGCATCGCCAGCCGCATCATTAGTGTAGTCTGCCCCTGCCCCTGCGGCTGCCCCTGCCCCTGCGGCTGAGAGGTCAGCTAGGGTGGCGTTGTCATCTGCGACTGCGGCCCCAGGGCTGTCAAAACCATCGGCGGCTGACTGCTCTTCTGCGTAAGCGAGCCCATTATGCGCAAAGTCGACAAACTCAGGGTCGGCAGTGACATTTAAGACTGCTTGATACTGTTCGCGGGCTTCACTGTAGCGGTGCAGTCCGTAACAGTAGATATGCCCTCTGAGTAAGAGCACACTCGGATCGGTTGGGTAATCGGCAGCAAGCTGGTCTATAATTCCGGCAGCATCCTCGTAGCTACCCTGCATATAGGCTCTCTCAGCTTTCTGATATGCTTGTGTGTAATCAGTGCTCGATGCCATTTCCTAATCTCCTGCCGTTTAAGCAATCTCAATACAAACTGTTAGGCCGCCCAGCGAGCTGATCGCAAAACAGCGATGTGGTCTAGTAGTCGAACTACCTGCTTAGCAGAGTCATCGCCGATGCTCCACTCCCCCTTCAAAAACGGAGCCATTGTATCGGGGGTGTTTTGAGAAAGATTAAGAGACTCAAGGTCCATCCAATCTGTCCCAACGATCTGATTAACGGCTAAGCCTAGCATAGTTCCTTGTTCTTCAATCGCGATGACGGGAATCTCCGTTCGATCAGTATTTAGTTGAGTGGGATACCCCAAAAACTGACCTAAGTCGGCAACCCAGATCACCCGTCCTTGCTCGTTCAGGGTACCCAACAATAGTGGTGATACATTCGGAACCGCAGTAATGCGATCGGGGGGTTGTTCGATGATGCGTCGAATCCCCGTAGCGGGTAAGGCAAATTCATCTCCCGACGTGACAAAAAAGCGAAGATAAAGTTCGCCTTCTGGCGTTTCGAGTTCTTGTAATTCCGGTCCTTGTTCTTGCCCTTTACCGGTCAAAAAATCGGGATTGCCGACCATACTCTCCTCCCTCCCTCACGTTATCCGCGCAACAGTTGTTTGACCGTACCCAACAGTTCTGTGGGTTGAAACGGTTTAGCGATGTAAGCATCAGCCCCTTGCTTCATACCCCAGTACCGATCAAACTCTTCCCCTTTTGAGGAACATAAAATCACGGGCACATTTTGGGTGATGGGATCCGCTTTGAGACGACGACAAACTTCGTAGCCATTCATTCGTGGCATGACGATATCGAGCACGACAAGATCAGGATGTTCTCCTGCCTGAATTTGCTCTAGAGCTTCTACCCCATCCGTGACAGCCGCAACGGTGAGGCCGCTTCCCTTGAGCAATTCAGTAATCATTTCTCGTTGGGGAATGCTGTCCTCCACCACTAAAACCATGCTCATAATATTCAATGACTCGCAAATTGGCTTCCCTGATGCAATTTGTCACGATGCGACGTGTCTTTTGCGGTGTTCAAGACTGCGATTTGAATGAAATGCGGTCCTGTGTTTTTTAAGGTACCCGCAAACTCATAAAATGCTTGCTCTTTAGAACAATTGGTTAACTTAAGTGGGGGTTTTTGAACTGTTTCTGTCGGATGACGTAGTTTTGGGCGATCGCTCTAAGCCCGGTTGACAGCGAGCTATGGCGATCGCCTGCCCCCGCCACTCGCCGCACCTTTTGCCCATGACAATCGGGAGGTGACGTTCTGGCCGATCCTTTAACCGGGGGTCGAAGAGTGGGGCTCAAGTTCGAGGTCGTCTTGAATGGCTTGTTCTAACAAGCGGTTGGGCTTGGGGCGGGTTGGGTTGCCCGGACCCACGTATTTTTCTACCAGGGTGAGCAGTTCATTAGCCCCAAAGGGTTTGGTGAGATAGTCGGTGGCTCCGGCCATGCGGGCTTTGACGCGATCGATAAAGCCATCTTTGCCCGTCAGCATGATAATGGGCGTTTGGCGAAACGTGGTGGATTGCCGCAACATGGCGCAGAGTTGATAACCCTCAAGCTCTGGCATGGCAATGTCGCACAGGATCAAGTCGGGTTGCAGTTGAAAGAGTAAGCTCAAGGCCCGGAGCGGATTGCCGATAGACGTGGCTTCGTAACCGTGCTCGTCGAGAATTTGCTCGATCGCCTGACGAATGGTCACCCCGTCGTCAACACAAACGATGCGAGGCACTTGGGTGGCGTGCCATTCTTCCGGGGAGTCTTGCGGCAGAGTCGCAAGGGGAATGGCCGATAGATGAATAATGCCCTGCCGCACGTAGGGGTAAATGCCCTTGGCCACGGTGACGACGCCTTTGTTGAGGTAGCGTCCAATTTGTTGAATGGAGGTGTGGCCGTCCATCCAGCCCAACATGCGAACGGTTTTGTCATCCTCCGGTTCGCTGGGCTGGAGTTTTTGCATGACGGATGGGCACTGGTGCGGCGACTGAATGTGGGGATAAAACTGATTCCAGGCCTGAATTTGAGTAGTGATGGTGGCGACGAGGGAGCTGATTTCAAAGGTGGTCAATTGCGGACTGAGGCCAGCCGCCAACTTAAAGACAAACGACCCTTGATGGAGGCTCAATAGATCAAATAGGGTTTCGTGCACCATGCCGTTCAGGATGGTGCGCCCCTGCTCTGGAGTCAGCGTATGATTTTCGAGCAGAGCCCACAGGTAGCCATATTCAGGCGAGTTGAAGGTGGCGATCGCCGGGACATCTAAATCCTTGAGGGAATCTTCCAGGTTGTAGCGATGGAGATAGCCGCGTAACCGATGGAGATTGCCGTCGGTGGTGCCCGCGTAGACAATTTGACCGTTGAGAAAAAACACTAGCCAGGAATGGGGCGAATGGGTGTGGCAAGCTGAAACATCGGAGCCGAGAGGGGGCAAGGTGGGCGCATAGGCTTCGACATACAGTTCGCCGGTGCGCTGCCCAAGCTCAATGAGCTGTAAGATGCTCCGAATATCAATTTCAGCAAGTTGACCCTGCATAAACTTATGACCGTTCTCAATAAAAAGCTGTTGGTATAAATTAACGCCAATAGGGCATTAGACAAACCCTGCTAGCGATCGCGTACCGGCTGATCTTGCTGAGTTACATGGTCAGAGCCCTAAACGACTGGGCGGAAGCATGTTGGATCGAGTGGGTTGAGCTAGCTTGGTGGGCTGCGTCAATATTGATGTGCTTCAATCATATTGCTTTCAGTGGCGAATGTCTTGCAGTTGCTCGGCGGCGATCGCGATCGTCACGGCATCGGTTTGGGCCATGTATGGGCACGACGGCATGGCCGTTGCTGGGGGTGGCGATGGATGGGGGCGGGCAGACTTTCGGTCTGGGGCTACACCGTGGGGGCCGGGTTCGGGGCGGCAATGGTGGCGGGGCGGGGGACTGCCCACGTGGGTCAGGAGGCGAGCGGGGCCTTCGGGTAGGTAGCGAACGTCTTGGCGGATGAGCGATGAACCCATCGCTGTGGCAAGCGCCGGTGCTCAGCCGGTACGAATAATTTCTGATGGCTAGAATTCTGATAATTCTCGTTGCAGACTCGTCCTAACCGGGAATTGATCGGCTCTAATATCCGTAACGTCTCGGTGATTTTTCAGACGTTGACAGCGAGATTTAGCGGGAGAATGCGCATGAAATGTCTGAATGTGGGGGCGATCGCGGGTACGAGCGCCACGATTTTGTTAACCCTCAATGTGCTCCCGGTGCAGGCCAACGGCATCGTTCCTGCGGCGGATGGTACGGGTACCCAGGTCACCCCCAATGGCACGGACCACAGCATCACTGGCGGCACGACCTCTGCCGACAATCAAAACCTCTTTCACCGCTTCACCGAGTTCAATCTGCTCACGGGAGAAAGTGCGACTTTCATCACTGATCCCGCCATTCTCAACGTTCTGAGTGGCGTGACGGGCGGCAACCCGTCGATCATCAATGGCTTGCTGCAGGTCAGTGGCTCCAGCGCCAATCTATTTCTCATTAACCCTAACGGCATCCTGTTTGGGCCTGATGCGGCGCTCAATTTGCAGGGCAGTTTCACGGCGGCAACCGCCGACCAGGTAAATTTTGCGACCGGCGCATTTGGTTCGGTTGGCTCCTCTGACTACGCGGCCTTGGTGGGCGATCCCCAAAGCTTCAGCTTTAGTCTGGACAATCCCGGTAGTGTCGTGAATCTGGGGAGTCTGAACGTGCTACCCGGTGAGTCAGTGGTGCTGCTGGGGGGGCAAGTGCTGAATTTGGGCACGATCGCGGCTCCCGGCGGCGAAATCGTTATTAGTGCGGTGGCAGGTGGCAACCTCGTGCGCATTGTCCAGGAGGGTTCCCTGCTGAATTTAGAAGTCGAAACCCTGGGGGCAAACGTCACGGAGCCGACGGCATTCTCACCGCTGACTTTGCCGGCATTGTTGACGGGGAGTGCGATCGCCCCAGCGGATACCGTGGTGGTCAATCCGGATGGTTCGGTTCAGCTGGCTAGCGGGGCTCTGGTGAGTCATGAGGCGGGGGCGACTACTGTCTCGGGCGCGATCGAGGTCAGCGGTGCCCCAGGGGGTCAAATTCTGGTGTTGGGCAACGATATTGCCCTGACGGATACCTTACTCGATGCTTCGGGCACCGGCGGGGGCGGTCTGGTGCGCATCGGCGGCGACTATCAAGGACAGGGCTCGCTCCCCCCCGCCCAAACGCTGCACATGGATGCCGACAGCACGATTCTGGCGGATGCCCGCGACCAGGGGGATGGGGGACGGGTGATTCTCTGGGCTGACGGCGACACTCGGTTTCAGGGCTTTATCAGTGCCCAAGGGGGACCCAACGGCGGCGATGGGGGCTTCATCGAAACGTCGGGTCGCCAGTCCATTGTGGTGGATGGGGGGATGGCGATCGCGGCCGCCCCAGCGGGCACGGCGGGCACCTGGCTGTTAGACCCCAGCAACATCACCATTGATGAGGGGTTAGCCCTGACCATTCAAAATGCGCTGGCTGCCGGGACGAACTTTGTCGCTTCCACCATTGAAGGGGCCACTGCCGATGCGAATGGCGTGTTGCCAGGGGATGGCGATATTTTTTTAGACAGCAACATCAACGCCACCGCGACCAATAACGCCACCTTGACCCTGACAGCATCCCGCTACATCCAACTGAGCCCAGACTTTACCGGCTTTGCGCCAATCAATATCTCAGGCGGCAACCTGGTGCTCAATCTCAATCAGGAAGGACTGGCTGAAGTCACCAACCCCACCATCACCAATGCCCTCAATACCGTCGGTGCGGTCACTGGCGGGGTTACCATCAACCTGGGGGCGGGCACCTATCAGGAGGGCAGTACCCTTTCCCTGTTTCCCGGCTTTAACTTGCAGGGGGTTGGTGCCAATAGCACGATCCTGAGCGGAGCCAATGAGTATCCGGTGGTGTCCGTCTCCAGCGGGAGTGATGGCACCACACCACCAAACCGTATTAGCGGCTTAACCATTGCCAATGGCAACACGACTCCGCCGGCTAGCGAACTCGGCAGCGGCATCCTCAATTTCGGTAACTTGATCATCGACAACAGTGTGATTCGAGATAATCAGGCGACTCGCTCAGGGGGCGGCATTGCCAATGTCCGGTTGCCAACATCTACTGGAGCCAACGAAGGCGTTCTGGTGATCAACAACTCCATCATTAGTGGCAATCGAGCGGGCGCGGATGGCGGCGGCATCAGTAATAACGGCGGCACGGTGACCATCAATAACAGCACGATTTTTGGCAATGCGGCTGATGATGACGGGGGTGGGGTTAACAATGGCAACGACGGCGGCACCGTCACCATCAATAACAGCACGATTTTTGACAATTTTGCGATTGAGACCGGCGGTGGGGTCTCCAATGAAAGCATCATGACCATTGCTAATAGCACCCTCGTCGGCAACACAACTTCAGCGGGGAGGGGCGGCGGGGTTTTGAATGACATTGAGGCCAGTCAACTCACCATCATCAGTAGTCTGATTAGCGGTAATCAGGCCGCTTCAGGGTCAGGAAATAACGTTTTCAATGTCAATGCGGGGACGATTAGCACTAGCAATAGCCTGTTTGGACAGAGTGGGAATGCGGGGATTTTAGGGTTTACGCCAGCGGCTAGCGATATTGTGCCCAGCGTGCCCATTACCCAGATCGTATCTACCTCATTGGGGAATAATGGCGGTTCGACACCCACCCTGGCACTGTTGGCGGGGAGTCCGGCGATCGATGCGGGGAGCGGCTCTGGACTTGACCAGCGGGGTTTGGCGGTGTCGGGGATAGCGCGTGATATTGGGGCGTTTGAATTTCAAGATGGCAGCGGTGGCAGCAGTAGTGGTAGTGGCAACAGTAGTGATGACAGCAGTAGCGGCGACAGCAGCAGTGGTAGTTCGGCAGACGCGGTAGGGGAGTGTGTGGCAGGCGATTGCAATCCGCAAACGCCTCCGGCATCCCAGACGGAGGCGTCTGGTTCGGCGACTGCGGGCGAGAGTGTCGAAGTGGCCTTTGTGCAGCAATTTGAAGCGCATTTGGGGGTGGAGGCCGCTGCCTTTGAGGATATTGATGCCCTCGATCGCGCTCGCGCCATTACCGGCGTGACGCCCGCGCTGGTGTATGCCAGGTTCGTGCCCCCCGCTGCGGCTCCCGCAGTCGCCACCCTGGATGACGAGACTGATGCCCCTGCGACTGTCGCCACCAAAGAACTGACCGTCGGTGATGAGTTGGGACAGCAGATTGTCGCTCAGGCGGAAGGCCAACAGCCGACGGGGGCGATCGCTAACGAAGCTGTCCTGCAATTGGTTTTAGTCACGGCGGACAATCAACCCCGGCGCATCAACACGGGGGCCACCCGGAGTGAGGTCCTCGCGGCGGTGCAACAACTGCAAGTGGAACTGACCGATCGCACCCGCCGCCGGTTGGATAATTATCTGATTCCGGCCCAGGCGCTGTACGGCTGGCTAATGGCTCCCCTGGAGGAAACGCTCGCCGCCGAAGATATTGGCCATGTCTCGTTTGTGTTGGATGCAGGGTTGCGATCGCTCCCCATTGCGGCGCTGCATGATGGCGATCAATTCATCATCGAAAACTATAGCGTGGGCTTGATGCCTAGCCTGTCGCTGACCGACACCCGCATTGGCAATATCCGCAATGCTGAGGTGCTGGCTATGGGCGCTTCGGAATTCAGCGATCAGCCGCCGCTCCCCGCCGTGCCCCTGGAAATCGCCACCATCAATGACCTGTGGGCGGGAACCGTACACCTCAACGAAACCTTTACCCCCAGCATTTTGGTAGCAGAGCGCTCGGAAAACGCCTATCCGATTTTGCACTTGGCAACCCATGGGCAATTTACCAGCGGTGCCCTCAGCAATTCCTACATCCAGTTTTGGGATCGGCGCATCGGCCTGGATGAACTGCCGCAACTACAGCTCAGTGATCCCACCGTAGAGTTGCTGGTGCTGAGTGCTTGCCGCACCGTGCTGGGCGATGGGGAAGCAGAACTGGGATTTGCCGGGCTGGCGATCAAATCGGGGGCGAAAAGTGCGATCGCGGCCCTCTGGCAAGTCAGCGATCTGGAAACCGCTGGTCTGATGGCTGAACTGTACACCCACTTGGGGCAGGTCACCTACAAAGCTGAAGCCCTCCGACAAGCCCAACTGGCGATGCTGCGCGGTGAAGTCACCATCCAAAATGACACGCTGATCTGGAGTGGGGGCCGTGAACCCTTACCCGCCGCCTTTGCGGGGCGTGATTTTGCGGATACTCAACATCCTTACTATTGGTCAGCTTTTACCCTCGTCGGGAATCCCTGGTAAAGCATCGACATCAGAGCTGTGGCCAAACGTGGCCATCGCGTTTGGTGGCAAGGGGGGGCGATCGCAACCCATTGGCCCCTGCGTTATCAGCAATCCCCTGGGCATAGTAGTGCGGGATGCCGAAGATGGAGTTGCGCTCCTGACTAGGCGTGATTTCAGCAATGCCAGGGCACTAGAGTAAATCACCATTTAAGAGCTGCCAAATTTCTTAGCAATCCCCTTAATGACCGCTACTGGTAGCGTTTGAGAGTTCTGGATGGGCTATATCTAGCGCTATAGAGCATTTGTATCTAGGAGATTCAGGGATGCCTAGCGTACAGTGAACGAAAGTTTGACAGACGTCCCTGTGGTTTTTCGCCCGGCTGTTTCGTTGCAGTGAGGTTTACGGATGCAGCACTTTACCCGCCGCGAGACCGTGATTTTAACCCGTACCAGTTCGGCTCGGCTGGCCTATCTGGCCCGTACCGGCATCGTAGTGCCGATCGCTGGGGCAGGCGAAGACGTTAGGCAAGTCTACTACACTTGGAAACAAATTTTGGAACTGCGGGCGATTCGCCATTTACGGCGGCAGGTGTCGTTGCAGATGATTCGTAAGATTTTGGCCTTTTTAGAAGGGGCTGGGTGCGATCGCCTGCTACATGACAAGCACTTGATCATTGAAGACGGAGCCGTGAATTGGGTGCAACCCCAGGCCAATCAAGAACCCCAAGTGGTGCAGGTGGCCGCTAAAGCCAATCGCCATGTGGGGCAACTTAAGCTGACTACCCTACCCTCACTGATGAACTTTGCCGATGAGGTTTGGGAAACTGCCCGCTGCTCCAAAGTGATTGATTTTGAAAGCTTTCGGCAGCGGGTCGTGCCCTTGCGTCCCCGCTGATGCTGACAGTTTTTGGTCGCCCAAGCTAATTAGTTGGGAGGTTTTGCATTCTCCCACGGAGATCATCTCGGCTTACCCAGAGCCCCCCTTAGCAGCACTCATCATCCGCCAAGCTCCGGCCAAAAAATTCATCCTGTCGCCTCAGGTGGGGTTACTGAGAACGCAAAGACCTTCGTGATGAGCCCAATTCAAAGCTGGGAATGTGCGGGTTC
>Ga0208353_100185_pt1 | contig 29494 bp, 25 predicted proteins | sample HotLakmasection2_FD_184725 | JGI IMG/M metagenome (GOLD analysis project Ga0208353, IMG submission 184725) | Hypersaline microbial mat communities from Hot Lake, Washington, USA - Section #2 (SPAdes) | ecosystem: Environmental > Aquatic > Non-marine Saline and Alkaline > Hypersaline > Microbial... | reverse complement strand
CAAAATTTGGTCAGCGTTGTGGGTGAGGTCACCAATCGTGGGATTGAGTTGAGCGATCGCAATTTTCATAGGAGTTCAATAATAAAAGAACAATACTTTAGATTCACTCTTTCAAAATTCGATCAATTTCTGCTTCATCTAAGCCTTCAAGATACTTCTTGGACTTATTTGATCTAAAAAAGTTGGCGTGGGAATACTGCTTACCTTTAATGCTTTTCTCTTGCTGAATGGATTTTTCTATAAGCAATATAGCCTTAGGATATAATGCCCATATTGAATCTACATTTTTATAGTCCAGCTCAATTGAAGAAACTCTTGCAAGTTCTCCAACGATGTAAAGAACATAGTATGAAGAGTAGATAATGTAAGACTTCTCTTCATACCTGCCAATATCTTGAGTGATTTCAGACCTTGATTGACTCTTTTTTTCTTCGATCCTATCGTATATTTCATAAGCTAAAAGGACTGCGTCGGCATTGATAGAGTCGTTAAACACTTCATCATATTTCCCGCCGAAAATTTCTCCCTTTCTGTTTTTTGCTTCATAGGGAGATTTATTATAGAAAGCCATTAACACTTGACCTATTTTTTCGGCATCTAGTCTCTTGTTCTTTGGCTTATCCTTGTGCTGATTTCTCTTTCTCTCATAGAAAAAACCTTTTGTTCTAAATTCTATTTCTAGTTTCTGTTGAATATAGTCGACTGATCTAATGTCTCTGCTCTGGACAGGATTTTGGCTGTTTGTAAATTCTGCTATTCGAGTGCTTAAAATATCATCGTTCTTTGTTTCACAAATCCTGCAAAGGATTTCGATGTCAGCAATTTTTTCAGGACTCTCTTTGAATGCTTCGTACAAAGAATATATCGTTTGTGCACCATTAACTATCTGCAACTGTTCAATTTCAATCACTGGAGATCTCTTTTTGCCAGGGAAGCTAAATGACTTACAGGTTATAGTTATGCCGTTATTGTAATAGAAGAATTTATTGTTTTCTTCAGATAGAGCAGTGCTTTTGATATTTCGATTAATGGAAGATTTTTTAAGATGGAGCCTTACATTGTCTTCAAAAGCATCTTCCAAAATAGACATGTATTGAAGAGACCCATACTCATCTTCATCCATGTCTGGCTTGAGCCTAGCTTCCTCATCATTAATGGCAATGCGAATTAGATCTCTGGCATCAAAGTTCGCAATCAAGGCTCTTACGTCCCCGTCTGATTTCTCAAAGTAGTCGAGGCCCAAGGCTGATATTTTTGCGTTGACAGGTTCTTTCCCTGCTGTTGTTAGCCTTCTAACGATATCAGGCATCAGCATATAGTTGACGCTGAACTTCCCATAGTTTCTAATGCCTCTTTCTAGTCTTTCTTGTTCTTTTTTTTCAAAGCCCTTTGCGTAATTTGTACAAATGTGCAATACGAAGCTCGGATTTACTCCTTTTTGTATTTCCCATATCTCTTCGACTTTTGAAAAGAGGAAAGGATTTACTTCCTCTATCAGATTTTCGTCCTCTTGCATAATAGAATGAATTAAGTTAAGGATCGAATCTATATCCTTTGATGGAATATTTTTGTCTCTAGAAACCTTAAATGTCATTGCATATTTGCAGCTAAATAAATGAATTCGTGTATTCGGATTGTCTTTGTTTCCATCTATGTATACAGCATCAATGCCTCTATCATGTCCTGTTGTTTCCCCGGATATGTTCAAAAAATTACTATCCGTTATTGAATCTTTTATCTCATCTTCAGAAAGTGATAAGAGTAAATCCATGATCAGGAAATAGAATCCACTAGGGGAATCCATTAGCAAATGTTCTTCTACCTTCTTATCTACAACGCTGTTTATTAAAGAATAGTCTTGTGTATTAGGTGTGTAGCTGTTGGCGGACATACGTTTTAAGTTTTGCGAGTTAAGTTTATAAACAGTTTCAAATCGTCAAAGAGATTACTTCACATAAACACTATCGGCTTATCCTTTAAGAGGTCAAAGGCATCGGCATCGAAGCGATAGAGGCTGGCGGGGCGACCGGCCCCCCGCGAGGTCTTGCGCCCCGTATCTTCTAAAAAACCCAGCTTCAGCAGCCGGGCGCGAAAGTTGGAATAGTCAGAAAAGCCTTCGCCTAAAACCGTGACGTAGAGCTGATAGAGATCCCCCAGGGTGAAGATGTCGGGCAGCACATCAAAGGCGATGGGGCTGTATTCCAGCTTGTTTTTGAGGCGCTGATAGCCATAGGCGAGAATTTCGGCATGGTCAAAGGCGAGGGTCGGCACCTGGGCGAGGGGATACCAGGCGATGCCGCTAACGCCATCGGCAATCAGTTCCGCTTCGGCAAAGCGCACCAGGGCAAAGTGACTGACGGAGAGATAGCGCACGCCATAGGAATCTTCAGACTCGCGGGGATCGCGATCGGGGCCGCCGAAGGTGTAGAGCTGTTCTAAATAGAGGTTTTCGACGCGAATTTTTTCCGCTAGCACGCGGTAGGCCGCATCTTCTAACGACTCGCCCTGGCGCACCAGGGTGCCCGGCAAACTCCAGCAACCGCTGTAGGGGGCATCGTGGCGCATGACCAGCAGCACCAGCAGCCGATTTTGCTCCGTGTCAACGGAAAAAATCACGTTATCGACCCCGACCTTAAAATCCGCTAGGGATTTGGCGGCTAAGAGATCGGTTGTTTTTCTTTGGAGCTTTCCGTGCATGGATACAGGTTTCTCTGGTGGATATAGTCGCTGACCGCAGCAGGCAAGGCGTTCGGGTCTTCAGTCTGGCGGTAGTAGGAGGAAGACACGGGAAAGGTTTCGAGGGTGTCAGCGATCGCAATCTGCCCCCCCTGCTCCCGAATCGCCGCCATCGCCTGGTCTGAGGGTTGGTATCCCGGTCGGGGAATGACCAAAACTTTGACGATTTGAAACAGTTCCGCCGCTTTGTACCAGCGGGGTAACTGCTCCACCAAATCCGCCCCGACGACCAGTGTGAGTGCCGCCTTAGGCCAGGTAGCCTGGGCCTGTTGCGCACTTCTTAAGCTATGTCGGTGGCTCAGTTCTTCATGCAACTCCACCGTGCCCTGGGGCACCGACAGATCGCGAATCATTAAGTCGAGCATGGTCGCCCGGTGGTGTAGCGGACACTGATGATCTTTAAAGGGATTGTCGGAGGCCCACACTGCCACCTGGTCAAAATGCTCAGCCAGCCACCGCAAAATCTCGCCGTGTCCCCGATGGGGCGGGTCGGCACTCATGCCAAATAAAGCAACTTGCATCGGTGGGTTAGTCGTTTGCATAAAGAAAAGGTGGCGGCTATCGGTGGAGCAATCGTAAAAGGCAACAGTCAATGGCGGAGTGATCGATCAGACATTAGCGGGTAACGGCATGTTTGGAGAATTGAGCAAGCGCAGAATTCTGCATTCAAGTCTCTCAGGTCTGGGTCATCTTAGAAGCCCGCCGCTCTCGAGTGGCCTGGGTTTCTTGCTCCAATGCTGACGTAATGTTGACGGGGTAAGGCTGGGGATCTTGCACCTGGCGGCTCTCTGGCGGCAGCGAGGCTACGGACTGAGCGGTGCGCTGGGCGATGTCAGCGAGGGAGTCGAGTTGAGTGATGAGTTGGCCATTTTGCATCATCGGTTGCAAGAGTGGTTGTGCCCCGTGGTTCTGAGATTCGGTGGCGAGGGCGAGCCAGTCTTGGACAGCGCGATCGCCCTCATAGTGCCGAAATACCTGCTTGCATCCCGGATAAGTAGCTTTGCTGGAGGATTCCTTCATCACGGGAATGCCGTCAATTTCGACTAGTTTGTAAACCCCATTAACGGGCGTGCCCGTGACCAGGCGCGTGCCCAAGCCGTAGCCATCGATGGAGGCCCCCGCTTGATTAAGACGATGGATTTCGTATTCGTCAATGTCGCCGCTGGCAAAAATCGCCACATCGGGCAGCAGTTCTCGCACCTGTTTCGACAGCTCCGCCAGATCGCCGGAATCAAGGCGCACCCCGGCGAGAGCGTACTCTCCCTGCTGCCGTTTTGCCGCCAGGCGACGGGCTGCCGCCACGGTGTCATAGGTATCGATTAGCAGCGGCGCACCGGGAAAGTAGCGGTGAAACGCGGCAAAGGCATCGTCTTCACTGCCCTCTAGCGCCGCGATCGCCATCACCAGGGCATGGGCCATCGTCCCCGTCGGCTGTTCCCCCAGTTGCAATGCCGCCAACACATTTGAAGTGCTGTCGAAGCCGCCCGCTAGCGCCGCCCGCGCCGCCCACAGCGCCCCCTGGGGACTGAAGGCACGACGGGTGCCAAACTCCAACAGTTTGGTATCGGGGCCAGCGACATCCCGCAGTCGCGCCGCTCGCGTGGCGATCAACGTCTGATAATTCACCACATTGAGCAGATAAGTTTCGACGATTTGGGCTTGCCAGAGGGGCGCTTCGACCCGGAGCAGGGGCTCGTTAGCAAACATCACCGTCCCTTCTGGCACCGCCCACACATCCCCTGTAAAGCGAGCGTTGTGCAGGGTCTCCCAAAAGGCTGCGGGGGCATGGTCAAAGATGCTCATGGTCTGGAGTTGAGCGATGTGGCGATCGCTAAATGCCAAACTCTCCAGATATTCCATCGCCTGGGTCAACCCCATCGCCACGATGTAGCCAAAGTTAGGGGGCAAGCGCCGGGTGAACAATTCAAAACTGGCCCGTCGCTGATCCAGCCCTTCACCGACATAGCAAGCGCTCATGGTGAGCTGATACAGGTCAGTCAGCAGACTGTAGTCTTCAGGAAATACCTGTAACGGAGAGAGGGACATAAAAGCCTCTGGTCAACTTATGGTTATTTTAACTATAAATATCCTGACTGTCTCGTCACCCAGGACAAAATTTCCATAAAGCTGTGAAGACTCTGGGATTTTCGCAGAAATCTCGAAAACCTGTGCTTTCTCATACACTAGGCGACATCACCTGATTGCAGACGGAACCTGGGCAGAGCGGTACCGGATCCAATACCCGTTTTTTGACAGATATTGAGGCATCTTGTTTTGGTGAAATCCAATATTTCTCCCTAGCTTTGGTCCTCCGAACGGGGCTATGCTGATTAACAGTGACGTGCCGCACCGACGATGAAAACGCCCGAACTGTCTTCGCCTGAACCTGCCTGGAAAGCTATTTTGCGCCTGATGCGTTGGGATAAGCCCACAGGTCGGCTGATTTTGATGGTGCCAGCGCTTTGGTCGTTGTTTTTGGCGGCTCGTGGTACGCCGCCCCTCGGCTTATTGATCGTGATTGTGGTGGGCAGTGTGGTCACCAGTGCGGCGGGCTGCATCGTCAACGACCTGTGGGATCGCGACATTGACCCCCAGGTGCAGCGCACCCGCACGCGGCCCCTGGCGTCGAAGGCGCTCTCGGTTTGGGTGGCGATCGCCCTGGCGCTGCTCCTGTTCCTTTGCGCCTATGGCCTGACCTTTTACCTGAATCCGGTGAGCTTTACGCTGTGCGTGCTGGCAGTTCCGGTGATTGTGCTGTATCCCCTGGCGAAGCGGGTGTTTCCCGTGCCGCAGTTGGTGTTGGCGATCGCCTGGGGGTTTGCGGTGCTGATTCCCTGGGCGGCGGTCACCGGCTCGCTGGAAGTCGCGACCGGGCTGCTCTGGGGCGCGGTCGTGTTCTGGACCCTGGGTTTCGATACCGTTTACGCCATTCCCGATCGCGAGTTTGATGCCCGCTTAGGCATCAACTCCAGCGCTATCTACTTTGGCAAACAGACCCCCCTCGCTGTCACGGTCTTTTTGATGACCGCCGCCGTCTTACTGTTAGCGGTAGGGGTGGAAATGTCGTTAGGGTGGCCCTTTTGGCCGACGTGGGGGGTGGCGATCGCCCTGTGGGGCCGCCAGGGCTATTTGCTCAGCCGCTACAATCCGCCCCCATCTCTATACGGCAAGATTTTTCGGCAAAACGTGCTGCTCGGCTTCATTTTGCTGGCGGGCATGATTTTGGGGGGTTTTGTTTAGTGCACAAGACTCACCCCCCCCAGCGATCGCCAACGGACTGAGCGGCCAGGATTGTCGGAAATTGTCGCCCACCCACACGGCTACGGCACAATGAGCACAGGGCAAGGCGAGAGATTGATGACGCGGGTCGTCACGCTTTCCTGCTGGACTTCCTCGATCAAACCGACGCCACGACAGCCCATCACAATCAGATCGGCCTCGATTTCATCGGCCACATCGCAAATCACAAAAGCCGGTTGGCCTTCCCGTTCCATAATCTTGCTCTGCACCCCTTGCTGCTCAAAGAGAGATTTAGCTTGGTTTAACAATGCCGCAACCGCCTCAGCCGAGGCTTGTTCCGGGTGCTCAGGATTTTCTCCGGTCTCGACGACCGACAGTAAAACCAGTTGACTTTGGTGTTGTTTGACCAAGTCAATGGCTAGATGAGCCGCCTGTTGCGCCTCTGGGCTCATATCGATAGGAAACAGAATCGTCTTGAACATAGCTCCTCAGACGAATACACAGACTCCGGTAGAATGATTCTCGGACATGGCTGTAGCACTGACAACAAAAATCGTGGCTTGCGCTTGGCGCTGTCATGCACATCTCCAATTTTAGAGTAGTTCAAGGTTGGTGATCTGACGGTCAAAGCCATGCAGAAACGTAATAATCGCAATTTGGGAGGTTCAAACCTGTGGCCAAGAAGACAGTAGCAACGCTCACCGACGCTGACGTATCGGGCAAGCGAGTCCTGGTGCGGGCCGATTTCAACGTGCCCTTGAACGATGCTGGGGAAATCACCGACGACACCCGGATTCGAGCGGCGCTGCCCACCATCCAAGACCTCACGGGAAAAGGGGCAAAAGTTGTTTTGTGCAGCCACTTTGGGCGTCCCAAGGGCAAGGTCGTCGATTCCATGCGGTTGACTCCCGTCGCCCAGCGGTTGTCCGAACTGCTCGGCCAAGAAGTGGTGAAGTGTGACGACTGCGTAGGGCCGGAGGTGGCGGCCGCCGTCAATGGTCTGCAAAACGGCCAGGTGGCCCTGTTGGAAAATGTGCGATTCTATGCCGGTGAAGAGGCAAACGATCCTGAATTTGCTCAACAGTTGGCCGCTAACGCCGATATGTATGTGAATGATGCCTTCGGAACGGCTCACCGTGCCCACGCTTCGACGGAAGGCGTCACCCAGTATCTCAGCCCCTCCGTCGGCGGTTTCTTGATTGAGAAGGAACTGGAATATTTGCAGGCGGCGATCGAAAACCCCCAACGCCCCCTCGCGGCGATCATCGGTGGGTCCAAAGTTTCCAGCAAAATTGGCGTCATCGACACCCTGCTCGACAAAGTGGACAAGCTGCTGATCGGCGGCGGCATGATCTTTACCTTCTACAAAGCTCGCGGCCTGAACGTGGGTAAATCTTTGGTGGAAGAGGACAAGCTGGAGCTGGCGAAGTCGCTGGAAGCCAAGGCGAAGGAAAAAGGCGTTGAGCTGTTGCTGCCGACTGACGTGGTGGTCGCTGACAACTTCGCGGCGGATGCCAATGCTCAGACGGTCAGCGTGGAGTCGATTCCTGACGGCTGGATGGGTCTGGACATTGGCCCCGATGCGGTCAAGGTGTTCCAAGATGCCCTCAAGCAGTGCAAGTCGGTGATCTGGAACGGGCCGATGGGCGTGTTCGAGTTTGACAAGTTTGCGACGGGTACCGAAGCGATCGCTCACACCCTGGCTGAACTCACCCCCCAAGGCGTGACCACCATCATCGGCGGCGGCGACTCTGTGGCGGCGGTGGAGAAGGTCGGCGTGGCGGAACAGATGAGCCACATTTCGACCGGCGGCGGCGCGAGCTTGGAACTGCTGGAAGGCAAAACTCTTCCCGGCATCGCGGCATTAGACGATGCCTAAAACAGCATTAAGGCTGGATTAACGTTCAATCCAGCCAATTTCTTCAGGCTGGAATGCATCTTGTACGCTTTCCAGCCTTTTTTTTGATTTGGTTACCACTAAAATCACATAAAAAGCCATGATCCAAAAGGCTTCAGCCAAAATCTTTAGCGAGTCTTCCAGTTGATATAAATACTCTTGAATTAAATTGGCTGTTTGAAACTCAAAAAAGAGGCCTAGAAAGACTTCATCATTGGACACAAAATCCAGAACTATCATGCCAATCAATAGAATGAAACCCCACTTAAAAAAAGTCATTGCTTGTTGATGACCTTTGATTTCGGAGCGGTGAATCAAAGAAACAATGATTCCAAAAATGGCATAGAGACCAATAATGGCATCATCGATCCGGTCCGTTACGGGCGTTTCTTGCAACTTGAGAAGGCTATGAATAAAAACATCGGCAGTTTCATGAATTGAGAGAAATTCATCAGCCGCCAAAAAGATGAAGCCAACAGAAATCGCTCTCCAGAAGAGTCGTATTGATCTTTTGGGAGCAGGTTTGAGTGCTTTTTTGGCCTGCAAGATTCTGTCAGCTAGCCAGGCGATCGCGAGTAGCTGAAATGTAGAAAAAAAGGTGATATATCCCCTTTCACCGAAGGGATCTCTGCCACCCTGATAAGAAATAATCAGCGCCAAAACAATTGCCAACATATTCAATGAGAACACCCAAATGGAGGCTCTGCGAATAGTTGTTTTCATGATATTGCCCTCATTTGAAGCGGCTCAGCTGTGGTTTTTACGAGGGCCACTAAATCCTCAAAAAAAGGACTTGCTTTCCGGCATATGGCAATAATTTGCTCCTTCAGACTCTTTGAATACTGCTGAAGGACACGGACTTTTGACGCAACCGAATAATGATGCCAACTGCGATCGCTTACCAGAGCTGGATATCACAGTTCGTCAAAAGCCGATGACCGCTCACTAGAAGCTCCTCGCAGCAATAACGTAGCTTAATCTATCCTTAACTTCAAGTTTACTTTTACTTTAAGATGGCTTTTCCCTGGGGATGCTTCTCGCAACGGTGCGGTGGTGGTCGGTCAGACTCTCGATAGTACCAATGCCCCAAGCTCTAGATGCGCCCCTTGCTGATTCTTTCACTCACTAGGGTTGGGGCTCAGGGTTCTTTGTCTCACCACTCAACCAGGACTCAGGCAAAGCCGATATTCTAAAAACAGTGTTAGTGGAAAAGGCTGCTATGCAAGTATTACAGCCCATCGTCAGAGACTTAGTGTTGATTGGGGGCGGGCATACCCATGCGCTGGTGTTGCGTAAATTTGGCATGCAGCCGCTGCCAGGGGTGCGCTTGACCTTGATCACCGACCTCGTGGATACCCCCTACTCCGGCATGTTGCCCTGTCACATTTCGGGGGTTTACAGCTTTGACGAATCCCATATCGATTTGCGACCGCTCAGCCACTTTGCTGGGGCGAACTTGTTGATGGATAAGGCGATCGCGATTGATCCCCACCATCAACAAGTGCTCTGTGCCCATCACCCCCCGATCACCTTCGACGTGCTCTCGATTGACACCGGCAGCACGCCCGCCACCATTAACGTTCCTGGTGCGCGGGAATATGCGATTCCCGCCAAGCCCGTGCCCGCTCTACTCGCGGCCTGGGGGGCGTTTCTGGACGAGGTGCGGCAGGGACCAGCGCGACCGATTTCTTTTGTCATTGTCGGGGGCGGCGTGGGCGGCGTCGAGTTGATGCTCAACATGCAGAGCCGCTGCTGGCAAGTGCTGGATGACCTGGGGCGATCGCGGGACGACCTGACCATCCACATGTTTCATCGCGGCGACGAGATCGCCAAGGGGCGCAACCGCAGCACCCGCAAACTGCTGCACCGTCGCGCCGTGGAGCGGGGCATTCACCTGCACCTGCGGGAGTCAGTATGTGAAATTGCGGCCACCACTGATGGCCAGCGCCTCGTGCGGTGTGAGTCGGGTTTGGAGCAGGTGTGCGATCGCGTCTTTTGGGTGACGAATGCCTCTGCCCCCGGCTGGATTCAAGGTTCCGGCCTATCCACCGACGAGGACGGCTTTTTGCTGGTAGAGGACACGCTACAAACCTGCTCCCATCCCCACATTTTTGCGGCGGGGGATGTCGCGACGATGAAACACCATCCCCGTCCCAAAGCAGGCGTATTTGCCGTGCGGCAGGCAGAGCCGCTATTTCACAACTTACAAGCGTATTTGAAGGGAAAACCGCTAACAGCCTTTAAGCCGCAAAAGCAGTACCTCAACATTATTGATGAGGGGGATGGGCGGTCGATCGCCTCGCGGGGACCGTTCACGTTTGAATCGCAGTGGATGCGGGCGTGGAAGGATCGCATCGATCGCAAGTTTATGGCGACGTTCACCGACTTTCCCGAAATGGATGGAGGTGATCGGGCGGAAAATTTGGGGGCGATCGCGGATGCCCAGCCGCCGAAAATGTACTGTGCAGGCTGTGGTTCGAAGGTGGGCAGTGAGGTGTTGAAGCGGGCGCTGTCGCGGTTGCGGGAGGAGAGCGATATCGGGCCGATCCCCTCCATCCCCCCTGGTAAGGGAGGCGGTGAGGGGGCGGATGAGGGCCATGCTGGGGAGGTGCTGGTGGGGCTGTCGTCGCCGGATGATGCGGCGGTGGTGCGGGTGCCGCCGGGGCTGTTAATGGTGCATACGGTGGATTTTTTCAACGCCTTGGTGAGCGACCCCTTTGTGTTTGGGCAGATGGTGGCAAAGCATTGTTTGAACGATGTGTATGCGATGGGGGCGGAGCCGCAGACGGTGCTGGCGATCGCCACCTTGCCCCACGCCACCCCTGACAAACAGACGGAAACGCTGTTTCACCTGCTGGCGGGCGTTCAGAAATCTTTGCTGGCGGCGGGGGCGGTGCTGGTCGGCGGCCACACCACGGAAGGCGAACAACTGGCGCTGGGATTGTCCTGCAACGGCTTGGTGGCGGCAGCGGCGTTGCTCCGCAAGGGGGGCATGCAGGTGGGCGATGCGCTGATTTTGACGCAGCCGTTGGGTACGGGCACCCTGTTCGCCGCCGACCTGCAGAAAAAAGCGAAGGGTCGGTGGATTCAGAGCACGATCGCCCACATGGTGCAGTCCAGTGCGTTAGCGATGCGCTGTTTTCGCCTGCACGGTGTCACCGCCTGCACTGACGTGACGGGATTTGGGCTCCTGGGTCACCTGCTGGAAATGGTCGACGCCTCCCAGATGTCCGTCGCCCTCGACTTGCAGGAATTGCCGCTGCTCGATGGAGCCTTGGACACCTTGCGACAGGGCATCGTCAGTTCATTGCATTCGCAAAACTTGCAGGCCGCGCGATCGCTCCACCATCCCGAAACCTACGCCAGTCGCCAGGAGTATCCCATCCTGTTTGACCCCCAAACGGCGGGGGGCTTGTTGGCGACGGTGCCGGGCGATCGCGCCGCCGCTTGCGTGGCCCAACTGCGGGAACAGGGATATGCTGCCGCCGCCTGCATTGGCACCGTGCAACCGCCTGCCGTTGCCGAACCGCCCATTACAATTAAGGCATGGTAAAGCGTTTAGAAATCGCCGACTTTTTAGCCGCGCCGGGGCCGCTGCTGGATGTGCGGAGTCCTGGAGAGTATGACCAGGGCTACATTCCTGGAGCCCTCAGTTACCCGCTGTTCACCAATGAGGAACGGGCGCAGGTCGGCATTTGCTACAAGCAGCAGGGCCGCGACGCCGCCGTAGAACTGGGGTTTGACCTGCTGGGACCAAAGCTGGGGAACCTGGTGCGGCAGGCCAAAGCGATCGCCCCTGACCGTAGTTTGCGAGTGCATTGCTGGCGCGGCGGCATGCGCAGTGGCGGCGTCGCCTGGGGCCTGGAAATGGCGGGCTTTCAGGTGACGACGCTGGCGGGCGGCTACAAATCCTTTCGGCGGTGGGCGCGGCAGGTCTTCAGCGAACCCCGGCAGATCATCGTGCTGGGCGGCATGACCGGGACGGGCAAAACCCAAATCCTCCACGCCCTGGCTGCTCAGGGCGAACAAGTGCTGGATCTAGAAGGACTCGCCAATCACCGGGGCAGTAGCTTTGGCAGTTTGGACTTGCCGCCCCAACCCAGCACCGAGCACTTTGAGAATTTGATCAGCGATCGCCTCTCTCACCTTGATCCCACACGCCCCGTCTGGATTGAGGCGGAAAGCAAGCGCGTGGGCACCTGTCGCGTGCCGCCAGAACTGTTTCAGCAGATGGAAGCCGCGCCAACGCTGGAAATCGTGCGGCCCCTGGCAGAACGGCTGGATATTTTGGTGGCAGTGTATGGTGAGACCGATCGCGCCGGGCTCATCGCCGCCACCGAGCGCATTCGCAAACGGCTGGGCGGTCAGCGTACCCAGCAAGCGGTCGAGCTGATTCGTCAAGAGTCGCCCCGCGAGGTCTGCAAAATTGTGCTGGACTACTACGATCGCACCTACCGCTACGACTTAGAACGGCGGCAAAAGGTGATTCCCCAGGTTGATATCACCGGGCTGGATGCCCCGGCAGCGGCGGCCCTGCTGATCGAAAAAGCGGCCTTTGGGGCGACGACCAGCGGGGCTTTACCCTAGTGATTTCGGCAAATGGGGCAGAGTAGCTTACTCTGGTTCGAGAATGGTTCACGGTAGCGGGCAGCGTTCATGTTCCTCAAGACGCTCGAACTGAGGCATTTCCGCAATTACGAGCACCAGCGGGTCGAGTTCACCGCCCCGAAAACAATCCTGCTGGGCGAAAATGCCCAGGGCAAATCGAACTTGCTGGAATCCGTCGAACTGCTGGCAACGTTGAAATCGCACCGCACCAGCCGCGATCGCGATCTGATCCAAGACGGGTTTGCCGCCGCCCACATCAGCGCCGCAGTCAGTCGCGATGTGGGCTACGCCGATCTGGCCATGATCCTGCGAGACAAAGGTCGCCGCACCGTCAGCCGCAGTGGCGAAAAGCTGCGCCGCCAAATGGACTTTCTCGGAGCGCTCAATGCCGTGCAGTTTTCCAGCCTGGATCTGGACTTAGTGCGCGGTGGTCCTGGGGTGCGCCGCGACTGGCTCGACATCCTGCTAATGCAGCTAGAACCTATTTATGCCTACATTTTGGGCCAGTATCAGCAAGCGTTGAGACAGCGCAACGCCCTGCTCAAACAAGCTGAGCCCCCCCCTGACCAAGCCCAACTCGCCCTCTGGGACGCTCAACTCGCCGCCTTGGGCACCCGCGTGATTCGGCGGCGATCGCGGGGCTTAGCGCGACTGGCCCCCATCGCCCAACGCTGGCACAGTGCCATCAGCGGCAAAACCGAAGACCTCCTGCTCGACTATGCCCCCAACGTCCCCCTCACTGAAGACGATCCCCAGTCGATTCAAGCCGCGTTTCTCGAAAAAATTCAGCAGCGGGCGATCGCGGAGCGCCATCAACACACCAGCCTCGTCGGCCCCCATCGCGATGACATCGCCTTCACCATCAACGCCACCCCTGCCCGCCAATACGGCTCCCAGGGCCAGCAGCGCACCCTCGTCCTGGCCCTCAAACTGGCGGAACTGGAACTGATCGAAACCGTCGTCGGCGAACCCCCCCTGCTGCTCCTTGATGACGTCCTCGCTGAGTTGGACCTAAAACGCCAGAACCAACTCCTGGAGGTAATCGGCGATCGCTTTCAAACCCTCATTACCACTACCCACTTAGGGGCTTTTGATGCTGACTGGCTCGACCGTTCCCAAATCTGCACCGTCAAAGCGGGGCAAATCCAAACTTAAGCCGCCCACTCCCGAGACGACATTACTGCCTTCGGTGCGATGCTGCCAGCACCGAGCCGTCGTATCTAGTTGAAAGCACGGTTTTAATGTAAATTTTATTACATACAAAAGCTGCGTATTTTGTAAGATAAAATATTGCTACTCCAGTTATTGCTCGCAGCTGCCGATGGGTGTGAAGTTAGTTGATGGCACCAAAACGCCTTTTTCTGAACTGTTCTGAGCCATGACTGAGATTTTCTGGGTGCAGGCTATTTTGTGATTACATGCTCAAATGTTTCGGAAATTCCTCCTCTAGACTGTATGTGTAAGTAATAAATACTACTTTGTCGCCTCGCCGAGAATCGGTGAGGCGATCGCAGTTGTCACAGGTGGTCCGCTTCAAAATTTATTGATTGGACTACTCTGGAAGTGTTTCCTGGCAAAATCGTCCCTGTAGACTCAAAATGACTATTGATCCCCGAAAAATGTTGCTGGTGGATGACGATCCTAACGATATTGAGTTAGTGCAACTCGCCATCCAAGATTTGACGTTCATTCGCACGCTCGATATTCTCACTGACGGTGCTCAAGCGATCGAATATTTGCACGGCTCTCCCCATCAAGCACCTGTAGAAGCTTTGCCACGCTTCGTATTGATGGATCTCAAGCTTCCCAAACTGACTGGCATCGAAGTTTTACGGGCGATTCGCCAAAATCCTAGAACTCGATTCTTGCCGGTTGTTATTATGACCTCGTCATCAGAAGATAGCGATCTTAGCGATTGTTACAATTTAGGCGTTAATAGTTATGTGGTCAAACCAGTCGACTTTCAGCGCTTTCAGGAATTGGCACAGTTGGTCGGAAGTTATTGGATGACAATTAATTCCCCCATTAGCGTTTTGGCGTCGTAGCGGGAATTATTAAAACAAACTAGGGGATCTCCGCATCCATGGTTAATCGTTTCCTCTCTACCCAGGGAGTCATAACTGATATTTCCAATGCCAATAATCTTGTTGCAACCTCTACCCAGTTGCGTCTGCTTGTTGTAGAAGACGTCACGGAAGATGTGGAACTGATTGAGTTGGCGTTGGCTTCAGCTGGCATCTGCTGTGATATTGAGGTGGCTGATTCGCTAGAGCAGTGCGAGTATCTCCTGTCCCATCATCACTTTGATGCGGTTTTAGCGGACTACCGTCTACCCGGCTTGCAAGCCCCTGATGTTTTTCAAATGATTAACGAGCGAGAGCCACTGTTGCCGTTTATTTTAGTCACCGGCAGCTTGGGAGAAGAGGCGGCAGTCGAGTGCATCAAAACGGGCATGACCGATTATGTGCTCAAAGATCGGCTATACCGTTTACCCACTGTTTTAGGGCGGGCTTTATCTGAGGCCGAACTCAAACGCCAACAGCAAGCCGCCTTAGCTCAAATTGAGCAGCAAGCCTGGCGGGAATCAGTGCTTAATCAGATTTTTCAAGCTATTCGCGAAACCCTGATCCTTGAGGAGGTGTTGCAAACCACGGTTGACCAATTGCAGACCGCTCTGGAGGTCGATCGCTGCATCGTCGTGCAACCGACTGCCGATCAGCAGATGTTGGTGCGATATGTCAGCCTCTCATCGGCGGAGACTCAAGACTTTCGGGGGCAGTCATGTAATTTATGCGTTCATTTTGAGTCCCAACTTAAAGCTGGTCAACAGATCTCGCTCTACGGCTCAGATCCTGAGATCGCCGATGCCCTCGCCGCCTTCTTGCAGGACTATCAGTTGCAGTCAGCGTTAATCACCCCGCTAAATTACCATCAAGAGTATTTTGGGGTTTTGACGTTGCATCAAACTCGCTCTACTCGACAATGGAGCGAAGTTGAGAAGTCACTGGTCAAAGCAGTGGCCGAACAATGCGCGATCGCGATTTATCAAGCCAACCTCTATGCCCAGGCCCAATACGAACTGGAGCAACGACGGCGAATCGAAGAACAACTACGCCACGACGCCTTTCATGATGGCTTGACTGGTTTGCCTAACCGAGCCCTCTTTTTAGATCGGCTTAACCACGCCCGGCAAATCGCCCATCGCAACCCCACCGATAAAACTCAAAACGTCTTAGGCAACTTTGCTGTGCTATTCCTTGACCTTGACGACTTTCGCATCGTCAACGATAGTCTAGGGCACGATGCTGGTGACTTTTTGCTCCAGGTAGTCGCGGCTCGACTCAATCAGTGTCTGCGAGTAGGAGATACCCTCGCCCGCACCAGCGGCGATGAATTTGCCATTTTGCTAGAAGATATCGAACGCATTGAGGATGTTTTAGGGGTCGTCGAAAACATTCAGACCGTTCTACAGCAATCCATCACCCTAGAGTCTCAAGAAATCTTCATTAGTTCTTGCATCGGCATCGTGATTGACGCCCCAAACTACAACGATGCCTCGCAACTGTTGCGCGACGCGGATACGGCGATGTATCAAGCCAAAGGCAAGGGACGCAATAGTTACCAGATTTTCAACTGGACGATGCACACCGCCGTTAAACAACGTTTACAACTCGAAAATGATCTGCGACGAGCACTTAGCCGCAACGAATTTCAACTGGTCTATCAGCCCATTATTCATCTACCCAGTGGGCCAAACTATGAGTTAAAAGGATTTGAGGCGCTGATTCGTTGGCATGATCCGGTTCAAGGCATCCTCTCGCCCGATAGCTTTATTCCAATCGCCGAGCAGACCGGGTTGATTTTGCCCATTGGAGAATGGGTGATTTGGCAAGCTTGTAAACAGTGGAAGCAGTGGGTTTCATGCTGGCCCCAACTGCAATCTGGGTGCAGCATCAGCGTTAATTTATCCGCGAAGCAGTTCATCCAAAGTGATCTCCCGGAGCAAATTGAGCGCATTCTCCTTAGTACCGGAGTCAGCTGTCACCAACTCAGAATCGAAATTACCGAAAGTGCATTGATGCAAAATGAAGTCGTTTCTTTAGAGATTTTGAAGCAGCTCAAAGCCAAAGATATTCAAGTGGCTATGGACGATTTTGGGACGGGATATTCTTCCCTAAGCTATTTGCTACGCTTTCCAAAAGATGTGCTCAAAATTGATAAGTCTTTTGTCTCCCATCTTGACGAGAGCCCAGACAACCAAGAAATCATCAAAACCATCCTCGCGCTAGGGCGCAACATGGAGCTAGACGTGGTCGCAGAAGGCATCGAAACAGCTGACCAAGCCCAGTTTTTGGTAGAACAAGGCTGTGTATTAGGCCAAGGCTACTGGTTTTCCAAACCTTTGACGGCAGAGCAGGCAGAGGTAATGCTAGCGTCTCAATTTAGCCGTCCTGATGAAAACGAATAGCCCAGAAGTTTTTGCAGATGTAGAAGGGCCAGAACGCTCGCCTGACTTTTCCGGGCTCTCAGCAGCCGACTCCTAAGCTTCTAGTACTACTCGGCGGATGGCTTTTTTCCGGTCGAGGCGTAGATAACGCGCATCGCATCACGCGATCGCGCACTTTTGCCGCAGAAACCACACCATGTCAGGCACCTATCCTCAAAAGCCTTTCATGGGTGTATCACATCGGCGTTAGCAAACATGTTTTCGCCCTTGTCCTGACTGGGGTGCCTTAGCGACTCCGCAAAAACCAGGAAATTTAGTTTGCTAGCAAGATTTATGGCGTTTTTTTTAGGCGTATTTACGGCACAAAAATGAGTGTTCGATTCTCGATAATAAACCATATGAGATGTCAATTTCACCCCATTCTCTTTAACGGGAGATGGACGAAATTAGGGTTGCGCAAGTTTGAATGCAATTTATGGCAAAGATTTGGAACGGTATCTTACTCGTTACCGAGTGCTCAAACCATTCAAGCTCTGTGTATTTTCCGCACCATCACCGCATCCAATCCCCGACGAGTGGTCCGTTTGAATGAGTGCACTCTCATCTATGCAGTCATACTTCCAGGCGTGAGGCAAATCAATGAATACAGTGAGTCTATTTTGTGATTTTACTGTCGCAATTCCTACTTACAACGGAGCCAAACGCCTTGGTGAGGTGCTGGAGCACTTGAAGTGGCAGTTGGGCACTGAGAATATTACTTGGGAAGTGATTGTTGTTGACAATAACAGCACTGATGATACGAAAGCGGTTGTCCAAAAAATTCAGCAAGGTTGGCCCCGCTTACGGTACGCTTTTGAGGCCAAACAAGGGGCTACCTATGCCCGTCAAAAAGCGATTCGGTTGGCCCGCAGTCCGCTCGTGGGCTTTTTGGATGACGACAATCTCCCTTCGGCGATTTGGATTAATCAGGCCGTTAAATTTTTTCGAGCACATCCCCAAGCGGGCATTGCGGGGAGTCACATTAGAGGCCAGTTTGATTGCGAATTACCCGCAAATTTTGAACGCATCGCGCCATTTTTAGCGCTGATTGATCGAGGGTCTAAGCCTTTATTCTATGCGCCGGATAAAAAGGTATTACCCCCCGGTGCAGGGATGGCGGTGCGGCGCGGCGCGTGGCTTGAAAATGTCCCCAACAATCCGGTTTTGGGCGGTCGCACGAAAGACAGCATGTTGACCGGCGAAGATATGGAAACCACGTTACACATTCAGCGAGCGGGTTGGGAAGTGTGGTACAACCCGGCTATGCGGGTCGAGCACAAAATTCCGGCCCAGCGGTTGACTCGCCACTATCTGTGTGACTTGATGCGCGGTATTGGCCTCAGTCGTCATCGGACGCGGATGCTCAGTGTCAGTCGGCATCCCAAATATTTGATGACGATCGCCTATGCCGTAAACGACACGCGCAAAATGCTCCAGCATGTGGCCAAGCACCGGGCTGCGGTTTGGCAAGATCCGGTGACCGCGTGCGAAATGACGCTTTATTTCTACAGCTTGGTTAGTCCAGTTTTCTTTCTGCAAATGTATTTGAAGCAGGCTTGGACTAATAGCCAAGTGCTCGATGCCTTGACTCACAAGCCAGAAGTTGCGATCCAGGACCAATACATCTAGCGAGACAGTGTTTTCTGACCTGGTGAGGTCCCGCACTTGCCCTGAGAACAAGAAATTAAGGGCATTTTTGGACTTCACTAGCTTCAAAAATGCTGTAGTCTCACTATCATGCTTTCTGAAATTGGCACCGCTGAGGAATGAGAATTAAATCAGTTGGGATAGCCGTCTCGGTTGTCCCCAGGCAGGCAAGATGCCTGCCCTAAACAATCTGGATATTATTTGATCCTCATTCCTTAGGGAACTGCTCAAAAATAGTGTCCCCGGTCGTAGGGGTTGGGTAGAATGCCAAACCTCCACAAAACGCATTTTGGGGTTGGGTTAGGTTATTTGAGCGCAGTTCCCTTAGGAGTTGCAGGCGCGATCGCTGTTTGCGTTCGTTCATTTTGAACGGCTGTTGGCCACTGTGACTCTTTGCGCCTGATGGGCAAAGTCGCTGGGCACAGCCAGTATGCTGGAAGTATGCTCAGACGACCTTTTAGACGCTGGAAACGAACTTGCCGAGAGCGCTGGCAAGTGATGCAGACTTCGCTAGAGATTTATCAATATTGTGGTCAGGCGATTCGGCTCGTTTGGCAAACCCATGCTCGACTGACGGTGCTGTTAGCAATTTGTACCCTCGTAGCGGGCTTGTTGCCAGGGGCGATCGCATATTTCGGCAAACTGATTGTGGATGGTGTCATTCAGGCGGCGGCATCAGGGACCGTGGCCGATCGCAACCAAACCCTGCTCTACCTCACGATCGAAGCGGCGCTGGTCATATTGCTCGCCGGGGCGCGTCAGGGGTTGAATCTTTGCACATCCTTGTTACGGGCGCTGTTGGGGCAGAAAGTCAACTTACTGATTTTGGAAAAGGCCCAACAACTGCCGCTGGCGTATTTTGAAGATTCTGAGTTTTACGACAAGATGACGCGGGCTCGGCGAGAAGCGTCGAGTCGCCCCCTGAGCATGGTCAATCGCACCTTTGGCTTGATCCAAAACGCGCTGTCGTTGCTGACCTATGGCGGGTTGCTCCTGCAGTTTTCGGGCTGGGCGGTCGTGATCTTGATGGGGGCAACGATTCCCGTGTTTATCGCTGAAACTCAGTTTGCGGGGCAGGCTTTTCGGCTGTTTCGGTGGCGATCGCCCGAAACCCGCCAGCAAAACTATTTGGAAGTGCTGCTCGGTCGCGAAGACTATGCCAAGGAGGTCAAGCTGTTTCAGCTCGGCCCCATGCTGCTACAGCGCTATCAAGCCATTTTTGATCGCTTATATGACGAAGACCGCGATTTGACGGTGCGCCGGAGCGGCTGGACCTACGGCTTGGGACTGCTCAGCACGATCGCGTTTTACGGAGCCTACTGTTGGATTGTGCTGGCGGCGATCGCCCGCCGCATCACCCTGGGAGAATTGACCATGTATCTCACGGTGTTTCAGCAGGGACAAAACGCCTTTTCCGCCATCTTGACGGCCATCAGCGGCATGTATGAGGACGGTCTCTATTTGTCGAACCTTTACGAATTTTTGGAGCAGCCGATTCCCCAAACGTCGGGGAGTGCTCGTTCTGGCCCTGATCCGAACGATGGTCTAAGGTTCGAGCACGTCTCTTTCACCTACCCCGGCTCCAGCAATGTCGCGTTGTCAGACGTGTCCTTTCACCTCAAACCCCGCCATAAATTGGCGATCGTGGGGGAAAACGGTTCTGGTAAAACGACGCTGATCAAACTGCTCACCCGCCTCTATATCCCGACTCAGGGCCGCATCTTGCTCGATGGTCGCGACTTGAATGAGTGGGATATTGCCGTGTTGCGCCAGCGGATCGGCGTCATCTTTCAAGATTTTGTCCGCTATCAGTTCAAATTGGGGGAAAACATTGGCGTGGGCGATGTCCAGCGATTGGAGCAAGAACAGCAGTGGGCGATCGCGGCTCAAAAAGGCACCGCCACCCCCTTTATCGAAACCTTACCAGAAGGATTTCAAACCCAGTTGGGGCGGTGGTTCAGAGGCGGTCAGGAACTGTCGGGTGGGCAGTGGCAAAAGGTGGCCCTTTCGAGGGCTTTTATGCGGTCAGAGGCCGATTTGCTCGTGCTCGACGAACCGACCTCCGCCATGGATGCCGAAGCCGAAGCCCAAATTTTCGATCAGTTTCGCCAGGCCACGCAAGAGCAGATGGCGATTCTGATTTCCCACCGCTTTTCTACGGTGCGACGGGCCGATGAGATTTTGGTGCTATCGGCAGGCCAGGTGATCGAATCCGGCACCCATGAGGAACTGCTGGCCCACAATGGCCGCTATGCGCGACTGTTTCGCCTGCAAGCGGCGGGGTATCGGTGAGGGATGGAGCCGGGTAGCAGCGTGCGAAGTGCGAGAACTTAGGCGATTTCTGGAAAAGGATTTCCCATTTATAGGGTGTCATGAGCCAGCGTAATACACCACGGCTCGGTGTTTTTTGTGCCTGAAAAGCTCCTTACAGGTGACCTGTGGGGAAAGCCGTGGTCTCGGCTTGGGTGCAATCAGCGGGTTGTTCTGCCGGGGGTTCGTCGAGGCTAAAGGAGACGCCACAGCCGCAGACCTGCTTAGCGAGGGGATTGGTAAAGCGAAAGTTGCCGCCCATGAGGTCTTCGGAGTAGTCGATCGCTAACCCCTCGCAACTGGCAAGATGCTCAGCAGCAATCACGACCTTGAGCTGATCCACTTTGAGAATCTGGTCGGTGGGCTTGGTGGATTGGCGAAATTGTAAATCGTAGGTCAACCCAGAGCAGCCCCCTGGCGAGATGGCTAACCGCACTACGCCACTGCCATAAGGATCTTTGGATTCTAAGCGTTTGAGTTCGCGGATGGCGCTTTGGCTGAGATGAATCATATCAAGGCAACACAGCAGGTCTGTTGACTACCTTATCGTCAAATCTGACCCGCGCGATCAGGGTAGTCATAACCTTGCGGTGGGGATGGGTGGAGAGGTGGATGAAGTTTGCGATCGCGCTCCCGCACTAGAGAGTGGGAATCTGAAATCCTTGCAGGGCTTGCACCAAATCGCGATGCAGGTCAGGGGTTGTCGCGATCGCCACCCCCGGCCAAGCATAATCTTCGCACTCGTCCAAGCGGGGCAAAGGCTGACCCTGATGATCGGTGACCCAGCCACCAGCCTCTTGGGCTAAAAACGCCAGCGCTGCGCCATCGATAAATTTGCCCGCTGCCAACACCACTCCGCCAAGTTGGCCCTTGAGCACGCCATTGACATTCGGAATGGGGCAATCGGTTGAGTAGTCTTCAGAGACACTGATAATCGAGTAGCGATCGCTCAACTTTGACGCCAAAGCGGCCATGCGGGTGCCTAAGAACACCGTATCTGTGGGCGATAGCTGCAGCGGTTGACAGGCGTCTAGGTCTTGAGCCAATTTGCCAATCCGCGTCCCCTGCCCCCGCAAGGCATAGTAATACTGGTCTTCAGCAGGACTTATCGCCAGCACTGCTTCAAAGCCATCCGCATTCAGCACGGTCAAAATAATCTGGTAATTCGGAAACCCATCCATATAAAAGCGGGTGCCGTCAATGGGATCGAGGGTGACTAAATAGTCCTCGGCAGATCCCAGAGCGATCGCTCGAAAATACTTGGTGTTGTAGGACTGTTCAAACTCCTCGCCATAAAAACGCAGGTCTGGAAAACTGCCTAAAAGGGCAACCTCGACGAAAGTTTGAATGGACAAATCAGCATCGGTCAGAGCTGCCGAAAACGGATTTGGCCCGTCTTTGGCCGGTTGGGCCGCAATTTTGGATTGAATTTGTCGAGAATAGTGGGCGGCCAGCCGCAGGGGCGGTAACAGCGTCTCTAAAATTTCACGGGGGGTAGGCATCAGGGGCATGGCTAGCCTGAAGTAAGCAGCGATTTCATTATCACGGCAATTTGCCTGGAAGTGGCACCGATGGGTCAGGCGTTTTCGATATTTTCTGGTCGCAGCGCCCTGCTCGGTAGCTCTTTTGCTCTCCTGGCTAAAGCTGTGATAGACGACAACAATTTTCAGCAACCAGGCTCAGGATTGTTTCGGTTTAAGGGATGGGAGTTGGGAGCTGAGTAACGGGCTGAACACCATCAGTGAATTTACGAGTCTAGCAATTTAAATAAACATCCCAATTTGTGGTTTTCTCGGAGGTGTTTTGGTTGTCTATGCGATCGCTATAACCTTTTCTATGAAGCGTTTACAGAGTGTTTACAATCTCTTTAGTAGTTTGAACTCCTCTTGAAATGATCATTTCAGCCGTAGGCGATTACACGGGCGATCAAAATAATGGGAACATCATCAGCGTTGCCAAGGTTGAACCCATGCAAGACCTCATTCAAAACAATATTCAGATTCGTGATCGGCAAATTGAAGCGCTTTCTGAGCGCTTGAACCAGGTCACTAGCCAGCAAGAAAAAGCGAAAATTTTGCGGGAACTCGAATTAGTGACGGGAGTCAAACTTTTGCATTAGGGGCGATCGCCAAGCCGCTCCCAAAATGCTGCAAATTTTCCTGCCTGACAGTCAGTAGCGTTGTACCAAATCGTGCCAAGGGGGCAACTGCCTTCTATGGGGATCGCTGGGGAAGTGCCCCTGTATCGAAAAGCTAAGGACAGCGATCGCCCGGTGCAACCAGCCTGCACAAACCGTGCCCTAATCCATAACTTGGGGTGCATCATGGCCGCCTCAGATCGCCCGAGTAGATAGATGGCTTAATTGTTTGTAGGATGTGTTAGCGCTAGCGTAACGCATCAAATCCTTGTGGAATGGGGCGTGACGGCTTCGCCTCACAGCACCCTACAACATCGTTTACTTCGGTTCAACTACTTAGGAATGAGAATTGAATCAGTTGGGATAGCCGTCTCAGCTGTCCCCAGGCAGGCAAGATGCCTGCCCTAACAATTTGGAAGTTATTTGATCCTCATTCCTTAGCATCTGGGCGAGTGCCTATTCTGGCTCGGAATCGCGCCGGGCAGAAAGGCCAATGATCGGCATCGGCGGCGGCGACGTCTGATCGGGCAGATAACGCACAGGCGAGCTATCGGCAAAGTCAATGGGTTGGCGATGATATTTTTGCCAGCCACGGCCCGCTAACGTTCCACTGACGACCAAAACGCCCAAAAAAGCTAACAGCGCTTGACCTTCTGCCATACCCAGCAAAATGTTAACGGTACCAGCAGTGACAACCGTGCTGATAATAGGCTCTCTTCGAAATAGACGTTTGATGAACACAGTAAATGAAAGTCTTGACGGCAGAGGATGGGGGAACTTTGACGACTCCTAAGCCCTCTGGGCAGGTTTCGCCAAACATAAGGAGAGGAACCAGATTGTCCTTAAACCTCTCCTTTCTAAGGAGAGGTGCCGCAGGCGGTGAGGTTCGGGCAAAGGTTAAAACTCCACTTCTGAATCTAAATGCAGTTTAGCGATACAGGGCAATTCGCTTCGCTACTTTAGCCTAAAATCTCATCCCCCATAACGAAGAGGCCCCGTGCCAGATTATGAGGAGGCACAGGTAGCCCTCAACTAAGGAGATCTCTAGGAACAAAAATACCGGGTTGTGGTGCATTACGCTGCGCTAATGACACCCTACGAGTGGGAAATTCTTTTCCAGAGATCTCCTAAGTCAATCCCAGCCAGGTCAAAAAGCCTTTGCCCGTGAAGTATTCGATCACCACAATGGCGACAAAACCTACCATGGCTGCACGACCATTGAGCTTTTCGGCGTAGGTCGTAAACCCGGCTTTGGGGCGATCGATGTTGGGCGTAACGGTCGGTTCTAAATTAGTCATGCCGTACTGAGTATGATCCGGAAAGGTACTTAACAAATCATCCTAAGCAACGCCCTAAACGTCAATTTCGGATCTCCGTAGTGGGGGCTGGTGATGCCTCCGTCGGATGAATACAGGAGTGGACTCGGCCCTTGGTGGCGCGATGCTGTCGCAGTAGGAGAAGGGCTATCAACGGGGCCTCGCCCGACCTTGTTCAATGTGGAGGTCATAGGCGTTGGGCAAATGTTGTCGGTTCCATTGGCGGCCCGACCCAGTAGCCCTGAATCAGATCACAGCCAAAGGATTTGAGGGTGTTCATCTCGATCTCAGTTTCGATGCCTTCGGCGATCACTTTCAAGTCCAGTTCATGGGCCATGGCGATGACATGTTTGAGAATCGTTTGGTTAGTGGTGTTGGCCTGAATATCGCGGACAAAGGAGGTGTCAATTTTCAACATATCGATGGGTAGCTGGCGGAGATATCCGAGGGAAGCGTAGCCAGTGCCAAAGTCATCGATCGCAATTTTGACGCCAAGGGCTTTGAGATCATGGAGCAGCGCGATCGCTGAATCGACATCCTGCATTAAGGCGGTCTCGGTCACCTCCAATTCGAGATGATCGGGGGGCAGTTGGGTCGCGGTCAGGATATCTTGCAGCCTTTCGGCTAGGCGGGGCTGATTGAGTTGCACGCTAGAGAGGTTAACGGCGATCGCTACCACGGGCTGCTTAGTGTGTAGCCAGTGGGCAGTTTGCTCACACACCGTTTTCAACACCCAGTCGCCAATGGGCACAATGAGCCCGGTTTCTTCTGCCAGGGGAATGAACTTGCCAGGAGAGATGTAGTCAGTTTCGGGATGTTGCCAGCGAATCAGGGCCTCGGCCCCCACTACTCGGCCCTGACTCAAGCTGTATTTAGGCTGATACCAGACCTCAAATTCCTCTCGCTCCAGGGCATAGCGCAACCACGTTTCTAACAGCAATTCATCGCCAGAAACGATGGGTAACTCGGGACGATAGAAGCGATAGGAGTGACTTTTTTGACTCTTGGCTCTGTCGAGGGCGGCGTCGGCCTGCCGCAGCAAGGTACTGATATCGGTAGAGTCTTCGGGAAACATGGCAATGCCAATGCTGGCCGTCATAAACACCTGCTGCCCCGGCAACGAGAAGGAGTGGCTCAAGCTGGTGAAAATGTCTTCGGCGATCGCCACAATGGTGTCTCGATTGCGCGGTGCGGGCACCACAATAGCGAACTGGTTGGCGGTGAGGCGAGCCACGGCAGTCGACCGGGGCAAAATGCCCGTCAGGCGTTGGGCGGCGGCGGCCAGCAGCATATCGCCAGCGGCATAGCCCAGGGTGTTGTTGACTTGCCGCAAGCGATCCAAACTTAAGGTCAGCAAGGCGACGGGCTGGTTGCCCTTAGACGCCCGCCGCATCGCCTGCTCAAGTCGTTGCCGCAACAGTTGGTAATTGGGTAACTCTGTCAGAATGTCGTAGCGTGACAGGCGATTGAGCCGTTCTGCCGTATGCCGCATGAGGGTGTTGTAGCGCTGAGTCAGGGCGTCTTGCTTGCGCAGGCGAATGGCGATCGCATCGACCAAATCGCGATCGCCAAACGGCACAATCAGACAATCATCTGCCCCCAGTGAGACACACTGCCGCCAGCGCAAATCATTGCGGATAGTAGTCAATAAAATGATGGGAATCGACAAGAGATCCGGCTGGTGCTGAAGATATTGCAATAGCTCGAAGTTATCGCCCCCACTCAATTCCAAACCACCCAAAATCAGATCGGGATATTCCCGACGAATGAGTTCGAGGGCGATCGTGCTGTTATCCGTCGCAATGGTTTCATAGCCCTCCCTAGACAACAGATCCAGGTGTGATGCTCTCAGGTCTCCCTCGGCTTCGATAACCAAAATTTTGCGCATGATATTCCAGACGGATGCAATCTCAAAAAGTTTTGTCTAAATCCGCACTTTTGCAGACAAAAGGAATACCTGTAGGTTCCCCTTGATACGGATAAATGGATCTCTATGGGCTCACCAACTTAATCGCAATTAATTATTTAATGGAGAGAACTAAGATGACCAACCATAACGCTATTGCTAAGGTCAGAAACTTTTCCTCTCCTTTTAGCGAAGAAATCACAAACTTTGACGAAGAAATCGCAAAGCTGCGATCGCGCTAACGGCTCGATGTTGGCCTTAAAGTGCAACTGCTGAAAAGTTAGCCAGAGATGCTAAGAGCGGCATGGGAGCAGACCGTTGGTCGCTATGCTTCGCTCCAGAGTCGGAGGCATTTCGTGAGCAGTGGCCTTGACGAGTGCTGCTAACACTGTGCAGAACGCTCCCTGAAGGATGAGAAACTGAGCCAATTTGCTGCCAGAGAACTGGGCTAATAGCCGCACACCTGCTTCAGGGTATCGAGAAAGGTGGGATAAGAAATTGCCGCCGCTTCGGCGCGCTGAATGGTGGTGGTGCCTTGCGCCCGCAGCGCCGCGATCGCTAGACTCATGCCGACCCGATGATCCGTAAAGCTATCCACCTGGTCACCCATCAAGTTCGACAGCCCCCCCGCAATTTCTAACCCGTCGGGAAGTTCGGTGACGTTAGCCCCCATGCGGTTGAGCTCGGTAGCCATGACTGCGAGGCGATCGCTCTCTTTCACCCGCAACTCCGCTGCATCTTTGATGATAGTCGGCCCCTGGGCAAACAGCGCCGCCACCGCCAGCACCGGAATTTCATCAATCATGCGGGGAATGAGGTCACCGCTAAAGGTGGCTCCCGTTAGAGGCCCATAGCGGACTCGCAGGTCGGCAACGGGCTCGCCGGTTACCAGGCGCTGATTTTCCAAGGTGATATCGGCATTCATCGCCTGCAAGGCTTCCAAAATGCCGGTGCGGGTCGGGTTGACGCCGACGTTTTCGATCACGAGTTCAGAGCCAGGGGTAATAGCTGCACCCACCAGCCAAAACGCCGCTGAACTGATGTCGCCCGGCACGATGACCGTCTGGCCCGTGAGATGAGCGGGGCCATGGACGGTGACCGTGCAAGCGGCCTGATCGAGGGTCAGGTCAGCGCCAAAGGCCTGCAACATGCGTTCACTGTGATCGCGCGAGCGGCTGGGTTCGGTCACGGTGGTTGGCCCCTCAGTGAGCAGTCCGGCTAGCAGCACACAAGATTTGACCTGGGCGGAGGCAATGGGGGAATGGTAATGAGTCGGTTTCAACGCCCGCCCCTGGACGGCGAGTGGGGCCAGGGTATGGCCCTGACGGCCCCAGATGGTGGCTCCCATCTGCGTTAGGGGCTGAATGACGCGCCCCATAGGGCGCGATCGCAGGGAACTGTCTCCAGTGACGGTGAAAACGTGATCGGGGTGAGAGGCCAGCAGCCCCAGCATCAACCGCAAGGTAGTGCCCGAATTGCCCGCATCCAGCACATCGGCAGGTTCCTGCAAGTTGCCCAACCCGACGCCGCGCACAGTGACCCACTCGTCCGCCAAGTTGGAAATCTCGACGCCCATCGCCCGAAAACATTTGGCGGTGCTGCGCGGATCTTCCCCCAGCAAGAGACCTTGAATGCGGGTTTCGCCTTGGGCGATCGCCCCTAACATCAACGAGCGATGAGAGATCGATTTGTCACCCGGCACCTGAATCGTGCCGGTGAGGGCAACGCCGTCCGGAGGCACCGTCACGGCGAGTTGTTGATGGGGAGGCGAAGCAGTCAGGTGCAGTAGCGATCGAGTCATGTTGGTATCGTGATAAGCCGCCAGCGATTGTACGGGCAAGGGGTTTCCCTAGACAAGGGGCCGTAACCCTCCGGGAGCAGATCAATCGGTGCGCCCTGACTGTAACAGGTTGTGCGATCGCCTTGCGTAATTGAATGACCTTGTGGAAAATAAAATAGTTCTTATGTACTGATTGCGAGGTGTGGAATGGTCGCTTCTTCAGGCACGTTTCGGGTCGATGTGGTGGATGGCTTTCGGCTGGGCTGTTTGCAAGTGCCGTTGCTAGAAGTCGCAGATTGGCTCAACTTTTTGGTGACGCCTCACTATCGAGCCGAGATTGTGTCGGCTGAGCAACTGGGCGATCGCCTCCAACTCCATTTTGAGGCGAATGAGGGCCTCTACGCCTATCTGGAACGTCGTCTGGGGGCACCCCTTGAACTGGCAGCTTAGGGAGCAGCAGGAAACAAGATTCCGGTGGAGAGTAGTGGATGGATTGAGGGGTATTGGGTGTTGGGTATTGGTGATTCTGTGCAGCTTCCTCCCTAGCACCTAGCACCCATCACCTCACACTCTGACACCCTCACACCCTTCTCCCCAACCGCACCATAAAGAACCCATCCATATCGGCTCGATGGGGCCAGACCCGGACCCAGCCCGACGATGTCGCAAAGGCCGCCGCCGGTTCGTCAACCTGGGGCGGCAGAATTTGCCAATGGGGATGAGCCGCAAGAAACTGCTCGATAACCGCTTCATTTTCGGCGGGATGCAGGGTGCAGGTGGCGTAGACCAACGTGCCACTGGGCTTGACCCAGGTCGCGGCGCGTTCTAGCAGGCGGGATTGCAAGTCTGCTAGCTCTGTGACCGATTCGGGGGTTTGTCGCCAGCGGGCATCGGCGTGGCGATGCAGAGTCCCTAAGCCCGAACAGGGGGCGTCAACGACAACGCGATCGCCCTCGCCCTCAAATTTAGTAATCTCGGTGCTATCGCCCGTGCAGGTTTGGATGCAGTTGAGCTGCAGCCGCTGAATGTTTTGGGCAAGTTTTTTCAGGCGGGAGGGGGTGCGATCGCAGGCCCAGATGAGGCCGCGATCGCCCATCAGTTCGGCCATGTGGGTACTTTTGCCACCGGGAGCAGCGCAGGCATCAACCACCAGTTCACCCGGTTGGGGATGGACGAGGGTACTGACCAGTTGGGCACTGGCATCTTGTACCGTCCACCAGCCTTCGGCATAGCCAGGAAGCCCCTGGATGGACCCGACTGATTGAGTCAAGCGTAGGGCTTGGGGCAAATGCGATAAGGTTTTCACCGCGATGCCGGCCTCGGTCAATCGCTGTTGCAGTTCTTCGCGGGAGAGTTGGAGCGGGTTGACCCGCAGATCGATCGCGGGCGGGCGATTCAACCATTCACACAGGGCGGTGGTTTCGGCCTCAC
>Ga0208353_100184_pt1 | contig 29544 bp, 28 predicted proteins | sample HotLakmasection2_FD_184725 | JGI IMG/M metagenome (GOLD analysis project Ga0208353, IMG submission 184725) | Hypersaline microbial mat communities from Hot Lake, Washington, USA - Section #2 (SPAdes) | ecosystem: Environmental > Aquatic > Non-marine Saline and Alkaline > Hypersaline > Microbial... | reverse complement strand
ACGCTTTTGTCCAGATCCACGTCCAGCTGGCGAATGCTGGCCTCGATTTGGCTGACCTGGGCGGCCTGGGCGTCGAGCTGTTCGATCCGGGTGCCGGTTTGCAGTTCGCTAAGCTGGCTTTGGGCCTGGGCCAGGCGGTTTTCCAGGGCACTGGTGTTATAGGCTTCTCGGTCAAATTCTTCGCGCGAAATGGCTCCCTGGGTGTAGAGGTCAGCGCGGCGATCGCGCTGCAACTTTGCCAATGCCAACTGCTGCTCAATTTCGGCGACGGTGGCCTGGGCGGCGGCAATGTCTTCGCGCCGGGGACCAGCTTGCAGTTCTCGGAGCTGGGCCTGGGCGGCGGCCCGTTGCGCCGTGAGCTGCTGGCGCTGGGCTTCCAGGGTGCGGGTGTCGAGGCGAGCGAGGGGTTGTCCCGTCACCACGCGATCGCCCGCATCCACCCACACGCTGACCACCGTGCCGGGGCGTTCGAACCCCAGAACGCTGCTGCGTCCTGCCACCAGTTCCCCGGTGTATTCCCGTGGGGTGGCGTACTCGCTAACGGACGCCACTGTGATGACATCGACCGGCAGCGCCGCCGCGACCGTCGGGGCGGGGTCAGCCGGAGCTGCCGCATTGTAAAAGTAGACGCCGCCGAGGGCAAGGGCGATCGCTACGGGCACTAGCCCCCAACGCGATCGCCGACTAGACCGCTGAGGAGTGGCCGCGGCTGGCTTAGCTGGATCCGTCGTGGGCGTGCTGGTGGGAAGCGTTCCCGGTTGAGACACCATAGGGATTACCTGACGAGTTGATGATCAACAAGTTTGTATCCAACTTGTTGTGTATTTGCCCTTGAGCTTATACTCAACTTATTGACTATGTCAACCGAGGTTTCATTCTCTGGCTATGGCCCTAGTGCACACCATTCTGACCGTCCTCTGCGAACACCCGGCGAGCGGCTACGACCTCAGCAAGCAGTTTGAGGAGACGGTGAGCTGCTACTGGAAAGCCAGTCAGCAACAGATTTATCGCGAACTTGGCAAGATGGAAGAAAAGGGCTGGGTGGCCTTTGAGCTGGTGCCTCAGGCTGGCAAACCAGACAAAAAGATTTACGCCATCACCGCTGCGGGCAAACAGGAACTCCGTCGCTGGTATCAAGAGCACACGGAACCGACGCCGATTCGGGAAGATTTGCTGGTCAAGGTGTTGGGCGGGGCGCACCTGCCCAACGACATCCTGATCCAAGAGTTAGAGCGACGGCGACAGGTGCACCAGGCGCAACTGACTGCTTATCAAGCCATGGAGGCCCAGTATCAAAGTTTGCCCAATCCTCCCGTGCAGGAGCAGTATCGCTATCTCACTCTGCGGCGCGGCATCCGCTATGAGCAAGACTGGATCGACTGGTGCGATGAGGTGCTGGCGTTTCTCCAGCTACCGCGATCGGCGGGGGGCACGAGCACATTACTTCAGGATGGCTAGCAACCCGGTTTCTTCGGGGGCTGGCTGATGATAGCGAGTCTTGCCCAGAGCAAAAACTGGGTTGCGGTACCGGCGTTTTTGGGCGCGTCATCAATTGATTCTAGAAGCCTTGCGGGATCAGTATCTAGGGGCTGAAATGCTGGGACAGCAAGCATTTCAGGGCTAAATAATGACAGCCTCTGGGGAAATGCGAACACATCTGCCACAGTTCGCCGCAGTATCGATGGGATCAAGCCGTCAAGAAAGCTTGAATGTTAGCGGTTTGGGTCGCCAGATACTGATCGGTTTCGTGTAGCAATTGCTGGAGATAGGCTGGTTGAGCATTATCAATGGCTCCAAATTTTTGGTCGAGTTCGGGCTGCAATCGCAGATAGGATTGGGGCTGTTCCATGCCGGCCTGGGTCACAATCTGTTCGGCAATATAGCGGTGGATATCCGCAGGAGCCTCCATGATCACATCCACAATGTGGGGGGCCCACTGCAGCAGTCCCCAACCCTTGATCTCCCGCCAGGGCAGCGGTTGGCTCAGGGCTCCAGTGCCGACGGATAAGACGCTGATCTCGTTCACAATGCGATCCATCGAGGGCTGGGGCGGCAGCGTGCCCGTCGCCGTCGATCGCAACAACCGCACCGCCTCCGCCACGGCACAGGCCACCGGATTATTCGCCCCGACCCCGCCATCAATCATGGAAAATTTCAAAACCTGCTGGGGGGTCGAAATCTGTAACTTTTGCGCCGGAAAATAGGTGGGGGCGACCGCCGAACACACGCAGGCTTGCCACAAGGGAACTGTGGCGTACCATTCCTCGTGCCGCCAACTCTTAAAAATGACTGGCGATCGCCCAACCGTGTCGTAGCTCACGATCATTAACTTGGCCGCTGCCGCCGAATCGTTACCCACCTCGGCCAGGGGCATATCCAACCCCACCGATCGCACCGTTTCAATCAGCCCGCGATCGCTAAATTTGGGGGCCGACAGCCCATATTTCAGCAGCAGCGGCAAGCGCTGGGGACTCAGCCAACTGTGATAGGGAAAAATCAGGCGACCCCGATGCTGGTAAAGACTGATCAGTTCCGTGGGAGATTTCCCAACCATGAGCCCAGCGGCGATCAGGGCTCCGGTAGAGGTGCCGGTAATTAAGTCAAAGTAGTCGTGCAGCGGACGATCCAGCTGCTGGGCGATCGCCTCCAACATTCGGGCTGCCACAATGCCGCGAATGCCGCCCCCATCAATGCTCAAAATTCGAAAACTCAATGAATTGCTCCTACCTGAAGGTCGAAGTTGCGGCTTTATTGAAAACCCAATCGGACTTCCGACATAAGCGGCAAAAGGCGGATCTTCGTGACTTTTTTCGGTATCCGCCTCACCAACGCAGTCTTCGGCAAAAACAATCCTCTAGTCCTTGAGGCCAGCAGTTTCCTGCCCCTCACGTGTTTACGAACCTTAAACCCCGTAGCTTGAACCCTGTTCTTCTCTCCTCAGGATGAGCCCACTACCGCCGCACAGGAATCACTCAAAGGCATAGGGGCTTCTCGTAACAACGACTTTCGGGATCGATATATTTGCCAAAGCAAGGCACCGCTCGAAAGCCTGCCCGACTGTAGAGCCGCATCGATGCGGGTTGGGCTTCACCAGTTTCCAGGCAGAGGTGCGTGTAGCCCCAAGCGATCGCCGCCGCCTCGGCAGTCTGCAACAACTGCTGCCCAAGGCCCCGCTGACGAAAGGCCGGTTGCACGTACAGGCGCTTCAGTTCGGCAGTCGTCTCCGATAAGGGACGAACGGCGACACAACCGACCGCCTGAGCCTCCCAATAGGCCAGCCAAAATCCACTGCGCGGATCTGCGAGTTCAGCCGCATTCACACCATAGAGGTCGGGTTCATAATCCCAATACTGCATCGCCAAATACTGGTCAAGTTCCTGGATCAGCAGTTGAGCTTCTGCGCTCAACCAATCGCCAGGCACAATTTCACACAACCCAGTCAGGGGCTGTTGGCTAATATCGGTGTTCATAGTCTAGAAAGCTCAAGCAAAAGGGACGCGATCGCTCACGTCCCTGCAAGTCCCAGGTTGATCAACCCAATTAGCGATCGACGGACCCCATAATGATGTCAATGCTGCCGAGAATCGCCATAATATCAGCCACCTTCATGCCGCGCAGCAGGTGGGGCAGAATTTGCAGATTGTTGAAATCCGCCGCCCGAATCTTAAAGCGCCAGGGAAAGACGTTGTCATCGCCTTGGATGAAAACCCCCAGTTCCCCCTTGCCGCTTTCCAACCGGACATAGTGTTCACCAGCGGGAATTTTGAAGGTCGGTGGAATTTTTTTGCCCGCAAACTGATAGTCAAAGTCATTCCACTCCGACTTCGGCCCCTCCGACATGCGCTTGGCTTCCAGGTTTTCGTAAGGACCACCGGGAAGCTGCTGGCAAGCCTGACGGACGATCTTGACCGACTCGCGCATCTCCGCCATGCGCACTACATACCGGGCCATGCAGTCGCCTTCAGTGGCGTACTGCACTTCCCAATCCAACTCGTCGTAGCATTCATAGTGATCGACCTTACGCAGATCCCACTTGACGCCGGAGCCCCGCAGCATGGGACCAGAGAGCCCCCAAGCGATCGCATCTTCCCGCGAAATCACGCCAATGCCCTCAATGCGGCGGCGGAAGATGGGGTTGTTGGTGATCAGCTTTTCGTACTCGTCGACTTTGGGAATAAAGTAGTCGCAAAAGTCCAGACACTTATCAATCCAGCCGTAGGGTAAATCTGCCGCCACGCCCCCGATGCGAAAATAATTGTTGTTGACCATGCGCTGCCCCGTGGCCGCTTCCCACAGGTCGTAGATCAGTTCCCGCTCGCGGAAAATGTAGAAAAAGGGCGTCTGAGCGCCCACGTCTGCCAAAAACGGCCCCAACCACAGCAGGTGATTGGCAATGCGGTTTAGCTCCAGCATGATGACGCGGATATAGCTGGCGCGTCTGGGCACGTCGATATCGGCCAGTTTTTCCGGCGCGTTGACGGTAATCGCCTCGTTGAACATGCCAGCCGCATAGTCCCACCGGCTGACATAGGGCACAAACTGAATATTGGTGCGGCTCTCGGCGATTTTTTCCATCCCGCGATGCAGGTAGCCAATCACCGGCTCGCAGTCGACGACGTCTTCGCCATCCAGCGTCATGATGAGGCGCAATACCCCGTGCATAGAGGGATGGTGCGGCCCCATGTTAATCACCATGGGTTCGGTTTTGGTTTCAATGCGTGTCATGAATCCGCCTGAGAGGGTATCAACGATGAATGCGATCGCCCCGAAGGGCACCGTTGCAACACTGCCAGTCAATCGCCCAAGAGTTCGATATCGGGAAAATGTTGCCTTTCATTAATATAGGAGGTCTGACCCCAGAATTTCTACGCATTTCTATACCAGAAGTTTGGGGGTGCGATTGTGGTTGCCTATAGGGTGGGTGAGGGGATGGGTGTGAGGGTGGCAGGGTATGAGGGTGTGAGGGTGGATGGGTGTGGGGGTGTGAGGGTAGATGGGTAAGTGGAGTGGGTGTGAGCTTGAAGGGGAAGGGGTATGAGTGAGGCAGTGAGGGGTTTTCAGCATGTGCCGGTGCTGCCGGAGGCGGTGTTGGCGGGGCTACAGGTCGGTGAAGCCAGCGGGGAGCGGCGGTTTTTGGATGCGACCGTGGGGGGCGGGGGGCATAGTGCCCTGATTTTGACACGGGATGAGCACTGTCGGCTGGTGGCGCTGGATCAGGACACGATCGCTCTCCAGGCCGCGCAAACCCGGTTAGCCGAATTTGGCGATCGCGTCACCTTTCACCACACTAATTTTGCTGAGTTTAATCCGGGAAATTTGCGGTTCGACGGCATTTTGGCGGACATTGGCGTGAGTTCGGCCCAACTGGATAGGCCAGAACGGGGCTTCAGCTTTCGCCAGATGGCCCCGCTAGATATGCGGATGAATCAGCACCAGGAGCTGAGCGCCGCCGACATCGTCAATCATTGGGACGAGACAGCGCTGGCAAATTTGATTTACGAGTATGGCGAGGAACGGCTCTCGCGCCGCATTGCCCGCAAGATGGTTGAGCAGCGCCCCTTTCAGACGACGACAGAGCTAGCAGCGGCGATCGCTGATTGCGTGCCCAAAAAATATCGCTACGGCCGCATTCATCCCGCGACCCGCACTTTCCAAGCGCTCCGCATTGCCGTGAATGCTGAACTAGAGGTGCTGAAGACGTTTCTCGCCCATGCTCCCGATTGGCTGGGGCCGGGTGGCAGATTGGTGCTCATCAGCTTTCACAGTTTGGAAGATCGCATCGTCAAATACGCTTTTCGTCAGGACGATCGCCTTAAAATCGTGACGAAAAAGCCCCTGATAGCAACGGAGAGCGAAATTCAGATGAATCCGCGATCGCGATCGGCCAAACTCCGGGTCGCTGAAAAGTTGGCTGGGGAGGTATAGGAACTGTTGCCTGTCGGTTCAACCATGGCTTCGGTTCAACTATGGCTATTGAGGTCTATCAGAGAGACTGGGCACCGTCCCTATCGCTGTCCCACCCCCCCAAAAACGATGGAATTACTCTAGAAGTGGGAAAACTAAATTTAGGGAGTCCTTTTGAGGTGAAGGCGATCGCCCTCAGTCATCGCCAACCAACCGCAGTCCTGCCCTCGCGGCATCCTCGTCCCAACACAATCGGATTAAGACACAACATGAGCCCTTCGCTGGCATCCGCTTGACTTGTTCGCCTTCTACCGTTGCCCCCATTGGTAGACCATACTGCTTCATTTGCCTTTGCCCCATAGCTGCCATAGCCCTTGACTAGGACTTTCTCGATGACCTGGGAAGACCACGACATGCTCAAACTCATGGTGGTGGACGACGAGCCCGATAACCTGGACTTGTTGTACCGCACCTTTCGGCGCGATTTTGAAGTCTACAAAGCCGAAGACGGGTTTAAGGCCCTCGAAGTTTTGGAAACCGTGGGGGAAATGGCGGTCATTATTTCTGACCAGCGCATGCCCCGCATGAACGGCACCGAATTTTTGAGCCGTACAGTTGAGCAGTTTCCGGACACGATCCGCATCGTGCTCACGGGGTACACCGACGTCGAAGATTTGGTGGAGGCGATCAACTCCGGCAAGGTGTTCAAATACATCACCAAGCCGTGGAATCCCCAGGAGTTGAAGTCGGTCGTCACCCAAGCCGCTGAGACGTTTCGGGTGGTCAAGCAGCGGACTCAGGTGCTGACCCAGGCATTAGCGCGCGAATCGTTCTTTAACGAGGTGATGAGTGTCATCCGCGAATCGCTGGACTACCACAACATGCTCCAGACGATCGTGACCACTCTGGGGAAAACCTTTGATGCCAGCCATGCCGTCCTCTATGCCGTGGAAGCGAACGACCACCATATCGAGTTAGGCAAGGCGCTCAAATTCAATCGACCACAGCCCGATGCCACGTCTGATGCCTGTTTAGAGAGTCACAGCTTAAGCGCGAGTGAGGCGGTGTTGCGATCAGGCGAACTTAAAACTGACACCGTCAATCTAGATTTACCGCTAACGGCATTGACAGTGCCGCTGGGGTACCAACAGACAACGTTAGCGATCGTGACGCTGTACCACTCTGCCGATCATGAAACTTGGGCCGAGGCTACCGCTCAACTGCTTAGCAGCGTCGCCGAGCAAATTGCTCTGGCGATTTCCCAGGCTAAGCTCTATCAGCGCATCCAAAAGCAGACTCAGCAGATGCGGGCAGAACTCGAGGTGGCGCGGCAAATTCAGACCAATTTGTTGCGCCAAAGTGTCCCCGCTATTGACAGTGTGCGGATTCAAGCGCGTTGCTTACCAGCGCGGGAAGTGGGCGGCGATTTTTACGAGATCTTTTCCCATCCTCAGGGGCATATTTGGCTGGCGGTGGGCGATGTGTCGGGCAAGGGCGTTCCCGCAGCGCTCTTCATGGCGAGTGCGATTTCGGTCCTGCGGCGAGAACTCTCTCAGGATCGATCGCCCTCCCCCGACAAGGTCATGCAAAACCTAAACCGCAGTCTCTGGGATGACCTAGTCAGCAGCAATTGTTTTATTACCCTGGTACTTTTAAGCTACGACCCCAGCACCCACAAACTCCGGTATGCCAATGCTGGGCATATCTACCCTTTGGTTTGGTCGCCAGCCTTGATGGCCGATCCCGCTGCGGAGCCGCTATATCTAAAAACGCGGGGGGTGCCGCTGGGGATTTTACCCGAATGGAAGGCGGCGGCGGGAGAGCTGGATTTGCCCCCGAGGCATACGTTGCTGATGACGAGCGATGGCTTAACCGAGGCAACCGTGGCGGATGGAACGGCGGGTGGGGCGGCCGCCATGCTGCAACAGAAAGGATTGTGGACCTTATTACAAAAACAACCGCACCCCCTAGATTTAGATGAGTTGTTGCGCCTCATTCAAGCCGGGAGTCCGGAGCAGGAAGATGACCAGACGGCACTCTTGCTGGAGGTGATGGAATGATGCAGACCGAACTCCAGCTCCCCAGCGATTTGAAATACTTACCCGTAATTGAAGCGTGGTTGTTAGGCGCACTCCGCATCGAACTGGAGGATTGGCCCGACTGGCCCAAGTGGGAAAATCGGCTCCGACTGGTGATTGTAGAAGCTTATTCCAATGTGGTGCGCCACGCTCATCAAGAGCAGCCCGAGACGCCAGTGGTGCTCCGGCTAGATTTGCAGGCTGATCTCATCCACATTGAAGTCTGGGATCAGGGGCAAGGCTTTGACCTCAGCACCTATTTGCCGCCGTCGCCCGATATGCACCAGGAAGGGGGATATGGTTGGATGATTTTGAATCGGCTAATGGATAAGGTGGAGTATCAGGTGAAAGTGCATGGTCGGGGTAACTGCCTCCGGTTGCAGGCCAACTTACCCACCCGTCCGTTAATGCCTTCGTTGTCACAGTCGCCAGTACATCCTAATTTGTGAGTAACCTCAAGGAGGCGGCTCAAGGCTACCGTATCGCGCAGTGTGAGGTTGTTGGGTCGATCGCGCCAGCAACCAAGCCCATAACTGATCGCCCTGGGAAAAATGCCACCACTCGTTGGGGTGTTGTTGAAATCCGGCGGCGAGCATGATGTCGCGGAGCAGACCCCGATCGCGCTGCACTTGCTGACTCCACTCATCGGTTTGACGTTGAAAAAAGTCGGGATGCGATCGCTCCGACACCTCGTCAATGGGCGATCCCATATTTACGGGCTGGCCGGTCGCATCCACCAGGGTCAGGTCGACGGCAGCGCCGGTACTGTGGGGCGGTGGCGTTTGTGGGTTGAGACTGGGGTAGGCCCAAAACTGATGCACGGTGTCCATCAGCGCTTGTTTCTCAGCTTCGGTAGCTTGGGCCAGGTCGAGTCCCTGGTGCTGGGCGAGTTCCTGGGCGGTATGCTCCACCATAAAGCGCTGCACCACCAGAGGCCGGTAGGCATCAAAAATCTGGATCTGCCAGCCGGGTCGTTGGGCTTGTAGAGATTGCTGAGCCTCCAGCAGAGCTGCCGCCACGGACTGCCGCAGCCAGTAGGGTGATCGCGCTCCATAGGGCGCTCCCAACGCCACATAGGGGTGGGGCGTCACGACTAAAAAATCCGCTAGCGGCACCAGCGGTTCGCCACATTCTTGGATAGGCACCTGTTGATAAGGTTTCATATCACAAAGGTGAAGTCTGTCCGTAGGGGCGCACAGCTATTGGCCCTGCCTGTGCGCTCTGACTGTGCGCCCTGACTGTGCGCCTTGGTTGTGCGTTCTGACCAAGGAAGGTTACAGAATTCGCGATCGCACCAGGGTGCCCGGCAAGCAGGTCAGCTTTTGCAGGGTTGGCACAAAGGCGCGTTTGTTAAACACGTCATAGCTGTTGTGCTCAATCACGTCCAAAATCTTGCTGTAAAGCACCTGAGCCGCCCACACCGGCCAGCGGGCATCGGGGCTGAGTAGGCTGATGCCCCTTTCTGCTTGCTGATAAAACTTCCGCGCCCGCTGAATTTCAAACTGCATCAGCGCCCGCCAGCGATCGTCGATGACGCCATTCATCAAATCTTCTTCGGTGTAGTTGAACAACGCCAGGTCTTCCAAGGGTAAGTAAATGCGACCCCGGCGGGCATCTTCCCCGACATCGCGCAAAATGTTGGTTAACTGATTGGCAATTCCCAAGGCGACAGCTTCTTCGGTGGGATTGGGCAATGGGCTACAGCGCCGCCACGGGGCTGTGGCTTGTTCCGTATCCACCCCCATCACCGTAGTCGACATCAGCCCCACCGTCCCCGCTACCCGGTAGCAATACAGCTCAAGTTCTGCAAAGGTGTGATACCGAGCTTTATCCAGGTCCATCCGTTGCCCTTCGATCATGTCTTTGAAGGGTTGGATATCCAGGGGAAACTGCTTGAGGGTATCCACTAGCGCCACGTCGGTATCTTCGACGGGATGCCCTTGAAAAATCGAGTGGAGCTGCTTTTCCCAGCGATCGAGGGTTTCTTCGGTGGTCAGAGCCGCTTGCGGACCGTCCACTAGCTCATCGGTGCGGCGACACCAGACATAGATGGCCCAAATTGCCCGCCGCTTAGCCGGAGTCATCAGGAGGGTGCCGAGATAAAACGTCTTAGAATATTCCGCTGTAATCTGGCGGCAAACCTCGTAGGCATCCTCCTTAGGCACCAATTCTTCCTTAGACCGCAGCGAGTGAGACAATTGCAGCATTAATCTTGTTAGCTGGAAACTCGAAACTTTTCAGACTACAGCGCTTAAAATCCGCTGATGACGGACTGACTTCCTTTCACAGAATACGGGAAATCCCGCCCGATTTTACTGGTAATCGTCGGATTTGCCTAAGCCACGGAGGCAGGCTGGCGATCGCGCTCATTCTCAGGGACCCCTTCCGATAGCTGTCGAGTCACTGCCTGCGCCGCTAGCTTACCAGAAAGCACCGCCCCTTCCATGCTGCCGAGATAGCGCTGCATGGTGTAGCTACCGGCCAAAAAGAAGTTGGCGATCGGCGTAGTTTGGTCAGGCCGACAAGATTGGGTGCCCGGTGCCGCCGTATAGACCGACCGGGGCGTTTTGACGATTTTGGACTTCAGCAGTTTGGCCGGGTTGTCGCCCGTGAGCTGTTGAGGATAAAGCCTTTCCAATTCCGCCATCGTCGCCGCCAGAATTTCTTCCTCTGACTGGTCGATCCAATCCTTCGCTGGGGCCAACACCAACTCCAGCATGGACTTGTCAGAATTCGCATACTCGCGGCAAGTATTGCTCATGTCGGCATAGACGCTTAGCAACGCCGATCGCGAAAAGAGCAACTGATCCACATCGGTCATCTTGCGGTCAAACCACAGGTGAATGTTGATCACCGGGACGCCCTCAAGCTGCTGCATTTTTTCGAAGACACTGATGCGCTTCCAGGGGTCAGGCATGAGCGCCTTAATCACGTCCACCGAAGTTGCGCACACATAGGCATCGGCGGTGATCACCTCGTCCTCGGCCCCATCTAATCCCCGCACCAGATAGCCCTGCACGGTGCTGTCAGGGTTGAGCAAAATCTGCTTCAGCGGCTTTTTCAGCAGCACTTCGCCGCCCTGCTCCGTCACGTAGTCCACCATCGGCTGACAGAGGCGCTCGGGGGGAGCCCCATCAAGAAATGCCACTTTGGAGCCGTAGCGCTCTTGTAAAAATCGGTTCAGCGCCGTCAATGGCACCGTGGCCGACACATCTTCCGGGTTGATGAAGGTCAGCGCTTTAGAGGCTGCGATAAAAATATCGGAATTGACGCGATCGTCTACGCCTTGCCGCCGCAGCCATTCCAGCAGGCTGTATTGGTCCATCTTTTCGACGTATTTTTGGCCGCGCACGATCGCGGGCAACAGGCCGATCGCAAAGCGCACTTTTTGCTCCCAGGTCAGCATGTCGTTGTTGCGCAAGATCGACATGATGACGTTGAGCGGCGCGGGAATGTCTGGCACATCAAAACGCGACAGCACCCCCGGCTTTTCGGGCTGATTGAAGATCAGGGTGTGCTCTTTCCACTGCAGCCGGTCAGAGATGCCCAACTCCTCAAAGAGTTGCAGCATATTGGGATAAGCACCAAAAAAGACGTGCAACCCGGTTTCGTACCAGTCGCCGTCGTCATCTTTCCAAGCAGCCACTAACCCGCCGAGCACATCCCGGCTCTCCAGCACGATGGGGGTGTGACCGGCGTCGACTAAATATTTTGCACAGGCGAGTCCAGCTAACCCGCCACCCGCGATCGCAACTCGCATGAATGCTTATTCCCCTTACAAATAAAATTGCTTGCTTTACGTCTGCTTTAACATTATATGTTTCATTTCGTAACAAACTCAGCAAATATCTGAGAATCTCCTCGGCATCGCCTTCAATCAACCTTTTTCCATCGCTGGTATGCGCCCTTTACCTTCTGAAAAGGTGCCGTCAAGCCGACAGAGACTACTCCCGAAAAGCCGCGCGATCGCCCTTTGCGGCATTCCTGTGTAACCCTGACAAAGGGTAGTTTCTTCGGAACAAAACCCCTAGAATGATGAATCCAGAGTCTGTGCGAGGGCGGTCAACCGCTGTTTCTATGCCCTCGGCACTGGCGCGGTGCTGATGAGGCCAATGCCGTCTCCAGTATCCGGGCTGTCTGGGCGACTACGCGACAAGTGAGCAAACGCAACGTATCGAATCGGTTATTTGGGGTTGAAAGCTGTGACGCAATCAATTTTGGACATCCTTCAGAGTAGTGATCCGCTGGTCGCGAGCATGGTGGATCGTGAACTGCAGCGCCAGCGCGATCACTTGGAGTTGATCGCCAGCGAAAACTTCGCGTCTCCGGCGGTGATGGCGGCTCAAGGGTCAGTCTTAACTAACAAGTACGCTGAAGGGCTGCCGGGCAAGCGTTACTACGGTGGCTGCGAATTTATCGACCAGGTCGAAAGTCTCGCGATCTCGCGCATCAAAGAGCTGTTTGGGGCCGCTCACGCCAACGTGCAGCCCCATTCGGGGGCGCAGGCTAACTTTGCGGTCTTTTTGGCGTTGCTGCAACCGGGCGACACCATTATGGGCATGGACTTGTCCCACGGTGGTCATCTGACCCACGGTTCCCCGGTTAACGTCTCGGGTAAGTGGTTCAACGTGGTGCAGTACGGCGTCGATAAAGAGACGGAAACGCTGGACTTTGACCAGATTCGCTCATTGGCGTTGGCGCATCAGCCCAAGCTGATCATCTGCGGCTATTCGGCCTACCCGCGCACGATTCCCTTTGAGAAATTCCGGGCGATCGCCGACGAGGTGGGTGCATATCTGCTGGCGGATATTGCCCACATCGCAGGGCTGGTGGCAGCGGGTGTCCATCCCAATCCGGTGCCCCACTGTGATGTCGTCACGACTACTACCCACAAAACCTTACGGGGGCCTCGCGGGGGCCTGATCTTGACCCGCGACCCCGATCTCGGCAAGAAGTTTGACAAGGCTGTCTTCCCCGGTTCCCAAGGGGGGCCGTTGGAGCACGTGATTGCAGCTAAAGCCGTCGCCTTTGGCGAAGCGCTCAAGCCTGAATTTAAGGAATATTCTCAACAGGTCATTGCCAATGCGCAAGCGATGGGCGATCGCCTGCAAGCACGGGGCCTAAAACTGGTGTCGGGCGGCACGGACAATCACCTGATTTTGGTAGATTTACGCTCCGTCGGCTTGACCGGCAAGCAGGCTGACAAGTTGGTGAGCGAGGTCAACATCACCGCTAACAAAAACACCGTGCCCTTTGACCCCGAATCGCCCTTTGTCACCAGCGGTTTGCGCTTAGGGTCGCCAGCCCTGACCACGCGCGGCATGGGCACGGAGGAGTTCACCGAGATCGCCGACATCATCGCCGATTGTCTGACGCATCCGGATGATGAGGTGGTGCGCGAAAACTGCCGTCGGCGCGTTGCCGCATTGTGTGATCGCTTTCCGCTGTATCCGCATTTGACCCAGCCCCAGCCCGTATTGGCATAACCCCTGAGGCCATCTGCCAAGATGGCGATATTTCGTAAGCTCTATGAAGGGCATGACCGTAGACAATGGTTGTAATCTGTCATATCCTTCATGGAGCTTTATATTAGTGGCAAGTTAGTCAGCAATTCCAAATTCAAAGTTTCTAGGGGCTGAAACCCCTGATTCTTGGCTCAAATCCAGTGTATTAAACGGGCTTGATCGGCTGAAACGGAGTAAACTCGTTTCGAATTTGGAATTGCTGCAAGTTAGTGGCAAGATTCTAATGAATTGTTAAGAGAATCAACTATCCGCTCCTATTAAAGCTCAGCTTTCGCCAAAGGCCTTAGTATTGGTCGCGAATCTACTGCTTATATGCTGATTGCCAACCTTCGGTTGAAGCGAATCTTATGCCTTTTCAGCTCTACCACCTACTGGCCTTTGTCATTTCCGGGGCGATCGTTCTGATATCAACCCCCATGGTGCGGCGCATCGGGTTGAAATGTGGTCGGGTTGACGTGCCCGGTGGACGCAAAGTGCACACTCAGCCTATGGTGCGCCTCGGCGGCGTTTCCATCTTTCTAGGAACTTTAATTTCTCTCCTGTTTGTCTGGTGGACGGGTGGATTTATTGACGCCTCCGGCACACATTTGAGCCCACCGGATGAATATGCCATCTGGGGGGTCACCCTGGGGGGCTTTGCTTTTTTCCTGATTGGTCTGTTGGATGATTTGTTCGGCCTCTCAGCCTCCAGTCGGCTATTGATGCAGGCAGCGATCGCCGCGATCGCCTGGCACGTCGGCGTCAGCATCGACTTTTTGAGTATCCCCTTTGTCGGCCTGGTGTCGCTGCCCGTGTGGTTTAGCTTGCCCATCACCATCGTTTGGCTCGTTGGCATGACCAACGCCATTAACTGGATCGACGGTCTAGATGGACTGGCGGCGGGGGTGTGCGGCATTGCAGCACTGATCATGCTGGTGGTGAGCTTGTTTATGGCCCAACCCGCCGCCGCGCTAATTGCTGCGGCTCTAGCGGGCGGTTGCCTCAGTTTTTTACGCTACAACTTCAATCCCGCTAAAATCTTCATGGGTGATGGCGGGTCATATTTTATCGGTTTTACCCTGGCGGGAGTCGGCGTGATCGGCTTGATCAAAAGCGTGACTACCGTCGCCGTGCTGCTGCCGTATTTAATTCTCGCGGTGCCGATCCTCGATATGTCCGCCGTGATTGTGGACCGCATTCGTTCTGGCAGCTCACCCTTCGTCGCCGACAAGCGCCATCTGCACCATCGCCTGCTCAAAGCGGGTTTATCTCATCGCTGGGCCGTGCTATTTATCTATGCCCTGACCCTGTGGGCGGGTAGTTTGGCGGTCGCCTTTGCCGGCATTCCCAGCGGCTTTGTCTGCGCCGCCGGAGCAACGGGCCTGTTGACCTACACCGGGTGGCGAGTCAAGCAATTGTCTCGTTAGCAAGTTGGTCGTGAGCCGGTGAGGCCATTTCTAGGCCTGGGGTTTACAGTTGAGCAGAGGACTGAAGCCATCGACAGTTGTTCAACCTTCAACCCCTTCCAACTCGGGATTTTTCAGCGTTAATCGACTTCGATTTCTGCGGTGTAGCAGGTCCAGTCAGAGCGAGATAGCGTCTTGCCACAGACTGTCGGGTGGCGATCGCCCCCATAGGCCACATAGTTAAACACGAGCAACGGCATTCCCAAAGGCACCGCCAAGTATTCGCTGAGTTCATAAGTCGCGGGCACGCTCTCCAGGCTTACCTTGGCGGCCTTTAATTCAACCCCACCAGTAACCAAGGTGCTGTAGGTGAATCCTTGCTGCAAGTTTTCGGCTAAAGGACCCGCCACCGCTTCAGGATAGTAGGTCACATCTAACGCGATCGGCGTATCGTCGGCGTAGTAAATTTTCTCTTGCCAGTAGACTTGGGTTTGACTGGGGGGGAGCTGTAGTTTTCGCATCACCTCTAGCGGCGGCTTCGTCAACTGAAACCGCAAAGATTGCACCCGTCCCAAATATCCTTGCCGTTTGAGAGCCGCATCAAAATGCATTAACGGATTGGACATGGAAAAGCTGATTTTGTGCGTTTCCGTGACAAAAATGCCCTTGCCTTGCTGCGTCGTGACCAGCCCCTGCTGAGTCAGATTGGCGATCGCCTTACGAATAGTGGTCCGGCTAACACCAAAAATTTCTCCCAGGTCAAACTCGCTCGGTAATCGCTCTCCGGGCTCGTAAACCCCAGCCTCAATCTTTTCTTTCAGCTGCTGAGAAATCGCAACATGCAGAGGTTGTTTATCTGAAACCTGTTCTCCAGGAACCATAAAAAATGTCATCGTCCGCTGACCGCCTTTGCATCTTATCGAAAAACTTGAAGCAGTCTGGTTGGTGAAGCGTATATTCGTTGACCAATGCCGCCATCCTCATCAGCCATCGCCATCTGTGGTGAAGTTAGCGCTTCCGCCGATTACCTGCTGACTTCTGCATCACTTTTTTCGATTTCCAAAATCAAAACCCATGAGGCGGTCACCGGCCCCCGAAACTCGGTAAGGTTGATCAGGATTTACCAACGGGAGCGATCGTGGCGGCAACCTTTTTTGAATCAGATCCAGATTTGCAAACGCGGTTGGAAAGTGGATTGCAGGCGGCTTGGGAAACCTTTTCAGGGTTAGCCCGCAATCAAATTGCCGCGACCTGGCTAGTGTACGATCCGCCATTTCCCATTAATACGGGGGGGGCGATTAGCGTCGCTGACTTTTGGCAGCAACGACCGCGGGGGGCCAGTTATCGAGGGGTCGAACTGGTGTATCCCGCCAGCATCGTCAAGCTGTTTTATCTCGTCGCCGCCCATGAATGGTTAGAACGGGAGATGGTCCCCGCGACGCCCGAGCTAGAACGGGCCATGCGAGACATGATTGTGGACTCTAGCAATGATGCGACTGGGTTTGTGGTCGATGTGTTGACGGGCACCACCAGCGGTCCGGAGCTGCCTGCCGGTCCCTTTGAAACCTGGAAAACCCAGCGCAACATCATTAACCGCTATTTGCAATCGCTGCAGTGGCCGGAGTTAGAGACCATCAACGCCAACCAAAAAACCTGGTGTGATGGCCCCTATGGTCGTGAGCGGGTGTTTCTCGGTGAGGTGTATGAAAATCGCAATCGGTTGACGACCGAGGCCACCTCACGGCTACTCCATAGCATTATGGGGGGCGTCGCCGTCAGTGGGCCGCGATCGCAATCCATGATGAACTTAATGCGACGTGCTCTCGATCCCCGAGTGCTGGCCGCCGATCCGGAAAATCAAGTGACGGGTTTCCTCGGGGCTGGCCTGCCTCTCAATGCCGCCCTGTGGTCAAAAGCCGGACTCACCAGCAAGGTTCGACACGATGCTGCCTACATCGAGCTAGCCGGATACTCGCCGTTTCAACTGGTGGTCTTTATCGAAGGGGCCGAACACAGCCAGAACGAGGCCATTTTGCCCTTTCTGATGAAAACCTTGTTAGCCCAGATGTCGCCAGCCAGCCAGGAAACTCAAGCATAATTCGGCGGTGGTAGCGGCGATCGCCCTCGCTATTTTGTCCAAGTCCGACCGTGGCGGACGACAACTCTATTGCAATTGTCAGGATGTGCCCAAAGACCTAACAGATTCATAAAGTCTTGAGAGTTAGACATGCGCCTGCCCTCAAAATGAGATTAGGCGCAACTCGCCTGCACACGATATCTCAAGACACCAATATGGCTTACACCTGTGAACTCGGCTCTGGACAAAGAATTTACTTAGAAAACGTTGGCGAACAAACCGCCATCACCCTCGCCGCGGGGAGTGCCGGACAGCAACAGCAGTCAGGTAGTCAATTTACCACCGGCCCTTGGACGGCTCCGCCTGAGCTATTTCGTACCCAACAAGGGGTCGTGATCAAGCTCACCACGGCTCAGGGCACTCACCACTTGCAATTGCAGGGCAATCAACTGGGCATGATGTCTCAGAGCCCATCACTCGGCAACGCCCAACAAATGCAGATGAGTTCGGACGTCTCCATGCCTGGCAACTCGATGCCGCCTATGCAACCCATGCAACCCATGCAACCCATGCAGCCAATGGAACCCATGCAGCCGATGCCGCCCATGAAAATGGGGAATATGGAGATGAATGCCAACCCTATGCAGATGCGGATGGGCAATATGGAAATGCAGATGGGCAATGCCGCCAGCAGCGCCAGCAGCACTGGTAAGGCTAAATTCTGTAGCCAATGCGGTACCCCAGTGCAACCGAGCGATCGCTTCTGCGCCAACTGCGGCCATCAGCTCCAACGTTAAGTAGAAGCGCGATCGCTTTTCATGTCTGCGGTAGATGGGTCAAACCCCGTCGGAAAATGCGTTTCTGCGGGGTCATAGTCCGCATCATGAAAATTCGCACCGGTGATCTCTGCCTGTCGGAGATCAGTGCCAATTAACATCGCCCCTCGCAGATCCGAGTGGTTTAAGTTGGCCCCTCGTAAGGAAGCATAGCTGAGGTCACAGCCCCGCAGATTGGCCTGACTGAGATTGGCGTCACCCAACTCGGCGTAGCTCAAGTCCGCCCCCTTCAGGTCCACACCACTCAGGTCAATACCCTGCATTGACAGTCCAGAGAGTGCCCGCTGCCCTGCTTCATAAGCGGCAATCAATTCATTGCGAGAGCCAATTTCAGAAGTCGCTTTGCGGTCAGACATAAAACAATCGTTTCACCGTGTCGAACTCATCAATCTTACAGCGGCTAATTCCCGATCCCACTATTAAAATCGCGGGAGCGATGTTTGACTAATCGCAATTCTCTGCTGACGTGAGGCCCCATTGATCAAAAGCATAGGGAACGCGATCGCTCCAACGGGTGCAGATCAGAGCAATCAGTCGTGCGAAAGAGCTGCTCGCTAACTACCATGACGGCCTCTTGCTCCCTGAACAAAAAACGTCACCAATTCAAATTTCTCAAAGCGGTGACCCATCGAGCGCTAGCTTCTATGTCAGCCCCCTTTACTGAACCAGGTTCCGTTGCTTGAGAGTCAACGCATCGAATCTGCCGTTCCCCGTTGCGGATTTTAAGTGCATTTAAGTCAAAACTTTCAACGCTTTGACGGCGACATTCTGACTGCCCAAGGCAAGTCTAGTGAATAAAGCGAGTATAGTCTTCGCTGAGAAAAAGGGCTCGTTCAGCATCCCGCCGTCGCACCAAGCCTGGCAGAGTTTGCCCCCCGGCCTTGACCCAGCGAGGAAATTCATTAGCCGCACCTTGATAATCGCCAGAATTCAACTTGCGCAATAGCGTTGAATCGGCTAGCGCCCCTAAGCCCACGTTAAAGCTAAAGGACACCAACGCCGCAAATTGGTCGCCGTTGATCGCCACCTTAACGAGATCACGAACGCCTTTTTCAAATAATGCCAAATCCGTTTTGAGGATCTCTTCTGCTTGCTGCTCAGTAATCGTCTGGCCGGCAAAAACCTGAGGTGGTCCCGCGGCTGAAGTGTGACCATAACCAATGGTCCAGACCCCAACGGAGTCTTGATACGCCCGCAGCTCTCGCCCCTCAAAGTGCTTAATAATGAGCAACCCGTCGTTGCTGATCTTGCCAGTTCCAGAATTGGGGGGGGGCGGGGGTGGTGCTGGCGGCGCTGGCTTAGGATTAGGCTCTTCCGTCGCTTTCCAAGAAACCGTCATCGCTCTGGGGTAATCTTCTCGCATGAACCAAGAGCGAATGGCCTGGATATTGAGCACTTGCTCATCAGGATTAGTTTTCGAGGGATATTTCGACAGCCGCGAAATCCAGTACCCCCCTTCCATGAGGTAGATCGCTTTACTCGTTTCCTTAATCCAGGTACCCATAGGATTATTCCTGAAGTGCGTGACTGAATGATGGTGCAACTGAGCACAGAGCACAGGCGAGAACCGCCAATATCCAAGCTCGTCTTCTTTCTCGTCTTCTTTGCTGCTTAAGTTTAATTCAGAAAGCTGGAAAATAGCGCACAATCGCCCAAAAAATAGCTTAATTTGCCGAACTCAGATGCAATTATTTTTTGTAGATAATCACTGCCAGCCTCTATGCCTTCTTAAATCACTCTATTTTGTTACTTTTCCTTACCTTCATCCTCAAGAAAGCGGATTTTCTTTTGAGAGCTTGGGAATCCCAGAAGTTTTTATGGCCTAGCCGTTAAGATAATTGAAGGTTGGAGAACCCTTGGAGTATCTATTTTATGACCTCAGCGATCGCCGACAACACTCAACAGTTTGCCTTAGCAGTACCCACGATTCGGCGATTAGATAACGGTTTGACCATCATTGCGCAGCAGATGCCCGTCGATGCGGTCAACTTAAACCTTTGGTTTCGGGTGGGATCAGCGATCGAGTCTAACGCCATCAACGGCATGGCTCATTTCCTAGAACATATGATTTTCAAGGGGACAGCGCAACTGCCCACGGGTGAATTTGAGCGCCGTATTGAAGCGCGTGGCGGCATCGTTAACGCTGCGACCAGCCAAGACTATACGCAATTTTTTATGACGAGCGCCCCTCACGACTTTGCAGCCTTAGCACCCCTGCAAATCGAGCTCGTGATGAATCCACAACTGTCAGCCGTTGAATTTGAGCGGGAACGACCGGTGATTTTGGAAGAAATCCTGCGGGCAAACGATAATTCTCGCCGCCGCACGTTTTCCCGCTCAATGGAGATGGCCTTTGAGCGGTTGCCTTACCGCCGACCGGTGCTAGGTCCTACAGCCGTCATCAAAACGCTAACCGCTGACCAAATGAAGGACTTTCACCATTATTGGTATCAGCCCGAACGTATCACCGCCGTTGCGGTTGGCAATCTCCCGGTTGAAAGCTTGATTGCAACCGTCGCCGATAGCTTTGAGCAAGCTTTGGCTCATCGACAGCCAAGCAATTCTGGACGCTATGTCGAGACTAATGTTTATCGTTCGGCTCCCGAACCGCCATTTGCGCACGTTGAAAGACACACCTATACCGACCCGGCGCTACAGCAGGCCCGGTTGGTCCTGACTTGGCGGGTTCCCGGCTTGGTCGATGTAGAAAAGACTGACGCCCTCGACGTATTAGCCTCTATTTTGGCAAGAGGTCGCCTGTCGCGGTTGGTGCAAGATCTACGCGAGCAGCAGCAATTAGTAACGGGCATTTCAGCCAGCAATATGTCTTTTTGGCAGCAAGGGGTCTTTAGCATTGCGGCCCGTCTACCGGCGGCAAACCTGGAAGCTGCGGAAGCGGCGATCGCTGAACATTTAGCCCGTCTGCAAGAAACGCCAGTGGAGATAGCCGAGTTGCAACGCGTACAGACCCAAGTCGCTAACCGCTACGTGTTTGGCAGCGAAAGTCCAAGCGACCTGGCAGGATTATACGGTTACTACCAGACGCTGACAGGACATCTAGACCCGGCTTTGACTTATCCGGCCAAAGTCCAGCGGCTTACCCCAGCAGATATTCAAGCGGCTGCTCAGACCTACTTATCAACGCAAGCCTTTGGCGTGCTGCAAATTTTACCGAGGGAGTAGTTTAGGAACTTGGGCGGTTGAGGAAACGTTTCCAGGCTCGATGGAGTGCCCATGAGACGCCAGTTCCCATCGGGCCGCTGCATCTCCCCGCGATCAAAATAGCCGGGTAAAGGGAGTCAGGCTTTTGGTCAGACTGTCATAGTGCGGACATGACGCCAGAGCGCAGATTCGTAGGCAGCGTTTTCCTAGGCCATACCAAAAAAATGACTGACAGGCTTGTTGCAGCTTGTCAGTCTCTGGTTTATCAGCTATTCGTCCTGGTTATTTAATTGCCTTGAGGTGAATCAGGGCAAGGGCGTACAAACTGTTGATATCGAAAAACACATATGGCTTTAAGCGATCGCCCCAACAGTCTCAAAAATGACAAACTGTTGATTAAGCTGCTTTGGCTGATAACTCATCAGCAAACTCAAAAACTTGATCAAGTTGAGTCAACTCGAAAACGATGCGAATAGAAGGGGGGACCGAGCAAAGGCAAAAGCGCTTGCTTAAGTTGCGAGCCATCCGCAAGGCAGAAATCAGTGACACTAAACCAGCACTATCTAATGACTCGACGCAGCTCATGTCAACCATTAGCCCTGCGGAGTTTTCTGCGGCGATATGTTCAGACAACTGAGCCTGTAGGTTGTGAGCGTTAGCAGCGTTGAGAGCACCGCTAGGTTGGACGATGGTTAAAGCGGATTGAATACTTTGCATCACTAGTAAACTCCAGGTCGTTTGCGGGTGCGGATGAAAGAACGTGTAAGCCGATGCTCCGAAGTTAAGCTAGTCAACAGGTTATGCCTACGGCAATAAGACTGATTTTTCACAATCTTGATAACGCCTCTTCCTTATATAAAGTTTCAGTTAAGTATTTCCACGTAAAGTATTCATAAGCACAATATCCGGTAGTGATCAAAATCACACATTGGGCAGATGTTGATCACGTTGCTTCACAAGCAAGATCACTGAGTAAAGGTTGCACTTCATTGATTATGAATTTAATTGGTTGGGTAAGTTCTTCGTTGTCTGCATAACAATGAATCCTCAAAGTCGTATCCGTCTATTAGTCAGTAAGGTTCTTTCGATTCATCAACTGACCCCTGATTTAGAGCAAGCTATTAATACCGAGTTGACTCGGCTGGGTTATCTACCAGAAGGTGACGTTGAGGTCTTAGAACTTTTGATGGAAGCCTTAGATTCTGGGGCGGTTCGCTTGGTTCCTAGTAGTTGATTGAGTGACCGAGACGTTCCGCCTCAATTCCCTCCGTTCGTTATCGTTGCTGAGGCTGAGCGATTGCGCACCTGAGTCAAAAAATAAACCCGCCATCTGAATTTGACGGATGGTCCCAAACTCAGATGGCGGGTTTTGTTTATTCTCAGAGCTGGCATATTCAGAAATTTCGAGTCTCTAAGGCATGAGAATTGAATAAGTCGGGATAGCCGTCTCGGCTGTCCCAAAGCAGGCAAGATGCCTGCCCTAGCAATTTGGAGGTTATTTGATCCGCATTCCTAAGAGATTGGAAGCTCTCCGAGAGTGTGCATCTCCGACTGATTAAAACGGATAGATGAGCGGAGCCAAGCAGATGGTCATCCCCCAAAATAGCAGGTTTAGCGGGATACCAATGCGCATAAAGTCGGTAAACTTGTAACCACCAGGACCATAAACCATCAAGTTGGTCTGGTAGCCAATGGGGGTCGAAAAGCTAGCAGAGGCCCCAATCATAATGGCAATGACAAACGGCATATAGCTAACCCCCAGCCCCTGAGAGACAGAGATCGCAATGGGAAACATGAGGGCAGCGGCGGCATTGTTAGTAATCATTTCGGTGAGCAGCGTGGTGACTCCATAAACGACCGCCAACGCTAAGAACGGATTGCTGCCTACAATGCCTAGAAAAGTGGTGGCGATCGCGGCTGCCGCTCCTGTGACCTGCATCGCTTGACTGATGCCCAATGCGGCTCCAATCACCAACAGCACAGACCATTCGATGCTTTGAAGGGCTCGGGTGGGCGCACAACAGCCCGTTACGAGCATCAGCATAGCAGCTAGCACCGCTGCTTTTAACATGCTGAGCCAGCCAAAGCCCGCTAGCACCACCATGAATATCAGTATCAGGATGGCGATGGGTGCTTTTTCGTGGCGTACAGGCTCAGAATCGGGAAGATCGCTCACCAGATAAAAGTCGCTCGAAACCCGCTGCCGTTCTAAAAATTGAGGATGCGTTTCTAACAGGAGGGTATCGCCCGGTCGCAGGCGAATGTCACCAATTTTGCCCTGCAGACGTTCACCATTGCGGGCCACCGCCAGCACCACCGCGTTGTAGCGAGAGCGAAACTGGCCCTCGCGAATAGTTTTGCCCACTAGCGAGCAGGTATTGGAAACCACCGCTTCGATTAACCGCCGCTCGGTGCGGGGCGTATCGAGCTTGAAGACTTGGTCGGTTGCGGGGGCCAAGCCGCGTAGCCGCTGTAAATCGACAATCGAGTCGACGATGCCGACAAAGATCAGTTGATCGTTTTCCCGCAACGTTTCACGAGGACCGACGGCAGGAATAATTTGTTCGCCTCGAACAATTTCGGCCAGATAGAGACCTGGCAAATGGCGCAGTCCGGCTTGTTCAACCGTTTTGCCCGCCAGGGGACTGCGAGGAGCCACCACCATTTCAACGGTGTATTGCCGCATATCGTCAGAGTCGCCCATGACGGGTTTGCGGTTGGGCAACAGCCAGGGCTGCCCGATATAGAGAAAGATCAGGCCCGCGATCGCACAGGGTAGCCCCACGGGGGTAATGTCAAACAATTTGAGCCCTGGATTATCCGTCGCTTCCACTAATAAGCCACTGACGACTAGATTGGTGCTGGTGCCAATCAGTGTGCAGAGGCCACCAAAAATCGACGCATAACTGAGGGGAATCATCAGCTTGGAGGGGCTGACGCGCAACTTCCGGCACCAGTCATTCACTACGGGAATGAACATGGCGACCACCGGGGTGTTGTTGAGAAAGGCGCTGAGCAGCATGACGGGCATGGTCAGCCGAACAAACGTGGTTGATCGCCGCTTCGGCAGGCCTAACACCTGATGCGAAATCCATCCCAGCGCCCCGGTCTGCTGTAGCCCCGTGACGACGAAATACAAAACCCCAACGGTCACCATGCCGTCGTTGCTGAATCCCTGGAGTGCTTCAGCGGTGGAGAGTACCCCACTCACATAAAGCCCGCCAAGCGCACCCAAAAAGACGATTTCAGCGGGTAGGGCAGTCACTGCATTGAGCAAAAAAGCCATTGCGGTTACCGCGAGGGTTAACCACCCCGGCCAGCCAAGATTCGCTAGCGGAGAGTTGACCGCCAGAAGTTGTAAGGCCGCGATCGCCACCGTTCCGATGAACCCGGCGCTCGCAAAGATCAGTGCCTGTTTTTGTCGCCGCCTCGTCCACCACTGCCGAAGCACTTGTTCCAGTTGCATAAATAAGTTCGTACTGTGACGGTGAGCTAAGGGACTCGCGAATGATGCTCTACCGAGACCATTGGGTCAACAAGATGGATAATGGATCAATGCATCCAGCAACCGGCTTAAAAGGCAGCGTGACTGCGATAGTTAGCCACCCAATTACTCGCGACACAGCGGGCAAGATACCACTGATGGTATTTCAAAATGAATGCAATACTTACCGCAGGTAGCATTTTTCACGAAGACTTAATTCACCCGTGAGCTATTTAAGTAGGTGGACATAAATAAACGATGTCGTAGGGTGCTGTTGGGCGAAGCCGTAACGCACCATGCCACAGGGATTTGATGCGTGACGCTGGGGCTAACACATCCGACAAATAATTAAGCTCATCTCCTTAGCTTTTCAACCAAGCAATCGCCATTTCAGGCCATCACGAGAAATTGACAATAACCGCGTAAAAACCAGTTTACATCTTCCGCTGGGTGATGAATCCGGGGGCCGGTCTCAAGCAGCGATCGCCCCCCACTACAGGCAATTCGATATCATTCGAAGCCAGGGCAGAGAGTGTTTCCAGCACAACAATTGGGACCACGGGGTGTCCGAATCCCTTCACTTACCCCTTGGTCCCAATACAACCCCGACTTTGCCCAACTGGCGCATTCGGGATGTCATTAAACCATCGCGAAAGCCTGGAAAAAATGCGGCTTTTGTTACAACCACAAAAATGCACCTTCTATAATGTGAATGAAACAGCAGGGGCAGAGAATTCATCTTCTCAGCCCCGTTGTTGTCTGGGCGCAGATTGTCTAGACGACGCTGACTGGAGACTTTTGGTTGTGGCAATGGCGCAACCCGTTCTCTGACAGCGGGATGTCCTGCCCTACTCGTGTCCATTGATGCAGCCATCTTGTTGTGAATTAAGGGTGATAACTATGCGCACGGCTTATCTACTGGTCTCCCACGGTAGTTCTGATCCGCGTCATCAAGCCGGCTTGTCCCGGCTTGCCCATGGCGTGCGCCAGCACCTGGGACGATTGGGCTGGAGTAACGAGCAGTCTGTCTCCTGGGTGCAACCGTCCAATTTTGATGAATCGAACGATGCCCGGCTGCATTCAGCCATAGACGTTCCCCTTGGGGGCAACGAGCTTCTGCCCTTCCGATCGCGGGGGGCAGTTCAGGGGGATTCTTCTGATTTGCCTATTGTGGGCACCGCCACCCTCGAAGCCACTGAGCGATCGCTGGCGGAGCAGCTTGTGCAGTTTGCCCATAAAATTGCATCCCAAGATATTGAGCAATTGGTGATTGTGCCCCTGTTTTTGCTAGCTGGGGTGCATGTGACAGAAGATCTGCCCGCTGAAATCGCGGCGGCTCGGCCACAGTTGCCCCCTCATCTACAGGTGAACTGTTTGTCGTACTTGGGCGGCCAGGGGCAGTTTAAGCAGTATGTCGCGGCTCGTCTCGCCAAAACGAAAGCCGATCGCTGTGTGCTGTTGGCCCACGGCAGCCGTCGCACCGCTGGCAATCGAGCAATTCAGCAATGGGGCAAAGCATTGGATACGGATGTCGCCTTTTGGTCCGTCGCTCCTGATTTAGAAACTCAGGTATACAGCCTGATGCAACAGGGATATCAGCATATTGCGATCGCCCCTTTCTTTCTGTTTCCCGGCGGCATTACCGACGCCATCACCCATTACACTGAGCAAATCGCAGAGCATCTGCCCAAGCTATCGCTACGGCTGTTGTCACCGTTGGGCACAAATAGCGACCTCAGCAAGGTGGTGGCGGAGCTAGCCTTGGCCGCTCCCCATCCTTTACCGACGATGGCGTGGTGTGCCTCGGCTCAGCCAGTAGCGGAAAATAGCATCACCGCTTAAGATTCTCTTAAGTTTCTGGGTTTTACCGGTTGCTTTGGCAACTGCTCATGCACGGCAAAGGGAGTTTTGACATGACGGATGTGCGTCCGCAAAATCAGCGCGATCGTTTGCCTGGCAAGGTTTACCTGGTGGGGGCTGGGCCTGGCGATCCGGGGCTATTCACCCTCAAAGGAAAAGCGCTGCTGGAGGCTGCTGATGTGGTCGTGTATGACGCCTTAGTCAGTCCCCCCATTTTGTCGATGATTAATCCTAAGGCCCAGCTACTGCCTGCGGGGAAACGGCGGGGCTACCATTCTCTCTCGCAAGCGGAAATTACCCAACTGCTGATCGAACTCGCCCAAACCCACGCAACCGTGGTGCGACTCAAAGGCGGCGATCCGTTCGTATTTGGACGTGGCGGCGAAGAGATGAGCGATTTGGTGGCTGCTGGCATTCCCGTGGAAGTGGTGCCTGGGATTACCGCTGGGGTCGCCGTACCAGCTTATGCCGGAATTCCTCTGACGCATCGCGAGCTGAGTTCTAGCGTTACCTTTGTCACTGGCCATGAAGCCGTGGGTAAATATCGCCCGGAGGTGGACTGGCAGGCGATCGCGCGCGGTTCCGAAACCATCGTCATTTATATGGGCGTCCACAATCTTCCCAACATTGTGAAATCCCTGGCGGGGGCGGGGCTGGCAGCCGATACCCCCATCGCGCTGGTGCGCTGGGGCACCCGTCCCGAGCAGTCGGAACTCGTAGCTACCCTGGCGACGATTGAAGACGAGATGCAAGCGACTGGCTTTGCCGCTCCGGCGATCGCAGTCATCGGCCAAGTGGTGACTTTGCGAGACACTTTGGCGGCCTGTCAACCGGCGGTGGTCTCCACCTCGGAAACGCCGACCTTCGCGGGGGTGAAAATGCCGAACACAGCCCCGACAACAGCATTCGAATCCCTTGCTAGGATGGATTAAGCTGATACATGAACGGGGCAAAACCCGTTGTGGCTGTTGCCGGGTTGACCGCGATCGCCCTTGTTCGCGCAAGCGGCGAGGCCAATTGCCCATAGACAGTCGCTGACGGAACCGCAAAGATATCACCCTGGCGCTCCCGACCACTCAGCAACTGATTCTTCTACTTTCAACATTGACGTTATCGACATCGCATTTTATGGCTGCCACAATTCAGGTCGAAAAGAAAAAGCTCAAGCATCCGCCCCTGGATATTCACACCTTAGGGGATAAGGTGTTGCGACAACCGGCTAAGCGGGTTGCCAAGGTCGACAACAGCATTCGTGATCTGGCATATGACATGCTCAAGACCATGTACAGCTCGGACGGCATTGGGTTGGCAGCGCCCCAGGTCGCGGTTAACAAGCAGCTTATTGTGGTAGATACCGATCCTGAAAACGCGGCCACTCCGCCGCTGGTTTTGATCAACCCCAAAGTTATGCGGGCGAGCCAAGAGGTCTGCACCGACAAAGAAGGGTGCCTGAGCATCCCTGGGGTTTATTTGGATGTGATACGTCCCACCGCGATTGAAGTCAGCTTTAAAGACGAAAATGGTCGTCCTCAAAAATTACAGGCTGCTGACCTGTTGGCTCGCTGTATTCTCCACGAGATGGATCACCTGACTGGCGTCATGTTTGTGGATCGCGTTGCTAATCAACTGGCACTAACGGAAGAGCTGAAAAAGCACGGGTTTTCCTCAAAGGATGTGAAAGCGATCGCGATCTAACCCTTGCACAGTTGCCCCGACTGCGTTACATAAAAGTAATCAATTCAAGGAGAGTATCGAACTGTGTGGACGCCTAAGAGTGGTTTGCTTTTGTTGTGTTCTTCTCTAGCTGCGATTTCATCAGTGGCTGCGATGTTTGAGCTAGGAACTGGCGAGCCGGACTGGGGCTTTGGTCCCACTTACTTGCTCCTGGGGGTTGCTGTGCCCTTGGTGGGCATCTTCTTTTACGCCGCAGTTCGCGATGCTCGCGCCAATCTGTAAGGTGCTCGGGTAAGGGGAGCTTCGCCAGGTTTGTGGAGCTTTTCCCTTGCTCACCAAGGGCTTTGTTTGGGGTGAGGATTGACAGAAACCACGGTCTTGCGAGTGGTTTATTGCTATGCGGCTGTCCAGAAAAATCTCCTCGACGGGCGATCGCGCCGCTCTCTACACTTGTTAAAGAGAAAAATGTCAGGGGAGCTGAAGCACCCGATTTCTCAACTACGACCGAGATGTATCCGTAGCCGATGCCAAGTACCGGGGATAACGCTCTCTCACGAAGCGTTTGTGCTTGCGGCAGCGGCATCACAAATTGATGTGTCCGAAATTCTCGTTATCTTGAAGCAAATTGGTTGCCTGCTGACTCACTCAGTGGACAGGAGCGCTGAGGGGGAATAGGTTCGCTGCTGATTGCGCAGATGGAGTCAGAGGCGATCGCGCTGGAATGGTCAGGTCAATGCTTCGGGGCTGTATTAGGCAGCTTCCATCCAATCATAAATGCGCTCTAACTGATCCAACGAAATCAGCCCATATTGCCAAAGCACCATCGGCAATGGACCCGGATCTTGCTCACAATGGCGCAGGGCCATATTGATCGACGCCTGCGAAACCTCAAGTTCATCTTGGAGAAATTTGATCAGGTTGGCGTTACGTATAGTCACTAAATTTTGCATTGCGTTTGTCCCCTCAGTCAAACCAGTGCCCGCGCTTTATTGGCAGATTGTATCTAAGCCCATTGGGTCTGCACGGATCGGATAACCGATTAAGGCATTACCGCATTCACCGATAGATTTACGGAGGCGTTGTGGCAGGCTTCATGAGTTTCTCAAGAAAACCGATCAAAGAGTTCTAGCCCCTCAAAGCGGTCTAAAACACTCTCGCCCTTTAAACAGAAATGCAGATTCACCAAGCTAGGCTGACACAGGGTATCAAATCTTGCTGACCTTGACCAGACCTTTCGCTGAATTCTTGAGCATAAATTTAATCTAATCCCAAGAATTCAGGTCTATACATCTACAACTTGATATCCCTACCCCTGAGAATGCGCTTAAAAATTTAGCTATCACGGAATTTAGCACCGCAAATTAAGCCCCTCGGGAATGGGAGGCTTGACCAATTTGAGGTACCTGGATCAGAACTGGACTTTGCCCTGTTCGGGGTTAGAGTATTCCAACTAAAAAAGCGGCGTTGCTGAATAAGGGTATGAATCTATGCTGGGACAGGCACCTCCCCAAACTTGAGGTAGTGCAGTAGCAAGCGAATAGAATGTTTCAGCATATTCA
>Ga0208353_100117_pt1 | contig 37210 bp, 19 predicted proteins | sample HotLakmasection2_FD_184725 | JGI IMG/M metagenome (GOLD analysis project Ga0208353, IMG submission 184725) | Hypersaline microbial mat communities from Hot Lake, Washington, USA - Section #2 (SPAdes) | ecosystem: Environmental > Aquatic > Non-marine Saline and Alkaline > Hypersaline > Microbial... | reverse complement strand
CATTGACACGATACAGGACCGTATCGGTCTGTGCAGCTACCTGTAAGGCGGTGCTGCTGACCATGAGCAAGAGCATCATGGTCAGAACAAGCCATTTTGTGCTTGCTTTCATCATGTTTGTCCTCATTATTTTTCTCGTCTCGCCTGCCTGGGGGGAAGCTCCATTGATGGAGCCTCCCCTTCTTCGGTTGTCCGGCTGATGCCTGAGAGTGCTGCGTGTTGCTCAGTCTGAGCGCTCAGCCGGACGATGGCTTCCGAGTTCTTCTTTCACTTACAGGCGGACGTTAGCTGCCTGCGGCGCAAGTGACCGGGATGATCTCGATGCCCTTGATCATGGCGTTGTCCGATAGCGGCTCGAACACCAGATCCAGCACCCCATCGCCTACGCTGACTGTCGTCGTCAGCACCGTAGCGATGTCACGACCACCCGTCAGCGCCCAGATGTCCACGTTGGCCCAGCCCGGCGGGATGACGCCCTCAGCGAGGATGTTCATCACGCGCGTGCCTGTCGGCCGGTTGCGGATCTCCGCGAAGTACAGGTTGACCACGTAGTCGCCGTTGTCCACCGGGAAGGCCCACGGCATCGCGATCCAGTTGAACTGCTCGCTCTGGAACAGCGCTTCCGGGATGCCTGCTGGCACGTTGGCGATGCTGCTGCTGGTCGTGCCCGGGCTGCCCGGTACGCTCGGGAAGTCCGCCTGGGCCTGCCAGTTCGGGCCACCATCCAGCGCCGCCAGCGCCGGACCACCCGCATTCACGCGATACACCGGCAGACACACGCCCGGCTCACCCGGCTCACCCGGATCACCCGCGTTGACGGTGATGTTGACCGTGTCCGTGTCGTTGTTGCCCGCCGGGTCGATGACCGTCAGTTGCACCGTGTGCGTGCCCACCGGCAGCGTTGCACTGCTCAGCGGTCCTTCCGCGATGCTCGTACCGACTGCCCCCGCGATGACCTCCCACACATAGCGCAGGTTGCCCACCGCATCATCCGGATCGCTGGTGCCGCTGCCATCCAACGGCACCGCCTCCGACCCGTTGTTGTCTGTGTCCGTCACCGTCTGGTCCGGACCCGCGTCCGCCACCGGCGGCTGATTCACCACCGCCGGGTTGATCGTCACCTGGAACGTGTCGTCCACAAACAGCCCGTCAACGTCCGTCGCCCGGATGGTGATGTTGGCTGTGCCAGTCTGCCCCGGCGCGAACGTCAGCGTCAGCTCACTCCCGACCAGGTTGGTCGTGATGACCGCCGGTGCGGTATTGTCCGCCAGCGTTAGCTGCAGGGCTGCTGCGCTGCCATCCGGGTCGCTGAACACGCCCGCCAGGCTGATCTGCCGTGGTGCCGCATCCTGCGTCACCACCACATCCGCGATCGGGTTCACCACCACTGGCGGCTGCGGGACCGTCGGCTGACCGCAGTCCGCCGGCAGGATCTCGATACCCTTGATCATCGCGTTGTCCGACAACGGTGCAAACACCAGGTCCAGCAGCGTGTCATTCACCGTCACTGATGCCGTCAGCACCGTGGCGACGTCACGTCCACCCGCCAGCGCCCAGATGTCCACGTTGGACCAGCCCGGCGGGATCACGCCTTCAGCGAAGATGTTCATCACGCGCGTGCCCGTCGGCCGGTTGCGGATCTCCGCGAAGTACAGCCGCACTTCGTAAGTCCCATCCGGCACCACGAACTGCCACGGCATCGTCGTCCAGTTGTAACGCTCACTCTGGAACAACGCTTCCGGGATGCCCGCAGGTACATTGCTGATGCTGTTGCTCGTCGTGCCATTCTGGCCCGGCACGCTCGCATAGCTCGCCTGACCCGTCCAGTCAGGTCCGCCATCCAGCGCCGCCAGCGTCGGTCCGCCCGCGTTCACCCGGTACAGCGGCACACACGCCGTCGTCGCCGGATTCACCGTCAGGATGGCCGTGTCTGTCGCGCTGTCTCCGGCACCATCGATCACCGTCAGCTGCACCGTGTGCGTACCGACCGGCAGCGTCACGCCGCTGGTCGCGCCTTCAGGAATGCTGACGCCCGTCGCACCCGCGATGATCTCCCACACGTAGCGCAGGTTCGCCGCGCTGCCATCCGGGTCGCTGCTGCCACTGCCATCCAGCACGAAGCTCTCGCTGCCGCTGCTGTCTGTATCCACCAGCGTCTGATCCGGCCCGGCATCCGCCACTGGCGGCAGGTTCGTCGCCGGCGGCACCACCGTCACCGTGAAGCTGTCTTCCACGAACAGCCCATCAACATCCGTTGCCCGCACCGTGATGTCCGCAGTCCCCGACTGTCCCGGCACGAACGTCAGCGTCAGATCACTGCCGCTCACCACTGCCGAAACCAGCGCCGGGTTGCTGTTGTTGCCCAGCGTCAGGCTCAGCGCGGCTGCGCTGCCATCCGGGTCGCTGAACACGCTCGCCAGGTTGATCACCTGCGGCGCACTGTCCTGCGGCAGGCTCAGATCAGCGATCGGGTTCACCACCACCGGTGCCTGCGGCTCAGGCTGGCTGTCGCAGTCCGCCGGGATGATCTCGATGCCCTTGATCATGCCGTTATCCGACGCCGGGCGAATCTCCAGATTCAGCTCGCCGTCGCTCACCGTCACCGTGCTGCTCAGCACCGTAGCGATGTCCCGGCCGCCCGTCAGCGCCCAGATGTCCAGATTGTCAAAGACCGGCGGCGTCAGACCTTCCAGTGCCACGTCGAAGACGCGCGTGCCCGTCGGCCGGTTGCGAATCTCCGCGAAGTACAGGTTGACCACGTAGTCCCCGTTCGTTATCGCGAACGCCCACGGCATCGTCGTCCAGTTGTAACGCTCGCTCTGGAACAGCGCTTCCGGGATGCCTGCGGGTACATTGCTGATGCTGCTGCTCGTCGTGCCGTTCTGTCCCGGCACCGTCGGGAAGGCCGATTGCCCTGTCCAGTCCGGCCCGCCGTCCAGCGCCGCCAGCGTCGGACCACCCGCGTTCACGCGGTACACCGGTACACACACGCCCGGTTCACCCGGATCGCCCGCTTCCACGATGATCGTCGTCGTGTCGCTGTCCTGCGCGCCATCCGGATCGATGACCGTCAGCTCAACCGTGTGCGTGCCGACTGGCAGCGTCGCGCTCGTCGTCGCTCCCTCAGGGATGCTCACGCCTGTAGCGCCCGCCGTCACCGTCCACACATAGCGCAGGCTGCCCGCCCCGTCATCCGGGTCGCTGCTGCCCGTGCCATCCAGCAGCACAGTCTCATCACCGCTGTTGTCCGCGTCCGTCACCGTCTGGTCCGGACCCGCGTCCGCAACCGGCGGCTCATTCGCCGGCGGCGCAGCCTCAACCGTGATCTCGACGGTGTCCGTCGCCGTCGCACCTTCATCGTCCGTCACCGTCAGCTCGACCACCGTCGTGCCCACCGCGAAACTGAACGGTGTGTTCGCGCCCGTCGCAATCTGCGTCGAGCCAACACGCCAGACGTAGCTCACGATCGTGCCGTCGCTGTCGCTGCTGCCCGTCCCATCCAGGAACACCTGCTCGCTGCCGCTGTTGTCCGCGTCCGTCACCGTCTGGTCCGGACCCGCGTCCGCAACCGGCAGCTCGTTGACTGTGTCTTCGATGTTAATTGATAACGGATCACCAAGGATGCCTGCCAGGATGTCAAAGCCCTCGAATACGACCTGTGACTCACGAGGGAACACCAGCGGCGCGGCGGTGATCTCTGTCTGGCCAGTTGCAATGGGCTGGAATTCGATCGTCACCAGATCAAAAGTGCCACTCGGGCGCGTTCCTTCGAGAATGCCAGAAGCATAATCAAAGGTGCCCGCGGTATTATCAAACTTGTTTTCAGCCGTGGCAGGCAAAGAACTACCTGGCGTCACGCTGTTGATCTGCAGCACAGCCGGATCAAAGTCCAGGTGTATCTCGCCTATATCAACCGGTTGCGGCCCAGCCTGGATCTCAACCGTCACGGTAAAGGGTGTACCGATGATCGGATTCGTGGCTGGTCCCACAATTGCGAGGAACGCCTGCCCCAACTCCGGCTCCGGATTCACCGTGATAGTGACGCTGTCACTGCTGTTCAGTTCGCCATCGTCGGCGGTCAGTTGCAGCGTATACGTGCCCGCCGCACTGAACGTCACCGTCGGATCTTCGGCGCTCGCATCGCTGAAGCTGACGTTAGCGGCGTTGCCACCTGTCACGCTCCATGTCAGTGTCAGTGCGCCCGACGGCAGACCATCGTCGGTTACCGTCGCATCCAGGTTCACCGAATCCGTCGGCAGTGTGATTGTCTGGTCCGCACCCGCATCAACCGTCGGTGCGGCATTGACTGGCGCGTCATCTTCTACTGTTAAGGTCGCGCCTGTCGCTGTACCCAGGACGCTGCTGCCAACGAAAGAGATAGTCGTACTGGGCGGCCCCGGAGGATTAAAGAACTCCAGGTTGCTCGTACCCGCTGCAATCGCCTGGAAGTTGATTACCAGGAAATCTAGCGAACTGCTCAGAACGGAGCTTAAAATGCCAGTACCGTATCGTACTTCACCAACTGTATTGTCGAATACTGGTGCCACAAGTTCTGCGGGTAAAAGGGCAGACCCTACAGGCGATAAAGAAGTCACCTGCACGATGGCCGGATCAAATGTCAAATGGGTTTCGACATAGGCGAACTGCTGCCCTGTACTCTGCACCTGTACCGTTACTGAGAACGCGTCACCGGGGTTAACCGTCGGATTCGACGGTGTCACCACCAGATCGACCGTGCCCTGAGCAGCAGTCGGGGGTGCCAAGAACACCCCAAAAGCGATCAACAAGAGCAGCAGGATTAATCCGTACTGCGAAAATCTACTTGTTTTCACGATCGTTGCCTCCATAGGTTGTTGGCTTACGTGATTTCTGGCTGACGTTTAACTTGCCGAGCTGCATTTTGGCTATTCCTCATTCCTCTTGTCTGATTGGGGAGCCACCACTCGTGGTGGCCCCCGTTTTCTTGATCAAGATGCGCTGGTCTCTACTGTCCATCTGGGACTTCGCCAGCGACGTTGAAGTTATCCGCCAGCAGCGTGAAATCATCTCCTGTAACTGCACCATCTCCGTCGAAGTCTGCACGTTCGTCATAGCCGACCGCACCCTCGCCGAGGTTGAAAGTCGACGCCAGCAGTGTGAAATCATCTCCTGTGACCTGGTTATCGTCGTTCGCATCACCTGCTGGCAGCGTGCCGAAATCGGCGGGATTACTGCCAGCAACCAGGTTGAGTGTCTGCACAACCTGCAGGCTGTTGCTGTACTTGACGGCCACTTCGTAGGTGCCGGGTTGCATTCCCGTCACAGTGAAGCTGCCGGCCGTCGCCGTCGGCGTGAAGCTGTAGACTGGCGTAGACGAATCTGTCAGCGCGTACACATCCACACTCAGCGGCACGTCGAGATCGGTGCGGCTCTGAATCGTGAACGTGGCCGTCAGATCCGCAAGCTGCGGCACGTCGGTCAGTTCAAGCACGATCACATTGGAGCCAGGCCCAAACGGATTACCACTGTTATCGTTGTTGAACGCGATGAAGTGGTTGATACCGCCATCGGGCGTCCCGGTAGCACCCACTGTTTCGAGCAGGGTCACGGGGATTTCAAGGGTGCCGTCTGCCGGGATCGTACCGGTGTAGAGCACCTTGGCCATGGCTTCATTGGCTTCGAACGGATCGATATCGTAACCGATGGACGGGTTACCCGGGTCGATGTACAGACGTGCATCAACCTGGAGCAGCGTTACATCACTGCCGACCGTACCACTCACTACGATCGTCTGATTGGGATCGGTGACGGCAGCCGACGTTGTGGCCAGCCCCGTGACTGCGATGCTCGGGGCCGCAGGCAGGCCGAGTTGTACAACGGCTTCTGACCCACCCAGGCTGCCTTCGTCAGTCAGCGCTGTGGTGATGGTGATGCCACCTTCGAACTCAATTGTGACGGTTGTGCCGATGAGTTCGAAGCCGCTGATCGAGCCGGCATCGCCAGTCGACAGGTCACCCTTGATGCTGGTCGGGTCCATATCCACACCGAAGGCGTAGACTTCGCCCGCATTGAAGTCGGTGAAGTCCAGCGTCAGGACGTCATAGCCCTCGTCGTTGTCGACGCCGTTGTGCGGTTGGGCAAAGACGCTTTCGCAGTCAGCCGCATCGCTGCCACCATCGCCAGGAACCGTCAGGCCCACCTCAGCAGCAGTGTCACCTGCATTACCCGTTGTCAGGCACTTGGCACCGTTGTCACCTGCTGTGCCGACCGGATCAAAGACCACATCTGGTAGATATGCGGTGGTGGTGTTTATCGTCACGTTAACGATATCCAGGTCACCCGTGTTGGTGATGACGAAGCTGTTATTGCCGAAGGTGCTGGCACCCAGCCCTCCACCAGCGTTCACCTGGACTAGCGCACTCGGGACGCCGACCGGTTCGGTCACATTCCACACGAAGTTGGTGTCTGTGCTCTCCGGCGGTGTGCCATCGTCGCTGACGGTCACCGTGACATTGTACGTCCCGGCGGAGCCGGTGTTGCCGCTGTTGGTCACGCGCTCCGACTCAGGCAGGCTCAGGCTCTGACCATTGTTACCGGCCAGCCCCTCATTCACCAGCACCATGCGGTCGATTGCGTGGCTGTTCGAGCGCGCCGAAATCAGGATGTTGTAGGTGCCCGGCGCGTCGAAGCGTGCGAAGATCTCGTGCGCATCGTTATCGCTGGTGTTGGTGCTCCACGACCAGTTATTTGCACCGCTGGAGTAGACTTTGAACCAGCCACCGCTGCCTGCACCTTGCGGAGCACCGCCAGTGCAATCATTCTCTGCAGGATCGTAGCCGGCGGGGCAGACGATACTGGTGCCGCCCTGTACACCGTAGAACGCGTCAGCTTCGATCTTCAGCCAGGTATCGTTGTGTTCCGTGGTGACCGTGCCGTTACCGACCTGGTTGCGCCACTTGAACTGATAGACACCCGGATTGTTGATCTGAACCTGGTACGTGATCAGGCCGTTGCCTGGCGAACCCAGGAACTGGCTGCCTTGCCAGATGATGAAGTCACCGCCCGTCGCACTGCTGGGGTTATCAACATTCGGCGAGAAAGTCGTGCTGTAAGTTGCATTCGTTTCCCAGTTGCCCGGCAGATTGTCTGCGGATTCCATCTCGATGACGACAAGACCACTCTGCTCGATGAACGCGCCGTTGCTCGTCCCCGATGTGGCCACGTCCAGCGTGCCACTGATGACGCCAGTCACTGAGTCGATCGACAGTGACGGCGGCAGACCAGTTGCCCCATAGGACAGAGTCTGGCCGGTTTCAGGCGGCGTTGCCACGATTGGCAGGTTGACCGTCTGGCCTTCGATACTGTTCTGTTCACCCGGGTTAGTGACTTCCGGCGGCAGATTTGCGATGTCCGCAATCGTGACGTTGATGCTCGTCGGCGGTACCAGTGCAAGATCAAGCTCCACATGGTCTGGGTAGGCCCAGCGCAGTTGGATCTCGTAGTCGCCCGGTGGCAGATCAGGGTAGGGACCGCTGCCGTCTGTCGGCACATCTACAGAACCATTAAGCGGCTGGCTGCCGAAGCGTGTGAAGCCATCGTCAGTGTATGGCCCACCCAGCAGCATGACGTGGATATGCTCGAACACGTCAGTCGCGCCGCCCGTGCTCTCCCATTCGATGGTGAAGCCACTGCTCGGCACGGTTGCGCCGTCTGCCGGGCTCAGGATCGTTATCGTCCGTTCCACCACCGTGAAGATGAACGTTGCATCGCTGCTGTTGTTATCAGGTGAATCGTCCGTTGCGGTGATGGTCACCTCATGGACGCCATCGCTGGCGGGGCCGCCCGTCAGCGCGTCGATGGAGATAGTACCCGTGATCTCACCCGAGCTGGGATCAATCGTCAGGCCATCCGGCAAGCCACTCGCACTGAACGTGACGTCATCACCCTGCGGATCAGTCGCTGTGATGATGAGGCGACCAGTCTCGTACAGGCCCAGAACACCAGAGGTGATGTCCTCGATAGGATCGATGACCGGCGCTTCAGTTTCTGCTGCGATGATCTCGATACCCTTGATTGCCGGGTTTTCAACCACATGGATGAATTCCAGGTCAATCACGCCATCGGAGGTCGTCACAAAGCTGCGCATGATGCCCGTCGAGGCGCCAACCAGTGCGAACGGATCAAGATCATCGAAGGACGGCGGCACCACACCATCGACAGAAACGTCGAAGATACGATCACCTTCCGCTTCGATACCATTGAAGATCTCAGCGAAGTAGAGGCGGATTTCCACCTGCGTACCTGCGGGGACAGGGAACTGCCACAGCATCTCTGGGAGTGCCGCAGGGTCATAACGTTCTGTCTCGAACAGGTCCAGCGGAACATAGCTTGGAACAGAGGCATCAGCCACGATAGGACCCGGATAGGCGCTCGTAGCCGCTGTGCTGTATGTACTCGTCCCCTCGGAGATATCTGCCAGATACGGCGAATTGCCCGTAGCACCCAGGTTGCCCGTATCCTGCGACCAGACGGGTCCACCGTCTGTTGCCGGTAGTTCAGGGCCACCTGTATTGACGCGGTACAACGTGTCGCCAGGTACGATGACGACCGGTTCTGTCACCGTCCATTCAAAGCTGATAGAGACGGCGTCATCGGTGTTAGCATCGTCGTCGTCGACCGTAATCACCACGTTGTACGGGCTATCTGCGGAAGCACCGTCAGCGATGACGCCAGTGATCTGACCGTTAGTCGGTTCGATATCAACGCCATCTGGCAAACCAGTCGCGCTGTAGCTCAGGTTGCCATCGCCACCGCTGGCAGCGACGAACAGACCCGCGTTGGAGATATCATCACCTTCCTGGCTGGTCTGATCGCTGATCGGATCGACGATGATGGCCTGTTGGCCCGTACCGCCGCCAAATTGCAGGATTTCGATACCGTTCACCGTCGGATTTTCGACATTACGCGTGAAGTAGATATTTAGCGTGCCGTCATTGACCGTCGTTGTGTAGCTCACCATGCCACCGACCTGATGCCCGAACAGCAGCGAGAGGTCGATGTCCGTCGACGTAGTCGTATCCGGATAGGTGACCTGTACGGCCTGGCCTTCAATCAGGACACCAAACACACGCGTACCCGGTGTACTTGTGCCACTGAAACCGTTCCCCATGAACAGGTTCACGGTGTAGGTTCCCGGTGCAACGGTGAAGGTGTATTCCATATCAGGTGCAGCCTCGGGATCCCAGCGTTCCTGGGCGAAAAGTTCCTGCGGCACGTAGCGCGCTGGCGGACCCAACCGACCGGGATGGCGACGGCATCTCCGGGCGTCCCAACTGGGTGTGGGATTTGGTCAATAATCGAATGAGCATTGGGCGCTTTGGCTGGAAGGCCAACCAACCCAATTTGATGCAGCAGGTCGCCTCTGCCTTCAACGGCGATATCGGCATCACAACCGGCCTGCTGCCAGATCAGAACTGTACCTCAGCACAGATCGATTGTGAGCAAGCCATCGATGGGGGTCAGCCAGAAATCAGCGATGATGATTTTCTGAAGGTCGTCCTCTACTCCGCCGCACTTGCCGTCCCAGCACAGCGTAATCCCGATGATCCAATGGTGCAGCGTGGATATGCGCTGTTCATTGAGGCGCAGTGCGCGACGTGTCACGTACCAACGCTGCAAACAGGCATCCATCCGACCATCCCTGGTTTCTCGCATCAAACGATTCACCCCTATACGAATCTGCTGCTGCATGACATGGGTGAAGGCCTGGCAGATAACCGCCCTGATTTCGAGGCCTCAGGGACAGAATGGCGGACGCCGCCGCTGTGGGGCATCGGCCTCTTTGAGACGGTGAACAAACACACGTATTACCTGCACGATGGCCGTGCGCGCAACCTGGCAGAGGCGATCCTCTGGCACGGTGGCGAGGCCGAAGCCTCGCGCGAGGCATTCCGCATGATGAGTGCTGAGCAGCGCAGCGCGCTCATCGCATTCCTCAAGTCTTTGTGAACAGGCCGGGACAGGCGGCATGAGCGTCACACAGCAATCAGGCAATCGGCTGGGACACCTGATACAGCACCTCCAAACGCCGACCAGTATCCTGCCCCTGGTCATATTCCGTATCGCCTTTGGCCTGCTGATGTTCTTCAGCACGCTGCGATTCATCAGCAATGGCTGGGTCGTCGACCTTTACATCAGACCACAGTTTCACTTCACTTATCTCTGGTTCGACTGGCTGCAACCTCTGCCCGGCCTGTGGATGTTTCTGCCGTTTTTCCTCCTGCTGATACTCAGCCTGTGTATCGTGGTCGGCTTCGGCTACCGGCTCAGCATGACGCTCTTTTTCCTTTGTTTTACCTATATCGAACTGATCGATAAGGCTTACTACCTCAACCACTACTACTTCATCTCATTGTTGAGCTTTCTGCTGATCTTTCTGCCACTTCACCGGGCCTTTTCGATCGATATGCGTTTGCGTCCCCATCTGCGGCTGACCCACGTCCCGGCATGGACCATCGCTGCGATTCAACTTCAACTGAGTCTGGTCTACTTCTTCGCAGGTGCAGCCAAACTCTACGATGATTGGCTGCTGCGCGGCATTCCGCTGAATATGTGGCTGCCAGCCCGCACCGATTTTCCCTTGCTCGGCAGATTCTTCAGCGAGCCTTTTTTCGGTCTCCTCATGAGTTGGGCCGGCGCGCTCTATGATCTCACCATCCCTGTGTGGTTGTTGTGGCGGCGCACGCGCTGGCTGGCCTATCTGGCAGTGATTGGCTTTCACGTCCTGACCGGTATGCTGTTCCCGATCGGCATGTTCCCCTGGGTCATGATCGTTAGCGCGCTCATCTTCTTTGATGAGCACGACTATCGCACGCTGTACACGATCACGAGACGATACCTGCCGCTACCGATCTGGAGGGAAAAGGCAGTACCTGTATCGAAGCCGACAACCTCCGCCGGATTGAAGCCCGTCTGGCTGATACTCGGTGTGTTCTTCATCTTCCAGGTGATGATGCCGCTGCGCTTTTTGCTCTACCCGGGATACATAAACTGGACCGAGCAGGGGTATCGTTTCGCCTGGCGCGTGATGCTCGTCGAAAAAGCCGGCCTTGCACTATTCAACGTCGCCGATTTAGATACAGGTGAACGCTGGACTGTTCATCCGGCGCAATATCTCACGCGGCATCAGGAGAAACAGATGGCCTTCCAGCCGGATATGATCCTGCAATTCGCGCATTTCATCGAGCAGCAGGCAGTTGCCGGTGGGCGGCGCGATGTCGCCGTCCATGCTGATGTCTGGGTGACGTTCAATGGCCGTCGCAGCCAACAGTACATCGACCCTGCCGTTGATCTGACACTGGAACATAACGGCCTGCATCATAAAGCCTGGATTTTGCCGCCTGCAGGTTGAATCCTGAGTCACGATTGGCCGGTCACGGTGAGTCTGTACGATTGATGAGCGCAATACCGGGAATTCCATTGGAGGGCATTGTGAAGCGATTCAGGTTTGGCATCCTCGTTCTGATAGCCGTCTTCGCCAGCTTATCGCCGGACACGCTCGCGCAGGAAACGCCGCAGGAAGCGCCGTTCGACCGCCGCGCGATGCTCCGCAGTACGGTCGAGAATGCGATCCTTCCCGTACACGAGGAACTGATCGGTGCGATGCACCAGCTCGATCAGGCCGTCCAGCAATTCGCGGAAACCCCCAGCGTAGAAGGCTTGCGCGCGATGCAGGCCACATGGCGTGCGGTGAGTGACGCCTGGGCCTATGCTGAAATCTACCGCTTCGACGACATGATGTTTGTTCATCCTCGCGTCGCCAAGCGCCCCATCAATATCGAAATAATCGAAGCCACAATTCAGAGTGATATTCCCCTGGATGCAACCCTCATAGAAAACAGTGGCTCCCCGACAAAAGGGCTGTTCGCGATTGAGTACTTCCTCTTCGACCCTGATCGCAACGAACTCGCCATCGTCGATTGGCTGCTCGATCCACAGGTCTCGGGTCGGCGTTTGCAGTATCTGCGCGCCACAGTCGCCGATCTGCGCGCAACCCTGGAGACGATCCATAATTACTGGCTGCCCGATGGCGATAACTACGCCGAAACTTTCGTCGAGCTGGATAGTTCAGAAAACATTATTCAAAACTCCGTAAACATGCTCGCAAATCAGATGGTGCGTATGGTCGAATTCCTGTATCTATCCAAGCTGGATTTTCCCTTCGGCGGCAAGACACCTGACAGCGTGCTGCCATTCGAGGTGGAAGCATGGCGCAGCCGGGAATCCACAGCGCGCATGATCGGTAACATCGAGGGCCTGCGGATCGCCTTTCGCGGTGGCTTCAGCGAGGACGCACTCGGCTTCGATGACTATCTTGATACATTCATGACCCAGTACAACGGCATGCCCCTGTCTGATGCCATCGAGATTCAGTTTGACGAGACGCTGGCCGCGCTCAACGCCATTGACATGCCCTTTTTCGACGCACTGACGCAGGATTACGAAGCAGCCTGGCAAGCGCACCAGGAAGTACGCGAACTCCTCATCCTGATTAAAGTCGACATGACCAGCACAGCCAATATTGCAGTGACCTTCAACGACATGGACGGCGATTAATGGCGGCGCGCAGCATTATCAATCGACCCTCAGCGATGCCGAATTTCCCCGGCGACAGAGGCACCTACACCCTGATTCTCTGGCTCGCGGCACCCGCCCATCTGACCATCGGCCAACTTGGTTCGTTCGACTTCCCCGCCGGGTGGTACGCCTATGTCGGGAGTGCCTTCGGCGCTGGCGGGCTGCGCGGCAGGCTGAAGCATCATCTAACGCCCGTGAGCAAACCGCACTGGCACATCGACTATCTACGAGCGGTCGCCCCTCTACGAGAGATATGGTGGCTCGCCACAGAAACCCGATACGAGCACACCTGGGCAGATGCACTGCGTGCGCTCCCCGGTGCGGTCGTGCCCGCACCACGTTTTGGCGCGTCAGATTGCAGATGTCCCTCCCATCTGATCAGCTTTAACGATGCACCGGATTCCCACACGCTGGCAGAAACGTCAGGTATGCGTCTTCAGCGACAGGTATTCGACTAATCACGCCTGCACATACGTCCAGTGACCCTGTGCCGAAACAGTTCTGCGGGGCTAAAACGTGCATTTCTGCTGCTCAACAAGCAAAAGTAGCCCATCTGACCCATACAAAAACGACTCCAAATAGACATTCCTCCAGCAGCCATCTGGCCTAGACTTAAATCAGTACGCGCCAGTTAGAGCCATGTCCCCGGGGCAGTCCGGGCGCGTGAGCTGCCACGGCGTCCGCATTTCTCACGCCACATCGCCCTCAAACACCGATGCAGCAGACCTTCGCAGTCCACATCACAGCAATCGAGAACCAGGCAAATCGAAAAGGAGCCATAGAATGAAACGTTATCTTATTCTGATCTCATGCCTTCTGCTTGCGTTTGTGGGCACTACAGTTGCCCAGGACGACAGCAATTATCCGGTCAATACGCTTACAGTTGCAGGAACCGGGGTCGCCTACGGTGAGCCGGATATGGCCCGCGTGGAAATCGGCGTCGAGCTGACTGACCCAAGCCTCAATGCCGCCTTTGAAGAGGCCAATCAACGCCTTGATGCGGTGATCAGCGCCTTGCAGGAGATGGGCATCTCTGAAGACGATATTCGCACCACAGGTCTCAACGTCTTCGCGCAGGAGCCGCCCGCAGGCCCAGGTATGCAGGAGGGCGATCGGCCCCAGACTGAATACCGAGTCAGTAATCGGGTGATGGTGACCATCAACGACATTGAGCAGGTCGAAACAGTGCTCAGCACATCGATCGATGCAGGCGCGAACAACATCTTCAACTTACAGTTCGACATCTCCGATCCCTCAGCGCTGGCACAGGAAGCGCGACGCTCAGCCATCAGTGAAGCGCAGGAGCAAGCCCAGCAGATTGCCGACACCCTCAACCTCGAACTCGGGCAGCCTATCGTCGTTGTTCAGAGCAGCGGTACCGGCGGCAGAGCAGCACTGCCAGCGTTTTCTGAGGGAGCAGGCGGCGGTGGTGGCGCGGCGGTCGAACCCGGCCGGTTCTCTGTGCAGGTATCCGTCCAGATTACATATCGCATCGCAAGCCAGTAGCAGCAAACTGATGCACGCTCATCCTGTATGAGCACCGGCGATCGATCGAGGCAGCGCGTCACGCAGCGGCTTCGATTCAGCATCCTGCCTGCTTTTGAGCGTGTTTTGGCTTGCTCCACGGTATCACCAAACCATCAGGCCAACGCCGTAACGGTTGAAAATATGTTATCCTTTCGTCATGAAGACCAACCCGATTGTCTACCTGCATCAGCAGCAAACGCAAAATCTCATCACGTGCCTCAGTCATCAGCTCCGTATGCACGAAAATGCAGAACTGGAACGCGCCATCAGCCAGTTCAGGCACAGCCACGAGCAGATGCAGGACTACGTGGAAAAGCTGCACGCAGTGACTGAAATGGCGGCCTTACTTACCTCCACACTGGATGTCGCCACCATTCTTGAGCGCATGCTCGATACAGTCATCGAGACAACGGGTGCGGAGCGCGCCTTCATCATGCTGCGCGAGCAGGCAGATAAAACACTCCGGATTGCAGCCGCACGAGCCTGGGACCGTGAGACGATTGACGAAGCCGAGAAGCTGTTCAGCCACAGCATTGTGGATCACGTCCTGCGAACACATCAGGTCATCATCACCCTCAACGCTCAGGACGATCCCCGCTTTGAGCACATTTCCAGTGTCCACAACAAGTCTCTGCGGTCCCTGCTGTGTGTACCCTTGCTGCGACACGACCAGGTGATCGGCGCGCTGTACGCGGATAACCGGGTCACCAAGGGCGTCTTTCAGCAGACACTGATTCCGGTCATGACGGCCTTTGCACAGCATGCCGTCCTCGCGCTCGAAAACGCCCGCCGTTACCAGCAGACCGCTGATGACCTGCGCGAATCGCGGCGGCAGATTCGGCATTTGCAGATTCAGGCAGCGAACCAGCGCCTGAGTGATCCCCTATCCGATCGCGAGTTGCAGGTACTCGCCCTGATCGCCTCAGGGGCTGCCAACGCTGAGATCGCAGAGGCCCTGAGCATCGGCATCAGCACCGTGAAAAAGCATATCAACCATATCTACAGCAAACTTGACGTCGACAACCGGGGCAGAGCCATCGCCCACGCCCACGAACTCGGGCTGATCTAGCAACTTCACCCTTTCTTCACCCCCTTTTCTTCGAAAAGTTCACCCATAGGTGGGCGACGATACTCCCTCATGCCTGCTACGGTAACAGAGTCATGCAAAATGAGGAGAAGTATCGATGAACAAACTGTTCTTAATATTCGCACTGATGATTTTAGCTGTGCCCGCGCTGGCTCAGGATGGCCCGCCACCGCCGCCCGACCTGGGCGACGGCGTAATCGTTGTGGATGGCCTAAACGGGCCGCAGGGTGTCCACGTAGATGCCGAAGGTATGCTGTGGGTGATTGACGGCGGCTTCGGCGGCGATGAAACTATCGCCTTCATCAATGCCCAAACCTTTGAGCAAGTTGAAGCCACCTTTGGTCAGACATCACGCGTACTACGTGTATCCCCCGGCGCAGAACCTGAAGTGTTCGCGACTCTGCCTTCTGTGGCAGCGGGGATGGATTTTATTGGTGGGGCGCGCCTCATTAACGTCGATGGGACGCTTTACGCCACAACCGGCGCATGGCATTTCAGCCTCGGCGATGACGTGACCATCGATAACTATACAGCCGTCGTCAGCATCACAGACGGTGAGGTTACGATGGTGGCTGATCTCTGGGCGCACGAAGCGGCCAACAACCCCGACGAGACTGACAACATCGAAAGCCACCCATACGGCATCGCACAGGGCCCGGATGACTTGCTGTACGTGGCCGACGCCGCCGCGAACGCCTTGATCTCCGTCGACCCGGAGACCGGCGAGACAACGACAGTCGCCGCTTTCGAGGGTATGCCAGGTGTCTTCCCGAGCCAGTGGCGTGGTGGTGAACTCATCACCGACCCTGTTCCGACTGCCGTCGTGATGGAAGATGATGGCACCGCCTACGTGTCATTGTTGTCAGGTGCGCCCTTCGTCCCCGGCAGTGCGAAGGTCGTGCAGGTTGCGCCCGATGGTGAGATCAGCGACTTCGCCACCGGCTTGACCATGCTGACCGATCTCCAGCGTGCGCCGGATGGCAACCTCTATGCGATCCAGTTCGGGATGTTCACACAGGAAGGGCCCGTGCCCAACGAAGGCGCAGTGATTCGCATCCTGGAGGACGGCACCTCGGAGGTCGTCATCGACGGACTGCCGTTTGCAACCGGGCTGGCCTTCGACGCCGAAGGTAACGGCTACGTGACGATCAACGGCATCGCTATCCCGGACGCAGGGATGGTCGTCTACTATGCAGGCCTGACCAGCATGGAAGGCACCCCCATACCGGATATGCAAACAGGCTAGCGGAACGATACGAATCAGCGGGGGACAGCTTCTGTCCCCCGTTCTCGTGAGGATACAATCATGCACCGACTACTCGTGGCAATTCTACTATTCCTGTGCACTGTACTGATGACCGCCTGCGGAACCATCGCCGAAGCAGGGGCCAGCGTACACACACTGGCAGCCGTCGATACCGCAAAGATTGAGCGCGGGATCGAAGTTTATCGCGCTAATTACTGCGGAGCGTGCCACACGCTTGATGCTGCCAACACACGCGGCACGTTCGGCCCGGATCATAATCAGGCCCACGCGCTGGCGATCACCAACCTCAGCCTGGATACCTACACCGGTGATGCTGCAACTGTCGAGGACTACCTGCACGAGAGCATCGTTGCGCCCACGGTGTTCTACACCCCCGGCTACGAAGCGACCAACCACCACATGCCCGCGTTTGGGCACCTGCCAGATGACGATATCGCCGCCCTGGTGTATCTGCTGGCCCAACAGCGATAACAGCAGCAATAACAGCAGCGATCAGGGAGCACATTCACCCGAATCACGCTATAATGCGCCTTTTCGTTTTCATGTAAACGATGGGGGCATGTCCGACAATATCGTTGCAGCGCGTTACCTCCTTCAGGAACAACTCGGCGCGGGTGGAATGGGTGTTGTATACCGCGCACTCGATACCCTGAATGGTGAAACGGTCGCCATCAAACAGATCAAACATGGCGCAGCCGACCCGGATCAGGTCGCGCGTTTCAAACGTGAAGGCGACGTGCTGCGAGAACTCAATCACCCCAACATCATAAAACTGCTGGATACCTTTGAGTACGATGGCCAGCATCATCTGGTCATGCGCTATATATCCGGTGGCAACCTCAGCCAGCGTATGACGCAGCAGCCATTCACGCTGGAACAGATTATCCATGTCGGCATAGACCTGGCCGACGCGCTGACTCAGGCACACAAACGAAACGTCATCCACCGTGACCTGAAGCCTGCCAACATCCTCATCGACGCCGACAACACGGTCTTACTGACGGATTTTGGGCTGGCGCACATGGCCGACTCAGCAGGCATTACCAGTACGGGTGCCATCGTGGGCACGATCGATTACCTGCCGCCCGAGGCGTTCAAAGAGGGGCCGCGCGACGCCAGCGGCGATATCTGGTCCTTCGGCGTGATCCTTGCGGAAATGCTCATCGGCACCAACCCCTTCACCCGTCCGACGCTGTTGGAGACCATCTGGGCCATCACGTCGGAACCAACCCCGGATCTTGAGTCGGCTGCTCCTGTCGAGGCAGTCTCCCTGGTGGATCTCATCTACCGCATGCTGGAACGTGATCCCGCTGCGCGCATCGTGTCCGCGCGGCATGTTGGCGCCGCGCTCGAAGACATCGCGCATGACAGCAGCCGACGTATCCATACATCTGCCCGGTTCAACACGCCTACTTCTCAGCTGCGCTGGAACGTCAGGAATAATCTGCCACAGCAGATCACGCCGCTGATCGGACGCGATAGAGAGCTGTCAGACGTCAGTGCCCTGCTGCGGGGGCAGCGTCTGGTTACGATCGTCGCTCCGGGCGGCATGGGCAAGACGCACCTCGCGCTTGAAGTTGGTCGGCGTTTGTTGGATAGCTTCAGCGATGGCGTCTACTTCGTCGATCTCGCGCCAATCTCGTCTGCTGATGCAATCGTCCCCAGCATCGCGGAGGCGCTTGGTTTCCACTTCCAGCAGGACGGCCGCGAACCACATCAGCAGATGCTCGATTTCCTGCGCAGCAAGGCGCTGCTGCTGATCCTCGATAACTTTGAACATGTGGCTGATGCCTCACCACTCGTCAACGAACTCTTGCAGACTGCACCCAACGTACGAACACTGGTCACGTCACGCCAGCGACTCAACCTGACTGGCGAGACAGCCTTCACGCTGGATTATCTCGACGTGCCCGCCGACCAGTCGGCAGACGCTGTAGACACCTTCTCAGCGATCAGACTGTTCTTGCAGAGCGCACACCGCGTCCGCCCGGATTTTACCATTACGCCGGAGAACGTCAGCGCCGTCACGCGCATCTGTCGCATGGTAGAGGGCCTGCCGCTGGGCATCGTGCTGGCGACGAGCTGGCTGTCGATGCTGTCACCTGACGAAATCGCGGATGAGCTGCAAAGCAGCCTGCATATTCTCGACGCCGATCTGGGTGATCTGCCGGAGCGCCAGCGCAGCATGCGCGCGGTCTTCGACTATTCCTGGGAGCTGCTGTCATCCGACGAGAAGGCGGCGCTTACAAGGCTTTCGGTGTTTCGCGGCGGTTTCGCCCGTGATGCGGCCCAGACAGTAACCGGCACACGGCTGCATACACTGATGACGCTGCTCAATAAATCGCTGTTGCGCCGCGATGTCGCCAGCGGCCGTTTCAGTATCCATGAGGTAATACGACAGCTCGCCGAGGAGCAGCGCACCACCTCTGCACACGATGCACTCACGCGCGACGGACATCGTGACTACTACCTCAACCTGCTGGCAGCCCTGACGAAACCCCTGCGCACTGATGGCCAGATCAAGGCACTTGCCGATATCGAAACGGATTTTGAGAACATGCGTCTTGCCTGGCGACACGCCAGCAACACGGCGGCGCTCGCCCAGTTAGGGGCCGCTGCGGAAGCGCTGTTCCACTTCGCCCGGATGCGTAACCGCCACTCAGACGTGCGCGCTCTCTTCGAGCTGGCCCTTAGGCACGATTTCACACCGACGACCGCTGCGGAGCGCCTGGGTTACGTGCGTTTGCTGCTCTGGTCCACAGTGGCGGAGACGGGCACCATCGCGACACCGGACCTGGATCGTATGGCGCGACGCCTCACCAGGGTCGAGACGTTGCTGGATGCACCTGATCTGGCGGAGCAGGCCAGTTATGAGCGCTGGTTCCTGCAGTATCAGATTCTGCGCCGCGATCTGGCCCGAGGCGTTGACAGCACGATGAAAGTTCAGTTTGATCAACTGACCGAGCAAGCCGAAGAACAGGGCGATCGCTGGCTGCTGGCGCTGGCACACCATTCGCGAGGCTACATGGACCTGATGCTCAACCGGTACGATCAGCCCTTAGAAGCGACAAAGCAGTCCTACGAAATCTTTAAGGCGCTGGGCAACCTGTCCTGGACAGCGGTCCTGGCGAATAATCTCGCAGTCCTGCTGATGTCGGCATGCAAATACGATGAAGCCGAACCGTACCTCGATGAATGCGTCAACGTTTACCGGGCACTTGGCGACGAAGCCCGGGCCGCCCACTCCCTGTGCGTGCGCGGCAACATGAACTTCGCGCGCGGCTCTATCGACCGTGCGACACGCGACTTTAACGAAGCAGCGCCAATCACACGTGAACTCGGCTATCCCATGGGCCTGTCGCTGGCATATAACGGTCTGGGATTTATGGCGCTGATAGCCGGAAATCGGGACGAGGCACGACGATTCTTGCAGGAGTCAATGGCGGCCATCCCCCATATCACCTATGCACCTGATCGCATGATACAGACGGTCGTGCTGATAACGACACGCATCCTGATGGATGATATACCCGACCCGTCCGCATCTCTGCGAGAGATCGCGCCGAGTGTCCGCCGCTTGCCGTCCAACCCTTACGGCTGGTTCTTCGTCATTGCGGTCATTCACGTTCTGACCGTGCAAGGCGAGTACCAGCGTGCGGCGGAAGTCGCGGGAACACTCCACACGAGGGTCGCACTCAGCGAAGGTTTTCGGCACCTCATCGCGCCCACCCTGGAACAGGTCCGCGCAGCAATCGGCCCGGAAGCCTATGACACAGCATGGCGGGCAGGCGAAGCCAGCATGGATTTCCCCGCACTTCTGCAGATACTGCTCAACGAATTTGATCCGACGTAGGTCAGGGCGTCGTTACACCCGCAGGCTTACGTCTTCCTCGCTGAGACGACAAACCGGAACAGCGCATCATCCCCGAACCACATTCTGAAGTTCGTCCCCCACACATTATTGAACAGATTGAAATGCAGGCCCTGTGTCATATCTGGCAACCGGTTGTGGAAATTCAGCAAAGATCGTTCACCAGGTGCGACCAACGCAGAATCCGGCGTCGCAAGGTCCAGCATGAGCGTGTCGTCCTGATAACGTGCCCCCGCGTCGGTAGCGTGCATCGTGCGTCCGCCCCCGCTGACGACATCAAGCGGTGAGATCCAGCGACCCAGCTTACGGATACGCCACAGCTCAGGCTGCGCGACCGGCGGGTTGAAACTCAGCCAGAAGGCTTCCGGCAGACGACAGGCTGGCTTATCAAACCACTGCACCTTGACCGCGATCTGACCATCCGCACGAAACTCGTAACCGATGAAGACCATCTGCGGTGCACCGATCTGTCGGCTGGCCACCGGGAAACGCGCCTGCACCAGCAGCGAGAAGCCTTCCGCCGTCTGTCGGCTGTAGACGCTTTCCACCGCTGCTGACCAGTCGCCGTGGTCCGTAACCTGCATACCCGGCTTAACGTTATCCGGGTGCGCCCACACACGTACATCTGAGCTTTCCCGGTCGCGGATGTACTGCTGCCAGAAGCGATCATAATCCACATTTGAGAAGGTCTCGTAATGCAGCCGGGCGAACGGTCGCGAAGGCGTCGCCAGCGTGAGCTGCCCATCCTGGCTGCGCAGGCTGCTGAACGCGCCCGTCTCGGGGTCCAGCGTGAACCGCCAATGGGCTGTTTCAAATGCAATGGCGGGTGTCGGGTTGAACGGAGTGAGATCAGGCCGCTGCGGTTGAACAGCATCCAGTGCCGCTAATGCCTGCGCATGCTGCGGCGTACCCAACAGCGTCTCAACGGCTGAGTCGAGATAATCACGCTGCTCCTGCCACGACGCCTCCATACGCTGAAATGGCGGCGTCGGTCTGGCACGCGCAAAATCCACCGGATCATAGTTCTCATAATCCTGGAGATGCGTCTTCACATCGAGCCCCCAGGTATGCTCAGGAACGAGCAACAGTTGCCGCTCGAACGCACGCCGCGTCTCTGGTGCGAATTGCTCTTCCGTCCGCAGTCGCAGTAGCGCCCGATAGTTGCGCGCCAGCGTGGGGTCACTGCCTACGCCATGAATCCAGGTATCGCCGATCTCCGCCGTGACGACCGGCAGCATGTCGCGTACGGGGTCAAGGATGTGGCCGATATCGTCCAGCGTGGCACCGACCATCGCAGCCCCCGAAAACTGACCCCGCAAAGACTCGAAAGTCGCCAGCGCGCTCTCGCGGGAAGGCGGTCCCAGGTTATCCCCCGTAAAAACCAGTGATACCGCCGCGTTTGTCCCCGGCAGCACCATCGTATCGCCATAGACGCGCTGATACATGCAGATAATTTCGCTGGCGCTGTCTTCGTCACACCAGATGAACACAGGCGGCACATCCGGCACGGTCGCCGCCGGGTTCAACCCGATATGCAGAAAGCGCACGCCAGCCTCAGCCAGCAAGGGGACCATCGCCCGGGTGTGGCCGGGAACATCGGTCATCTTGGCGGCTATCGTCTCCATACCGAAGCGTCGGTCTAGCTCCTGCGAGTACGTCAGCCCTGCCCGGAAGAGGTCCGCATCCATGAACTCCGTATGCGTGGTGAACGGCAGCGCGTGCCACTTCAGATAGCCAGCACTGATGGCATCCTCCATCAGTCGGCGCTGATCAGCAGAGGCGCGCTCCAGAAATTCATACACGAGCCATGATCCCAGCGTCCAGCGAAACGGCGCGTCGGGCACCTCATGGGCGAGCGTCTGCGCCAGTTGAATAGCCTGGGGGATGAACTCATTCAGGTAGCGTTGCACCACGCGATGTGCAAAATCGGTGAACCCGACGTCCAGGTGTGTTTTGAAGATGACGTGTACACGGTCGATATTCATGCTGTATTGTTTCCTGTCCGTCAGGCACGCTGTATATAAATCGGATTCGTCAGTGCCCGCATGCGCGACTGTCCTTCAACGAGCTGCGCCCGGACGTAATGCGCCCTATGCGCGGGCATTGGCCAGCACTTTGTCCAATCAGGCGTATCCACCAGCGCATCAGCCATCATGCCATCATCGTTAATGAGCTGAATATGGCAACCTTCGCCGCCACGCACGCGCACATTGAATTCCAGCGGCTGTCCAGCCTGGGCAGTCACCGTTTGCCCGACAATCGCCTCGCCACAGGTGAGGGCGATATGCGGGCCGTCAGGCGCATCGGTGATGATCGCAGCGCCAGCGCGCAACGCATCAAGTAGACGAGCCGGCGAGGGGTCGCCCTCGCAGTAGATGCAGGTCGTCGGATGGCCCAGCCGTGCGATGTGCTGCTGCTTGAGAAAATGGTTATCACTGCCGCCGACAGCCGTATAACGTTTACCCGCTCGCAGATGGCGCTCCCAGAAGGCCAGCGCCTCATTATTAAGCAGCTCCCAGGGGCCATTCCAGATTTCGACGCAGTGGTATACATCCACAGATGGATACTCCCATGCGGGACCATACGTCTTGGGATGATTGCAGGAGACCAGATAGCCACGCCGCACCGCTTCATCCATGCTGGCGCGCATATCCGCTTCGCGCCCAACGCGGAAATCGAGCCAGCCCTTATCGCCCCACACATTCCAGTGACCACGATAGGTGGTGACTTCCATCCCCGGGATCAGCATCAGCGGCGTCGTTGCCCCACGCATGGCGCGCTGCTGCGTCAGCACGTTGTGATCTGTGATCGCCAGAAAGTCGAGGCCGAGCGCCTCCGCCCGTGCGATGACTTCCAGCGTGTCGCTGTCGCCATCACTGTGATAGGTGTGACAGTGCAGCTCACCGCGATACCAACCGTCCGCACTGCGGCGGTCTGGCTGCGGCGTGGCGGAGAGCGGCAGTAACGCGAGTTCTGGTGCCGGTGCGGCCTCGCCAACCTCAAAGTCGATTTCGACCCGATACGCGCAGCCCTCCGGCGCGATCTCATACAGCCCGAGGCAGATCTGCCACGTCCCCGGCATCAGTATCCCCGGGACGTAGCCCGGCGTCGCGTCCTCCGCGCTGATGAAGAACTCGCGGCGCGCACTGCCACTCCAACCCCTGAAGCCATCCGTCAGGAAATCCGCGCCGCGCTCATCGAAGATGCCAATATCGATGATGCCAGCCCCCTGCTCAAGCTCCTTGCCAAACTGATACCGAACCATCAGCCGGGTGACGCCGTCCGGCAGCTCAAATGGCAGCAGGCGGTATGTCCTGGCATCCGCAGGCGTGGCGCTGCCCTCGATGAGTATCGTCATGATAGCAAGTCGCCTTCCGCATCGTAGAAGAAAAGGCGCTGTGGATCGAATGTGAGCCACAGGCGAGCAGGCAGCGTCGGGATTTCATCGCCAAAAATGCGCACGGAGATAACCTGATCGCCGACCCGTACCAGGACCAGCGACTCGCTGCCGAGCATCTGCGTCACGTAGAGAGCCGCCGGCAGGCTGTCCGGAATGGGTTCTGTGTGCAGATGGATATGCTCCGGACGGATGCCCAGGGTATGCGCACGGTCGGGCACAGCCAGGCCGAGATCCATGGCGCTCGTCTCGCCGCCGTGTGTGACGAGAATGCGCCGGCCATCCGCGCGGCAGTCGAGCAGGTTCATGGGCGGGCTGCCGATGAAGGACGCAACAAACGTGTTGGCAGGCGTGCGATAGATCTCATGCGGCGTACCGATCTGCATAATGTGCCCGTTGTTCATCACCACAATGCGATCAGCCAGGGACATCGCCTCCGCCTGATCGTGGGTCACATAGACGGCAGTCACACCCACGTCCTGCTGCAGATACTTGAGGAAGGCGCGTGCTTCCAGCCGCAGTTTGGCATCCAGATTGCTCAGCGGCTCGTCAAACAGGAAGACCTGCGCCCGATGCACGACGGCGCGTGCCAGCGCAGCGCGCTGCTGCTGCCCACCTGAAAGCTGCGCCGGGCGGCGATCCAGCAGCATATTGATCTGCAGCTTCTCGGCGACGCTCGTCACCTGCTGCGTGATATCGGTCTTGCCCGTGCCGCGCACCTTCAGCGGGTAGCCAATGTTGTCATGGACAGTCATGTGCGGGTACAGCGCGTAATCCTGGAAGACCATCGCCACGTCGCGCAGACGCGGCGGTATACTGGTGACGTCACGCTCACCAATGTGGATCGTACCGCTATCGGGCAGCTCCAGCCCGCTGATGAGGCGCAGCGTGGTCGTCTTGCCGCAGCCGGATGGCCCCAGGAAGGCGACGAACTCCCCATCCTTGATATGCAGGTCCATCCCCGCTACAGCAACCACACTGCCGAAAGTCTTGCGCACGCCAGAGAGTCGAATATCAACCATTGAGTCATGTTCCTTTGTTGCGTGTAGCCATGGCGCGATACCGCTACTGCTTGATGCCGCCGAAGAAGCGGAAACCATAGCGCCAGTTCACCAGCAGATACAACAGCAGCACCGGCAGCGTATACAGGATCGCATACGCGGCCACCAGCGTAATGCGCGGCGCGCCTTCCTCATCGTAAAACTGATAGAACGTGACGGCTGCCGGCAGCAGCTGCGGGTCGCGCAGCAGAATGAACGGAATCAGGAACGCGCCCCAGGCGTTGACCAGTACCCAGATCGCCACCACCATGATACCAGGACGCATAATCGGAAAAGTCACATCCCGGAAGATCTGCAGCGGTGACGCCCCGCTGATCATGGCGGCCTCTTCATAAGAGCGCGGGACACTGTCAACAAAATCCTGCATAATGAAGATGGCCGAAGGCAGCAGCCCGCCGATCATCACCAGGATGACGCCCAGGTGCGTGTTGATCAGCCCCAGGTCAAAGATCAGCTTGAAGATCGGCACCATGCTGGCCGTGCCCGTCACCACCGACGAGAACAGGATCAGCACGTAAGTCAGGTATTGGCGGCCCGGGATACGCCCGCGCGAAAGGCCATAAGCCGCCAGCGCCGCAATCAGACTCGTCCCAACCATCGTGCCCACGCCGATAATGACGCTGTTCTGCAGCAGGCCGCGCATCGCGATCTCATTGCTCAACACCTCTTCGAAGTTCGCCAGCGAAAGCGTCTCCGGGATGGCGACGCCCAGCGTCGCCGATGCGTTGAACGGCGCGAAGATAAACCACAGCAGCGGCGCGACGAAAAACAGCGCAATCAGCAGGACCACCGGGATCGTTAGCAAACGCAGTATGCCGCTCATGTGCGCACCGCCCGTGACCGTGAAATAAACAGGTAGACGCTCGCCAGCAGCAGGTTGATGACCATCACCACCATGGCGATCGCGCTGCCCTGGCCAAACTCGAAGAAGCGCAGGCCCACGCGATAGGTGTAGATCGAGATGATGTCTGTCTGGAAGATCGGCCCACCGCCTGTCAGCAGGAAAGGTGTAAAGGTATTGAACGTCCAAAGGGTGATCAGGATCAGATCCGTGATGATGTACCCACTCAGCAGGGGCAGCAAAATATCACGGAAGCGCTGCCAGGGGTTCGCACCGATGACGTCGGCTGTTTCCATATACGACGGCGGGATAGACGCCAGCGCCGATGAAAACAACAGCATCGAGAAGGCCGTCCCACGCCAGGTGTTGAACAGAATGATGCTCAGCATGGGATAGTCAAACAGCCAGTCGATCCCATTGATGCCGATCGCATTGAGCATCATATTGAGCGTGCCATCCGGATCAAGATACGCAAACCAGGCGAAAGCGACTACCACATCCGGGATGATCCAGGCGGCGATCGCCAGCGTATACACCGTCTCGCGTACAAATCCGCGCCGATTATGGAACAGCACCGCCAGCAGCAGCCCAAGCCCCGCCTGACCAATCAGCGCAGAGCCAATGACGAACTGCGCCGTCAGCAGCAGGCTATGACCCATCTCACCACGCCGCATCCACGTATCGAAGTTAAACAGGTCCACGTAGTTCTGCAGCCCGACGTACTGGGGATTCAGTGCGTTAGCACCCACCAGCGTCTGATTGGTGAAGCTCATCTGGAAGATAGAGAAAAACGGATAAACCAGGAATAACAGTACAAAGACGATCGTCGGCAGGATGAATAACCAGCTCACCGAACGCGAAAGTATCGGACGCTTTTGCATGTGCTTCCTCGTGCGGTTGAGAATGTCAGTCCGGCAGGGCATGCCCTGCCGGATTGACGTAACTCACGATGCGATTTATTCGCTCAGCGGAATGCGAATGACATTGTCTTCACCAACCAGCGCAGTCACCCCAGCATCATAGGCGGCCATCGCTTCTTCCGGCGTGAACTCACCGGAGACGACACGCTCCGTCATAAGCTGGGCCTCAGCCGAGATCTGGTTGTACTCGGGCAGCTGCGGGCGGATGGTGGTCAGCGGCAGCACTTCTTCCACGATACGGGTCATGGTCGTATCGCCGGTGACCGGAACATCCACGCGGGCACGGATGCGCGGCTCCAGTTCCTGCAGCACTTCCACCGTCTCAGCGCTGAACATGAAGGTCAGCAGTTCCCAGGCTTCCGCCGGGTGATCAGTATTCGGGTTCAGCACGAAGCCCGTGCCGCCGGAGATGGTGACGAAATCCTGACCGAGATAGCCAGCACCCGGCTCGATGGCGGGCATCGCGGCGAAGCTCACGAGTTCGTCACGATTTTCCATAGCGAAGTTGCCGGTGACCGGAGCCAGCGGGCCACGCCAGAAGAAGTCACCTTCGATCAGCATAGCGACTTCGCCATTGCTGAAGGCTTCGAAGGAGAGGTCGCGGCCGTTCTGGACGAGCTGCCAGCGCTGGTTGCCCAGTTCTTCCTCAATGTAGATGGTCTCGTACAGTTCCAGCGTGCTCAGGATCGCCGGGCTGCTGACAATCCACTTGTCTTCTTCAAAGTCATAGATGTGATGGCCGGCAGCCAGCAGCGCCATCAGATAGCCCTGCATGGTGGTCGCCTCGCCCATGGTCGTACCCGCGTTGAGCTGGATCGGCGTCACATCCGGCAAAGCAGCCTTGATGGCACGGGCGGCGTCGAGGACTTCGGCCCAGTTGGTGGGCTGCCAGTCCATCGGCAGGCCCGCCTGCTCGAACAGGTCAGTACGGAACCAGATCACACGGCCATCAGTACCACGCGGGACGCCGTAGAGTTCGTCTCCAAAGCCCAGAATACCCTGGATACCAGCGGGAATGACGTCCCAGCCTTCCCAGGCCAGCGCTTCCTCACCAACGATCGCGGTCAGCGGTTGAAGCAGACCGCCCTCGACAAACTCCGGCAGCCAGAAACCATCAAATGCCATGATGTCGGCGCCTTCGCCCACACCCAGGTCGAGGACGTACTGCTGGCGCAGGTCCTCACCGCCGCCGCCAACGAATTCGATCACGTTGACGGTGACGGTTGTCCCAGCTTCCGCCATCATTGCTTCGAAGGTCGGTTTTACATATTCGTTCAGCCACTGCAATTCAGCGCCGCTGGAGCCGCTGATGCTTAATTCAATGGCATCATCCTGCGCGTTGGCGACGGCGCTCACCATGACGAGGGTCATCATCATGACCACGAACAGACGGAACAGCTTCGACCGGTTCATCAGTCTTGCACTCCTTGCTGAATATCGAATGTGTCGAGATGGGCAGTACCGGCATTTAAAAATGGTTGCAACCCTTGTAATAAACACTTTAATCTATTTCGGTGGCGGTGCGGTCGATTCCCTCTCGACCAGTTCCGTCGGTAGCAGGGTGAGCACGCTCTGTGTCTCCTCGTCCTGGATGAGCGTCAGCAGGCGTCGGGCAGCCTCCGCACCCATCAAGGCGGCGTCCTGGGCGATGGTCGTCAGCGGCGGGCTTTGATACTGGGCAATATCCAGATCATCAAACCCAATGACGGAGATGTCCTGCGGGTTTCTCAGGCCGGCCTGCTGGATCGCGCGCTGTACCTTAATCGCCATCCAGTCATTGACGGCAAAGATGGCGGTGGGGCGCGCTTCAGATCTGAAGTGATCCACCAGCGGCGCGATCTCGGCATCGTCGTGGTTCAAATAAGCTTCGTAAGAACTGATTTCGTTATCACCACCGATCAGAAAAGCCGCTTTTGGCGTCTCACCGATCTGGCGCAGCGCGTCCTGATAGGCGCGATAGCGCTCGGCCACACTCCACAGATCGAGATGTGGACGCGCCACAAACAGGATGTCACGGTGCCCAAGCTCGATCAGATGCTTCATCGCCTGCAGGCCCCCGGCATAGTTGTGGCTGCTGATGCACGGTAGTACCAGCCCGTTCAGCGGACGATCCATGAGGACGACCGGCAGGCGCAGAGCCGCAGAGCCGACCAGACGATCTTTGAGCGTGCCACGCACAGGTACAAGGATCACGCCGCCGATGCCATCATCCATCATCTCGCCCAGAATGCGGTTTTCCTCCGCGACATCGCGATCTGTACTGGCAAATCTCACCCGATAGCCACCTTTGCGCAGAACACGTTCCGCGCCGCTCAGTAGTTTCATGGCGAACGTCCCGCGATACTCCGGGATGATGAATCCGATAGTGACGCGCTCACCCCGCTGGACCTTCTCCGCGACGAACGTACCCTTACCCGCGACGCGATAGATAAGCCCTTCTTCCTGGGCGGTCTGCCATGCGCGCTGGATGGTCGCCCGACTGATGTTCAGATCATTCACCAGTTCCCACTCACCAGGGAGTTGGTCATGCGGCTTCAGATCGCCCACGATGATCTTGTGGCGCAGATCATCCAGCAGTTGTATATGAAGAGGTAGCGAACTCGTCTTGGATATCTGAAACTTTATCATGTCTGAACCTGTCCGGACAAGTTGAGAATATCAGGCAAGGATTAAGTGCAGCATGCCGAGTGTAAAGTTTACTTTAAGACATGAGGTCAGGGTAGTTAAGCGCCTCACGCAGGCACAGATTGTCTGATTTGCCAGGTGTCAGATCACACAAAGACCTGCACACATCGCCAGAACACCTACAAGTAGCTGATATCCGGTGTCCCATGCGTTGACTTACCCTAACAAAAACGGAGATACCCGCGCATGGGCATCTCCGCATCAGACTTTGATGAGCATTACCCGTCAGGCACGCTTGCGATTACCGATCTGCAGCGTTGCCTGTACGACCGAAAACGCCAGCAATCCTCCAAGCATTAGACCGAGGATGACGAGTCTATCACGCCAGTATGGAGCTTCTCCGGTGTTTGGCAGCGTCAGAGCGCTGTCTTCCACGATCAGCAACGCAGTTTTGCTGGCGAGCTGTTGATTACCTGCCAGCCACTCCGCTTTAAGAGATACCGCGCTACCGCTGAACGTTTCGTCCACGATTGCGGACAGGGACAGCACAAGTCGTTCGCCCGGGTTCAGCGTGACATCATCCACACGCAGGATGATTGACCCGTCAAACTGGGCTACAGTGCCGTGTGTCGTCAGAACATTTTCAACAGACACCCCATCAGACAGGGTGAAGACCAGACTGCCCTTTGTCGTCTGTCCGGTGAGGTTCTCAAAGATGACGCTCAGGTCAACAGACCCGCCCCGAGCCGCGAAATTATCGTTATCCGTGAAGAGAATGTTGAGCATATCGGCAACCGGGATGCTGTTCCCTGGCCCGGCCCCGGTGGGTGGCGTCGTCGGTGGCGTTGTTGGCGGGGTGTCATCGTAGATGAAGCTGAACATCCCAGCCACCTGCTGGATATCCCCGGCCACGTCTGCAACGGCGGCCACGTCGATCGTGTAAGTTCCCAGGTCAAAAGGATCATCGGGCACAAACGTATGCGTAAACGTGCCAGCATCATAGCTCCAAGTACCGCTTACCGGATTACTGGCCGGATCGAGAATAGTGACGTTTGCGCTGATGTCCGCAGGGACAGCCTGATTCCATGTGATGACGATATCCGCTGTACTGGTGGTGATTGTCTCACCATCAGCGGGCACGATCGCTGTGATGTAAGGATCGCGCCAGTTCATGACGGCATCGTTGACAACCATCGTCCCAGAGCCGCTGTCAGCCACTGTCAGGGTACGGTTACCACCCCCAAGTGGATCTGTATTTCCATCGGCTTCCTTCTCGACCGTCTCCCAGCGGCCACGCGTAAACTTATACTCAAAGCTGGCCGTATCAGGCAAATCAAGCGTGATTTCCCAGACGCCGCTGCTCACCTCCGACAGCGGAATACCTGCCGGGTCCCACCCGGGATACGGTGAGTTAGCAAAGTTATCAAAGTTACCCGCGATGTAGACCGTGTCCGGTGTATGCGTGGGCACATCCACATTAAGCGTCACCAGCACCCCGTTCAGGCGAGCTGTACCCGTCACCACATTCGATGCCGCCGACTGGTTAAAGCTGGTATCGACTGCGACGAGGTAGTAGTCATAGGTCTGCAGCGCCGTCACAGTCGTATCGGTATAAGCAACAGCCGTCGGATCAGTGACAGTATCCAGCAGCACAAAGCCGGAGCCATCATCGCGGTAGATTTCAAACGCATACAGATCGCCATCGGTGTTGGGGTGTGCATCCCAGCCCAGGCCAATCTGTGCTCCGTTCTCGGCGGTGATGCTCAGATTGGTTGGTGCGGCAGGCGCGGTCGTATCGCTGGGCGCACTGACCGTCATATCACCTGCGTTTCCAGGGTCATAGGCCGTAAGGTCCGCATAGAACGTGTTGTTGTAAGCACCATAAACCCACGTCGTGCCACCATCGACCGAGTAACGGATGAGGTAGTCATACGTGCCAGGGGTATCCGGTTGCATTTCTCCCATATACTCGTCGTTGCTCTGACTGAAATCAAATCCGGGATTCGGAATCATATCCGCCCACACCCAGACCGGATCGTCAGGGCTGGTGCCGTCCGCGCCGTAACCGACCTGGGCTGTCACACCAGCAACCGCTGTGTCCGAAGAATCCGTGAAACCCGGGATGTAAAGCTGCCCATATACCATATCCGTCGGCACCAGCGCATTGATCGTATAGTTGATCGTTGGCGGCCACTGCAGATTCGCCCAGGTGATGTTCAGTATCTGAACGGTAAACGTGCTGTTTGCGGCAACCTGCTGAAGATCCCCCGCAACATCGGTATTGCCCGATACTGCAACGGTCACGGTGCCCGCTGGCAGCGGGTTATCTGGTGTGAAGGTATGGGTCGCGGTGGCGGCGTCATAGCTGAAAGTCCCTGCGATAACCCCATCTACTGAGTGTGTCGCCGTGAACGTGCCGCCGGGCGTTGCTGGCATAGCCTGGTTCCAGGTGATGGCGATCGCCGTCGTACTGGTTGTTGTCGCGCCGTCTGCTGGTGTGATGCTAACAACGTAAGGATCACGCCAGTTTGAGACTGTGTCATTGGGCGCGCTCCCTGCGCTCACCGTCAGCGTGCGATTGTCCCCCGAGAGAATATCGGCGTTGCCATCCGCCTCTTTTTCGACCGTCTCCCAACTGCCGCGCGTGTACTTGTATTCGAAGTACGTCCCATCAGGGACATTGTTCAGCGTCACCTGCCAGAGATCAGGACTTGTTTCGGTCATGGCAATGCCTGCGGGGTTCCACCCCGGATACGGCGACCCCGCGAAACTGTCGAAATTCCCCACAAGATAGATGGTCTGGCTTGCTGGTGTATGGCCCGGCACGGTCACGGTGAAAGTGACGTCAGTCAAGCTTTGCGCCGTCGCACCAACGATATTCGAATCGGCTGATGCATTTGCACTCGTATCCACGGCAACGAGATAATAGTTGTAGCTCGCACCACTGATCACGCTGGTATCACTGTAACCTGTGGCAGCAATATCCGTGATCGTATCGAGCAACGCATATCCCGGCGACGACACGTCTTCCCGGTATAGTTCAAACGCGAACAGATCGCCATCCGTATTGGGATGTGCATCCCATGCCAGATCGATCTGATTCGCGCCCTCTCCGGTAACGACCAGATTCGTCGGCGCGGAAGGTGGCGTGGTATCGCCAGAAGCATTCACCGTTAGCTGACCGGCATCCGCAGGATTATACGTTGCGAGGTCGGTCACCGGTCCGGCGAGCGTGCCGTATGTCCAGGTCGCGCCGCCGTCGGTGCTGTAACGATAGAGATAGTGGTAGCTACCCGGCACTGTGATGATGAAGCTGCCCATAAATTCATCATTATTGCCGCCCGAACCGGTGTTGACGTTGAAGGTCGCCGCTGCCCACTGCCACGAGGCATCTGTCGGCAGTGTGCCATCCGCACCGTAACCCAATTCAGCGATCAACCCCGGCGTCGGATCAACCGGATTCTGCCCCCCTGTGTAGCCCGCGATATATATCTGGCCATATATCATTGGCGTCGGGCTGACTGCGCTCACGGCGTGCGAGATTGTGGGCGGAAACTGCAGATTCGCCCAGTCAATGGGGACGCCGAGGGGAGTCGTCGTACTGGCGGCGTTGGACGGCGCAGATTCATTACCCTCTGTATCTATCGCCGTGATCGTATAGCTGTATTGATTACCACCGCTGACAGTCGTATCCACGTACGTCACTGCCGCTGCATCCGCAACAATGTCAATCTGTACAGATGCGGCACCGTTATCCGCACGCCAGATACCAAAGCTGGCCACATCACCATCCGTGTTCGGATGGGCATCCCACGCGAGCGTGACACTGGTACTCTGGGCATCCGTAACCGTCAGGTTTGTCGGAGTGCTGGGCGCGTTGATGTCGACTGCCGACACACTGAAGGCAGCGCTCTGTGGCACCTGCTGCACATCACCGGCAAGATCTACTGTGCCGCTGACATTGACTGTATATGTGCCACCTGCGAGTGGTGCATCCGGTACAAAGCTGGATGTCAGCGGATTACCCGTCGTTCCCCAGGTGCCCGTCACAGGGCCAGAAGGTCCCGTCACCGTGACGGATGAACTGAGATTATCCGGCACAGCCTGATTCCATGTCAGGTTGACGCTCGCCGTAGGCGCAACGCCGGTAGAACCATCAGCCGGCGTGAAAGTGATCACGAGTGGATCACGCCAGTTGAGAACAGTATCGTTGACGATTTCCGTCCCGGTTGTGCCGTAGCTTGCCGTATGTGTGCGATTCGGCATTTCGGCGTTGCCATCCGCCTCTTTTTCGACCGTCTCCCAGCTGCCACGCGTGTACTTATATTCAATACTGTTGCTATCGAGCAACGACAGGGTGATTTCCCAGACGCCCGGGCTGACTTCGACCAGCGCGTAGCTCGGGTCGCCAGGATTCCAGCCGTTAAAGCTGCCCACGATCTGAATCGTCCCTGGCGATGGATCCGGCACACTGACGGAGAATGTGACATCCACCATGCGCAGTTCAGCCGTCGCGTTGACCACATTCGACTGTGCCGATTCGTTGGTCGCGGTATCCAGCGCGGCAATCGTGTAGTTATAGTTCTGCCCGCTGGTGACGCTCGTATCGGTGTATGTCGTTGCCCCCGCACCCACGACAGTATCAATGACGCTGTAGCCTGGCGACGCTGTATTCTCCCGATAGACCCGGAAGCCGTAAAGATCACCATCCGTGTTCGGATGCGTATCCCAAGCAAGAGAGACGCTCGTATCCGTCGTTCCGGTTACCGTCAGATTCGTCGGCGCGGTGGGCGCGGTAGTATCTCCCGGCGGCGACACCACAAGCAGACCGGCATCAATCTCTTCATAGGGTGGTGCCACACGATCCGTGTACAGCCACGTCGCGCCGCCGTCCGTGCTCCAGCGCGTCGTATAGCGGAAAGTCCCAACCGAGGTCGGGAGCAGATTCCCAACATACTCATCATTGTTACCACCACCCGCTTCACCCTGGAAGCTCATCGGGAACCACGTCCACTGCGGATCCGAAGGAGCAACACCCGCAGGGCCATAGCCGACCTGTGCAGTCACTCCTGCGACCTGCCCGGGTGTGGTATCAGTCGCCCCTGCGATGTAAACCTGCCCGTAAATTTCAGTCGTTGGCGTCGTTGCACTCAGCTCGTAATAGGGCTGTGGCGCATTCCCATTGCCGATATCGGGCGGCCACTGAAGATTCGCCCAGGTAATACCGAGCGTAGGCGTCGCCTGTACCTCATTACCGCATCCCAGGTCACTTTCGAGCAGGGTTGCGTCATTCTTGGCGATCAGCGTATAGAAGTATGTTGTCGCATTGGTCGGCGTCGTATCGCTGTACGTCGTGGACGATGTGTTTCCCAGGAGAAGGTAACCACCTCCGCTGACCTGTGAGCGATAGACATCGTAGCTTGTAGCGTTTGGCACACCACTCCACGTCAGATCAACCCGATCTGTCGCCGGTATAGCCGCCAGATCGATCACACACTGCGGGCGCTGACCCGCAAAAGATGAAGCGATGAAGACTTTACCGCCACGTGCAGGCGCATTGACCGTTAACGAACCATCCGACGCGATCGTTATAGTCCCACCATTAAGCGCATCCGTGAGCGTTGTGCCCGCTGGCACGTAACTGCTCACATCTACCGTCACACTCCGCGCTGATCCCGCCCCATTGGCGACGATGATCGCAACATTGCTATCATCTTCGGTGCGCCGACCATAAACATAGACATCGTTTGCGTCGTCCAGCAGCAGCGGATCAAAGCTGCCAGTTCGCAGCGCCGGATTCGCCTGACGAATGCCAATCAGTTCCCGATAGTAGTTGAATAGTTCATCGCGTACACTGCCTGCGCCAGCTACCTGCATATGGGCGTAATACGGTACGCCCGTCTCATCCAGCCAGGGATACGGAACGCGGTTATAAGGATCATCCTGCCAGCGGGAGCCATCGAAGGCTGGCGGGTTGACGGTGCCCACTTCATCGCCGTAGTAAATCGTGGGCGCACCGGGCAGGGTCATCTGCATGAGCACTGCGCCTTGCAGGCGCGTGATGGCATCTGACCAGTCATAATTCGGGTCGTTGTAGAGAGCCGTATTGTTCGTCCCCGTATTATGATCGAGCAAAAACAGAACACGGTTCGTATCGTGGCTGTTGAACAGATTCATCATCGCATAAAAAGCAGGCGCAGCGTATCGCTCTTCCAGATTGAGCAGGCGCTCATTGACGCTTGTCGGGTTTAGCGGGTTCAGCGGCCCTGCGGATGAACCTGCATTGAAGTCATTATCCGTGAAGACACTATCACGCCAGAAACTCAGCACGGCGGCAGCGAACTGATAGTTCATGGTGGCGTCCCACTCGCCGCCGATTGTCCATGAGGTAGGATTACCCCATTCCTCACCAACGATGTACATATCCGGATTGACAGCCCGCACTGCCGCGCGGAAATCTTCCCAGTAGTCATCGAGTGGGTCGTTGATCGTCCCGTGGTCGATCTCCGGGGCGACGTCCAGACGCCAGCCATCGGCCCACTGCGCCCAGTATGGCCCTACCGAGGCCACTCCATTATCAATGAAGTAGTCGCGGACGGCAGGATAATCGTGCTGCAATACCGGCAGACTATCGAAGATGCCGAACCATTTCGGATAATCGCGATTATCCGAGCAGGGCGATGGGGGTGCCCCGGTATAGTCGAAAAACGTATACCAGTTGACAAAATCGGTGATCGCCGGGCTGTTTGTTTCACAGGCACCGGTTACGTTACTGGTCCCCGGCAACACCGGAACAGGTACGGGGTTCAAAGGGCTGCTGTTCGTCTGGTTCCAGCGATCGTAGCGATCGAAATAGATGCTGTCGGACGAGCTGTGATTAAAGACACCATCCAGAATAATACGAATGCCGAGCGCATTCGCCTGCGTTACCAGGTTCTGGAATGTCGCCAGATCACCGAAGTTGTCATCAATGTGGAAGAAATCGGTCGTGTCATATTTATGATTGGATGGCGACTCAAATATAGGGTTGAGATAGAGCGCCGTCACACCGAGGTTATTCAGATACGGCAGTTGATCAATGATCCCCTTTAAATCGCCCCCGTAGAAGTTCTGGCTGTATGCATCAGCACACACAGAAGCACTGCCAGGTGTCACCCGAGGATCACAGATGCGCGTGTTCCAGTCTGTATCGTTAGATCGATAGATCGTATCAAAATTGCCGTAGAAGAACTCACCAGCGGCGGGATTATTGCCGGGGTTCCCGTCACGGAATCGATCAGGGAAGATCTGATATATGACCGCATTCTTGACCCAATCCGGAGTTGTGAATGCGCTGTCATAGATGGTCAGTTGCCAACTGTTATCAGGGCTGGTGGTGTAGCTTTGTCCCGTACCACCTGTACGCGCATCGTCATCCTCATAATAAACTGTCGCCGAGCCATCCGTCGCAATAAAGCGATACCAGTACACTGTCGGGTCAGCGCTGGCCGGCAGCACAACCTCCCAGAACTCAAACAGCCCCGGGTCATTGGGCAGCACGACATTACTGGCTGCCAGCGTCATCGGGTAAATCGTCGACGTATTGAGTCGATCATTCCAGACGCGAACGCTGGCCCCCGTCAGGTCGCCCTCTGCCGCACGCAGCCGCAGGCGCACCTCTGTTCCCGTGGTCACAGCACCTGCCGGGCTGCGATACAGCGCATCTCGGCTGTCGTGTCTCAATGAACTACTGTCAACGGCGTTATCTGCGGCCTGAACCACTGTGATCAGGCCGGGCATTAACCCAAAGAAGAAGACCAAAACGATAAAAGTAGAGAGAGGACGCATGTAAAATCTGTTTGATTGCATTGATAACCCTGGCCAGAGGTGCCTGTCGTATATGAGTAGAGAATTAAATTGCCGCAAATGATACCTTAACAAGTTCAGTTTTGGCAACCACAGATACATCCTATGCCAACTATTCAGATTCAAGTCAGACGTATAAAAACTTCCAGGCAGA